>Ga0207706_10007344_pt1 | contig 10188 bp, 9 predicted proteins | sample KBSC53metaG_FD_184318 | JGI IMG/M metagenome (GOLD analysis project Ga0207706, IMG submission 184318) | Corn rhizosphere microbial communities from Kellogg Biological Station, Michigan, USA - KBS C5-3 metaG (SPAdes) (version 2) | ecosystem: Host-associated > Plants > Roots > Rhizosphere > Soil ... | reverse complement strand
GCTCGACGCCTTCGTAGCCGGCGGCCGCGCCGAGCTGGAGCGCATCGTCGAGCGGGAACGCGGCGAGCGTCGAGGTGCAGATATTCACGGGTCGGTTCATTGCCCAGGCAGTCTGAGCAGCCGCGAGTGGGCACAGTACTGCCGGAACGGCAGCCGCAAGCCTGACTTTCGGAAGGAGACTAACGCGTCTCAACTATCTCTGGGCGAGCCCGTAGCCGCCGACGGGCTCGGTCACGGTCTGCTCGCCGAAATTCGCAATCAGCGGCCTTCCCTTGGCGATTGCCTGCCGCACCGCGGGCAACTGCAACGAGGCCGAGTGGCTCTCCTTGCTGTCCCAGACCTCGGTGATCCAGATCGCGTCGGGGTCCTTCGGGTCGCGCGCGACGACGTAGCTCAGGCAACCCGGCATCGTGCCCACGTCCTGCAACAGAATGGCGATGAACTCGTCGCGCTTGCCCGCGACGCATGTGGCCTTGCCGATCAGTCCGTACATCTTCGATCCCTCTGGAACGTTGGCGCAGCCCGGCACGAGTGCCGCGAGCACGGCTCCGCCGGACAGCAATGTGAAATCGCGACGATCCATGGCGCTCTAGTCTGCGCGAGTCAGCTCGGCCGCGGTGACGAATTTCGGCGCGATGTCGACGGGCACGTTGCCCAGCCGATCGATCACGTGCTTCACCTCGGGACGGATCACGACCATGCGCTCAAACAGCTGCTTCACGCCGGCGTAATCGCCGTGCGCCTGCAGCGTCATGATGTCGTGCGTCAGCCCGCTTACGGCTTTCTTGGTTTTCGCGAGATCGAGCGAGAACAGACCGTCCTTGTCGATGCGAATGGCGCCGTGATCGAGCAGATAGTTGACCTGCAGCGTCATGCCTTGCGCGTGCGCGTCGTTCAGGCCGAAGCGCAACGTGCGGAACGTCGAGGCGAGGAACGTCACGTACATGCTGCGTTCCTGCTTCTTGTCGATCACGCCCTTGTTCATCAGGTGCTGTAGAGCCCACAGCCCGGAGATGTCCGCCTTCGCTTCTTCCAGCGGGCCGTTCAACTCCTTCAGCTCCTGCCGCACCGTGGTGTCGCGGCCGCCAACCTTGATCGTCTGCGGCCCGAGACCGTGCATCAGCTCATGCATCAAGATGTGGGTGAAGAACGAATCGAACGCGAGTGCAGGCTGATCGCTGGCCGCGAGCGCTTGCTTGGAGATCGGCACCAGCACTTGCTCGAACTTCGCCTGCTGGAAATTCTTCAAGAGCACCCGCTTCGAGCCCTTCTCCGCGACGACGCGCTCGTCGTTCGGAAGATTGAACGCGGCAGTCTGCACGCCGTGATTGCCATCGCCGGCGGCGAAGACGACGTTGACGACGCGGATCGGCGAGTAGCCGCCGAGTTTCGAGCGACGGAACTGCGGCTCGATCGGCAGATGATTCTCCAGATCCTGCAGCTCGCTGCTGAAGCGATCGAGCTTTCCAGAGGCATCGCGGTCGGTGACCGTGATGAACGACTCGAACGCAGCCTTGAAGTTGAACCACTCGTCCTCGTACACCTCGTACGGCCCGATCGTCGGCTCGATGGACGCGTCCAGCTCCATCCACGCGACGTCGCTGGCGTAGTAATCGTTGCTCACGAAGGCGTCGGCGCGCTTTTCGAGGAACGACTTCAGCGTTGGCTGCTTGGTCAGCGCGGCCGCTTCGCGCAACAGGCGGGCCATTTCGGCCAGCTCGCCCTGGTATTCGAGCGAGTACGGCACGGTGGTCAGCTTGCCTTCCGGCGTGCGGCGGATGGTGGTGAAGAATCCGGTCGCGGCTGCGTGCTGCTCGCCTTGCAGCGTCTTCATCCATGCATCCACTTCCTCGCGCGTCGCGCCGGCGGGATAGAAGTTGCCGCCCGGCGGTTTGGCAGCGGCGCCCGGCACGAACACCTTGTCCTCGTCGAGCTCCGACCACGGGCCTTTGTTCAACACGAAGTAGCTCAGGCGCGCGCGCCCGGCCGGTGTGTCGTCCGCCAACAGTTGCAGCAGTGTCGACTCGTTACCGGGCCAGCGCTGCCGGACGAACAAGGCGTCGATGTATCTTGACGCTTCGATTAGCCGCACCAGCGCGGCTCGCTCTTCGGCGGGCAGATAGGAAACGTCGACCCGCACGTCGACCGGCGCGAAGCGCGCTTCCATCGATTTGAGCTGGGAGACATCGGGCACGGCCTGATTCTCCGCCGCGGTGCCGGCGGTGCAAGTAAGCGCGCAGAGCGCGGCCATCACGGTTGATACGGGTACGAGACGCATCGGAACCCCTCGAGTTTCTGCACTGTGATACGGGGCTCCGTGCCGAATCGTTAATTAACCTTTCGGCAGCCGTGTTTCAATAGCGCCGGGGGAGGTATCACGCATGATCGACCGCGAGCTCGACATCCAGACCGCCGACGGCGCGATGAACACGTTCGTCACGCATCCCGAAGAGGGCGGCCCGCACCCGGTCGTGCTCTTTTATATGGATGCGCCGGGCAAGCGCAGCGAGTTGCACGACATGGCGCGGCGGCTCGGCAGCGTCGGCTACTTCGTCGTGCTTCCCAATCTCTACTACCGTCGCGTCCGCGACTTTCGCATGGGGACCGGCGACGATGCGCGACGCATCATGTTCGAGCACATGCGCTCGCTGGACCGTACGAAGATCCTGACCGATACCGCGGCGATGCTGAAATTTGTCGCGGGCGAGAAGGCCGCACGTGCCGACAAGATCGGCGTCGTCGGCTACTGCATGAGCGGGCCGTTCGTGTTCTGGGCTGCTGCGGAGCATCCGGGCCGCGTGGCCGCTGCCGCGTCCTTCCATGGCGTGAGCCTTTGCACCGACGCCGCGGATTCGCCGCATCGTTTCGCAGACAAGGTCAAAGGCGAGCTGTACGTCGGCTGCGCGCAGACCGACTCCTATGCGCCGCCGGAAATGATCGAAGCGCTCGATGCGCATCTGCGCACGACGCCAGTGCGCTACCGCATCGAGACGTATCCGGACACTCAGCACGGCTTCGTGTTCCCGAAGCGTGAAGGCATGTATCAGAATGCCGGCGCGGAGCGGCACTGGGAGCGGCTGATCGCGCTGTTCCGGCGTAATCTTGGGTGACTAGAACAACAAGGTGACTGCGATGAGAACGACGATACTCGCCGGCACAGTAGCGGCTGTGCTGTTCGCGACCGGCGTAGCGGCCCAAACGAATCCGGACCGCAACGCCTACTTCGGCGATCTGCACGTCCACACCAAGTTGTCCTTCGATGCTTACATCTTCAACGTGCGCGCCACGCCGGACGATGCGTATCGCTATGCCAAGGGCGAATCGATTCATCACGCCGCCGGTTACGACGTGAGGCTGACCGACGCGCCGCTCGATTTCCTGGCGGTGACCGATCATTCCGAGTATCTCGGCATCATCCCGGCGATGAACGACCCCAAGCATCCGCTCTCGAAGATTCCCTACGCTCCGGATCTGTTCAGCACCGACCGCGACAAGATCAACGCCGCGTTTCAGCGAATTGGTGCGAGCCTGCGTGCCGGCCAATACCTGCCGGAGCTGAAGGACCCGGACACTTCGCGCTCCGCTTGGCGCACGATCATCGACTCTGCCGATCGTAACTACGCGCCCGGCAAGTTCACGACCTTCCGCGGCTACGAGTACACCTCCGCGCCGGACGGCCAGAATCTGCATCGCAACGTGATCTTCGCCGGCACGCGCGCGCCCGACCTGCCGTTCACCGCGCTGGAGTCGCAGAATCCGGAAGAGCTGTGGCGCTGGATGGACCAGCAGCGCAAACAAGGCACCGAAGTCCTGGCGATCCCGCACAACTCGAACGGCAGCGACGGCCGCATGTTCCAGCGCACGCAGTTCGATGGGCGGCCGATGGATCGCAGCTATGCGGAGCTGCGCGCGCGCAACGAGCCGCTCGCGGAGATCACGCAGGTCAAGGGGACGTCGGAGACGCATCCGTCGCTGTCGCCGAACGACGAGTGGTCGTCGTTCGAGATCATGGAGATCTACATCGGCTCCGCGACTCCGGTGAAGAAGTTCGCCGGCGGCTACGTACGCGATGCGCTGAAGACGGGCCTGGAGTTCGAGCAGGCGCAGGGCTTCAACCCGTATCACTTCGGCTTCGTCGGCGCGAGCGATACGCACAATGCCGCAGGTCCCTTCGAAGAGAACCGCTACTTCAGCAAGGTCGGCATTCTCGACGGCAAGCCGGAGCAGCGCGGTTCTGTGCCGCCGGCGGGCAAGACGTGGGACAACTACGAGCCGCAGAGCAACGCTGCGCGCTATCAGACGTGGGGCTCGGCGGGCCTGACCGGTGTGTGGGCGGAAGCGAATAATCGCGAGGCGATCTTCGCGGCCTTGCGTCGCAAGGAAACGTTCGCGACGAGCGGCACGCGGATGCGCGTGCGCTTCTTCGCCGGCTACGATTTGCCGGACGACATCGAAAATCGTCGCGATATGGTGGCGCAGAGCTACGCGCATGGCGTGCCGATGGGAGCCGATCTGCTACAGCGAGGTACGCGAGCGCCGCGGTTCCTCGCGTGGGCGCTGCGCGATCCGCATTCCGGCTGGCTGCAACGCGTGCAAATCGTCAAGGGCTGGGTCGAAGAAGGCAAAGCGCAAGAGCGTGTGTTCGACGTCGCGTGCTCCGACGGGCTCACTCCCGACAAGACCACGCATCGCTGTGGCGATAATGGCGCGACCGTCGATCTGCGCACTTGCGCCGTGAGCGAGAACAAGGGTGCCGTCGAGCTGCGCACGGCGTGGTCGGATCCGACGTTCGATCCGCGTCAGCGCGCGTTCTACTACGTCCGCGTGCTGGAGAATCCATCGTGCCGCTGGTCGACGTGGGACGCAGTCCGCGCCGGGGTCGAGCCGAACCCGAAGCTCGCGAAGACGATCCAGGAACGCGCGTGGAGCTCGCCGATCTGGTACGTTCCGCAGCGCTGACGACGCGGGAGACCTTCGTTGAACTTCCTACGCGCGGCGGTCCGCGAGCCGCTGCTGCATTTCGTACTGATCGGCGCGCTGCTGTTCGCAGTCACGGCGCTGCGCCAGAAACATTCGGAGCAAGCCGAGATCCGCATCACCGCGGGTGAGGTGGCGCAGCTCGCGGCGTTCTGGGAAACGCAGGCGCAGCGCAAGCCTACGGCTGAGGAGCTGCGCGGAGCGATCGAAGAGCTGATCGACGAGGAAGTGCTGGCGCGCGAGGCGGTGCGGCTCGGCCTGGATCGTGACGACGTCATCGTGCGCCGGCGCCTGGCGCAGAAGATGGCGTTCGTCAGCGATGATCTTGCCGTCGTCGCCGAACCGTCAGAAGGAGAGCTGCGCGAATACTTCAACGCGCATCGCGAGACGTACACGACACCCGACCTGTACGCGCTACGTCACGTCTACTTCAATCCCGACCGCCACAAGGCGCTCGATGCCGATGCGCAACGCGCGCTACAAAAACTAACTCGCGGCGCAAACGCGGACGACGTCGGCGATCCGTTCATGTTGCCGCGCGAGCTGGCCGACGTTTCCCGCGAAGACATCGTGCGTGACTTCGGCTCATCGTTCGCCGACGCCGTGACCGGCTCGACCCCCGGCACCTGGAGCGGCCCAGTGCGCTCACCCTTCGGCGTGCATCTCGTGAAACTCGAATCACACACACCCAGCAGCGCAGCTCGCTTCGAAGACGTGCGCGATCAGATCCGCGAAGCGTATTTGGCGCAGAAGCAGCGCGACGCCAACGTTGCTCTGCGCGCCAAACTGCGCCAGCAATACAAGATCGTGGTCGAGACCGCCGAGGGGAGCGGATCATGAACGGACGTTGGAAGATGACCTGTAGGTCGGGCTTTAGCCCGACAATCTTGCTATCAATCTTCCTCTTCGCCTTCGCCCTCCCACTGCACGCCCACGAAGTCCGCCCCGCCTACCTCGAGATCACCGAGCAGCAGGACGGCATCTACTCCCTCACCTGGAAACAACCCTCCCTCGCCGAAGCCCGCATCGCCATCGACCCCCAACTCCCCTCGACCTGCACGCCCCTCGGCGAACGCCACGTCGAAGTCTCCGACGGCGCCTTCGTCGCACGCTGGCAAGCCCAATGCCCCGGCGGACTCTCAGGACAAAAAATCCGCATCGTCGGCCTGGAACGAACACTCACCTCGACGTTCGTCCGAACCGAACTCGCCGACGGCCGAACGATCTCCGGCGTCGTACAAGCATCCGATCCTTCATTCCAATTCGCCGCCGCCCGCCCCCTACTGCCCGCGTACTTCACCCTCGGCATCGAGCACATCCTGAGCGGCATCGATCACGTGTTCTTCGTCATCGGCCTGATCCTGCTCGTGCCTGCGCTCGGACGGCTGATCGGCGCACTCACCGCATTCACCGTCGCACACAGCATCACGCTCGGCGCCGCCGCGCTGGGATTCGCGGGCCTACCGCAAGCCTCCGTCGAAGTCGTGATCGCGCTCAGCATTCTCGTCGTCGGCTACGAGGTCGTGCGCGCCTCGCGCGGACGGACGGGTCTGACGTATGCGATGCCGTGGGCCGTCGCATTCGGTTTCGGATTGCTACACGGCTTCGGCTTCGCCGGCGCGCTCGCGGAAATCGGCTTGCCGCAAGACGCGAAGCTCAGCGCACTGCTGTTGTTCAACCTCGGCGTCGAGACCGGCCAGCTGATGATCGTCGCGGTCGCGGTGCCGTTGGCGCGCTGGATCGCAGGTCGCGCCGCGGGTCTGCGCCGACGCATCGAAGTCGGCGCCGGCTATTCGCTCGGCGCCGCCGCTGCGTTCTGGATGATTCAGCGCGTCGTCGCGGTCATGTAGCGTTGTTGATCGGGCTTAGCGACTCTGACTTCTCAAGACCATCTTTCCCCGATTGACCTACCCGCACACGCGTCGTAGCGTTTCGCACAGCAATCGGAAGAACATCAGCTCAGGGATGGCGCGGGTCCATTCACCGGCTGAATGTGATCATGGAGAAACACGGATGACTTCGGGTGGATCAGTCGCTGGTCACGTGCAACTTCTAGCTTCGATTGTCCTTGTGTTCCTCGCGGCACTGTCAGGTCGAGCTGAGGCGCAGGCGTGCACCCCGACCGAGGGGACATGGGAAACTGCTGGAAGACAAGAGGTTTAAGAAATAAATGTGGTACGCGGCCAGTCTGCTCTTTAGGGGCATTCACTCAATTCCTACGGACCAGGACGATTTGTGGGAGGAAAGCATTCGCTTGATTCAGGCGAGCGATGAGAATGAGGCGGAGAGCAAGGCAACTTTGCTTGGTCAAGCGAGTGAAGTTTCCTACCTAGCGCAGGGGCGCGACAAAGTTTCTTGGAAGTTCGTTCAGATAGAACGAATCTTTCAGATCGACGACGACCCGTTGACCAGTGGCTCTGAGGTATTCAGTAGATTCCTAAAGTCGAGCGAGGTTGCAAGCCTCTTAACCTCCTTTAAGGACGAGTGATGAGGCGCGTGAATTAGGCCAGAACTCGCGTCCGACGTTCATCACAACTATTTCAGAGACTATGACCCGGGTACGGGGAGGTATGTGCAGTCGGATCCGATCGGGTTGACAGGTGGACTGCATGGTCCGAGTCAATGAAGGCCTTGACCATCTATGTCATCGGAGTGATTGCGCTGGGGCTGACGTACCCGCTAGTCAAGCAGAGCGTAAGTTCAGGTGCACTCATTGTTTGCGCCATTGTGTACTTGGCGCTCCTGAGTTGGATTGGCAACCGATTTGGTAAGAAGTGAATCTGATCATTAAGCCAAAGTCCTCCGCCGCGGGACGGCGGAGGGCAGCGACGAGTTCGCTCAAGTCACGCGCAAAACTTGCGGTTCATCGACCTTGTTTGGTAGCGCGAGTACATCGAGCAGCGGTGAAATACGCACCGAGTCGAGTTCCTCCGCACTCTTGTTGATCAGGGCGCGCGCAACGTAGGTTGCTTGCGCGTACGAGACTGCCTCTTCGCACTCGGCGTGCAGAAGCACTTCGTATAAGCAGGTGAGCACGCCGTGTGCTTGTAGCTGCAGATTGCGTTGTGCCTCGATGGTTTTTTCGAGGCGGTTGAGAGCCCTCAGCGTTTCGTCCGTGGTACCCATGTCACTCTCCTTTTAAGGGTGGCTGGTTAGACGCTCGGCGGTGTTAGCTGCACCGTCGGGCGTCGCTCCTTGCGCTCGGATGAGCGTGGTTGGATCGTACGATGGGAGAGGGGTCTGGATATCCGAACAGGGTCGGAGTTTTTGCAGAAATGAAGAGGAGTTGTCAGGCTTTAACCTGACTCTTCTTCATGCACGGATTGTCGGGCTGAAGCCCGACCTACAGGTCACGAATCAAGCGGGCGTCGGCAATCAAGCGGGTTTGGGTTCGACGCGAACTGTGGCCTTCGTGTGGTCGATGCTGTCGGTGAGTTGGAACCATGAGATCGGCCGTACTTCCAGCGCACGCGACGTGCACGCGCCGCCGATCGCCCGCGCGGCTTCCAGCGCTTCTTCCTGCGTGGCGCAGTCGACGACATAGAAGCCCAGCAGCTGCTCCTTCGTCTCCGCGAACGGGCCGTCGATGATGTACGCCTCCGGTCCCTTGCGCAGGGTCATCGCCGTCGTACTCGGATGCAGGCGCACGACCGGTCCGAGCTTGCGCTCCGCGGCCAGCTTGCCTTGCACGACCATGTGCTGGCCGATCAGGTGCTCTTCTTCCGCCTTGCTCAGGTTCGCGATGTCGGCGTCGGTGCCGTAGATGAGGATGGAATAAAGCATGGAGCTGCCCTCGAAGTCCGTACCTGAAGTATGCCCTATACTGACCGCGTGATCGCCTCGACGCCACCCAGCGACGAACGCTCTGCTCGCTTTCTCGGCCCGGCCGGCCGTGCTCGCGCGCAACAGGCCGTTGCCGAATTGCACGGGTGGCTCGGATCGCGGCTGAGCACGGCCGAAGCGGTGCGCGCCCAACACGGTCACGGCGAGGCCTCAGGCCCCGTCCAACCGCCCGACGCAGTCGTGTGGCCGGAGAGCGCCGAAGAAGTCAGCCGCATAGTCGCAACGTGCTCCCGCCATCAGACCCCGGTGATCGCGTTTGGTGCCGGGACTTCGCTCGAAGGTCATGTCAGCGCGCCGTATGGCGGCGTGTGCATCGATTTCTCGCGCATGAACGAAGTGCTGTCGGTGAATCAAGCAGACGCCGACTGCGTGATCCAGCCGGGCGTCACGCGCGAACAACTGAATTCGTATCTGCGCGACACGGGGTTGTTCTTTCCGGTCGACCCGGGTGCTAATGCGACGCTTGGCGGCATGGTCTCCACGCGCGCGTCCGGCACGACGACGATCCGCTACGGCGCGATGACTCGCAATGTATTGGCGCTGCAGGTCGTGCTCGCGGATGGCCGCATCGTGCGAGTCGGCACGCGTGCTGCGAAATCTTCGACGGGCTACGACCTGGTGCGCTTGCTCGTGGGTTCGGAAGGCACGCTCGGCGTGATCACCGAGATCACGTTGCGGTTGTATGGCATTCCCGAAACGACGGTCGGCGCGACCTGCGTATTTCCAGCGCTGCGTGGCGCTGTCGATGCGGTCGTCGAGATCATTCAGTCCGGCGCGTCGGTGACACGCATCGAGTTCCTCGATGAGCTGCAGGTGCGCGCCTGCAATCGCTATTCGCAGCTGTCGCTGCCCGAGCAGCCGACGCTGTTCCTCGAGTTCAGCGGCACTCCGGAGAGCGTCGACGGCCAGGTTGCACGCGCAGAAGAAATCGCGCAGTCCAACGGCGGCGCCGCGTTCCAATCGACAGCGGACGACGCCGAGCGCGCCCGATTGTGGAAAGCACGTCACGCGGCGTACCACGCCGCGCGAGCATTGCGGCCTGGCTCCGAGTGCCTGGTCGCAGACGTATGCGTGCCGATTTCACAACTCGCAGATGCAGTCGCGGAGGCGCGGCGCGACATCGACGCAGCCGGATTGCTCGCGCCGATCGTCGGGCACGTTGGCGACGGTAATTTCCACGTGTTGTTCCTGCTCGAGCCCAATGCAACGGACGAATGGCAGCGCGCCGAAAAAATCTATGACGCGATGATCGATCGCGCGCTGCGCGTCGGCGGCACCTGCACGGGCGAGCACGGCATCGGCCAGGGCAAACGCAGCAAACTGGTCGCGGAGTACGGCTCGGACGTCGTCGAGCTGATGCGCTCGATC
>Ga0207706_10007343_pt1 | contig 10189 bp, 10 predicted proteins | sample KBSC53metaG_FD_184318 | JGI IMG/M metagenome (GOLD analysis project Ga0207706, IMG submission 184318) | Corn rhizosphere microbial communities from Kellogg Biological Station, Michigan, USA - KBS C5-3 metaG (SPAdes) (version 2) | ecosystem: Host-associated > Plants > Roots > Rhizosphere > Soil ... | reverse complement strand
CTGCAAAGTTCTTCGTCAGCAATCCTAGTTCGCAAGGTGCCGTAGAGATCGCGAACAGCATAAGCGGCAGAGTCGCCAACAAAGGCATGGAAGGGCTGGCGATTACACCCGATGGCAAGACCCTCGTGGGCATTATGCAAAACGCACTGATACAGGATGCGGCCGAAGGCGGTGACGCAACCAGGCTGCTGCGCATCGTGACCATCGACATCAAATCAGGCAAAGCCACACACGAATATGGATACCTGCTTACAACAGGGTCAGGCGTAAGCGAAATCCTCGCGCTCAATAACCACGAAATGCTGGTGGATGAGCGTGATGGAAAGGGTCTCGGCGATGGAAGCAAGGCCAAGATAAAGCAAATCTTCAAAGTCGAACTCGCAGATGCCACCGACATCGGCGATATGAATGGCACGGCGGCAGCCTCCAATGCTGCTCCGAAAACACTGTTTCTCGACGTTGTTCAGGCTCTCACATCCGCTGGATTCACAACAGACCAGATCCCGGCAAAGATCGAGGGTATCGCTTTTGGACCAGACGTAGCTAGCGCGAATGGCACCCTTCATACACTCTGGGTAGCCAACGACAATGACTTCCTTCAGGATCTCAACGGTCCGGGCACAAATCCGAATCAGTACTTCGTGTTCGGATTCTCAGATTCCGATCTTGGTGGATCAAAATTTATTCCCCAGGAGCACTCTAGGTAAGTTACTCGGAGAGCCATCAATCCTTGAAGTTTCCAGGCCCCGGTCCCCTGCCGGGGCGTCTCCATTCGGACCCCGATTTTCAAGTGGGGCATGACCCGCCACGGCCCCGGTGCACAACAAATGAGATTTTGTTCTGCGATTCATCTCCTGTTCACCAATCTCAATTGACCATAGTTGAGTCCGGCAAGACTTCCCCCTGCTTCGCTGGATTCAAATCCCAAATCACGCACCTGGAGTTGAAGAACCACAATCCGAAACTCAACGCCGATGAGACTGCCGCGCTTGCCAACTACAAAGGCAAGGTCGACAAGGCCACGAAGTTCATTCCAGGGTGGGTCAAAGTCGCGGTCGCTCTGGCACTGGGCTTCGGCACGATGGTCGGCTGGAAGCGAATCGTCGTTACCGTCGGTGAAAAGATCGGCAAGGAGCACCTCACTTACGCGCAAGGCGCATGCGCTGAGCTGGTAGCCATGGCGACAATCTCTGCAGCGGACAACTTCGGGTTGCCCGTGAGCACAACGCATGTGTTGAGTTCGGGAGTCGCCGGAACAATGGCTGCGAATCGGAGCGGTCTGCAGTTTGCCACTCTGCGCAACATCGCGATGGCATGGGTGCTCACTTTGCCCGCGGCTGCCTTGCTGTCAGGTTCTCTGTTCTGGCTCTTCAGACACTTGACGTAGGCTCACGCGATTCCCGCAGGCGGACGGTTGGTTGAGAGTGTTCTGCCTAATTCAGCTCAAAGTCACAGCGGCTCCGACGAAGTACTATCGGAGGTCACAGGATTCGATCAGTCCACCTTATGACGGACACTCTCGAGGATTTCTTCTGAGAGCCTCCGGTCTTGCACGGCACGAGCCAACACGACACCGCCGAGTAACGCGGCTGTCTGAAAGATCGCTTCTTTACGGTCCCCACCCTTGGCAGCGAGAATTTCTTCGAATCCCCGCTCGAATGCTGCTCTGAGTTCAGGCGTTGAGCGAGCTACCTCCTGCCCGAGTGCAGCCATCGTGCAGCCGCCGCCCGGGTTGTCCCGATGCCTGACGCTCAGGTACTGCTCGGAGTAGGATCGCCTTCCCTTTTTCGTCGAACCGTGGTTCCGGGCGCGGGCTGCTGAAAGGTCCTGCCCGTAGGCAACTGCAGCTTCCTGAAGCGCTTGCTTCGAGCCGAAATGCGCGTAAAATGCGCCGTGCGTCAGACCGGCAGCCTTCATTACTTCGCCCACGGTTACATTCTCAAAGCCCCGTTCGCGGAAGAGGCGCGAAGCCTCTTTCACAATCCGTTCATGTTTGGCGGCAGTTTCCTTGGCAGGGTAGCGCATTTTTGTGCATCCTCCATCTATGATGCTCATCATACCATAAGTATGACGGTCATCATATTTGAGGCCGTCCTACAATGATTCACAAAAAGGAGAAAAAATGGCCACAATCCACCTTCACCGCACCACCACCCTTACACCCGAGCAGTACATTTCCGGCCTCACCGACTTCGGGCCTGGCCGATCAAAGATCTTTGGCAACAGCGCCGACGAATACCTCAAGGTGCATCGGCGTAGCCGTTCTGAGGCCGACGTCACCGAGGGTTCGGGCGGCGTCTGGGAGCGCCTCCATTACGACTGGTCCGATCGCAGCCATGTCGTCCTCACCACAACCGACTCCAACGTCTGGGGAGGCGTATCCGGCTACAACTACACCTTCACTCGTCAACCCAACGGCACAACCGACATTGATGTGGTTGTCATACGCCAAGGCAAGAATCTCAAGGGGCGCCTGCTCGGCTTCGTGCTCGGGACCATTGGCAAGCAGGTTTTAGAGAAGGCATTTGAAAACAGCGTCAAGGCCATCGAAGCTCGGAACGGAACAGCCCAAGGCGAGCACGCGGCTTAAGATGGGTTGACCGCGCTCGATCGATCGAGCGGAGCCACATCATGGTTGATACCCAGCAGGAGGAAAATATGAAACTCGCAGGCAAGAAGGCTCTCATTACCGGAGGCAACAGCGGCATCGGCCTCGCCACTGCCCGCCTTTTCATCTCTGAAGGCGCTGAGCTCGCAATCACGGGTCGCGATCAAAAGACACTGGATGAAGCGGTTGCCGAACTGGGACTAAAAGCCCACGGCTATCGAGCCGACGTTACGGTGGCGGAGGACCGCAAACAGCTCTTCGCGGATCTTGCCAGGGACTTCGGCAAACTTGATATCGTCTTCGCCAATGCAGGCATCTCCGGCAGGACACCCACTGGCACAACCGACGAAGCCATCTTCGAGAAGGTCGTCCACACCAACCTCAACGGTGCTTTCTTCACTGTCAATTCGGCCGCTCCTCTTCTGAACGACAACGGCAGCATCATCTTCAACGGATCAGTCCACAATTATCTCGGTCAACCAGGCGTGGCTGCCTACGCTGCCACGAAAGGCGGACTCGTCTCGATGGCGCGGTCCATCGCCGCAGACCTTGCACCGCGCAAGATTCGCGTGAACGTGGTGGCCCCGGGAGCGACAACAACTCCCATATGGAAGCGCGGGCCGCGCGCAAATGCCACTCAAGAGGAATCGCAAAAACTTTCCGACTTCTTCTCCTCCACGGTTCCACTTGGCCGCTGGGGCGAGCCGGAAGATCTGGCCAAGGCGGTGCTTTTCCTTGCCTCGGACGATTCGTCGTATATCAATGCGGTCGAGTTGATGGTTGACGGCGGATTGACGGGCGCTCCCTTCGGCGCTCCCATTCTTCGCGGATGATTCCGCAGTGCGTCCCAATCGCGTCACCAGAGTTTTCGCCGTTCAATCAGAGGAGGGATCGTAGTGAACGCACCAACCAGAACGTCGGTCTGATCGAGTCAATCGAGACCGGCCACACGGTCTTCTTAGATCCACAGCGATGATGCTTACAGTGCCGGGTGTCGGCCAGGATTGAAAGCCTAAATGGAGGAGGTTTTCTGGTGGGCGAGGCGGGAATCGAACCCACAACCCCCGGCTTAGAAGGCCGGTGCTCTATCCGATTGAGCTACTCGCCCGGTTTTCTTCATTGTAACTTTGAAGCCTCATTTGCGGCAGAGGGCCGCGCTGCGATCGAACTCGCGAAAGCCCCCAGAGCCGCCTGCAGAGCCTCGCTAGCCGAATCGCGATCCGGCCCGCATGCGCTCAGATAAGCCGTAACTCCTAGCCGATTTTGGCCATCCTTCGAAATCAGCGCGCGTCGAATCACAAGATCCAGCCGGCACGAGCGAAGGGAAACGCCACGAATCGCGGCGCAAAGCGCTTTGCACCATGCTGCAACCCGTGCCACATCATCCCAATGCTCGTCTTGTCGAGGCAGCAGATCGATGTAACAGGCGACTCCATCCAAAGCGGACCCGAATGGCGCGCCTAGCTCATCCGCATCCCATTCTTCCAATTGCCACACGTCGCACTTTGAGGTCCATACAGGCGATGCGTCCGCATTAAGCCGCACCAGCGCCTCACCAAGGCCGGGGAGTTGCTGCGTTTCCGGCAGCGCGTTGGCCCGTTGCGGAAAAAGTCGCAGGTCTTCGAATCCCGCCCACGATGCATCGATTACCGGCGCGGCTCCTCCGATCTCGATCTCCCAGTCAGATTCCATCGGAATCCTGAGCCGGCGTTACCGGTCCGGCTACTTGCAACAGGTAACGCATCACCGTTGCTTCCGCCCAGTGAATATCGTCGCCACTTTCGTTGGACAAGTACGCGCAGTGCCCGCCGTGCTTCGTCTCAATCAGCACGATCTTGGAATTGGCAAGAAGTGCTGCGCGCGTCTCCGGTATCAGGCGAACAAACGGATCATCCATCGCGCGAATGATCAGCGTCGGCACCGCAATGCGGTCAATAACCCGCGCGCTCGCGGCGCGATAGTAGTAGTCATCCGCATCGCGAAAGCCGCAGTACCGGGCAACGATCTTGTCGTCAAACTGCCTTAGGGAACGCACCGGGCCAATAACGCTGCCGTCGTAGATGTGCGAATACAGCGCAGTCTTCCTGTGAAAACGCCGCATCAGCCCCCGCAGAAAATGCCATTCGTAAAGCCGATTGACAGGTTCATGCAGAGCATCAGAGCCGGCCGCAAGATCTATCGCCGGACAGACAGTGGCAACGGCGAGCAGTGGCGGACGACTACCCCATTCCCCCGCCAGTTTCAGCACCAGGTTCCCACCCATCGAGTAGCCAACGAGCGCGACTCGCTCCAATCCATAAAGCTTGCTGTAGTGACAAATCACAGCGCCCACATCGCCCGAAAGGCCTGAGTGGTAGAGCGTCGGAGTCAAATCGTCCGTGCCGCCGCAGTTCCGCATGTTCATCCGGATCACATTGCATCGCGCATCCCACGCACGCGCAGCAATGCCCTTGATGTAGCGCGATTCAGACGAACCTTCAAGGCCATGCACCAGGATCACCGTCAGGCATTTTGAGCGCTCGGGTTCCGGCTGCCAATCGCAAAGGCACCGCACGCGGCTCCCATCCGACGGGTCCACTTCCACTGTTTCCGACACAGAGGGGCAACGGAACGCAGGTCGAGGCAGATAATTGCCCACAATCGTTTGCAGGTGTCCATTCGTCAGTCCGCGACGCGGTTCAAATGGGCGCAAGAGAGGCTCAAGCGGCGTGTTGCTCAATCTTGTGGATTCTGGGGAGTTTGGACTCACGAAAGCACGAAGTTTCGACCATTCAGGCTCATCGCAACCCCTGTGGTCCAGCCAACTTGGGGCGGCTAGTGGGGATCGAACCCACGACATCCTGAGCCACAGTCAGGCGTTCTGCCGCTGAACTATAGCCGCCATGTACCTTTACGATTGTAGCATCCAACAAGGTGTCCGGCTCCGATCCGGCTTGACCGCAAATGCCCATTCCCTACGCCAACCCGCCGCGCTCTCATCTCGCAGAAACCATCCGCCCCAAGGGCGTTGTCGAGTCGCCCGGTCGCTGGAACCGCGGTGCCTGGATCTTCCGCGACAGCACTCTTCAACGACTTGAAATTCTCCTCGACGAGGCCTTCAGAGTCCCCGGCACTCGCATTCGCTTCGGCATCGACGGCATCATCGGCCTGGTTCCTGGCTTGGGAGACGTCATCGCCGGACTGCTCTCGCTCGTGATACCTGCCGCGGCCTGGATTCGTGGCGTGCCTTACATCGCGTTGGCCCGCATGACAGTCAACATCGGAATCGGAGTACTTATAGGGTCAATTCCGCTCTTTGGCGATCTCTTCGACATTGCCTTCAAGGCCAACCGCCGCAACTATCACCTGCTGCAAAGGCACCTTGGGGAGCCGCGTCGACATACCTGGAAGGACTGGGCCTTTCTGCTCTCGATGCTCGTCATCATCGCAATGGTTTTCGCCATTCCAATCGCTTTAACTCTCTGGCTGCTGGCTTGGTTAATCCAGCCCTAACTCCCGTGCCGCTATCTCGATCCGAAGCCCTTCCGCGATACAATCGAAGCAAGACGTCGGGGCGTAGCGCAGTCTGGTAGCGCATCTGCTTTGGGAGCAGAGGGTCGGGGGTTCGAATCCCTCCGCCCCGACCATCCTTCCCTTTCCATCCAACAATCCACCGTAATTCGGCAATCCCCTTGGCGCTGCCGATCCGCGAATTCTCCCAATTGGGCATTCGCCTTGCCCGCTGCCCGTCAAAGCGCCCCTGATTCCACGTGCCTCTAGCACTTTTGCCAGTTCCGGTTTGTGAAATGGAGCGGGAAAATGGTTTCCCCGAGCCGAGATATGGTTTGCCGGACCCGGGAAGCTGCAAAGGCACGATCACCTGATTCACAGCAAGCTAAAACTCAAATTCCAGTACGTGCACGATCAGACTTCTTCTTTGGAGGATCACGCATGGAAACGAGAATTTTCACACGGCCTCGGTTGACCAAAAGCCTTCAACTTCTAGCGACGATGATGCTGATATTGTGTTCGGTGAGCGCGGTGAGCGCGCAGGCCACAAGATGGAACTTCAATGTCGGAGGCGGTATCGGGTTTCCTCAGGGCGACCTGAGCTCCTTCATCAATAACGGAGGCAACTTCGTTGTGGGCGGAGGATACAACGTCAACAAGTGGCTGAGTACGAATGGGGAGTTCATGTGGCAGGATCTGCCGGTCAACTCGTCAACCAAGCAGGCCCTTCAGACTCCCGACGCATCGGCCCGCCAGTATGCTGTGACCTTCGACCCGATGGTCCACTTTCCGCTCGGACATAAGCTGGGAGCTTATGCGATCGGGGGCATCGGGTGGTACCACCGTTCGGGTGAAACAACGACGCCGGGCACAGCGATCATTTGCGATCCCTACTGGTCGTGGTGGTTCGGCTGCACCGTCGGCGATGTGGACATTATTACGGGAAGCACGAGCGCGGACGCCTTTGGAGAGAATATCGGGGGTGGGATCACGTACCGCCTCGGTGAAAGCGGCATCAAGTTCTACACCGAATTCAGATATCACCACGCCGACTATAACAACGTGGCCACGAATATCATCCCGGTGACATTTGGCGTTAGGTGGTGAGAGAACGGTGACGGTGCCTCGTTTACAGATTCATCGCGGTAAATGCCTTTCTTGCGACGAAGTGGCTACCTGTACTTTTTGACAGATGACGCGTTAAGCGGATGGGTCTACTGTTTTCCACGGAGGATGTACGTCTCTTCCATCCTCGAACAGGATGGAAGAGACGATAGTTTGGTGTTCGACACTCCTTCAGTACGAACAGGGAGACATATCCATGTGCCTGAAGAGAATGGGCGCAACGTTTCGATCTTTGATCGCGACTCTCTGCGCTGTTCTGCTCCTGCCTGGCGAAGCCATAGCATCTCAGGCGCCTCAAACGCAGGCTTCTGCCTCCGCACCCGCAACCCAGGCTTCAAAGATTCCGCCCGACCAACTCGATTCACTGGTTGCGCCGATTGCCCTGTATCCCGACCCCTTGCTCGCCCAAACTCTCGCAGCATCCACCTATCCTCTTGAAATCATTCAGCTCCAGCAGTGGCTGGACAAAAACAAGACTCTGAAGGACAAGGCGTTGTCAGACGCCGTGGCGAAACAGCCCTGGGACCCAAGCGTCCAGGCTTTGGCTGCCCTTCCCGAGGTGGTAAACCGTCTGGCAAACGACATTCAATGGACCACGGATTTAGGCAATGCCTTCCTTGCGCAGCAGAGCGATGTCATGGATGCCGTTCAGCGAATGCGCAAGAAGGCACAGGACAATGGCAACCTGAAATCGACCGAGCAGCAGAAGGTGGAAACCAAGGTGGTCGAAAGCAAGACGGTCATCGTTGTCGAACAGGCTAATCCGCAAGTCGTTTATGTGCCTTCGTATAATCCCGTAGTCGTGTATGGTCCCGCCTACTACCCGTATCCTCCGATTTACTATCCGCCGGTTGGCTACTACGCAGCCGGGGTGGCCATCTCTTTCGGTGTCGGCGTCATGATGGGAGCCTTTTGGAGCGGCGGTTGGGGATGGGGATGCGGTTGGGGAGGCAGCGATATCACCATCAACCGCAACAACAATTTCAATCGCAATTCCAACATCAACCGTCCCTCTCAACGTCCATCCGGAGGAGTTGGCGGCATCGGTGGCGCGGGCGGAGTCGGCGGAGTCGGCGGAGTCGGCGGTGCGGGAGGAGTTGGCGGCGTCGGGGGTCCCGGCGGAGTTGGTGGAGTTGGCGGAGCCGGCGGTCCCGGCGGAGCTGGCAACCGCCCCTCGCAATTACCATCCGGAGGAAGCGGAGCGGGTAATCGCCCCTCGCAACAACCGGCAGGCGGAGGCGGTGATCGATGGCAGCACAACCCTGAACATCGGGGAGGCGCACCGTACCGGGACCGCGCAACCGCGGACAGATTTGGAGGTACGACGCGCGGTGATTCACTCGCCAACCGGCAGGCAGGCGCCCGTCAACAGCTTGGCCGACAGGGCGGTAATGTTGCCGGCAACCGGCCGTCCGGTCCCAGTTTGAACAACCGCTCTGGTAACTCTGGGCGTAGCGGCGGTGCAGGTGGAGGCGGTCTCGGTAACAGGAGCGGTGCGGGCGGAGCAGATCGCATAGGAAACCAGGATCTCTCGCGAAGCGGCGGCGGCAACCGCGACGCTTTTGGCGGAGGTACACGGGGCTACAACGGATCAAGCGCGCGCAGCAACAGTAGTCGTGGTTCCTCCAGCATGTCATCTCGGGGAGGTGGAGGCTTCAGTCGGGGTGGCGGAGGTAGAGGTGGTGGAGGGCGCAGATGATCGGCATACGGCGTGGGGAGATATTCACCGGAGCGCGGTTATGAAAACGAAACCGGCCTTTCAGAATGGAATTCGCTTTGGGAATCTTTCGTCTGTTGGCGCAGTGGCTTGTGCGTGCTTGTGCGCGTCTGCCCTGCTCGCCGCGCAGCAACCTCAAACGGCAAAAGCTTCAGCTCCTGCTACTCCAGCCACAAAGGCGGTCAAGAGCTTCGCGAGTCCACAGCAGGCAGCCGATTCGCTGATCGATGCGGCGGAGAAGTTCGATGTGGCTGCGCTTATTCAGATTTTTGGGCCTGGTGGCGACAGTGTCGTTTTCACGGGTGAATTTGCGCAGGACAGAAAGCACGCCGAAGATTTCGTTACCGAGGCACGCGAAAAGAAAAGCGTCTCAATCGATCCAAAATCCGGGAATCGCGCATTCCTCCTTGTCGGCAACGAAGACTGGCCCTTTCCTGTGCCGATTGTGAAAAGCGGTGATACGTGGTCCTTCGATGCCAAAGCCGGCCAGCAGGAACTGCTCTATCGCCGCATTGGGGCCAATGAACTGGACGCCATTGCGATTTGTCACGGATACGTGGAGGCGCAATACGATTACGCATTTCGCAAGCGTCAGGGTTACGACGTGAACCAATATGCCCAGCGGATCATCAGCACTCCCGGTACTCAGGACGGTTTGGCATGGCAACAGAGTGACGGCACCTGGGAAGGCCCGATCGGCGAGAAGATTGCCCGCGCGATTGAGCAGGGGTACACAATGAAGGCGGATCCCTACCACGGATATTTCTTCAAAATTCTCAAGGGACAGGGGCCTGCTGCGCCGCTCGGAGAAATGGATTACGTGGTGAAAGGTGTCATGATCGGCGGCTTTGCCCTAGTAGCTGCGCCGGCCGAGTATGCCGTGACCGGCGTTAGAAGCTACATTGTCAGCCAGGACGGTGTTGTCTACGAGAAAGATCTGGGGCCGAAGAGCATCGACGAATTTGAAAAGATGGAACGTTTCAACCCCGACAAATCATGGGCTCCAGTGCAGTAATCGGCAGAAGTGCCCAGGCTAAATCGTCAGGCTGGAGCCGCGAGCTCTCGCGACTCCGTCGACTACACCTCTCGCTCCTTTGCAACAGCACATCCGCAGCCTTCAATCTCACACTCTGAGGCTGCGTAATCTTCAGAACCTTCGGCTTGTGATAATATCCGCTGCATTGCAATATCGGGTCCCCACGAAGGAGGTTTGCAATGCGGTTTCGAATTTTTTTGGTGATTGCCGTACT
>Ga0207706_10007335_pt1 | contig 10196 bp, 11 predicted proteins | sample KBSC53metaG_FD_184318 | JGI IMG/M metagenome (GOLD analysis project Ga0207706, IMG submission 184318) | Corn rhizosphere microbial communities from Kellogg Biological Station, Michigan, USA - KBS C5-3 metaG (SPAdes) (version 2) | ecosystem: Host-associated > Plants > Roots > Rhizosphere > Soil ... | reverse complement strand
CAGCGCTAATGCAATTAACCAGGCATCAGAAAAAGATACCGATGCATTGATGCGGCGTACAGGAAAACGTCCTGTTGCAAGCGGAAGGATGAGTGCAACGGAAGCATATGTTTTTGCATTTATAGCGGGGCTGGTTGGGGTTGTTATTATGTATTACTTCTTCAATTTACTATCTGCGATGCTTTCTGCATTCAGTCTTTTTTTATACGCTTATATTTATACGCCGTTAAAGAAAGTAAGTTCAATATCCGTTTTGGTAGGAGGTTTACCGGGTGCGTTACCCTGTTTAATCGGGTGGGTTGCAGCAACCAACCTTTTCAGTCCTTTTTCAAATGTAGAAGGAACAAATATTTCTAACGGCGCAGGATGGGCTTTATTCGGGTTGCAATTTCTTTGGCAGTTCCCTCACTTTTGGGCAATTGCATGGGTGGCGCATAATGATTATACACGTGCAGGATTCAAGTTGTTGCCCGGTGGTGGTGCGCCAACTAAAACAACAGCATTGCAAGCGGTTGCCTATGCGGTAATGATGATACCAATTGGAATACTTCCCTATTTTTTTGGAATCAGTGGTTGGGTAAGCATGTGGATAGTATTGGCAGCAAATATTTTTATCGTAATTCAGTGCATCCGTTTATATTTTGAGTTGAATGTAAAAGCAGCACGGCGGGTGATGTTCAGCAGTTATATTTATTTGCCTGTGGTGTTGCTTGCATTGCTTGCTGATAAAACGCATATTGCTTTACAAAATCTTTGAGGAAAAACTGTTTTAAAATACAAGTGTTAGAAGTACCTTGCACGCGTTTAATTAACTGCTTTAGTAGGATCGAAATTGATGATAAGAATTGATGCAGTACAAGTGAGTGACACAACAGGCGATGAGTAAAGCTTCAAAAGCCGGAAAACAAAAAATAAAAAACAATTGAAAAAATAAAGTGATGATGACAACAGTGAGCAGTAATCAAAGAACAAGAATTCACCCGCACAAGTTTACAATGTGGATAGCGATGGGCAGCATTGTAATGATGTTTGCAGGATTAACAAGCGCCTATATCGTGCGCAGCAACCAGGACAATTGGCTGGAATTTTCTTTGCCCGGCATTTTTTGGTATTCCACTGCAGTAATTTTAGCAAGCAGTGTATTTATGCATCTTTCAGTAAAATCATTCAAAGCACGTGAGATGAAAAAGTATCGGCTGCTTATTACCGTCACTGCTTTGCTTGGAATATTGTTTGCAGTATTACAGTTTCTTGGCTTTTTAAGTGTTAATAACAGCGGCGTTCAATTACTTGGGCAAGGCAGTAATCCATCCGCTTCGTTTCTTGCGGTAATTGCGGGATTACATGTTTTGCATGTATTGGGCGGCGTAATTGCGTTGCTTATTATTTTATTCAAAGCTTATAGTGCGAGATCAAAAAATTATAGTGCTGTTCCTGTAGAAATTGCAGGCACATATTGGCATTTTGTGGATGCAATTTGGATTTATTTGTTTATTTTTTTTCATTTGATGCAATGATTTTTTATGTACCGAACTTCTGTGCATCAATAGAACTTTTGTTGCGTCGCACTCTTCAACGCCTTGTACTTTTATGATCTTTGATAAAAGCGAATCAATTATTTTTTAATCAACAATAAAAAAGTTTTGTTTTTATATGTTGATTTAACTGTGAGCAAATAAATTTGCAAACGTAATTTGAAAATCTAAAAATGGCAACAACAACACCTGCAACAACGGCAACGAAATATTGGAGCGGCGGTAAGAGTCCCTTCAATGTAGAGTACGGCAAATTAATGATGTGGTATTTTCTTATGAGCGATGCTTTTACTTTTGGAGCATTTCTTATATCATACGGTACTACAAGATTTGCAACAAACGGATGGCCTAATCCAAACCATGTATTCAATTCGTTTCCCGGCATTGAAGGAAACCTGCCTTTATTATTCGTAAGTTTGATGACCTTCATTTTGATCCTAAGTTCTGTAACAATGGTGTTGGCAGTGCATGAAGGCCATAACATGAATAAAAAAGGAGTTGCAAAATATTTGGTTCTCACAATTATCGGCGGACTTGCTTTTTTAAGTTGCCAGGCATTAGAGTGGACACACTTGTATCACGAAGGCGCATGGTGGGGACGTAATCCTTTCCCCAACGCAGATGGAACTACTTCCACAACAAACTTTAGCAACTTCTTTTTTACCATCACAGGTTTTCATGGATTTCATGTATTCTCCGGAGTTATAATCAACATCATCATGCTGATCATGACGTTGAAAAATAAATTTGAACAACGCGGACATTACCTGATGATCGAAAAGGCCGGTTTATACTGGCATTTTGTGGATCTTGTATGGGTATTTGTGTTCACTTGTTTTTATCTTGTTTAATCAATCATAAAAAAAAATTAAATGGAACATACAACAACAGGAGTGGTAGCTCATGAACATCACGAGCATATAGTTGGCGGGGGAAGAAAAGAGATTTACAGGGTAACCATTATACTCTCTGTATTAACTATTATTGAATTGGCGTTAGGTTTTTCAATGTACTATATAACAGCTACTCTTACATTACATATTATTAAAGGAATTATTCTTATACTTATGCTTGCAAAAGCATTTTATATTGTAGGATATTTTATGCATTTAAGGCACGAACTAAGGAATATGATTATGACGGTCGTTGTTCCGCTATTGTTGTTTGTATGGTTTATTATAGCCTTTCTTGCAGACGGTGATTCATTCAATAATTTAAAGAACAGATACGATTTTTATTATAAGGAGCACATGAGCCAGCCTATGAAGAAACAAGAACCAAAAGAAGAACCGACTAAAAATAAAGGACTGGATTAATCATAAAAAAATTGTAATTATTATCGACAATACCTTTTTAGAATTAAAATTTTTTGAACCATCGCTAACTTGCGGTGGTTTTTTCTTTCAATAATTTATTATGAACAAAAAAGCTTTATTGGCAATTTCCCTTGCTGTATTAATTCCTTTGCTCGGATATGTACTTTTAAAAACAGCAAGCGATAAAGCGGTTACCATGCCTCGTCATTACTTACCTGATTCCATTGTGAATACAGTGAAAGATGGTAAGATGACTACAGACACGGTTTGGCATAAAGTGGCAAACATAAAACTTGTTAACCAGTTAGGTGATACGGTAAATCTTTATGACGCAAAAGGAAAAATAATTGTTGCAGATTTTTTCTTTACAAGCTGCGCTTATATATGTCCTCAACTTACAAAGAATATGGTAAAACTGCAGCGTTCTTTTCTGAAAGGCGGTGATCCTATGAATCCTCCTGATTCCTCCGTTGTTCAGTTTGTTTCGTTTACTATAGATCCCGAAAGAGATTCCGCGGCACGATTGAAGCAATATGCGGATAAATTTGGCGTCAATCACGATAGCTGGTGGTTTCTTACAGGTTCAAAAGATTCAATTTATAATTTCATTTTCCAGGAATTGAAAGTAGATAAATATGATACGGAAGGACCTATCGATCCGAATTTTGCGCATACGCAAAGATTCGTTCTGATCGATAAAGATTTTAATGTAAGAGGATTTTACAACGGCTTAGATTCTGCATCCCTGGGAGTACTTGCAAAAGATGTTGGATTGTTAATGCTTGAAAAATCTACGAATCCCGAACCACTTCCTTTTGATCCCGGCCAAATGGCGATATTTTTTGTAATAACATTTATAGCTGTTGCAATTATTATATTCCTTATGTTCAGAAAAAGGAACGTAGAAAAAAGTATTTAAAACATGTTACAGGCAAGCATAAAAAGGAACGATGTAAAAGCAAAACAATTCATTTGGCTTTTTTCAATTGTAATATTTGCGGCAATAGCATTGCTTGGTAATTTTAAATTAAATGCTCATTTAAATTTTGACGTTCACATTTTTGCTGCGATAAATGCTGTTATTAATTCTACAGTTGCTCTATTGCTTATCGCCGCTTTATTTTCAGTCAAAAGAAAAAAATATCTTACACATAAAAAATTTATGTTGGCAGCTTTAGTGCTTTCGATAATTTTTTTGGTCTCTTATGTTGCGCACCATCTTCTTGCCGGTGAAACCAAGTTTGGTGATATTAATCATGACGGAATTTTATCAAACGAAGAATTAATAAAAGTGGGCGCCTTGCGAACTGTTTATTTTATAATTCTTTTCTCACACATTTTTCTTGCAGCGATCATCTTGCCTTTTATTTTGTTTACTGCATATCGCGGGTTAACTGCTGATTATTCAAATCATAAAAAACTTGCACGATATACATGGCCTTTATGGTTTTATGTTGCAGTGTCAGGCCCTGTTATTTACTTGCTGATTAGTCCTTATTATTTTTGACAAATTTTTTTGAGAGCAATAAAAAATTTGGACCCTTTCAATTGTAATAACATCATACTCCTTCTTATGATCTGCTTAATCAAATTTTAAATCGCTTTGTCATTTCATTTATTATCTTCAACCTTAAACTTAAAATTATGAGCTTTCTTTTATCTTTTTGGTGGCTGATCATTTTATTATTCATCGTCTTCAGCGGACTTGTTACAGTGAATCAGGGCACAATCGCTGTGGTAACAATGTTCGGGAAATACCAACGAATACTTAGACCGGGATTGAACTTTAAAGTTCCCGTGTTTGAACAAATCTATCGTCGAATCAGTATTCAAAATCGTTCTGTTGAATTAGAATTCCAGGCGGTAACACTTGACCAGGCAAATGTTTATTTCAAGGCAATGTTGTTGTATGCTGTACAAAATGCAGATGAAGAAACAATAAAAAAAGTTGCGTTCAAATTTATCAGTGATAAGGATTTGATGCAAGCTTTGGTGCGCACAATTGAAGGTTCTATCCGTGCCTTTGTTGCCACAAAAAGACAAGCGGAAATTCTTGGTTTAAGAAAAGATATTGTTGAGTATGTGAAAGACCAAATTGACCACACACTTGAAGAGTGGGGTTATCATTTGCAGGACCTTCAGATCAATGATATCACTTTCGACCAGGCAATTATGGATAGCATGAGTAAAGTTGTTGCAAGTAATAATCTGAAAGCTGCTGCAGAAAATGAAGGACAAGCATTGCTTATTACAAAAACAAAAGCTGCAGAAGCTGAAGGCAACGCGATAAAGATTGCAGCAGAAGCAGAACGTGAAGCGGCGCGATTAAGAGGTCAGGGTGTGGCGTTGTTCCGTGAAGAAGTTGCACGTGGTATGAGCCAGGCCGCAGAACAAATGAAGCAGGCAAATCTTGATACGAACGTGATTCTTTTCAGCATGTGGACTGAAGCGATCAAAAATTTTGCAGAAGTTGGAAAAGGCAATATCATCTTTCTTGATGGCAGCCCCGAAGGAATGGAAAATCAAATGCGGCAGATCATGGCGATGGTAAAAATGGATAAAGACAACAAGGGTTCAATTTTAAAACCACAGATGCCGGCGCAATAGAAATTTTATGCACGTTAATTACCGCTTCTTGATGAGGCGGTTTTTTTATTTCCAGAAGAGAAAACTTTATCCTCTCTTTCCCGCATAGTTGTTGCGATTGTTTGAGCATCAGCATCCTGTTCACTTAAACGCTCTACGATATTTTCATAACTTTTTTTATCACGATTCTGACTCAGTTTAAAAATATGCTGGATCTCTGTAATCTCAATTTCAAATGCGATAATCGCCTTCATCATTGACTTTACATAATCATCCTCCATTCTTTGAACGAGCGAAGGTGAGTGTGGATTATTTTCAAATTTTTCTGTGAGCTTTGATATTACTTCATGCAAACCTTCTTCACCCAAAAATTTCAAAACTCCTTTGGCATGAACTGCCTGGTAATTCCACGTGCTTGCTGTTTGCTTGTTCTCATACCAGCTTGCACTTACATAAGTATGTGCTCCGTGAAAAATTGCCAACACATTTGAATTCTCGGCAAAAGCATTTGTATGTTGTTGCTTTCGCATTGCATGAGCACGAAGAAAAATTTTATCATCTCTTTCTTCAATCAAGCAAGGTATGTGTGTTGCAACAGGAGTATTGTTTGCATCGATACCGCATAAAATAATAAACGGATGTGCATGCATGAAGTCAATTACTTCTTTTTGATCTGAAGCCTTGAAATGAGGAACGTTGTACATGTTTCGAAGGTAGATTGAAAATGGAAAAGAAATAAAAAGATTCACTCAACAGTTTGACTATCGAAACAAAAAAATTATCAGAAGAAATCCCTGATCATTGTTGAATAAAGTATGAACGCACAAGTGAGTGACACAACCGCCGCTCAACAGTAGCAATGCAGCTAAGTAAAAACACAAAACACAAAACACAAAACTTAAAACTCAGAACACAGAACTCATTCAACAACCTCTACAATCTTCGTCTTTGGCATGTTGGCGTTTCGCATTGCAATATTTCTTGCTGTTAAACCTGCAAAATCCTCGAATGCCTTTATGCTTGTCGGATTATCTCCAACCATTGCAGGCACACCAATATCGCCGCCTTCCTGTATGCTTTGTACTAAAGGAATCTGGCCAAGGAATGGAATTTCATATTCGTCTGCAAGCCGCTTGCCGCCTTCTTTTCCGAAAATGTAGTATTTACTGTTGGGCAATTCTTCAGGAGTGAAATAAGCCATATTTTCAACAATGCCAATAATAGGCACATTCGCCTGCGCCTGTCCAAACATTGCAATCGCTTTCTTTGCATCAGCAAGCGCAACATTTTGCGGAGTGGTAACAATAACAGCACCTGTAACAGGCACCGTTTGAATAAGCGTTAAATGAATATCACCAGTGCCGGGAGGCATATCGATAACGAGATAATCGAGCTCGCCCCAATCAACGTCTGTAACAAATTGTCGAATCGCACTGCTTGCCATTGGCCCTCGCCAAACCACAGCGCTTTTTTCATCAACAAGCAAACCAATGCTCATGAGTTTGATACCAAAACGTTCAAGAGGAATGATCATCGGTTTATCATTCACCTGGTGCATCATTGGTCGTTCACCGCGAACACCAAACATAATGGGAACACTCGGTCCATAAATATCTGCATCCATTAAACCAACCTTTGCACCTTCTTTTGCAAATGCAAGTGCAAGATTCGCAGCCACAGTACTTTTTCCAACGCCACCTTTTCCACTTACAACTGCAATAATATTTTTTACACCGGGCAATACTTGCGTTGTATCTTTTCTAAGTGTAGTTGTATGTGAAGTGAAATTTACTTTTACGTTTGCTTGTTTGTTCACAAGCAATTTCACGGCGTTCATACATGCAGTGCCAATCATGTCTTTCAAAGGGCATGCAGGTGTGGTTAGAACAACAGTGAATGACACATTATTGCCCTCAATTTTTATATCTTTCACCATGTTCAGCGTTACAATGTCTTTTCCGAGATCGGGCTCCTGAACATTGCCCAGTGCCTTCAATATATCGCTTTCTGTCATCGCACATTTTTTTGTTAAAAAGAATTATTTTGCTGCAAAATTAATCCTTAATGAGGTTATTTTGTTTCAAACAAAACCAACCGAATAATTTCATTTCATTGCATGAAGCAATTTTTACGATACGCTATTCTTCCGATTTTTCTTTTCAACGCTTCATACCTCTTTGCTCAAAATAATCAACAGGATTCTGTTGTGCAGTTGTATGGAATTGTTATGACTGCAGATAGTTTGCAGGCAATTCCAAGAGCAAGTGTTATTGTTGAAGACAAACTGCGCGGCACGTTTACAAACGATCAGGGCGTATTTTCTATCGTAGTGCTCAAAGGTGATCTCATTCGTTTTTCAAGCATCGGCTTCAAGGACAGAGAAATTACTATTCCAACAAATTTGCAGGGCAACCAATACAGTGTGATACAATTAATGGTGAGTGATACTGCGTATTTGCCGGCAACTATTTTACGACCTCGTCCCACACGTGCACAATTTGAAAGAGACTTTGTAAACACCGATGTTCCCGCCGATCAAATTGAAATTGCAAGAGAAAATACCAATGAAGCAACGCGACGTGCATTGATCGCCGCATTACCAGCAGATGGTCGCGAGGCTGTGGCTGCACAAATGCGTCAACAGGCAACAAAATATTCTTATATGGGACAAGTTCCGCCACAAAATATCTTCAACCCTATTGCATGGGCAGAGTTTATACAAGCATGGAAGCGCGGAGATTTTAAAAGAAAAGATTGACCGATGATTCGAATGATTATAATGATTGTTTAATTTTTTATACCCGCTGCATCTTTTCATAGCATCGTCCCTTGCGTCGCAATCACTTTATCTGTATAACTTTTGGCATCATTAATTTTCTGCTTCTTACATTTTCTTCTCTCTAATGATTAGAATCAATTAAATCATAAAAACTGTGATTCGCAATTACTTTATCTGTATAACTTTTGGCATCAATAAAATATTCTGCTTCTTACATTTGTTTCTTCCTAATCATTAGAATCATTTAAATCATAAAAATCATGGTTCAGGTATCTGTTATTGGCGCCGGAACAATGGGCAACGGCATTGCACATGTGTTTGCCCAAATGGGCTTTGCAGTTAATTTAATTGATGTAAGTGCGCAGCAGTTAGAAAAAGCAATTCAAACGATAACAAAAAATTTTGACAGGCAAATTGTAAAAGGAGCAATTACTGAAGCGCAAAAACAAAAAGCTTTATCAAACATCACTACGTTAACTGACATTACTGAAGGAGTAAAAAATGCCGAGCTTGTTGTAGAAGCAGCAACAGAAAACACAGAACTGAAACTGAAAATTTTCAGACAGATAGATGAAGCAGCGCCATCAACAGCAATTCTTGCATCAAACACATCTTCTATCTCCATTACAAAAATTGCAGCAGCAACAAAACGGCCGAAACTTGTAATTGGAATGCATTTTATGAATCCTGTTCCTGTAATGAAATTGGTAGAGATTATTAACGGTTATGCTACGGAAAAAGAAGTAACGGAAAAAGTTATTGAATTAAGTAAACAACTTGGAAAAGTTCCTTGTGTTGTAAATGATTATCCGGGCTTTATTGCAAATAAAATTCTAATGCCAATGATCAATGAAGCCATTTACAGTTTGTATGAAGGCATTGCAGGTGTTGAAGAAATTGATACGATTATGAAACTTGGAATGGCACATCCAATGGGACCTTTGCAGTTAGCAGATTTCATCGGTCTTGATGTTTGCTTAAGTATCTTAAATGTTTTACATGAAGGTTTTGGTAATTCCAAATATGCTCCATGTCCCTTGCTTATAAACATGGTAACGGCAGGAAAACTTGGAGTGAAAACCGGTGAAGGATTTTATAGTTATGGTGCAGGAAGTAAAGAGTTGATGGTGAGTGAAAGGTTTAGAAAATGATGAAGAAATTTTTGAAAAAGAAATAAGAATACAGCATGTTTCGACATTGAAATAGTAACCCTTGCAGTATTGCAGTTTAACAGGCGATATGTAATACGCCATCTGGCTTGCAATCAAAAAATATCTTGCGGTTATTTCCTTTAGTTGTATTCTTATTTAATTTTAAAAATCTTTAGCTCACTATTTATTTCACCTCTTCAGAAGAATCGATATTCAATCGTATAACAGTTGCTTCTTCCTGTGCCCGCAGTATAAGGGTTGTCTTGCCATTTAACGCTTCTATTGTAAAAGATGCATGCCTTGTTTTGTTTTCGTCAGTATCAACCAGAAGACTGTTAAAAGTCATCTTACCATTCTGTTTATTTTTCCAGTTGCAGGAGTAATTAGAAACATTTCCTTCCATGTGTTTTTCTTGTGAGTCATCATGAATGATAATTGAAATTTTTTGAGGTGTTGTTGTTACTTCCACTTTTTCCTCTCGTGACTGCTGAAGATTACCGGCAGTGTCAAGAAATTCTGATTTAAGGGAAGTCCATTTGATTGCCTTATCGCATTGGGCTTTTAGCATAATAGCAGTGAACATGAATACGCTTACCAATACTGTTACTTTTTTCATACGGTTTATTTTTTAATTTAAAAAATACACTTTTTGTTGATGGAATCCGTAAATGAATTTATAGATATATCAACCTGTTGGTAAGGCTGGAAACTCCTTAAAACTTTGCAATGCGAATTAAGGTTAGGAAAGAATTCAAAATTAGAAACTGCGTTTGATAATTTATTTCGAGAATTATAAGTGGTTATATAATCAAGATCAATGGAGAAGAGT
>Ga0207706_10007333_pt1 | contig 10198 bp, 11 predicted proteins | sample KBSC53metaG_FD_184318 | JGI IMG/M metagenome (GOLD analysis project Ga0207706, IMG submission 184318) | Corn rhizosphere microbial communities from Kellogg Biological Station, Michigan, USA - KBS C5-3 metaG (SPAdes) (version 2) | ecosystem: Host-associated > Plants > Roots > Rhizosphere > Soil ... | reverse complement strand
GTGGGCCTTCCAAGCGGCTCGGTGCACCGAGCTGCACGATCGCCATGAAGATCGCGGCGGCGAAGATGGCCAGCGCCGCCAGGCGCACCGGGGATGCGCTGCGCAGAACGGCGACCCGCTCGGCTTCCGCCGAGCGTTCACCGGGCCGCAGTTCCGGAAAGTTGGTCATAGGTCTCAGTCGTCGGGCGCCCTACACGCGCGCGATTCCTGGACAAGGGATCGTCAGGCCAGGGGGCGGGGCGGCCTCGATTCGGTAAGAGAACGGACTGAACTGCCTGAACTTCCCCCGTTCGAGTGAGCTAAGGCGACACGTACACGGGCTCCCTCTCGCCCGCCGCGCCGGAGGACATCCCCTGCGAGCCCACGCCGGGAATCGATCCGATCGCGCACGGCAACATCTCGATCCTGCTCGACTAGCGGAAGCCATTGCGGTCTCCGCGTCCGAAGAGGTGGGCGCGGAGGCCGCGTAGAATGAGTCCGCATGGCCACGGCAGAGGAACGGAGGCGCGCCCACGCCACCGACGAGTGGCGGCGTGCGCTCTACGAGCAGAGCCCCGAGCGCCCGGGGCTCTTCAGCACGATGTCAGGGCTCGAGAACGAGCCGCTCTACACGCCTTCGAACGTCGCGATCGACTACGACCGCGACCTGGGCTATCCCGGCGCCTTTCCGTACACGCGCGGCGTCTATCCCTCGATGTACCGCGGGAGGCTCTGGACGATGCGTCAGTTCGCCGGCTTCGGCACGGCCGAGGAGACGAACGCGCGCTTCCGCTACCTGCTCGATCACGGCCAGACAGGTCTCTCGACGGCCTTCGACATGCCGACCCTGATGGGCTACGACTCCGATCACCCCAGGTCCCTCGGCGAGGTGGGGCGCGAAGGCGTGGCCATCGACTCGCTCGAGGACATGGAGCAGCTCTTCGCCGGGATCCCGCTCGGCGAGGTCTCCACCTCGATGACGATCAACGCGCCGGCGGCGATGCTTCTCGCCTTCTACATCTGCGTCGCCGAGGAGCAGGGCGTGCCTCAGGACAAGCTGCGCGGGACGATCCAGACGGACATCCTCAAGGAGTACATCGCGCAGAAGGAGTGGATCTTCCCGCCCGAGCCCTCGATGCGGCTCTGCGTGGACATGATCGAGTACTGCGCGCACAAGGTGCCGCTCTGGCACCCGGTCTCGATCTCGGGCTACCACATCCGCGAGGCCGGCTCGACCGCCGCCCAGGAGCTCGCCTTCACGCTCGCCGACGGGTTCGCCTACGTGGAGGCCGGCATCGAGCGCGGGCTGGACGTCGACGACTTCGCCCCGCGGCTCTCGTTCTTCTTCAACGCGCACATCGACTTCTTCGAAGAGGTGGCGAAGTACCGGGCGGCCCGCCGGATCTGGGCCAGGGAGCTGCGCGAGCGCTACGGCGCGAAGAACCCGCGCTCGTGGCTCATGCGCTTCCACGCGCAGACCGCCGGCGTCTCGTTGACGGCGCAGCAGCCCGAGGTGAACATCGTGCGAACGGCGCTCGAGGCGCTGGCCGCGGTCCTCGGCGGCTGCCAGTCGCTGCACACGAACTCCTTCGACGAGGCGCTTGCGCTCCCGACCGAGCACGCGGTGAAGCTCGCGCTGCGCACGCAGCAGGTCATCGCCCACGAGACCGGCGTCGCCTCGACGATCGACCCACTCGGCGGCTCCTACTACCTCGAGGACCTGACCAACCGGCTGGAGCAGGAGGCATACGACTACTTCGGGCGCATCCGCGACCTCGGCGGCGTCGTCGAGGCGATCAAGGAGAACTTCTTCCAGCGCGAGATCGCCGAGGCGTCCTTCCGCTTCCAGAGCGAGGTCGAGTCCGGCGATCGGGTCATCGTCGGCGTGAACCGGTTCGAGGACACCGACGAGCGCGAGCTCGAGATCCTGAAAATCGACGCCGCGCTCGAGCAAAAGCAGATCGAGCGCGTTCAGGCCCTGCGCGCGCGACGCGACTCGGCCGCCGTCGAGTCGGCGCTCTCCCGGCTCAAGCAGGGCGCGGCCGAGGCCGACACCAACCTCATGCCGGCGATCATCGACGCCTCCCGCGCGTACGTCACCATGGGCGAAATGTGTGATGCTCTGCGCGAGAGCTGGGGCGTCTGGCGCGAGACCCCCGTCTTCTAGGGTCTCTTTAGTTAGAGGCGCCGGTGAGCAGCAACGGAGCATTGCTCTCGATCGAGAGCCTCAACCGCCGCTTCGGTCGGCGCGAGGTGGTGCGGTCGCTCGACCTCGCGGTCGAGCCTGGCCAGCGCATCGCCCTTTGGGGGCCGAACGGTTCCGGAAAGAGCACCGTCCTTCGGTGTGTCGCCGGGACGCTCGTCCCGTCGGCGGGCTCTGTGCAGGTCGGCGGGCACCAGGCCGGCGAGCTTGCCGCCCGCCGCCTGATCGGTGCATCGCTCTCGCAGGAGCGCTCGTTTTACCTCCGACTGAGCGGCAGGACCAATCTTCTGTTCTTCGCTCGTATGCGGTACGACAACCGGCGCGAGGGAGTCCGGTCGGTGGACGGGTTGATCGAGGAGCTCGAGATCGCAGATATCGCGGCTCAGCGCGTCGATCGCTGCTCGACCGGCATGGTGCAGCAGTTGGGCATTGCCCGCGCGCTCCTAGGAGATCCTGTTGTGCTCTTGCTGGACGAGCCCACCCGGTCGTTGGACGCGGAAGCGAGGGGCCGCCTGTGGTCCGCCCTCGAGCGTCGACCGGATGCGGCGGCGCTGATCGCAACCCATCTCGACGAAGACGTGAAGCTCTGTGACGAACGCGTTTCCTTTCCCGTTTAGCCTCCCGCGCCTCGGTGTGATCGCGGCGCTTGTCCGCCGCGATTACCTCGTTCAGCGCTCCTATCGGCTCGCATTCGTCCTCGACCTCTTCTACGGGATCGTGAACCTGCTCGTCTTCTACTTCATCTCGCAGACGTTCACCGACGTGGCGACGGCAGACCTGAGCGGAGCGCCGAGCTACTTCGCGTTCGCCTCGATCGGCATCGCGATCACCATCGTCTTGCAGGCAGCGAGTGGCGGGCTCGCGCACCGGATTCGCGAGGAGCAGCTCACCGGGACGCTGGAGGCGCTTACGGCGCAGCCGATAACGGTTCCCGAGCTCTCCTTCGGCCTGGCCGCGTTCCAGTTCGGCTTCGGAATGATCCGCGCCGCCTTCTATCTCCTCCTCAGCGGCCTCTTCTTCGGAGTGAGCTTCACGCAGACGGACTGGGTGGGCTTCGTCACCGTGCTCATCGCCTCGGGCGCCGCCCTCGCGAGCATCGGCGTTCTACTCGGCGCGCTCGTGCTCGTGATGAAACGAGGAGAGGTGCTGACGGGCGCGATCACGTTCGCGATGGGCCTCGTCAGCGGCGCTTTCTTCCCGATCGCTGTCCTGCCGCCCTGGCTGCAGGCGATCGGGTCGGTCGTGCCGACACGGTTTGCATACGACGGTCTGCGCGCGGCGATCTTCGAGGGTGGAGGCTGGGGAGGTGACGCGGTCGCGCTGATCGTGTTCGCGGTAATCGGGCTACCGATCGGCGTGTGGTGCTTCGGCCGCGCGCTGCTCCAATCTCGGCGGGCGGGAACGATCTCCCAGTACTGATGAGCGCATCTCCGGACGACCGAATGGCTCTGGTCGCCGCGCGCCGGCTGACTCTCGAAAGCACTGCCGCCCGCATTGTGGGCGCGCTCGGGGTGGCGGGGGTGCACTGCGTGCTGCTCAAGGGACCGACGCTCTCCGAGCTCTACGACGGCGTCCGGCCCTACAACGACGTCGACGTCCTGATCCCCCGGAAGTCCGTGGGCGCGGCGGAGGCCGCGCTCGGAGAGCTGGGGTTCGAGCTTCGCCACGACGATCCGCACAGTCGGATCTGGAGCCGCGCCGGTGTCGACGTCGACCTGCACACCACGCTGATCGGAGCTCATGCGGACCCGGACGTGATCTGGGCGGCGCTGACGAGCGGCACCGAAACCTTCAGCGTGGGCGGCGCGGATGTGAAGGGTCTGAATCGAGCCGGACGCGCGCTGCACGTCACTCTTCATGCGGCTCAACACGGTGCGCAAGAGCCCAAGCCACGCGAGGATCTGCGCAGGGCGCTCGAGCGCTTTCCCCGGGACACCTGGGCGGAAGCGGCACGCCTCGCCGCCGAGGTCGAGGCTCAGCCGGCGTTCTGGAACGGCCTGGCCATGGAGCCGGCGGGCCGGGAAGTGCAAAGCGGCCTCGAGCTCACGAAAGGGCCCACGCGGACTGAAACTGAACTTCGGGCGGCCACCCCGCCACCCACCGCCGTCGGCCTGCTCCGGCTTTCGGAAACGCGTGGGTCAAAGGCGAAGGCCGCGCTCGTCTGGCGCGAAGCGTTCCCTTCGGCCGCCTTCATCCGCGCCTGGTCGCCGCTCGCCAGGCGCGGGTCGCTCGGCCTCGCGCTCGCTTATATCTGGCGGCCGATCTGGATATTCATCCGTTTGTTTCCGGCGCTGGCCGCGATCATGCGGGCGCGCCGGGCGGCGCGGGGCTGACGGCCTCGGGAACGGCGCACCGCCTGCCTTCGAGATCGAAGGCGACCACCGGCACGAGCCCTTCGAGTGTCGCCGCCTCGTCATGCACAGGCTCACCCCGAAGCGTCAGCCACGCATGCCCGGGCGGCCCGGCTTCTCCCTTGCGGATGCCCAGAACGAGTCGAGAGTCCTCGTTCCCGCCCGGAAGGTAGCGATACGTGATCAAACTGCGTTCGAGGCAATTGTCCCGGAGGGCGCGTGTGCGGTAGAGCCAACGGGCGACGGTCACCACGAACACCAGGCGCCTTTCGTCGGGTGCGTGGCGATGCCGCGGGGACATCAGGGTCACGAGGCGGGGGAGTGGAAGCATGCGCTTGAGAACGGGCAGGAGGCCGGCCCAGGCAGCCATGCGGCCCGACAGCAGAAGATCGCTCGGCCCCGACACTACGGCTCGGACGCGGGAGAGCCGATCGGAGAGGCTCATGCGGCTTCGCGAATGAGAACGCGTTCGATCTCGGCAAGCAGGCTGGGAAGCTCGTCCAGGGTCGCCGTGAAGCGGATCTCGTAGACGGGCACCCGTGCGGCCAGCCTCAGGTACTCCTCCACCGTCCGCCGCTTGAGCTCGTCGTTGAGAAGCGTGAAGCAATATGCGTGAGGGAGGAGGGTTTGCATGATCTCGGCCGCCCCGAGTCTCAGGAGCTCGACGCCTCGGCCTTCGCTTTGGCGGCTGAGAATGCAAAGCGCGGAGAGCGACGCGGTCTTTTCACCGACGACGATACGACCCTGGGCGTCGAGGGGCGGCGGGGGAGGTACGGGAACGCCGAAGTACGCTGCTGACGCCGGGCGCAGCCGCACCGAGAACGGCAGTTCGAGCATCTGAGCTTCTGAACCTGCGGTCTCGAAGGCGAGCGCGTCGTCGGCGCAGACGCGGTACCCGCTGCGGCCGAGGCCGAACGCGATAGTGGACTTGCCCGTCTGCGAATCGGCGCAGAAGCCAATGACCCCAGCCGGCGTTTCGACAGCACTGGCGTGCAGGACCTGGCGTCCGAGCAACTGCAAGGTCATTGGCGCGATCGTTCGTCGGTACGTGTCCACGACCAGGGCATCCGAGGCGTGCTCATTCGGGACGGCTATGACCCGCCCGTCTGGCTCCGAACGGAACGCGCCGACGGCCGGCAGATACGCCCAGTACTCATCCTCGGCTCGGTAAAAGTACGCCGAAGGAATCCCCTCGTAGTCGACCCAGACGAGTGTGGCTGGATCGCTGACGTCCGGCCGGGGCGCAACCAGGCCGCGCTCGATTGCGAGCGTCAGTGTCGTCGTCATCGCGTTCAAAGAGTAGGCAGCCGCCCGGCGGGTCTCCAGCACGGAGACACGCCAGGCGGTAACTAAGCGAGTGACGCTTTTATTCGATGCCCGAAGGCTTCAGGTTGGGCTCGCCGGGATCGCCGATCAGTGGGACCGACTTGCCGTGCGCCGGCCCACCGCCTTGGCCGCCCTGGATCACGCCGGCAACATCACCGAGGTGTCGAAGCTCCATCGGCTCCCATGTCGGCAGACTTTCGAACGTCATCGCTTTGTCACCCCCTCCGCAACCTCTAGCTCCATTGACGAGCCCAAGCCTCGAGATTCAGCACGCTCCACAGCTTGTGAGCGAGCGCTGAGAACTCGAGAACGTTGGAACCGTCACCTCTCTCTCTCCCTTGCAACTTCCTACGTGAACTTCGGTACGCGGATTGTAGTTTGGTTTCGTCGACTATTCCACTCGCGGAAAGTATTGGTGCCCCCTCGTATTCCGCCCAGGCGCGCGGGATCTGCTCGGTGAGCATTTCGGTGGAGAAGTCGATGATGAGAATCTTCTTCTGATCCTCGAAGCCACCGGCTGGAAAGCGCTTCGCCAGCGTGCTGCGCAGGATGCCCTTCGCTCGATGGCCCGAATGAAGGAGCCGAGGCGGTGTACGCACGAGAAAATCGACCACCTCGGGGTCCCAGAAGGGCATGAAGGGCTCGAGGCCGAGCCGGCGGCCGCGCTCGAAGGCCTCCTCACGTTCCATCGCGACGACGATGTTCTCGAAATATGGCACGACGTCACTTAGGTAGGCCCCTTGGCTGTGGCGGTCCTGCTTCCACGCGACCGAGCGGTCCTCGACTGTTTTCGCGAGCTCTCGGTCGGGGGCGAGCCACGGATCCATCCGCTCTCTCACGTGCCGGCGGCGTGCGTCTTCCAGACGCTGGGGGGCCACACGGCCGGCGGCACTCCGGAGCGTGTCCCTGACGAGGACCTGGGCGCCGTATTTCCACAGCAGGTTGCGGAGCATCGGCCACTTGCGGACCGTGTACGAGTTCCGGAAGGTGAGCCAAAAGTGATGGAGCTCGAGGAAGTGAAGACCCCTCATGCAATCCGCCGCCCAGCGTGGGGAGACCGACAGCCACTCGTCTCCGCCTGCGCCGGTGAGAAGGGTCCGGGCCCCTTGGTCACGCCCGGCGAGTGCGAGATGTGTGTAAAGCGGGTGCCAGATGTTCACGAGCGGCATCGGCCAGGACCCGGTCGTTCTCAGTGCCTCGAGAACGAGCCCGTCGTGCCCTTGCGCGTCCGCGAACGGAACGACGGTCTGCGGCATCCCGAGCTCCGAAGCCACGAGCCGCTGAACACGCTCTTCGTTGAAGTTGGGGTCGGGAAACACGAGCGAAAGCGCGATCGGCGGGTCGGCGTCGGTGGCCCTCGCACCGTCGGAGGCATACGTCGCGACGGCGACCGAGTCGATCCCACCGCTCAGGAAGATCGACGGCCTGCCGACGGATTGGGCGCGACCCACCGCCCGCTCCATCAGCGTCGAGAAATGCGGAAGATCCTCCTCAGTGACCCATTCCACTGTCTCCTCGCTCGGCGCCGGATCCCAGTAGCGAACGCTGGTCGTGCCGGACGGCCCGGTGGTCAGCGCGCGCCCGGCGGGCACGCGTCGAATCGCCTCGAAGTAGGTCTCAGCGACGTCGAGGTGGTAGTTGATGAGCGAGGTGGCCAGCGCGGGCCGGTTGAGGGCGGTCGACACACCCTCAGCGCGGGCGAGACCGACGATCGAGTCCGAGAAGTACCAGGCGCCGTCCTGGCCCTTGGCGTAGAAGAGGGGGTGATGCCCGAGGGGGTCCCGGGCAGCCAGGATCGATCCCGAGCGCCCGTCCCAGACGACGAGCGCGAAGACGCCGTCGATGCGGTCGAGCAGGCCCGCCCCGCGCTCGAGGTACGCCCGTAGCACGAGATCTGCGTCTCCTGCCCCGGGATCGGCTCCCGAGATCTTCGCGAGCGCCTCCCTGTCGAAGAGGTGGCCATCGAAGACGGCCAAGGTCGACTCGAGCCGGGCGACGTGGGCGGGGGCGGAGACTCCGGGGGAGGTCACCTCGGGAAAGTCGCGGCGTCCCTCGTAGCGGAAGAGGAACGAAGAGGTATCCGGGGCGACCCCCTGGTTCTCGAGCGCTGCGGACTGGCTCATGCCGCCGACGGCCGCAGAAGCTTCTTCTCGATGAGGTTCGCGATGAGGGTGTCGATCTCGTCGCGGAGCTGGTCAGACGGGACGTCGAACTCGCGCTGAAGCTCCTCCTGCACCGCCTCGCGATTCATCCCGGTGGCCAGGAGATCCCACGCCCGCGACGCGGTCGAGTTCAGTGCGTAGATCTCGTTCGTCCGCAGGTGCACGAGAACCGTTTCTCCCTCGACCCGCTGGGTGACCACCTCGGGATCGGGCTCCCAGGTTCCGTCGTCCGTGGGGAGGTTCGGATCAGTCATTTTGGCCACCAAGACGTTACGAACCATCTCCAATGGTTCGTCTTCACGGTCGACGCCCAGCCGCCCGTCACCAGACACGGGCTCATCGGATGATGTGGGCCCCTCTCGGCCGTGTCAAACAGGCGATCAGCCGGAGACCTCGACCACGAGACCATCGGTTGCCATGCGGACGCCCTCGGGAACCGGGAGCTCCACCGGCCTGTGTGTCAGAAGGATCGGGCCGTCCGCCGCGGCGAGCGCCTCTTCGGCTGAGAGGTGGCCACGGGGCTCGCCGTCCTTGTCGGATGCGGCGAGTGTCGCCTCGCAGACGAAGAGGTCGGCTCCACGCGCGAGCGCCGAGAGCTCCTCGGTCGGTGCCGAGTCGCCCGAGTAGGCCAGCAGCTTGTCGCCCTCCCGGACCCGAAAGCCGTAGGCCTCCATCGTGTAATGCGGTAGACGGTGCGCTTCGACCTCGAAGCCGGCCGCCTGGAACGGCGTCCCCGGCGTGAACTCATTGAGGTCGAACGCTGAGTCGAACATGCCCGGGTTCCCGAAGTTGGCTGCGAAGGCGTCGAGCTGGGAACGCCCACCGGGCGGGAGCCACACGCTGCACGGGATGTGCTCGTCCGTCGGACCGTAGGCGTTCAGCCAGGCCCACGGGACGAGATCGCCCCAGTGGTCGAGATGGAAGTGGGTGATCGCCGCCGCGTTGACGCGCGTGGCTCCGTTCACGCGGAGCCGTCCGAGCACGCCCGGGCCGCAGTCGAGTAGGAGGCTCCGCCGCGGCTCGGCGCCGCTCTCCACGAGGTATCCGGACTGGGCGCTGCCGGGGTTCGGCCAGGCCGGTGACGACCCGATGACGGTGAGCCTCACGTTCATATACTGACCGACCGCTATGAATCGCGTGCGCAAGATCCGGGTCGTCATCGCCAAGCCGGGGCTCGACGGCCACGACCGAGGGGCGAAGATCATCGCCCGTGCGCTCAGGGATGCGGGCATGGAGGTCATCTACACGGGCTTGCATCAGACCCCGGAGCAAATAGTCGAGACCGCCATCCAGGAGGACGCGGACGCGGTCGGTATCTCCATTTTGTCGGGCGCCCACATGACGCTGGTGCCGAAAATTCTCGAAGGCTTGAAGTCAAACGGCGTCGACGATGTGGTCGTCGTCGTCGGCGGCACGATCCCGAAACCGGACGTCGAGGAGCTGAAGCGGCAAGGCGTTGCCGAGGTCTTCACGCCCGGGGCTCCCGTCTCGGAGATCGTCGATTTTCTCCGCGAGCGAGTACCGGTCACGCGGTGAGCGTCGACGTCGTACGTGACGGCGGCGTCGCAGTCGTGACCGTCAACCGGCCCGACGCCATGAACGCGCTCGACGTCGAGCACGCCGAGGCGCTGCGCGACCACCTCGAGGATCTCGCCGCCGATCCGGAGGTGCACGTCGTCCTCCTCACCGGCGCGGGCGACAAGGCCTTCGTCGCCGGGGCGGACATCAAGTACATGCAGTCGTTAGGGGTCCTCGAGGCGAGGCGCTGGGGTGAGCTCGGCCAGGCCTGCGCGAACCTTCTCGAGACCATTCCCAAGCCGACGATCGCCGCGATCAACGGCTATGCGCTCGGCGGCGGCTGCGAGCTCGCTCTCGCCTGCGACATCCGCATAGCGTCGAGGCAGGCAAAGCTCGGCCAGCCGGAGGTCAACCTCGGGATCATCCCGGGCTGGGGTGGGAGCCAGCGCCTGCCGCGCATCGTCGGGCTCGGCTTCGCGAAGGAGATCGTCTTCTCAGGGCGCGCCGTCGAGGCCCAGGAGGCACACGACTGGGGCCTCGTGAACCAGATCTACGATCCGGACGAGCTGATGCCCGCCGCGATGAAGCTGGCCCACGAGCTGGCGAAGAAGAGCCCGCTCGCCCTCGCCTACGCCAAAGAGGCGACCAACCTCTACCTG
>Ga0207706_10007323_pt1 | contig 10204 bp, 7 predicted proteins | sample KBSC53metaG_FD_184318 | JGI IMG/M metagenome (GOLD analysis project Ga0207706, IMG submission 184318) | Corn rhizosphere microbial communities from Kellogg Biological Station, Michigan, USA - KBS C5-3 metaG (SPAdes) (version 2) | ecosystem: Host-associated > Plants > Roots > Rhizosphere > Soil ... | reverse complement strand
ACTCGCTGGATCAGGTCGGGCCGGATCTGCGCGCGGTGATCGTCGGGTCGGAGGGCACCGTCGGCATCGTCACCGAAATCACCGTACGGTTGCTGCGCAAGCCCGAGGCGATCCGCACGCTGGTCGCCGACTTCCCCGACGCGGAGCATGCGGGCAACGCGGTCAGCGACATCGTCTCGGCCGGCATCATTCCGGCCGCCGTCGAGATGCTCGACGCGCTGGCGATCGAAGCGTGTGATAAGGCGACCGGCGCCGGCTACTCGCTAGACACACCCGCCGCGCTGGTGGTTGAGCTCGACGGCGTCGGGGTGGAGGTGGAGGCGGAGTTCGAACGGGTGCAGCGGATCTGTCGGGACAACCAGGCCACGCACATCCGGATCGCCCAGGACCCGGTCGAACGGGCGCTGATCTGGAAGGGCCGCAAGGCCGCCTTCGCCGCGATGGGTCGCATCAGCCCGGACTATTTCGTCCAGGACGGGGTCATCCCGCGGACCAAGCTCGGCGCCACGCTCACCCGCATCGGGGAGATGTCGCGGGCGGCCGGGCTGCGGGTAGCCAATGTGTTTCATGCCGGCGACGGCAATCTGCACCCGCTGGTCCTCTACGAAAGCGCGGTGCCGGGCCAGGCAGAGCAGGCCGAGCGCCTGGCGACCGCGATCGTCGAGCTGTGCGTGGAGCAGGGCGGTTCGATCACCGGTGAGCACGGCGTAGGCAGCGACAAGGCCTGCTCGATGCCGAAGATGTTCACCGAGTCGGACCTGACCGCGATGGCGTTGGTGCGCGCCGCGTTCGACCCCGAAGGCGTGTGCAACCCGGGCAAGGTGCTGCCTACCCCCCGGCTGTGTGGTGAGCGCCCGGGTCCGTGGCGGCCGCACCCGCTCGAGCAGGCCGGCGAGATCGAACGGTTCTGAAGCGAGGCGACGAGCGATGACCGCCACCACATCCCCGGGCCCGGCAGGTTCGACGGTTGAACGGCCCACCAGCGTCGACGAGGCCGTCAAGGTGCTGCGCGACAGCCGGGGCAGCGTGCTGTTCCGCGGCGCCGGCACGAAGATGAGCTGGGCCGGCCGCCCGGAGAACCCGGATCTGGTGCTGGAGACCGGCGGCTTGGACCGGCTCCTCGACCACAACCCCGCCGACATGACCGCCTCGGCGCAGGCCGGCATGCCGTTGCGCGCCCTGCAGGACCGGCTCGCCGAGGCCGGGCAGTGGCTTGCGCTCGACCCGCCGACCGAACCCGACGGAGCGACGCTGGGCGGGCTGCTCGCCACCGGCGAGTCCGGCCCCCGTCGGCTGCGGTACGGCGCGCTGCGTGACCTCGTGATCGGGGTCACGCTCGTGCTTTCCGACGGGACGCTGGCCCGCGCGGGTGGGCATGTGATCAAGAACGTGGCCGGTTACGACCTGACCAAGTTGATGTACGGGTCGCTGGGCACGCTCGGGTTGATCGCCGAGGTGGTGCTGCGCCTGCACCCGCGACCGGAGACGAGCGCCACCGTCGTGGTGCCCGCGTCGGTCCAGGAGGCGACCGCGCGCAGCCTCGACCTGCTGGCCGCGCCGCTGGAACCCTGCGCCGTCGACTGGGTCGGCGACCCCCGCGGCGGCGCATCGTCGGGCCGTCTGGCCGTGCGGTTCGAGGGCACCGCGGCCGGCGTGGCGGCGCAGACGGCGGCGCTGCGGGGGCGCCTGGACGGGGCCGCGCCGGAGGTGTTGGCCAACACCGATGAGGCCGCGCTGTGGCGGGAGTACGCCGGCGCCCACCGGGCGGAGCCGGGCCAGAGCATGGCGTTTGCCGGCACGCTGCCCAGCCGGTTGACCGCCGTCGCCGCGGCGCTCGCAGACGCGGCCGACGCCGCCGGGGTCGACGTCTCGCTGGCCTCCCACAGCGCACTCGGGCTGCAGACCGCTCGGTTTTCCGGACCGCCGGCGCAACAGGGGGCGGCGCTCGACCGGTGGCGCCGCGAGGTATTGGCCCTCGGCGGTACCGTGCTGCTGCGGGAGCGCCCCGCCGAGATCGACGCCGCCGCAGTCGACGCGCTCGGTCCCGCACCCTCGGCCGTCGGTCTCCTGCGTGCCCTCAAGGCCCGGCTGGATCCCGACGGACGCTGCGCGCCCGGCCGCCTTGCCCCTTGGCTGTAACCGACCCAATCCCATGGAGTTTCGCCGATGACCATCGAATCGACCAACCGCCGCGATGAGGACCAGCGAGTACACGTGGAACACTCACCCGACACCACCGGCATCTTCGACGCGCTCCACCCGCCGTCCGACGAGCGGATCTCCGACTGCGTGCACTGCGGCTTCTGCCTGCCCACCTGCCCCACCTACGCGCTGTGGGGGGAGGAGATGGACTCCCCGCGGGGGCGGATCTACCTGATGAAGCTGGGCAAGGAGGGCGCCGTCCCGCTCGACGACACCTATGTCCAGCACTTCGACGCGTGCTTGGGCTGCATGGCCTGTGTGACGGCGTGCCCGTCCGGCGTGCGCTACGACGAGCTGATCGAGGCGGTCCGCCCGCAGCTGGAGCGCAACTACCGGCGCAGCCTCGCCGACCGCATGTTTCGGGGAATGATCTTCCAGCTCTTCCCGTATCCGACCCGGCTGCGCGCCGCCGCCCTCGGGGGTGCGCTCTATCAACGCGCGGGCGGACGCAACCTGCTGGAGCGCAGCGGGCTGCGCAAGCGGCTGCCAGCCCGGCTGCGGGCGGTTGAGGAGCTGATGCCGCCGGCGCGGCTGCGTGGCCTGACCCAGCGGCTGCCCGCGTTCATCCCGGCCGAGGGCACTGCGCGGCGGCGCCGCGTCGCCATGCTGGAGGGATGCGTCCAGCGGGTGTTCTTCCGCGACGTCAACGAGGCAACCGCGCGCGTGCTGGCCCGGGAAGGCTGCGACGTGATTGTGCCGCGCGCGCAGCGGTGCTGCGGCGCGCTCAGCGAGCACGCCGGCCGGGAACCGGAGGCGCTGGTGCGGGCCCGTCGACTGATCGACGGTTTCGAACGCGCCGATGTGGACGCGATCGTGGTGAACGTGGCCGGCTGCGGCTCCACGATGAAGGAGTACGGCCGGCTGCTGCGCGACGACCCGAGGTACGCCGAACGGGCGGCGGCGTTCTCGGCGAAGGTGCGCGACATCTCGGAGCTGCTCGCCGACCTGGAGCCCGTCGCGCCGCGGCACCCCATCGAGGCCCGGGTCGCCTACCACGACGCCTGCCATCTCGGACACGGTCAGGGCATCCGGCTGCAGCCGCGGGCGGTGCTGCGCACCATCCCGGGCCTGGAGGTGACCGACATCCCGGAGGCCGACATCTGCTGCGGTTCGGCCGGCATCTACAACATGGTGAATCCCGACGCCGGTGCCGAACTGGGCCGGCGCAAGATCGCCAACGTCATGTCGGTGGCGCCGGACGCGGTGGCCACGGGCAATCCCGGATGCCTCCTGCAGATACAGCGGTACCTGCCCGGGCCTGTGCCGCTGTTCCACCCCATTCAGCTCGTCGACGCCTCGATCCGGGGAATCGACCCAATCCGGGCCCGCGAGCCGCGGGAACCAGGCCGGTTCTGACCCGTCAGTAACCCCTTTGCAGAGGACTAGGCCGATGCGTGTAGTCGTGGCGCCGGACAAGTTCAAGGGCAGCCTCACCGCGGTGGAGGCCGCCGAGGCCATCGGCGAGGGGCTGCGGCAGGGCAGGCCGGGAGTGGATGTCGTCCTGGCCCCGGTCGCCGACGGCGGTGACGGCACCGTCGACGCCGCCGTGGCGGCCGGCTATGACCGGATCACCACTACTGTCGCCGGCCCGACGGGGCAACCTGTGACGGCGAGCTTCGCGGTATCGGGCGATACCGCCGTCGTCGAGATGGCCGAGGCGGCCGGGCTGCGCCGATTGCCGGGCGGGCGGCCCGCGCCGTTGGCGGCGACCACGTTCGGCGTCGGCGAGCTGATACGGGCCGCGCTGGACCGGGGTGTCAGGCGGGTCGTACTCGGCGTCGGCGGGAGTGCGACCACCGACGGCGGCACGGGGATGGCCCGTGCGTTGGGCGTGCGCTTTCTCGACGCCGACGGTCGTGACCTGGCCCCGGGGGGCGCCGCCCTGGGCCGGCTACACACGATCGACATGGCCGGCCTCGACCCGCGGCTGCGCGACCTGGAGGTCGTGGTCGCCAGCGACGTCGACAACCCGCTGACCGGGTTGCGCGGCGCGGCGGCGGTATTCGGGCCGCAGAAGGGGGCCGGCCCGGCTGACGTCGAAGAGCTGGAGCAGGCGCTGAGCCAGCTGGCGTCAGTGATTGCCCGCCAGCTCGGGGTGGACCTGGCCGGCCGGGCGGGCGCGGGCGCGGCGGGCGGCACCTCGGGCGGCGCGGTGGCGTTCCTGGGCGCCTCCATCGTCTCCGGTATCGACCTGTTGCTCGACCTGGCCCACTTCCCCACCGCGGTGCGCACCGCCCATCTGGTGATCACCGGAGAGGGCTCCCTCGATGGGCAGAGCCTGGCCGGCAAAGCGCCGTGGGGCGTGGCGCAGGCCGCGGCGCGGGCGGGCGTCCCGGTCGTGGCGCTCGTCGGCCGGTCCACGCTGACCGACGAGGAGGCCCGGGCGGCCGGCTTCGCCGAGATGCACGCATTGACACACCTAGAGCCCGACCTGGAGCGCTGCCAGCGCGACGCGTCGACCCTGCTGATGTCGCTCGCCCGGCGCCTCGCCCAAACCTCGCCGCAGTTTCGCGCGGCCGAGGCGGAAGGGCCCAATGACCAACCGGCGGCGCCGACCCATTCAACCCAGTCCCGTTGACGGATCGATTGATAAGGGGAACAGATGTTCACACAACAGCTCGCGCCCGTGGCCGGCAGCCTCACCGCGTCGGCGCTCATTGCCCTGCTTCCGCTGATCACGATCTTCATCCTGCTGGGCGTGTTCCGGATCAGGGCGCACTGGGCTGGCCTGGCCTCGCTGGCCGTGGCCGTGATCGTGGCGATCACGGCGTTCAAGATGCCCGTGGGCCTGGCGCTGCTGTCGGGCACCGAGGGCGCCGTGTTCGGCCTGTTCCCAATCATGTGGATTGTGTTCAACGCGCTGTGGGTCTATCAGCTCACCGTGGTCAGCGGCCGCTTCGCGGACCTGCGCGAGTCGTTCAACCTCATCTCGGCGGACCCGCGCATCATGGCGGTGCTGATCGCGTTCTGCTTCGGCGGCCTGCTGGAGGCGCTGGCCGGCTTCGGCGCCCCCGTAGCGATCACCGGCGTAATGCTCATGGCGATCGGCTTCTCCGCCTTCCGCGCCGCCGCGATCGTCCTGCTGGCCAACACCGCGCCGGTCGCGTTCGGCGCGATCGCCACCCCCATCCTCACGGCGGCCGCGCTGACCAACATCCCCGCCTCCGAGATCGGCGCAGTGGTCGGCCGGCAGACCCCCGTTCTCGCGCTGTTCGTGCCGCTGATCCTGGTCGCCCTGGTGGACGGGCGGCGCGGCCTGCGCCAGACCTGGCCGGCTGCCCTCGTCTGCGGGGTCAGCTTCGCGATCGCCCAGTTCGTCAGCTCCAACTTCGTCTCGGTCGAGCTGACCGACATCATCGCCTCGCTGGTCGCCGTCGGGACCACGATGGCGTTCCTGCGGGTGTGGCAGCCGTCAGGCACCGAGGAGGCGCTCAGCGACCTGCAGGCCGCGACGGCAGAGGCCGAGGACACCCCCGGGGCCGGCGGCGGGACCCCGGCCGGCCGCGCCGGCGGCCGGTCCGAAACCGCCAGCGGGCCCGGTCGGACCGGCGGCACGTCCGGTGGTTCAGCCGTTGCGACACCGGCGACCTCGAGCCGCGAGCTGACCACCGGACGGATCATGATGGCGCTCGTGCCGTACATCATCGTGATCGCGGTCTTCTCGATCGCCAAACTGTTGGGGCCGGTCAAGACCTTCCTCGTCGGCACCGATGTGAAGATCGAGTGGCCCGGGCTGCACGGCAACGTGCTCAGCGCCGCCGGCAAGCCGATCTCGTCGACCATCTACAACTTCCAGTGGCTTTCGTCGCCCGGCAGCCTGCTGGTGCTATGCGGGATCCTCACGGCGATCATCTACCGCATGAGCCCGGCGATGGCCGCGCGGGAGTACGTCACGACGGCGTACAAGCTGCGTTGGGCGTTCCTCACCGTGGCAGCGGTGCTCGCCCTGGCGTACGTGATGAACCAGTCCGGCCAGACGCTGACGATCGGCAACTGGATCGCCGCGACGGGCGCGTTCTTCGCGTTCCTGTCGCCAGTCCTCGGCTGGCTCGGCACCGCCGTCACCGGGTCGGACACGTCGGCCAACGCGCTGTTCTCCACCCTGCAGCAGGCCGCCGCGGAGCGCGCCGGGTTGGACCCGACCCTGCTCGTGGCCGCCAACACCAGCGGCGGCGTGGTCGGCAAGATGATCAGCCCGCAGAACCTCACGATCGCCGCAACAGCCGTGGGCATCCCGGGCCGCGAGGGCGACCTGTTCCGGTACCTCATCCGGTGGAGCCTCGGAATGATCCTGTTCATGTGCGTGCTCGTGTACCTGCAATCCACCCCCGTGCTCGGCTGGATGCTCTGAGGCGGCGGGGCGACGGCTAGTGGGAGGTGCGCATGGGTCTGAGCAGGAAAGTGGTCGCCGAGCTGAAACGCGTCGTCGGCACGGACCATGTCCGCACGGGACGCGGCGACGTCGAGCCGTACGCCCGGGACGCCACGCCGCTCTTCCGGGGCGTCCCCGACCTGGTGGTCTGGCCCGGCACCGCTGAAGAGATCGCCGCGATCCTGCGCCTGGCCACCCAGCGCGGCATCCCGGTGGTGCCCCGCGGCGCCGGCTCGAACCTGTGCGGCGCAACGGCCGCGTTGACCGGCGGCATCGTGCTGGTGCTGACCCGGCTGAACCGGATTCTCGAAGTCAGCGCCGAAGAGTTGCTGGCCCGGGTGGAGTCGGGCGTGACGACCACCGCGCTAAGCGACGCCGCCGCTGCCCGGGGTCTGCTGTACGCCCCGGACCCGGGCAGCCGCACTGTCTCCACGGTCGGCGGCAACGTGGCGACCTGCGCAGGCGGGCTGCGCGGGCTCAAGTACGGGGTGACCCGCAACTACGTCCTCGGGATCGAAGCGGTGCTGCCCACCGGTGAGGTGATCCACACGGGCGGCCGGCTGTGGAAGGACGTGGCCGGGTATGACCTGACCCGGCTGCTCACCGGGTCGGAGGGCACGCTCGCCGTGATCACCGAGATCACGCTGGCCCTGCTGCCCATGCCGGCGTCGACGAACACCGGGGTCGCTTACTTCGCGGCCCTCGCCGACGCCGGCCGCGCCGTCGCCGCGGTAATCGCCGATGGGATCGTTCCCGCCACCCTGGAGTTTCTCGACGCCAAGTGCATCGGCGTGGTCGAGGAGTACGCCCACCTGGACCTGCGCCTGGACGCCGGGGCGCTGCTGCTGTTCGGCGACGACGGGCCGGCCGACGCGGTGGACCGCAACCTGGCGCGCATAGCCGAGCTGTGTGCCGCGAACGGGGCCATCGAGGTGGCCCTCGCGGAGACCCCCGCGCGGTCGGAGGCGCTGCTCGCCGCTCGCCGGGCGACACTGCCAGCACTGTCCCGGCTGGGGTCGTTGACGATCCTCGAGGACGCGACCGTTCCCCGGCCGCGGCTGGCGGAGATGGTGGACCGGATCGACGAGATCGCCGAACGGTACAACGTGCCGATCGCCACCTTCGGGCACGCTGGCGATGGCAACCTCCACCCGACCTGCGTGATCGATCAGCACGATCACGACGCCATCGACCGGGCCCACAAGGCGTTCGCGGACATCTTCACCGCCGCGATCAACTTTGGCGGCACGATCACCGGCGAACATGGCGTGGGCGCCGCGAAGCTCCCGTTCCTGGAGGCCCGCCTCGGCGCGGACCAGGTGGCGCTGCTGCGCCGGATCAAGACCGCGTTCGACCCCGCGGGCATCCTCAACCCGGGAAAGCTCGGCTCATGACCCCCGTCGACAACCAACCCACCGCTGCGGCGCCGCGCGGTATCTTCGACCCGCAGCTGCTCGACCGCTGCATCTCGTGCGGCTTCTGTCTGCCGGCCTGCCCGACGTACGCGCTGTCCGCCGACGAGGGTTCGTCGCCCCGCGGGCGCATCACGTTGATGCGGGCCCTGGAAACCGGTCGGCTCGAGCCCGACGACGCGCGCCTGCGCGAGGAGTCGTCGTTCTGCCTGGGCTGCCGGGCGTGTGAACCGGTCTGTCCGGCCGGGGTGCAGTACGGCGAACTGCTCGAGGAGTGGCGTGACCACCAGTGGCGGGGCCGTCGGCGGCCGCCGGTGGCGCAGACGCTGATGCTCGCCGTGTCGCGCCCGTGGACGGTGCGGATGCTGGGGTTGTTCCGCCGGCATGCCCGCGGTCGGCCGCCAGGCGCCGACGGTTATCTCATGCTGGGCTGCTTCGAGCGCATGCTGTACCCAGAGGTCAGCCGGGCCGCCCAGCGGCTGCTCCCGGACCTCGCCGCCCCCGCGGCCCAGGGCTGCTGTGGTGCGCTGCACGCGCACAACGGCGAGTCCCGGAAGGGCAAGGAGATGGCCCGGCGGCTCGGTGAGCAGCTGCCCGGGCTGATCGTGACCACCGCCGGCGGGTGCGTGGCACACCTGGCCGGGGTGCTCGGCCCGGAGCGGGTGCGCGAGTTGAGCCAGCACCTGGTCCTGACCGGAGCGATCCCACAGGGCGAGGTGCGTGTGGACGGCCGGCGGGCCCGGGTGGCACTGCAGGACTCGTGCCACCTGCGCAACGGCCTCGGGGTGCACCAGCAGCCGCGGGCGTTGATCGCGGCGGTGGCCGAGTTCGTGCCCGTGCCCGGGGACGACTCCTGCTGCGGGTCGGCCGGCACCTATTCGCTGCTGCGTCCCCGTGACAGCGCCAGGATCCTGGCGCCGAAGCTGGATGCGGTGGAGGCGGCCGGGGTGGACTACCTGGTCGCGGTCAATCCCGGCTGCCTGCGCCAGATCCGGACCGGGCTGCGGCGCCGCGGCAGCCGGATTCGCGTCGTCCACCTGGCCGAACTTCTCGCGGCCGCCGCGGACGGGCCGGCGCGGCCGCCTGAAGCCTGAACATTTCCGCAGGACGTCAACGTTCAAGGGAGGTTGTCATGGCCAAGTATCTGGTGGTGGCGCACGAGACGGTCACCAACCCCGAGTTGCTCGACCAACTGCGCGCCATTCAAGAGGACGACCAGCAGGCGGAGTTCGTCCTGCTGGTGCCGGCCACACCAGTGCGCCACCTACTGCGGCGCGGTGACGAGCACGACGCGGAGGTGGTGGCGGCCAAGCGGGCGGACAGGGCACGGTCGATGTTCGCGCGGGAGGGCGTCCACGTGGCCGGTACCCGAGTCGGCGCGGCGTCACCGGTCGACGCCGTCGACAACGAGCTGCGGGACAACCCCGGGTACGCCGGGGTGGTCATCTCCACCTTGCCGAAGGAGAAATCCCGGTGGCTGCGGATGGACCTGCCGCGCACCGTCGAATCCCGGCATCGCCTACCGGTGTACCACGTACAGGCGCGGCCCGAGTGGTCGTTCGGCGACTTGCCCTGACCGCCGCGTCGATGGCCGGGGCGGCGCTGTTGGGCGCAGCTCAATCGAGCAGGGCCACCGAGGTCGGCGCGTGCTCGCGGTGCTCGGCCAGCTCCTCGAATTCGGTGATGTTGTCCAGCTCGGTGCCCATGGAGATGTTGGTGACCCGCTCCAGCATGATCTCGACAATGACCGGCAGCCGGTGCTCGGCCATCAGCTTCTGCGCGGTCTCGAACGCCTCCACCATCTCGGCCGGCTGGTACACGCGCAGCGCCTTGCAGCCCAGCCCCTCGGCGACCTTGGAATGGTCGACGCCGTAACCGCCGAGCTCGGGCGCGTTGACGTTGTCGAAGGACAGTTGAACGGCGTAGTCCATGTCGAAGCCGCGCTGCGACTGCCGGATCAGCCCCAGGTACGAGTTGTTAACCACGATGTGCACGTACGGCAGGTTGAACTGGGCGCCGACCGCGAGTTCTTCGATCATGAACTGGAAGTCGTAGTCGCCCGACAGCGCGACCACGGGAGTGTCCGGGTCGGCCGCCACGACGCCGAGGGCGGCCGGAATCGTCCAGCCGAGCGGGCCGGCCTGCCCGCAGTTGATCCAGTGTCGCGGCTCGTAGATGTGGAGGAACTGGGCGCCGGCGATCTGGGACAGCCCGATCG
>Ga0207706_10007316_pt1 | contig 10207 bp, 9 predicted proteins | sample KBSC53metaG_FD_184318 | JGI IMG/M metagenome (GOLD analysis project Ga0207706, IMG submission 184318) | Corn rhizosphere microbial communities from Kellogg Biological Station, Michigan, USA - KBS C5-3 metaG (SPAdes) (version 2) | ecosystem: Host-associated > Plants > Roots > Rhizosphere > Soil ... | reverse complement strand
TCCGACCGGTCAGGCAGTAGTTTGTAACCGAAAAAATATAAAAATAAAACGCCTGCAATGCTCACCATAATGCCAGGAAAAAAATAATCCGTGAGGCCCAGTGGCACCTGGTTTTTTGATTGAATCAGACCATTCAGCACCAAGTTGGTCGAGGTCCCGATCACCGTGATCATCCCGCCGCTTATCGCAGCATACGACAAAGGGATCAGGAGCTTACTCCGGGACACGTTGTTTCGTTTAGCCCATTGATCCACGTAAGGCATCATCATCGCAACCAAGGGAGTATTGTTCATGAAGGCGGATATTGCCGTGACCCCTGCAGTCATCCTCAGCATAAAGCTTCTTCCGTTGCTTGTCTTCCCAAATAATTTGTCCAACCAGCCAATAATATTAAAGTGGTCATGTATGCCGGTCGTGATAAAAATCAGCAAGAAAATAGAAAGGATGGATTCGTTCGCGATCGCAGAGGAAAAATCCTTCGTTTCTATAATGCCGGTCAACAGAAATACCAGCACTGCCACAAAAAAGACAGCAGCCGGACGAAATTTTTCAAAAAATAACAAGATAAGAACCGCCAGGGTTACTCCCAGGACAATCGCTTGCTGGACGGGCTGAGCAAATTGGAACATTTACCGAACGACTAAGAAAGATGGATTCAGGAAGTTTTCTTTGTTATACTTTAGTTCTTCGTTCAAACTGGCATCGACTACCCGACAGTCGCAGGACCTGGCAATAGCATGTGCCGCAGCCGTATCCCATTCCATCGTAGGCCCGAAGCGAGGATAGCAATCAGCCTTTCCTTCAGCCACGAGCATAAACTTAAGTGAGCTCCCAATGGTTTGGAGCGAAGCACCAGGAAATTGTTTGATATACTCTTCTGTTTCTGGAGTCAAATGTGATTTACTTGCTACAATGTACCGGACTCTTCTCCTTGTTGGATGCGTATGTATTTCTTCAGCGGGGTCATTATTTAGTTGCTTCCAGGCCTTGCCCTCAAAATCACTCCAGTACAATAATCCAAGTGCCGGTGCCTGCACTACCCCAAATACAGGTTGCTGGTTTCTGATCAAAGCGATGTTCACTGTAAATTCCTTTGTGCGTTTTATAAATTCTTTAGTACCATCCAAAGGATCCACCAGCCAGAAATAATCCCATTGCCTGCGTTCCTCATACGGGATCATTTTATCTTCCTCAGATAGAACAGGAATAGACGTTGTGGCCAGTTTTTTTTTAATGATCTCATGCGCTGCTTTATCCGCTGCAGTAAGAGGTGAATTATCTTTTTTATATTCAACAGAAAAATTCATTGATTCGTACACCTGCATGATCGCGGTACCGGCTTCAAGTGCTGCTTCCTTAGCAATGAATAACAAGGTTGAATTTTCCATTTTATCTGGATGGCGTAGATATGTCGAAGGAGAAATTCCGATCGACTCATGTAACAACGGAGCTGACAGGTAGGGATTACAAAGTAGTTACCGGCAGCTTGGATTCTACATGGTTTATTATTTTGGAGAGTGATTCGTCAACACTTTCCTTGTGTGTATGAACAATGAGATCAGGGTTTTCAGGAACCTCATATGGCGAATCGATACCGGTGAAATCCCGGATAAAACCTTGCCTTGCTTTTTTATATAAACCTTTAGTGTCGCGCTTTTCGCATATCTCCAAAGGACAGTTTATAAATATCTCCGTAAACCGATCCTCTCCAACAATTTCCTTTACCATCTCCCGGTCAGCATGAAAAGGGGAAATAAAGGCAGAAATGATAATCAAACCAGCATCCAGCATTAACTTAGACACCTCTGCAATTCTCCTGATATTTTCTGTTCTGTCTGCTAATGAAAAGCCAAGATCATTGTTAATTCCTTTCCTGATATTATCACCATCCAGCAAATACACTTTAAATCCTGCTTCAAATAAATAATATTCAAGACCAGTTGCTAAAGTAGACTTTCCAGAACCTGATAAACCTGTTAGCCAGATCAGTTTCGGCTCTTGCCTCAATCTTTTTTTTCGCCTGTCGTAAGAAATTTTCGAATCTACGGGATAAAGAAATTTCATGTCCAGAAAAGTTTTATTCTATTGTCTCATTTCTATCTGGAAAGATAAACATTTATTCCGTACGGACTCCCGGACAGCGACCGGAAAAGCTACTATTTTTCTTTAATACTAGTGATTAATTAGGGAGACCACCTCTGAAAATTAAGTGGTTACAGGCCTTAAAAGGCTTACACAAAAGTTGAAAAATATACTATCTCTTATTCCTTATTGCATGTACCAGTTCAATTGACTTCCTGGCTTCTTCCACCGGAAAACCATTTCCTTTAAGAATTTCCTCATAGGAACGGGTATGCAATTCAGTAAAACCTTCACTGAATTCAAATGCTTCACCATCAATAGTAAGTGACCGGAATGTTCTTTTTCCAGATTGTTTTATTTCATCAGGCAAAGTATTGGCGTCGATACTCAGAAACCAATTTACATTGGCTCTTTCCAGCCCGAGTTTCCCCGATGCTGTTTCTGCAGTATGCTGATGTACCTCGTTTATTTTTACATCTCCGAATATCCAGATCAGCATATCAAAAAAATGGATGCCGATATTGGTGGCAATACCTCCACTTTTTTGCGGATCACCCTTCCAACTGATATGATACCAATGACCACGTGAAGTAATATACCTCAGGTCGATCTCGTATTTTTTACCGGATGAATTTTTCTGAATCTTTTCCCGAAGAGCAATGATGGCGGGATGCAAACGAAGTTGAAGAATAGTAGATATCTTTTTACCTGTTTCTTTTTCAATTTCTTTTAAACCGTCAATATTCCAGGGATTAAGAACGAGTGGCTTTTCACAAATTACATTGGCCCCTATCCGTAAACCAAACCGGATGTGCGCATCATGAAGATAATTGGGTGAGCATACTGCTACATAGTCTGTCTGTGTCCCCAACCTCCTTAATTTTTCTATGTGACGATCGAACCTTTCAAATTCAACAAAAAATTCTGCTTCAGGAAAGTAACTATCCAAAATTCCAACGGAATCATGTTTGTCAAGAGCAGCAATCAAATTATTACCGGTGTCCTTAACAGCCTTCATGTGTCGCGGAGCGATATAGCCACCGGCGCCTATCAGGGCAAAATTTTTCATCAGTTATTTGATTTTGCTAACAACGTTGTTTTGTAAAATATATTTTTCTCCTGTCTCGCGACACGTGCCCATACCTTTTTCATCAAAATTCAGCCGGTGTCCGTATTCACTCATCCAGCCAATTTGTTTGCCGGGATTGCCTACTATCAACGCATAAGCAGGAACAGGTTTTGTAATTACAGTGCCGGCTCCTATAAATGCATACTCTCCGATCTCATTTCCGCAAACAATTGTTGCATTTGCACCTATGCTGGCACCTCTTCTTACGCGGGTCTTTAAATATTCGTGTTTGCGACTGACGGCACTCCTGGGATTAATAACGTTGGTAAATACCATCGACGGTCCCAGGAAAACATCGTCCTCACAAATAACTCCTTCATATATGGAAACATTATTTTGGACACGAACATTTTTTCCTAAAACTACTTTTGGTGACACCACTACATTTTGCCCCAGGTTACAATCATCGCCAATTTTACATCCTGTCATAACATGACTAAAATGCCAGATCTTAACTCCCTCACCAATTTCGCAACCGTCATCAATAATAGCCGTTGGATGGACAAAATAACTCATGATTCTTTTAGCAGGTTTTTCAAATACGCTCCATAACCACTTTTGTCAAGATAAGATGAGATCTCCAAAAGTTCATCCTTACCTATATATCCCATGCGGTAGGCGACCTCTTCGATACAACCAATTTTTGTGTCCTGTCTTTTTTCAATGACCCTTACAAACTCACTGGCATCACTCAGCGATTCAAATGTGCCTGTATCCAACCAGGCTGTACCTCTATCAAGAATACAGACCTTTAATTTTTCTTTTTCCAGGTAAACTTTGTTTACATCGGTGATCTCATATTCGCCCCTTGCAGAAGGTTTTAATTTCGTTGCTATATCTACCACTTCATTATCATAAAAATATAAACCAGGCACTGCATAGTTTGATTTTGGCTTCTTTGGTTTCTCTTCGATAGAGATGGCATTCATTTTATCGTCAAACTCAACCACACCATAGCGCTCAGGATCAGAAACCTTGTAAGCAAAAACATAACCTCCATTTACATTGTTGAGTTCCTTCAATTGCCTGCCTAATCCACTTCCATAAAAAATATTATCACCTAGTATCAGAGCAACTTTATCGTTGCCAATAAACCTTGATCCGATTACAAATGCCTGGGCTAATCCATTGGGAACTTCCTGTGTAGCATATTCGAACCGGCAACCTACCTGTTTGCCATCACTCAACAAACGTTTAAACTGAGAATTGTCTTCCGGCGTAGTGATGATCAAAATTTCCCTGATGCCGGCCATCATCAAAATTGACAATGGATAATAGATCATTGGTTTGTCATAGATGGGCATCAATTGTTTTGATATTGCCTTCGTAATGGGATACAATCTTGTACCTGACCCGCCTGCAAGAATGATACCTTTCATGCCCCTATCCCCTAAAGGGGTATTTTAGTTTTAAGATGTGATTAGTTCTCATGATATTGCTTTTCGTAGTAGTGCTGATACTCTCCTGAAGTCACATGCTTCAACCATTCTTTATTTTCCAAATACCAGTCAATGGTTTGTGAGAGCCCTTCTTCAAAGGTTACACCAGGTGTCCATCCCAGTTCCTTATTGATCTTACCGGCATCAATGGCATACCTTCTGTCATGCCCGGGTCTGTCTTTTACAAAAGTTATCAGTTTTTCACTTTCTCCCTGTTGCCTACCCAGTTTTACATCCAGTAGCTTGCATAACAGCTTCACAACATCAATATTTTTCCATTCATTAAAACCCCCGATATTGTAACTGTCAAAAATTTTTCCCTTGTGAAATACGGTATCAATGGCCGTAGCATGATCTTTTACAAAAAGCCAGTCTCTTGTGTACAAGCCGTCACCATATACAGGAAGTGGTTTTTTTTGAATAATGTTATTAATAAGAAGCGGAATCAATTTTTCTGGGAAATGATTAGGACCGTAGTTATTTGAGCAGTGAGTGATAATTACAGGAAGGTGGAAGGTCTCACCATACGCTCGCACGAAATGATCTGATGAAGCCTTTGAGGCTGAATAAGGGGAGTTGGGCGCATAAGGAGATTCTTCTGTAAAAAACCCGGTTTCACCCAGTGCGCCATATACTTCATCAGTAGAAACATGGTAAAAAAGTTTTCCCTGGTAATTTTCTTTCCATTGTTTCTTTGCCGTGTTCAGCAAATTGACGGTGCCTATCACATTCGTATATACAAAATCCATCGGGGAAAGAATAGAACGATCGACATGCGATTCTGCCGCAAGGTGAATGATGCCGTCGGGGTTATACGCTTCGAAGATCCTTTCTAGTTCCTCCGCGTTTAAAATATTTGCCTTTTCAAAATAATAATTTGATGCATGCTCTACATCTCGCAAATTTTCCAGGTTGCCGGCATAGGTTAACGCATCCAGGTTCACAATTTTGTATCCCGGATATTTGTTTACAAATAATCGCACTACGTGTGAACCTATAAAACCAGCCCCCCCGGTTATGACAATTGTCTTTGACATGTTAAACACTACTTCCCTGATTTACGCTTTTAGTTTTTATCTGTTCATTTTTCAACTTATACCACTCATAAGTTTTTCTTAGTCCTTCTTCAACCGAAACAGTGGGATCATATCCAAGTAAGGTTTTCGCCTTTGAAATATCCGCAAGGCTATGCTTTACGTCGCCCGCTCTTTCCGGTGCATGTATTGGTTCAATGCCCGATCCTGCAATCTTTGCCAGGTAACGGACCAGTTGCAATAAAGAGGTTTGCTGTCCAAACCCTACATTGTATACCTGGTTAAGGGCGATTTTATTTTCAGTAAACAATGAAAGAAGATTTGCCTGCACCACGTTGGCTACAAAAGTAAAATCGCGGCTGGTTTGCCCATCACCATTAATTACCGGCGATTGTCCCGATAATGCAGATTCCATGAATAAGGGAATAACCGCGGCATAAGGGCCCTTTGGGTTTTGCCGGGGTCCAAAAACATTAAAATACCTTAAACCAATGAATTCCATTTTATAGGTACGTGCAAATACATCAGCATACAGTTCATTTACATACTTCGTAACAGCGTAGGGCGACAGGGGCCTGCCGATTTTATCTTCAACTTTAGGAAGTGCCGTATGGTCACCGTACGTAGAAGAACTGGCCGCATATATTATCCTTCTAACTTTTTTTTCTTTAGCAGCTGAAAAAACATTTAATGTTCCCGTAATGTTAACCTCGTTGGTCGTAAGTGGATCATCAATTGAACGCGGAACGGAGCCTAAAGCAGCCTGGTGATTTACGAGATCAATGCCATCACAAGCATGAAGACAAGCAGAGTAGTCCCGAATATCGGCTTGTATAAATTCAAATTTAGAAGAGGTATAAAATTCCCCGATATTATCAGTTGAACCTGTAACCAGGTTATCAAGGACTCTTACATGCTCGATATTTTGATCAGTAAGTAAACTCTCAACAATATTTGAACCGATAAACCCAGCACCACCAGTAACCAGGACTTTCATACTAACGCAGATTTTTATGAACTTCTTGACCTTCCATTTTTCCGGTTTTTTAAATCAAATAACCCGAAGAAGCGATTGAATAGATTACCCGACGGGCTTTCTTCCTCGTAATATTTGGATTTGTATCCGTATCCGTATCCATACCTCCCAGAGCCATAATAACCGTAACCAGGTTTTACTTTTACGTCATTAATGATAATGGATACTTTGGGAAGCTTTCCTTCTTTATAAAATTCATCAATCAAACCAATTTGCTTTTTATAGGTATGCCCTTGCCGGACGATATACATGGTACAGTTGGCAAACTTTCCCAAAGTCATGGCATCACTAACCATACCGACAGGAGCCGTATCGACCAAAATCACATCAAAATTCTGTTTTAAGTACTCAAACAATTCGTCTACCCTTGACTCCAATAACAATTCAGCAGGATTAGGAGGCACCGGACCGCAAGAAAGAGCAAATAAATTATCATAGCCCGGAACCAACACTGGGAGGTCCTTTATATCTGCTTTACCTAAAATATAATTGGTGACACCTGGTTTCTTCTGAAGTCCAAGTCCTGTAAAAATTTTTGGTTTCCGAATGTCAAACTCGATGACAATTGTTTTTTTACCTGCTAATGCCATCACAGCACCCATGTTAGTGGTGATAAAAGATTTTCCTTCACCACTAAACGATGATGTAACCAGGATAACAGGCTTATCGATCTTATTTAAAACATATTGAAGGTTGGAACGGATGATTCTGAATTGCTCAGCCACCATTCCCCGGCTTATCTTGTTTACAACTAAAGTATCATTTGAGTGTGAGTGACCAATTTCACCTAAAATAGGGGCGGGTGTAATTTTTTCAATATCAAATCTTGTGGTGACCTTGTCATTTACAACTTCCAACAGAAAAATAAATAAGGCTGGTAACCCAATGCCTGCCAAGATAGCTAACAATTGGACTGAACGTCGATTGGGCTTTACTGGTTTTGTAGACGGAACTGACTTCTCAATAATTTTAGAGTTGGAGAGAGTAGAGGCTTGTGAAATAGTTGTCGCTAATTTTTTCTCCATAAGGTATGAATAAATGCCCATTTTACTGTTTAAGTCTGCATCAAATTCATTTAACCTTTTTATTTGCGGGGGTAGAGATTTTACCTGGCCCTGTGCCAGGCCCTCTCTTTGCTTGTAACTAGTAATAGAAACACCGGTGGAGGCCCTGACATTTTTCATTGCCTCCAAAATATCGGTGCGCAATTTCTCGATAATTTCATCCTGTTCCCTGATAGTAGGATTGTTGGGGGGTATATGGGATTCCAAAAGGCTTTTCCTATATAACTGGGCTTTATTATATTCATCTATCTTTCCATTTAATGTTGGATCAGTAAGACCCAATGAAGAAGGAACCGTTTTATAATCATTTTGCTTGTTCTCCAGATAGTTTTCTATCACCCCTGTCAAATTCAGCATAATTTCCTGGTCTTTAAGACTTTTATCAGCATCATCAATACTGCTCAGGTAACTTTGTGTTTGATTCGCCAGGTCAATCAGGTTATTCTCTGTCTGGTATTCTGTTTTTTCTTTCTGGATACTGTCTATTTCATGCTGAACGCTTTTTAGCGAAGTATCAACAAAGGCAAGTGTAAGGGCAGCCTCCTCGCTTTTATCTTCCTTGGTCATTTCACCATATTCTATCATCAACTGGTTAATGATGTCAGAGGATTTCAGCGAATTTGTGGTCTCTATGCCAATTGTCAATATATCGGTTCCTGCTAAAGGTGCAACCTGGACAGAATTGGCAAAGCCGGCGGCGACCTGTGCGGTTGGTAGCCATAATACTGAATATTCTTTTCCCGGTGAGGTATATGAATTTTTGTTCAACCTGAAAACCCCAAATCTATTTCTGAATAGCTCACCAAAACTGAACTTTTCTTTTTCGTCATTAACTGTAAAAACACTATCATTTAAAAATTTTATGCCTAGCGAAAATGATTTTGAGGAATCATACAAATCGAAAATCTGCACCAGGAAAGGTCCTTGTTTGTAAATGTCGGGTGATTTGATTTTTCCAATCGCTTTATAACTTACTTGCAGGTTCAAAGCCTTCACTACACGTTCCATCAGTGGCTTTGATTTTAGCACCTCTATTTCATTCTGTATATTGGTGGTACCTGTATTCAAGGTAAGCTGGTTCAATTTTGGATCGTTAATATTATTTCCAGACTGACTTTCATCGTTAATTTCCAGGGTCCCTGAAGAACGGAAGATAGGCGTTGCATAACGAAGATACACCCATGCGCCGAGGAGTGTTAAAGCCAGGGATAACAGAAAAACGGGCAAAAACCTGACATATTTAAAGAACATATCCTTTATACTCAGGTTTGATAATTCGCCTTTATTCGCGATATATTGATCCTCTATTGTTGCGGTAGATTGCAAACGATAATAGATTAATTGTTACTTGAAAATATTGTAAAGTAAAGCCACTGTTGTCACAAGGCTGAGGACAAACGCTACGCGCCTCAATGTTAGCGCCTGATCTGATTGCTTTACTTTTGATTTTTTGACATCCACGAGAACAACGTCATTCTGCTGTAAGTTATAATACGGGCTTTCAAAAATTTTCTTTGATGTTAGATCGACAGTCCCTATCTCCCTGTCACCATTTACTTCTCTCAGCACTCTAACATTATCTTTCTTGCCCGTAACCGGAATATCTCCAGCAAGACCAAGTGCTTCAAAGATGGTGACTTTTTCGTTAGGGATATTGAAACTTCCCTGGTGACCTACCTCTCCTAAAACCGTTATTCTATAGTTAAGGAACCGGATCACGGCAGTTGGATTCTCAAGGTCAGTAATCTTTGATACGATCGTATCAGCTAATTGCCTTTTTGTTAGTCCTTCGGCATGAATGACACCCAAACGGGGAAACCTGATATTTCCATCCATATCGACCATGTAGCCGCTACTCCCACCTCCTCCACCGCCACTGGTTCCTGCTGAACTTCCGCTTACTGCAGCAGGGTTATACAATGCATCAGAAATTTCTGGTTTGGTAGAATTACTGTAAACCTGGATCGAAAGCAGATCATTCTTTTGAATAATGGGCTCAAAACTTTTTACAGCATCTTTTACAAGTGTATCATTCGCATTTTCAATATAATTATAAACGGCCTTCTTTTGCGAATTGCATGAAATGAAGAAAAGAGCAATAAGCAGAGAACAAAAAAGACAAAATAATCTCATCCGCCGGTTTTAGAGTTGTACAAACCTTTTACAAAAATAATATTCAATTTCATTTCGAGTGAACCGAAATTAGCTTACTTCTTTCAATATATGCCACCAAAATATAACCTAAACTATCAATTGCCACTTTTACAATTTTATGCCGGAGTCCAAGCACTTTGCCCTCATGATCCATAAACGATCCCGATGTCACACGTACACGATCATTCAATTTCAAGTCAATTGGATACACATGAACATCCCTGTATTCATCAAGAAATCGCTTTATTGTCAATATTTCTTTTTCTTTT
>Ga0207706_10007313_pt1 | contig 10209 bp, 7 predicted proteins | sample KBSC53metaG_FD_184318 | JGI IMG/M metagenome (GOLD analysis project Ga0207706, IMG submission 184318) | Corn rhizosphere microbial communities from Kellogg Biological Station, Michigan, USA - KBS C5-3 metaG (SPAdes) (version 2) | ecosystem: Host-associated > Plants > Roots > Rhizosphere > Soil ... | reverse complement strand
GGGGATCAATACGGTGCTGGTCCGCTTGTACTATCGCGGCCCGAAAGCCGAGCACTGGATGCTGGAGGACAAAGACATATACCTGATTCGCGAGCATCATCTTCAGGAAGATGCGCTGCGCAAGCTCCACATCAACGTGGGAGAACTGACCGCGCGGGCACACGAGCGTGGGTTCGATAATCTCCATGACGTGAATACCGCGGTCCTCTATCCGAACGGCACGATCTACATGAAGGGGGACGCGTCGAGCGATTCTTCTCGTCTCGACGACATCCTGCTCCAGCTCCACGCGCTGCGACAGGAGGTCGCGGCGCTTCGCTAATGTCGAACGCGCGGGTTGGTCAGGCGTCCCGTTGCCGTCAGGCGTCAGGACTGCGGCACCAGTCGCCGCTTCAAGTCCGTAACCGCTTTGTCGAGGCGCTCCGGCTCGGTGCGGACGTCGTAGATCTTGCCGTGCGTGGCCGAGGCGAGCCGCATCAGGTCGAACCCGTACTGCCGAATTCGACCGACCTGCGATCGATGAGTGGCCACGAACAATGCGAAGCACTGGACAGAGTCCCCCTTCGCCCTTTGGAGCACGGTCGAGAACTTCGTCGAGCTCGCGCCGTCGTTTCCTTCGCCGACGACGATGAGGGCCTTGCGAACGGCACCGGCTTTCGAGGCGAGTCGCTCCAGCCCTTCGGCGACGCCGTCGTTGAGCACGGACGCAAACGGCGGGACGACGATCGAGTCCGCGTTGATCCGGCGGCCCCCGTCTCTCAACGCGCTTTCGAGCGTCGAGACGTCGGTGATCCATTGCACGCGGTCAGAATAGGCAACGACAAATCCCTCGGCTGAAAGACCTTCGAACGCACTCGAAATCGCGTTGACGACCTGTCGCTCGAAATCGATGACCGGCATCTGATCGGGCCGGACATCCACGACAACGCCGATGACAAGCTTTGGCGGTGATGCGCTGGCACCTGCCTGATCGCCATACGCCGCAGCGCTCGGAATCGAGAGACACGCCCCGACTGCAAGCCACCACGTCGACGTGCGCATCTTCAGACTCGAGTGTGTGCGTGGCATCGGTCGCGCGGACGACTAGGGCGCCGGCGGGGCGTTGAGACCAGCGACAGCAAGCAGTTCCTCCTCGGCCAACTTGGTGGTCTCGAGCTGTTTCAGGTGCAGCAATTGGATTTCTTTCAGCGACCGGTTCGCATCGAGCAGTTCGAGAATGCCGTCCCGGCCTTCCCGGTACGCGTCCTCGGCCATCCGGCGGAGCGTGGGCACCTGATCCAGAAGATCGTTTTCGATCGTCGCGAGCGTCTCGCGTTTGCTCACGAATGTCGCGCGCGTGCGCTCGACCTCCGCACGTGCTTCCGCGACTTCGGCATTCACCGCGCGCGTCCTGGCGTCCACCTCCGCAGTCGCGCGCGCAATGGCACCACGATTCCGATCGAACAGCGGCAATGGCAATGAGGCGCCAAAGTATGCCGACGTGCCGTCCACTTCTCTCGTCGTCAGAACACCACCGCTCACCACTGGTACGGGGAGGCGCTCCCGGTGAGCGAGCACGAGCTCTCCGCGCGCCGCCGTCTCCTGCCTCTGGAGGGCAACCAGCTCCGGACGCTTCCGTTGCGTAGCGTCCCAGAGCACGTCGAAATCGGTGGGGGTATTACCAGGCTGTAGCGAGCCATCTGCCTGCGGGCGCCAGCCTGAAAATCCCATGATGGCTGCCAGGTGACCCGAAGCATTCTCGGCTTCTGTTGTTGCATTCCTGACCTCGATGTCGAGCGTGCGGGCCTCCGTGTCGATGCGCAGCACGTCGTACTCACTTCGATCGCCTTCCGAGGCGCGCCCATGCACGACTTCCTGAACGCGCTGCAGTTCGACGTGGCTCTGCTGCAAAATTCGCAGCTCCTCCTGGCGCGCGAGGAGCGATGCGAACGCCTGCCGCACCGCGAAACGTCTCTCGGCGAGCGACGCATCCACGCGGCCTTGCTCGGCTGCCACGTTCAATTCGGCCAGATCGCGCCGCGTCTGGCGTTGCGCGAAGAGCAACAGCGGCTGATCGACGACGAACTGATGCGATGTGACGGCGCCGGTGCTGGAGCCAGCGAACAGATGAACGCCGCCGTAGCTGATCGTCGGGTTCGGCAAGGTGCCGGCTGTGATTCGATCGGCGGCGACGACATCCACCGTCGCTCGTTCGGCCGCCGTTCGCGGACTGCGGTCGTTCAGCAATTGCATCACCTGGTCGAGCGTCACGCGCAGGGGAAGGCTCTCCCCAACCTGGCTCTCACTTGCAAACACCCGACTGGTCAGCCCGACAAGCACTGCCATCATCACTGTTGCCGTACCACGCGTCACGATGCGGTTACCTCACTCGATTCCCACGCCATGTCTTCCTCGGACATGAGCGCGGGCACCTTGCGGACGATGAAGCTGTAGAGGACGGGCAACACGAACAGGGTGACGGGCACCGCGGTCATGAGCCCGCCAATGATCACGACGGCGAAGGGCCGCTGCGTCTCGCTGCCGACGCCGGACGAGACGGCGGCCGGCATCAGCCCGAGAATCGCCAGCAGCGCGGTCATGAGCACGACACGGAATCGGCTCGTCGCCCCGGCTGCGAGCGCCGGAATCATCGCCTCGCCGCCCCGCCGCCGTTCATCCACGACGCTGACGACCAGCAGCGATGCCAGGCACGCCTGTCCGAGCAGTGCGATGAACCCGACGGCCGCGCTGACCGAGAGCGGGATCCCGGCCACGGCCAGGGCGAACACGCCGCCAGTCATGGCAAAGGGCGTTGTGATCAGCACAGCGCATGCGCTGGGGAACGACGCCAGCGCGGTATACAGCAGGCCGAAGACAACGATTGCGGAAAGCGGCACGATGACCGACAGACGCCGCATCGCGCGTTGTTGATTTTCGAATTCACCCGCCCATTGAAAGAAGTGACCCTCGGGAACCTTCACGTCGCGCGCGACCGCCGCCTGTGCGTCGGCGATGACGGAGCCCATGTCGCGCCCTTCGACGTTGAACTTGAGCGAGAGCACCCGGCTGTTGGCCTCGCGATTGATGCTGGCGCGACCGACGGCCCGCTCGATCTTCGCGATCTCCCGCAGCGGTACCCGAGCGCCGTCCACGGCGGGCACGAGGATCTCGCCGATGCGCGCCTGATCCTCTCGTTCGGCGAGCGGCAGAATGACGCGAATCGGGACCGGACGTTCGCCCTCCCACAACTCAGTCGCCACGTGTCCGCCGAGCGCGGTTTCGACAACGTCCTCGGCTGCCCCCACCGTGATCCCGGCACGCGCAAGCGCGGGTCGATCGAGAATGACCTGCAGTTGCGGCACGCTCGCGTCGCGATAGAGTCCCAGGTCGACGACGCCCGGCACCGACTTCAGAGCGGTCACAGCCTTCTCCAGCGTCTGCTTCATCAGGTCGAGATCGGTGCCGAAAATCTTGAGCACCACCTGGCCACGGACGCCGCTCACCGCTTCCTCGACGTTGTCCTTGATCGGCTGCGAAAAATTGAAATCCACGCCCGGCAGCTCGGACAGCGACGCGCGCATGGCCTCGATCAGACGGTCTTTGTCGAAGCCCGGGCGCCACTTGTCCTTCGGCAAGAGACGCACGAACGTCTCACTCATGTTCACGCCTTCATCGTCGGTGCCGTCCTCGGGCCGGCCCTGCTCGCTCAACGTGCTCGAGACCTCGGGAAAGGCGAGGATGCGGCGGCGCACTTCGCGGAGAATCTGGGTGCCTTTGTCGAGCGCAATGCTTGGCGGCATCTCGACGAAGATCACGAAGTCGCCTTCATCGAGCTGTGGCAGGAACTCACTGCCAAGGCGTGCGGCGACCACACCGGTGGCGAGGACAAGGCCCGCCACTCCCGCGAGGACAAGCGCGCGCCGGCCGAGAAGCCAGACGATCGCGGCTTCGTATCGCTCACGCGCGCGCTTCAGGAGTGACGGCTCCTGCACGTTGGCGTCCCTGGGGCTCAACACCAGTGCGCACAGCGCCGGCACTATGGTCAACGCGAACACGAGCGCGCCGACGAGCGCGAAGCTGTAAGTCAGCGACAACGGTCTGAAGATCCGCCCTTCCACACGCTCGAGCGTGAAGACTGGAATAAGCGCGGCGATGATGATGGCCATCGCGAAGAACGTCGGGCGCGCCACGTCGAACGCACTCCGAGCGATCACAGGCAGCAGCTCCCGCCGCTGCGTGGGCCGTCGCACGGCGGTCGCGTGGAGTACGCTCTCCACGAGGACGACGGCACCGTCGACGAGGATGCCGAAGTCGATCGCCCCCATCGAGATGAGATTCGCCGGCAGACCGATCCAGCGCAGGCCGATGAACGCCGTGAGCAGCGCCAGCGGTATCACCGCGGCGACGATGAAGGCGCAGCGAAGACTGCGCAGGAAGAGCCAGACCACTGAGATGACGAGGAGCGCCCCGAAGAGCAGGTTGTGGTGCACCGTTGAGAGCGTCTCGCTCACCAGCCTCGTGCGATCGTAGAAGGGCTCGATCCGCATGCCCTTCGGCAGGATCGCGTCGTTCAATTCCTGAACCTTGGCGTGGATGCCATCGAGCACGACGCTCGGGTTCTCGCCCCGGCGCAGGAGCGCGAAGCCTTCCGCGACGTTGGTGTCGAGGTTGTAGCCGACCGATCCACGTGTTGGCACGTGCGAAGCCACCACACGCGCCACGTCGCCCACCCGCACCGGCGTCCCGTCGTGGCTTGCCAGGACAATGGCCTGGACGTCTTGCGCATTCGTCAGATATCCGACCCCGCGGATCGTCAGCTCCTGATCCCCGGAACGCATGAAGCCGCCACCGACGTTCTTGTTCGACCGTTCGAGCGCTGCGGTCACGTCTGACAACGTCAGGCCGTGCGCGAGCAGGCGCGAGGGATCGACCTGCACGTGGATCTCTTTGAGAAACCCACCGAAGCACACGACATCTGCGACACCTGGAACCTGACGAAGCACACGAGAGACCGTCCATTGCAGCTCCGCGCGGGTGTCGGTCAGCGTGTGCCGATCGCTGACGACGCGGAATTGGTAGATTTCGCCGAGGGGCGTCGCCTCGGGGGCCAGGCTCACCTGGACGCCTTCGGGAAGACCGTCGGCCTCGGCGGTCCGCTCCTGCACGATTGCGCGCGCGCGAAAGGCGTCGGCGCTGTCGTCGAACGTGAGGGCGATGAGCGACAACCCGAACAGGCTCTCGCTGCGCATGAAGAGCATGTCGGGCGTGCCGTTCAGCACGCGCTCGAGCGGCACCGTGACCTGACGCTCGATCTCCTCCGGCGCCAGACCTGCCACCTGGGCGATGACCGTGACTTGTACGTTGGTCACGTCGGGGAACGCTTCGACGGGCGTCGCGAGATAGGCGCGAACGCCATACGCGGCGATCGCGAGCGTGAGGACCAGCACCGGCAGTCGCCGACGGACGCAGAAATGAATGAGGGATCGCAGCACGGATCTTCGCGTCCGTTACAGGAGTTGATCGGCCGCGCCATCGAGGAGCAGTGCCCCGCGAACGACGACTCGATCCCCTGGGGCCAGGCCCGATACGACCTGGACGCGGCCGTTGAGCGGCTGCCCCACGACGACAGCGCGCCGCTCAAAGGTCGTCGGGCTCTTCTCGACGTACACGACGGTGTCTTTGCCTTTGACCAGGACGGCTTCCGTTGGCAGCGTCAGGCTGCTGGCGTCATGACCCACGGCGATGTCGGCACGTCCGTACATGCCGGGTCGCAGCGGTGTCGTGTGGAGCGACAGCGCGATCCGGACCGGCGCGGTCCGCAGCCCACTGGATACGACAGCGCCGACCGACACCACATTGCCGGCGAGCGTCTGTTGAAGGGAGGGCAACTCGACGCGGGCCGTCGCACCCTGTCGCACCAGTGGGAGATCGCGTTCGAACACGTCGGCAACGACCCACAACGCGGAGGGATCGCCGATTTCCACCAGCGGCTCGGTGCCACGCTGGACGGCCATGCCCTCGGTCGCCTTCCGAGTGATGATCGTGCCGGCAATCGGCGCACGCAGCATGACCGCGGTGCCAGCGCCCGGCCCGACGAACGACGTGCTTGCTTGGGCTCGCGCCAATTCGGCTTCGAGCTCCGTTACCTTGGTTTCGGCAGCCAGTTTCTCGCGCTCGATGCCGATGCCTTCTTCGAGCATGCGCCGCTCGCGATCGAGTGAAACTCTGGCCTCGAGCAGCGATGCGTTCGCGGTGTCCACGGCGGCGCGCACGCTTGCCGCCTCCGGACAGTCGAGCGTGACGAGCGGGCTGCCAGCGCGCACGGTGTCGCCGGTGCTCACGTGGACGTGAACGACACGCCCATCCAGGGGTGCCCCGACCTGTGAGACCGCGCCATCTTTGAATTCCACGCGCGCCGGCACCCGCAAAGCGCCGTCTTCTGTCACCGGTCCCGCGGCTTCGACTACCACGAATTGGCGCGACGCTTCGGGGACCCGGACCATCCCGTCCGGCAAGTCGTCCGGAAGATCACGTTCCGTTTGTGTCGTTGCGGTCGCCGGTGCCGAGCAGCCAGGAAGAGCGACGGCCGTGCTCAGCGTGCCAGCGATCACGCAGGACAGCAGCGATGAGTGCAGGCGCATGCCTCGTCACGCTGCAAGAGCCGGTCACGCCAGCGCTGTCGCAGAACTCTCGTCGCCGCAATGAGTTGCTGATTCTGTGCACTCTGCAGCTGTGGCGACGATTGACCCATATGTGCATTTCTGCCACACTCGCGCGGTGCAGGTCTGGACGAAGCTCGCCATCGGATTCACGGCGACCGCTATCGTGATCGTGAGCGTGTACGGCGCGTATCAGCTCGTCGAGGAGCAAAGGGATTTGCGCGTGGCTGCCGAGCGCGACCTGCGACTGACGGGTGCCGCCCTCCAGATCGCTGCCGGCAATGCACTTCGAGATCGGCAGCCCGCCGACGTTCGCATCGTCGTCGACACCGTCAAGCTGCGGGATCCCTCGCTCGACGTGCTCGTATTCGATGCAGCGGGAGGGCTCATCGCCGGTTCCTGGGGCAGCGGCGCTGCGGAGGACCTCGTTCGTCGATCGATTCACGAGGCACAGAGCACGACGAGCGCGGTGGTGAGTTTCGAAGGGCCTCGCGGCCTGTCGTACGTCATTGGCGCCTTCCCTATTCGGGACCGCGACGACGTGAACATCGGCGCGCTGGCGCTCGTCCGGCCGCTGGATGAATTGCGGCGTGATCTCACGTCGGAGACGAGGTCGACGATCTTCTCGCTGGTCACGCTGATCATTGGACTGGTCGTTGCGGGCTGGTTCCTGGCGTCGGTGTATGTCAGGGGTCCTGTTCTCGATCTGGTGCGCACGATGCGCGCCGTCCGCGCCGGAGACCTGTCAGCGAAAGCCAGGTTCCGGCGCAAGGACGAACTCGGGGCCGCGGTCGCGGAATTCAACGCGATGATGACGGAGCTGGCCGATGCGCGCGGCCGTCTCATCGCCGAGGGCGAGGCACGCGAAGCGCTCGAGGCCAATCTTCAGCACGCCGACAAGCTCATCGCGCTCGGGCAATTGTCAGCCGGCCTCGCGCACGAGATCGGATCGCCGCTGCAAGTCTTGAACGGGCGCGCGAACGCCATCGCCGGGCGGACTGACATCCCGGCCGACGTCCGCCGCAGTGCGCAGATCCTCGCGAACCAGTCCGATCGGATTACGCACATCGTCGAGCAGCTCATGACCTTCTCGCGGCAGAGCGTGCCTGCCATCGGTGACACCCTTCTTGGTGATCCGGTTCACGACATCGTCGAACTGTTGCAGCCGGAAGCGCGCCGCCATCGCATCCATATCGAGTTCGAGTGCGACCCGTCACTGCCATCGGCGCACGTGGACGTCGGCCAGGTGCAGCAGATCGTGATGAACCTCCTGAGCAACGCCATCCGCGCGACGCCGCAGGACGGGCATATCCGTGTGAAGCTCGCGGCCGGCTCGTTGTCTCGCCGGGGCCAGGCCGAGCCATCGGTCGTGCTGACGGTCGAAGACACGGGCGAGGGCATTCCAGACGCACTCGTGTCGCGAATCTTCGAGCCGTTCTTCACGACCAGGTCACACGCGGGCGGTACCGGCCTGGGTCTCGCGGTCGTGAAGGCGATCGTCGACGCCCACGGTGGCACCATCGCCGTCGCGACGCGTGCCGGACACGGGACGACATTCACTGTGCACTTCCCTTCGGCTGCCCCGAACGTGGCTGGCGGCTGGGTGGCCTGATATGCCTCGCCGAACCCTTCTTGTCGTCGACGATGACGCCAACGTCGCTGACTTTCTGCGTGAGAGCCTCATCGAACGTGGCTACGACGTCGAGACGCACACCTCACCCGAAGAGGCGCTGGGACAGATCGTCAGCAAGCGCTTCGACCTCGTGATCACGGATCTCCGCATGCCGGGGATGGCCGGGACGGACATGCTGGCCGCGATTCTGAGCCGGCGCCCGGACCAACTCGTGCTGCTGATGACGGCGTTCGGCAGCATCGATCTCGCGGTCGCGGCGGTGCGCGCGGGAGCCTGTGACTTCATCGCCAAGCCGTTCAAGGTCGAGGCGCTGGCCTTTGCGATCGAGCGGGCGTTCCGCGATCGCGAGATGCGCCGGGAGATCGTTCGCCTGCGCGCCCGGTCGGCGAGTGGCGATACCGGACCGCTCGTGGCGAAGAGTGTCGCCATGCGCGGTGTCGTCGAGCGGGCTCAACGCGTCGCGGATCTGGATTCGACGCTCCTGCTCACCGGGGAGACCGGTACAGGGAAGAGCGCCCTCGCACGATTCATCCACGACACGAGTGCGCGGCGGCGGCGCCCGTTCCAGCACGTGAATTGCGCGTCGCTCCCCAGCACGCTGATCGAGAGCGAGCTCTTCGGTGTTCGCCGCGGGGCCTTCACGGACGCCCGCGAAGATCGGACCGGTGCGTTCATCGCCGCCGCCGATGGCACGTTGTTTCTCGACGAAGTCGGTGAATTGAGCCTGGACACTCAGGCGAAGTTGCTGCATGCGCTCGAGAGCGGGCAAGTGCGGCCGCTGGGCAGCACGTCCGGACTGCCGTTCCGCGCCCGCGTGATCGCGGCCACGAATCGCCCACTCGAATCGCTGCTGCGCGATGGACAATTCCGGCCCGATCTCTATTACCGGTTGAACGTCATCCGCATCGAGGTCCCGCCGTTGCGCGAACGTCGCGACGACATCGTTCCGCTGGTCGATGTCATGCTGGCGCGAATGAGCGATCGGCAATCGCGTCCCGTGCTCGGCGTGTCTGCTGCGGCGATGAAGCGCCTGATGACCTATCCGTGGCCGGGCAACGTGCGCGAGCTCGCGAATGTGATCGAGCGGGCGGTCGCCCTGTGCGACCACGATTCCGTCCTCCCCGAAGATCTGGACTTTCCGCAGGAACACACCATCGACACGCTGCTGGCGCAGAGCGCTCAGGGACCGCTGCCGCTCGAAGAACTCGAACGCGTCTACGTGCAGCGAGTGTTGGAGAGCCGCGGCGGCAACAAGGCCGAAGCCGCGCGCATCCTCGGCATCAACCGTCGAACGTTATACCGGATGCTCGGCCGGTCATTCGGATTGCAGGGCCGGATGGCCGAGTAGCTTCGACACCGTGTCAGGCCTACTGTTTGGCCTCAAACGAACCGAAACAGACAGATGTGGTATTGCGCGGAAATGCAAGAGCTGGTTATGTCTGTACGAAAACAATGTCCACGTTGTTCCAGTGGGGATGTGGTGCCGCTGGACGCGATTCTGTCTTCTCCGAATTTCGACTTCTTCCGATGCGCTGATTGCCGGCAGTTCTGGCAGGTTCCAAAAGCCGAAGAGGGCCCCGCAGGCACAATTGTGAGCGGTGAACCGATCATTCCGCGGGTTGTCGAAATGACGGCTTAACGAATAAACGCGGCAGGAGCCTACCCGGACGCCGGCAGGGTGCGTAGAATACGCCGATGCCACTCGCTCCCGGAGATCAGATCGGGCCGTATCTCCTCGAATGCCTGATCGGTGTCGGTGGCATGGGCGAAGTATTTCAGGCGACAGACACACGCTTGCGCCGGCCCGTGGCCCTGAAGTTCCTGCGGAGCGATCGCGGGGCGGAAAGTGATCCGAGCGACTACAGCGCGAGCTGACCGCTGACGACCCGCGCGTAGTACCCCTGCTCGGCGAGCAGATCGTCGGGCTGGCCCATCTCG
>Ga0207706_10007312_pt1 | contig 10209 bp, 10 predicted proteins | sample KBSC53metaG_FD_184318 | JGI IMG/M metagenome (GOLD analysis project Ga0207706, IMG submission 184318) | Corn rhizosphere microbial communities from Kellogg Biological Station, Michigan, USA - KBS C5-3 metaG (SPAdes) (version 2) | ecosystem: Host-associated > Plants > Roots > Rhizosphere > Soil ... | reverse complement strand
ACTCGACATCCATGCCCATCAGGCTTTCGGGCTCGGGCATCAGCCACATGTTGGCTTTGGTCACGATGCCGAAGTTCGACTGGACGAACATCTGGTCCCATGCTGGGCCATACCCGAACGGATAGAGGCCCCATGTGGGCGCCTTGGAGAACGCACCCATGCCGGTGCGCACCACTTCGCCGGTCGGCAGCACCACTTCCATGCCGCAGAAGTTCTTCGTGTTCTCGCCGTACGGCGTGTAGCCGACGCCGCGGTCGAGCGCGTTGCCGATGACCGAGCCCCACGAGTTGCCGGGGGTCGATAGCCAGTAGGGCAGCTTGTGCTGCTGGATGTAGTCGTAGAGATCGTAGAACCCGACGCCCGGCTCGAGCGTGACGACGCCGTTGGCGGCGTCGAACTCGATCTTCTTCATCCGACTGAGGTCGAGCACCACGCTCCCCGCCAGTTCGGGCGCAGTCCCGCCGTAGCCGAGGTTCTTCCCGCGGCTGATCGGCCACAAAGGCACACGGAACTGGTTGGCGATCCTCACCGCCGCCTGGACCTCCTCGACCGACGTCGGCGCGATCGCGCCCGCCGGATGGTGGCGCGCATCGTCGATGGCGAACTTATCCTGGTAGCTGATCCGGTCGAGGTCCTCGAAGAACACCTTGCCGGCGCCGAGGGCGGCCTCGAACGCCTTCTGCGCCTGGCTCATCTTGGCGGCCGTGAAGCCGGGCGGGAGGGGGATGTCTGCCATCTGTTTGCCCTTACTGGCCGGAAGCCCACTTGCTGCGCGCCGGCGGCCTTGCGCCGGCGTCGAGCCGGACGACTTCGCCGTTGATCAACGGGGTGCGGATGAGGAACTCGGCGACGGCGGCGTATTCGTCGGCGGTGCCGGCGCGCTTGGGGAATTCGTTGCCGTCGATCAGTTCGTCGAGGAACGGCGGCGGCAGGCCCGCGACCATCGGGGTGTCCATCAGGCCCGGCGCGACCGCGTTGACGCGGATGCCGTGCCGCGACAGGTCGCGCGCCCAGACCAGCGTCAGCGCCGCCAGCGCGGCCTTGGCGGCGGTGTAGGCGCCCATGCCTTCCTGGCCTTCGAAGCTGGCGATCGAGCAAGTATTCACGATCACCCCGCGCTCCTCGTCCGGCCCGCTCGGCCGGTTGGAGATCATCCGGTGCGAAACGTGCGCGGCAACTTGCGCCGCACCGATCAGGTTGACCGCAATGATGCCGCGGAACTGCGCCATGTCACCCGGCCCTGCGGCGCTGGCGACCGCGCCGAGCCCGCCGACGCCGGCGTTGTTGAGCAACATGTGAATCTCGCCGTAGCGGCCGGCGACCTGCTTGACCGCGGATTTGACGGAGCCTTCGTCGCTGACGTCGCATTCGATGAAATCCGCGCCGAGCGGCGGCTTGCCGCTCCGGTCGAGCGAAACGACGCTCGCGCCCGCGCGCAACAGGCGGTGTACGCCGCCCTCGCCGAGCCCCGAATTGCCGCCGGTAACGATCGCCAGTTTACCGCTCGGATCCATGCCCTCTCCCGCTGACTTTAACGCTCGTTACTTTTGAGCTAGCACTGGCCCGAGTCAAGGAGGGGAGATAATTTGGCCACCCGCGAAGCGCTTTACGCGGCGCTCGACCGCTATCTCGAGGCCCTACTCGCACGCGATCATGCGCGGCTGGAGTGGGCGAGCGACGCGCTGGTGACCGAGAACAACGTCGCGCTCGAACCCGGCGACGGCTTGTGGGGCACGATCAGCGCGCTCGGTCCCTACGACTTGCGCTTTGCCGACGTGGAAACGGGTCAGGTCGCGCTGTTCACCACCGTGACGGAAACCCGCGACACCTCCGGCGCCTGCATCCGGCTCGGCCTGCGCGGTACCGCCATCGCCGAAGTCGAGACCATCGTCGTCCGCCAGGCCGACGAGGCGCTGGTGTTCCCCGACCCGAAGTTCGAGCGTAAGCCGGTGATGGAAGCGATCGTGCCAGAAACCGAGCGCGCCACCCGCTCCCAGATGATCGCGCTGGCCGACGGCTATTTTTCGACCTTGCAGCTCAACGACGGCACAATCCGCACCAAATTCCATCCCGGCTGCAACCGCATCGAGAACGGCGTCCAGACGACCAACAACCCCGACTTCTTCGTCCCCGTCGCCCACCTGTCGTGCGAGGAGCAGTTCAGGCAGGGCAATTATCGTTACGACGACCGCCTGCGGGGTCGACGCTTCCCGCTGGTCGACGAGGAGCGCGGCATCGTTCTCGCTCACGGCTTCATCGACCACCGCGGCCGCCTCGGCGAATACGAACTGGCGGATGGGACCATGGTGACCAGCCCGATCCGCCGGCCGCACACGTTCTACCTGTCCGAAGCCTTCAAGATACGCCAAGGTGCGATCGAACAGATCGAGGCGAACTTCATCACCGTGCCCTATCACATGCCCTCGCCCTGGGACTTGCGGGAGTGACCGGCTTCCGCCGCATCCTCGCGCTGATCCTGCTCGGCTGCGTGTTCGTGATGGAGGGGTACGACATCAACGCCATGGCCCTGGCGGTGCCGCGGCTGAAAGACACGCTCGGTCTCGATCCGGCGAACTTCGGGCTGGTGTTCTCGGCGCTGCCGTTCGCGATCGGCGTTGGCGGCGCGAGCCTGGCGCCGCTCGGCGACCGCGTCGGCCGCCGGCCGCTGATCGTTTTCAGCTGTATCGCCGTCGCCGCAGTCACGCTCGCCACGTCGCTGGCCACGACGATCCCGGCATTCCTTGTCCTGCGTTTCCTGACCGGTTTCGCGCTCGGTGCGTGCCTACCCAACGTCTCCGCGCTGTCGGCCGAGCTGGCGCCCGAGCGGCTGCGCGCGACGATCATGGCGGTCGTCTCCGCGGGCATTCCGCTCGGTCTCGCCCTGGCAGGGATACTTACCCCGTTTGTCGTTTCCGTCGGCGGCTGGCAGGGGCTGTTCGTGGTCCCCGGGCTGTTCGCGGCGCTGCTGGCGCTGGCGCTCGGCTTCACCCTCTCAGCCGGCGTGCCCGGAGCACCCGTGGGGGAACCAGCGCGCTCGAAAGTGCCGCAGCTGGAGCTGTTCCGTTCACCCTGGCTGCTGCCGTTCGCGGTCTTCGCGGCCATCCTCGGCTTCAACGCGATGAACCTCTACCTGCTCAACTCGTGGATGCCGACCGTGTTGCCGCAAGCGGGCTTCACCCTCGATGCAGCTGCGAGCCTGTCTGGCGTCGTCCAGCTCGCCGGGCTGGCGATAGGCGTGCTCGCCAGCATAGGTGTCGACCGCTGGCGGCCAGGCCCTACGCTCATCATGATGTTCGGCCTCATGGCGCTGAGCTTCCTCGCGGTCGGCGCGACCGCGCCGGACGCTTCGCGCTGGATGTGGTTGCTGATGGTCGGCGTCGGCGGTTCGGCGGCGGGCGGCATGGCGCTACCCGCGCTGTGCGCCTACCTGTTTCCGCCCCGCCTGCTCTCAACCGCGATTGGCATGGGCGTGCTCGTCGCCCGGATCGGGGCGATGTCCGGGCCGTTGCTGGGCCAGGTGATGCTCAACGCCGGTGTCGCCCCGCGCCTGTTCTTCGCCGCTGCCGCCGGCCCCGCTATCATTTGCGCGCTCGTCTGCCTCGCGGTGCCGATGGCGCTGGCGGTGCGCCGCAAGTTCGATGCGGAGGCCGCTACGGCCTGAAGTCGAGTCCGCCGATCCGCTCGGCGAAGCGCCAGCCGTCCCCGGTCAGTACCAGCTTGTCCGTGAAGGTGCCGACCAGCGGCGAATTGGCGCTCATCGCGGGCAGTTCCGCCTCCCGCGCAGGCTCGCCCTGGTAGAGCACGATGACGCTGAAGGCGCGCGCGTTCGCCGGGCTTTCCACGTCGACCACGACATTGGCGATCACGTGCCGCTGGGCCCGCGGCGAACGGGCGCGGAAGCCGGCGAGGATCGCCGCGCGGCCTTCGACGAATTCGCCCGGTTTGCTCGGCCGGGCGAAGCGCGCGTGCTCGGTGTAGAGATCGGCGACGGCCACCCAATCCTGGGCATCGTTGAGGTTGACGTAGTGCTTTATCAGCCTCTCGACGTCGGTCTCGATTGCGCGCCGTTCCTCCTCGGTCATTGCGGCTTGGTTCGCTCGAGAAACACCGAGTGGCCCTTCTCGTCCGTCGCCTCGAGCCGCGCGATCAGGTTGCTGACCAGCGCGTCGAGCTTTGCGAGGTCCGCCTCCGGCAGGTCCGACAACAGGTAATCGGCCACCGCGTGCGTCTGCGGGCGCATCAATTCGTACAGCCGGCGCCCTTCAGCGGTGAGCTTGAGCACCTTGCGGCGGCGGTTGTGCGGATCGGGCTCGACGGTGATCCGCCCGTGCCGTTCGAGCGTCGAGACAGCGCGGCTGACGCTCATCGCGTTGACCCCGGTGTGCTCCGCCAGTTCGTGGCTTGCGCTCGCGCCAAGCCGGCCGATGGCCATCAGCAGGCGGAACTCGTTGAGGCTGATGTTGTGACGGTGCGAGAGGTGCGTCGAGAACGGCTGCATGAGCCGGTTGTTGAGCTTGAGCAGCCGGTGCAGCGTGCCGACCCGGCCTTCCGGCTCGCTCACGCAAAGGTGGCGGTCCTCGATCACTTCCTGTCTTCCCAACTCGAATCCCCCCGGATTGCGCCACGCTGCGCCCAGATTGAGCGGCGTCAAAGCGCGGCCTTGCCTCGACTGTAACATCCGTTACGGTTCCAAGCCAAGAATCAATGGGAGATGAGGCCATGGGTGCCTTTCCGCAGACGATCCACTTCATCGGCAGCAACACCCCGCGCCGGACCGAGATCTCCAAGCGCAACCTCGAGGTCGAAGGCGAAATCCCCCCCGAGGTCGACGGCGCGTTCTTTCGCGCGGTGCCCGACAACGCTCACGCGCCGATGTTCGAGGACGACATCGCGCTCAACGCCGACGGCATGATCGCCCGCTTCAACATCGAGGACGGCGCGGCCGATTTCGACATCAAATATGTCGAGACCGAGCGCTACCTGGCCGAGAAGAAGGCCCGCCGCGCGCTGTTCGGGCGCTACCGCAACAAGTTCACCGACGATCCCAGCGTCGAAGGCGTCGACCGCACCGTCTCCAACACCACGCCGGTCTGGCATGGCGGGCGGCTGTTCATGACCAAGGAGGACGGGCGCGGCTACGAGATCAATCCGCACACGCTCGAAACCGCGGGCAAGTGGGACTATTACGGGGCGCTGCGGAGCGAGACGTTCACCGCCCACCCGCGGATCGATCCGGTCACCGGCGAGATGTTCTTCTTCGGCTACGAAGCAGGCGGGCTGTGCAGCCTCGACGTCGCTTACGGCATCGCCGACAAGGACGGGAATCTGACCTGCGAACAGTGGTTCCAGCAGCCTTATTGCTCGACGATCCACGACTTCGTGATCACCGAGAAATACGCCATTTTCCCGCTGTTCCCGACCCTCGCCGATCTCGACCGGCTCAAGGCCGGCGGTGCGCACTGGGCGCACCATCAGGACCTGCCGAGCTGGGTCGGGATCATGCCGCGCTATGGTAAGGTCGAGGAGATGGTCTGGATCGAGGGGCCCGTCGGCGTTTCCGTGTTCCACGAAGTGAATGCCTACGACGACGGCGACCTGGTGCACATCGACCTGTGCCTGACCGAGACCAATGCCTTTTCCTTCATGCGCGAGGCCGGTGGCATTCATAAGCCGCAGCAGGAGATCCAGGGCGCGCTGACGCGCTGGACGATCGACATGAGCAAGCCCCAGCCGACCATCCAGGAGCGCCCGCTCGGCCCTCCGGGCGACTTGCCGCGGCTCGCCGACGCCGACCAGGGGCGGCCTTACAACCACGCCTGGTACCTGAGCATGAACCCGCAAGGCGGCCCGCCGATGCCCGGAGGCCCGGTCGGCGCCAACTTCAACGCGCTGCTGCGGATCGAGGTCGGCAACGGCCGCCTCGAGCTGATGGGCGTGCCGCCCGGCGCGGCGATAAGCGAGCCGGCGCACGTGCCGTCGAGCGAGCCGGGCCACGACGGCTGGCTGCTGATGGTCGTCGACATGCCCAACAACCCCGATCCGGCGAGCCAAGTCCCGGGCGACTATGCGTCCGAACTGTGGATCGTGAACGCGGGCGAGATCGCCAAGGGGCCCGTGGCCAGGGTCAAGACCGGGCTGGCGCTGCGCAGCCAGGTGCATGGAACGTGGGTGGCCCGCGCCAAGCTCGAGGCAAGCAAGCTCAAAGGCTGATGCCCTATTTTGCCGTAGGCAAAAACGGGTAGCGGAACGCTTGCAACCGGGACAGTTGCGGGCATACTCTCGGGCAAAACATGGGAGAGGTTCGATGAGTCTGCGCTTTGTTGGGGCCGCGCTGGCCGTTCCGTTGTTTCTCGCCGGCGCCGGCCCGGCAGCGGCCGACGACGCCAAGCCCGCGGCCGGGGCCACCACGCCCGACGAGCCCGGCCTCAAGGCCCCGCCGGGATGGAAAGCTCCGCGCACCCTTTGGGGCGATCCCGATCTGACCGGCCGCTGGCCGATCGACAATCTCAGCGGTACTCCGTCGTCGCGCCCGCCGAGCCTCGGCACCAAGGCCTGGTTGACCGACGAGGAATACGCCGCCGCGAAGAAGGCGGCCGACGAGCAGCTCAAGCTCTACAATCTCGAGGTCAAGGCCAACCGCATGGGCATGGGCCACTGGACCGAGCGCGGCGTGCCGATGAAGCAGACCTCGCTGATCATGGAGCCGGCCAACGGCCGCATCCCGCCGCCCACTCCGCTCGGGGCCGAGCTGTCGAAGAACATGAAGAGCAGTTGGACCGAGAACACCTTCACCTGGGTGACCGATTTCAGCCCCTACGACCGCTGCATCGCTCGCGGCATGCCCAGCTCGATGACGCCCGGCGCATACAACAGCGGGATCGAGGTCTGGCAGTCGCCGGGCTATGCCGTGATCAGGCTGGAGATGATTCACGAAGCGCGGATCATTCCGCTGACCGGCAAGGGCCCACCGCCCGCCCCGGTGAAAAGCTGGATGGGCTATTCGCGCGGCCACTGGGAAGGCGACACACTGGTCGTCGAAACGACCAACTTCGTGCCCAACCAGCCGATCGGCGGCGATGGCGGCGGCGGCAAAGCCATTCCCAACAGCGATCAGATGAAGATCGTCGAACGGCTCACGCCGACCGGCCCCGATCATATCCATTACGAGGCCTGGGTGACCGATCCGGTCACGCTGACCGCGCCGTTCAAGTACGATTTCCCGTGGACCCGCAACAGCGACTACAAGCAATACGAATACGCCTGCATCGAAGGCAACGAGCAGACCCGCGGCTACATCGAGGGGACCAGCCCATACGAAGCCGCCAAGCGGGAAGCGCGGGCCAAGGCGCGCGAGGCCGGAACGTTGCAGGTCGCCGACCGCTCGACGAGCTCGGCCAACCGCTGATGCGGACAGCGCTGGCCCTTGCGAAGAAGTAAGGAAAGCCCCGCCGGATCGCCGGCGGGGTTTTCATCTATCAGGCTGCGTGGCCGGGATCGGCCGTAGCTTCCGCCGAGACGTCACCCTTCTTGGTCAGCGCGTTTGCCAGCATCTCCGAGACATAGCCGAACGCCGCACCGATGACGATCGAGACGATCGTCGGGATGATCGCCTTCTCCGGCGCCATGTTGGCGAGCAGGATCGGGCCGGCGATCGAAGCGAAGCCGTAAACGCTGGCGGGGATCGTCTGGAGCAGGCCGATCGCCGAGGACAGGCAGATGACCGCCGCGCCGAGGCCGACCGCGACCGGCGCCGCAAGCGTGCCGAGGCCCGCGAGCACGCCGCCGGCGAGCATGACGGCGCACATGCCGACGATGGCGCCCCAGCTCATGCAGACGACCGTTGTCGTGCTGCCCTTGGTACCGCCGCCCGAATGGAAGTGGCAACCCCAGGCGATGAACGAAATCCAGACCAGGCCCGGCAGGAAAGTGGCCAGCGGGCCGACATAGAGCCAGGTATCGATGACGGCGAGCACGCCGACCGACAGCGCAAGTGCGATAAGTGCAGGCATTTCCGTAGACCTCCCAAGCGACAAGCTATTGTTGTTTGGCCGCGGCTCTCCCCCGAGGCCCGCAACGAAACTACCCCGCAAGCACGCGCTCGGCAATGCGCTTGCGTTTGTCCTCCACCGTCGCGATTATCGGACAAACTCAATGAGGGAGAGGATCATGCAGGCACGATTGACTGTCGCGTTGGCGGCGCTGGCGCTGGCGGGATGCACCGCGAACGTCGGAGGCCAGGCGCCGGACCCCGCGACACAGGCAATGCTCGACCGGGTCGCGATCCAGGACCTGGTCGGTCGCTACTATGCGAACTTCGGCAAGAGCGACAATCATGCGTTCGAGGAATACTTCACCGACGACGCCGTGCTCGATGTCAACGGCAAGGTCGCCCACGGCAAAGCCGAAGTTCCGGGGATCTACGCTGCCCTTGCCGGCGACGCCAATCCGGCTTCGCAGGGTGTGTTCCATATGATCCTGAGCAACCCGGTGATCGACGTGAACGGCGACACCGCGACCGCCACCTTCCTGTGGACCGGCGTGCTCAACCGGAACATCGACGATCACCCGATGCTGTGGGAGCAGGGCCGCGAATACGACCGGCTGGTGAAGAAGAACGGCAAGTGGCTGATCAACCACCGCGTCGTCATCGCCGACAGCGGATTGCCGAAGTCGATGAAGGACACCTACACCCCGCGAACGGACTTCGACATCACCAAGGATTGACCGGCCGCCGGCTTAGCTTGTCTGCAAATCGTCGACGATCGCCTCGACCTTCTCGCTGCTCTTGCGCGCGCGGTTGGCGACGCGCGGGGCATCGAGTGCGGCAAGCACCGGAGCGTCGCGACCATAGAGGTCGGAAAAGGTCCGCAAGTTGCCCTCGATGTCGCGGCCCATCGTGAAATAGGTGATGTAGACCGGCATCGTCTTGACCACCGGCACGCGCTTGTATTCGCCCGATGTCGAGATCGCGACGGCCTCGTCCTTGCTAGCACCCTGGCCGAGGATGGCGATCGTCATCCCCAGTTCGAGAGCCCGTTCGGTGCGGATGCAACCATGGCTCAGGGCGCGGTTGGCCTGGCTGAACAAATTGCGCGCCGGGGTATCGTGCAGGAAAATGGCGTGCGGATTGGGCATGTCGAGCTTGACCACGCCCAATGAATTGGTCGGCCCCGGTTGCTGAACAACATAGATTGTCCCGTCGGCGCTCTTGGTGCCCTTGTAGCCGGCGGTCTTGGCCCAGGCCGGATTGGCCATGACTTTGGTGCCGAGACCTTCGCCGACCACGATCGACTGCGGCACCGACCAGGTCGGGTTGAAGATCACGCCCTCGACGGTTTCGGCTAGCTGCGGCGTCGCCGTCTTGCCCGGCTTGCCGACGATCGTCTTGTAGGTGCGGATGATGTGGTCGTTGACCGTCAGTCGGAGCTGGAATTCGGGCACGTTGGTGATCAGGTACTGGCCGCCGAGATCGCGCGCGAGCCAGCGCCAGCGGTCCATGTTGGCGCGGATCAGCTTGCGGCGCTTGACATCGGTCGTGGTCGCCAGCTCGGCTCTGAGCGCGGCATAATCCGGATGTGTCGGATCGAGCGCGGCGAGCGTGCCGACGATGTCATGACTGGCGAGGGCCTTCATCATCACCTGGCCGGTCGGCGAGAGGTCTGGATCGGGATCCACCACGAACCACTGCTTGCGCGCCTGCATGGGCGTGCGCCCGTCGCGCAAGTCCTCGACCAGCCAGGCGAAGCTCTCGCTAGCCACCTGATCGAGCTCTGCGCCGGGGCCGAAGGCGATCGCCTGCTCGAGCGCGGCGGGGTGATAGTCGAGCGGGTCGAGCCCCTCGCTGCCGATCGCCTGGATCGCCGTGAGCAGCTTCCTTGCATCGCCTGCGCTCCACTGCTGGACCACCGGATACTGCGCCGCGGGCGCCGGGACCGGCTGGACCACGGGGTGCGAAGTCACCGGAACCGCATCGTCCTCGAGCACTTTCTGCGGCAAAACCTTGTCGAACTGCGCGCCGGGATCTCTCGCAGCCTGCGCGAATGCCGTGCTTGCCAAAGCGAGTCCGGACAGCGCCGAAAGCGAAAGGATGCGCGAAATTCCTGTCATCGTAATTTGCCCTGCTCGTCGCGGGGCCAAGCCCGTTCGCGACGCTCCTGTTTAGCTTATTTGGCCCGCGAGCATCAACCGGCGCGGCTGACTGGCGGCTGA
>Ga0207706_10007305_pt1 | contig 10215 bp, 8 predicted proteins | sample KBSC53metaG_FD_184318 | JGI IMG/M metagenome (GOLD analysis project Ga0207706, IMG submission 184318) | Corn rhizosphere microbial communities from Kellogg Biological Station, Michigan, USA - KBS C5-3 metaG (SPAdes) (version 2) | ecosystem: Host-associated > Plants > Roots > Rhizosphere > Soil ... | reverse complement strand
CGGCAACGCGCAGGTGAAGGCGGGTGCCCGCAGCAGTAGCGGCTTCCGCTTTTTCGATTGCAGCGAGAGCGTTCTGAGGCAGGCGGTCGCGCCGTCCGATTACCTGGATGCGGGCGCCACGTTGCCGCAGCCGCTCCGTCTCCAGCCGCAGGAACGCACGCAACAGCCAGAAGATGCTCTGCACTTCGGAAGCCGGCCGTCGCCAGTTGTCAGAGGAGAACGCGTAGACCGACAAGCAACGGATGCCGACATCCGGCGCGTGTTCCACGATTCGGCGCAGAGCCGCCACTCCTGCGCGATGACCTGCGCTGCGCGGCAAGCCGCGCCGTGTGGCCCAGCGGCCGTTTCCATCCATGATGATGGCTACGTGCAACCCGTCAGCGAATTCGCCATGCATCGTGAACTCCTCGCATACCGTTGTCCTGAACACACTCGTCTACGCCACGTTGTTGGGCGCAACCGGACTCCCACTCGCCTCAGGCATTCCCGTTCCAGGCAGAGAACCGTACCAGTCGATAAACCGGGTAAAGTACATAGCGCATGCCACTGCCGCGAAACTGGCGATTGCGCCAACCAGCAACGCATTGTCCTCGAGCCGCAGCAACATGTAGATGAGGCCGTATAGCAAAGTGAAGATGCCCAGAGCGCGAACACCCTGCGCACGGCTGTGGAAGACCCAGCCTGCATTCGCCGCGAGCAGCATAACCGTGGCGCCGCCTCCAACGAGGAACGCAAGATCAAATCCGATTCGTTCCGAGAGCGAAAGTAGCAGCAGATAGAAGATGATCTGTGCGACCCCGACCAGGATGTACTGGGCCGGGTGCACCCGCTTCCCAGTCGTCACTTCAAAAATGAAATACGTCAGAAACAGCAGTCCCAAAAATAGAAGAATGTATTTCAGAGATCGGTTGACGGACTGATAGGGGTCCGCCACCTCAAGGAACGAAACCCCAAGCGCGGTGGCATCGAGCCCGTTGATCGAATCACCCGGACCCTCGGCGCGCACGCCCCGGGCAATGAACGGTATCGACCACTCCGCGGTGAAGCCCTGGTTTGAAACTGTGCGGTTGATCGGCAGAAATCCGCCGTCGAACGACGGACTTGGCCAGTCACCCTGCACCGATAGCTGCGTGGTCTTGCCATACGCAAGCACGGCAATCCGTTGAGCGCCGGAGAAGCGCAGCGCTGTCGATACACTAAATTGCGAATTTGGCGTCGCGAGGCCTTCCGCCTTTGCGCCGAACAGCGCAAACCTGATGTGCTGCGCCTGATCTCCGCCCATGGAAATGTTTTCGGCAATGGCCGAAGGCGCAAGCGTCGAAGCTTTTCCATTCGCTGTCAGAACGGCGTCCGCCAGCGCTCCGCGAGCGTCGCTTACACCGACCACGATCTCGGCGCGGCTCCAGTCTAGTTCAGCGCCCAGCGGAGCCGCCGCCGGCACACCCGTCAAATCGAATGTCGCATCCAGCCTCAAATCGGCCTTGAACACGGGCACTTTGAAAAGCGAACGCCGCCGCTCTTCCGTGGTCGTCTTGACGACTGCCGAAGCGCGCATCGGAAACACCAGGTACATGCCCTGCTTTGCGGCGTAACCCTGGCCCGCCGGAGGAATTCTGTACGGTATCGAGAGTGTTGGTCCAAGAAAGGTTTGCTGCCCGCCTACGTGCCCGCTCACTTCGCGAATTACGTCGGCAGCCATCTTCGTTCTGTCGTCGACCAGGCTCCCAACAAAAAAAGAGGGAATGGTCATCAGCAGCGCCAGCCCGCAGACCACGATCAGTTTGACCCCCATGGACCGCGACCTGCCACGGCTCTGCAAATTTGAATACAACATTGAAGCGTCGTTCACTCTGTCCTCCGTCCCCCTCTTACTTTGCAATGCAAAGTTAATGCACAAAAAATTTTAGGCCCTTGAAGTCGCCAGTGTGTGCCCCAGTCCACGCGTGGACTCTTCTGTTGCTCCGCCCGCCGCATCGCGCACGACCTGCTCGAGCGTGGAGAGATATTCCAGATAGCGCTTGCGGCCTGACGCCGTAATGCGGCAGATCGTCTGCGGACGATTGCGGTCGTGGCCCTTGGCAATATCGACCATCCTGGCTTCTTCGAGAACACGCAAATGGCGGTTAAGATTGCCATCCGTCAGCGAGCAAAGTTGCTTGAGGTCTCCAAACGTTACTCCCTTGGGATTGCTGATGAGCGATGTCAGCACACTCAACCGAGCGCGCTCGTGAATCACCCGATCAAGTCCTTCATAGGCGAAGCGGCCTTCGCTGGACGAGGTCTTAGCTTTCATCGTCAACCTCCCGCGCGCGGAAGAGCAAAATCGCCGCGACCAGCAACTGACCGGCTCCATACGAAATTCCCATCGTCCATGGAGAGAACGCCCGCGCGTCCCCAAGCGAAATGCAGAAGAGACCGCTGAAGAGGTACCAGACACCTGCCGAAATCATCGGCCGCGGCAAAAAACGGCACGAGGAGAATACGCCCAGGCTGAAGATGATCTGCCAAAGCCCCGGCAACATCCACAAAGAACCTTCGACATAGCGGAAAAGCACGACTGTCATGAGCGCACCCGCCCCAACTGACGGCAGAAACTGCTCAACCGCCATCCGAATCATCTCGTCCGCCATACCGGAATGAATCCGGCGCGTACGGGCATACATCTCAGTGCCGATCATCGCAGCCGACAACGCGGCAGTTGTGATCCAGATCGCGAGATAAGTGGGAATGTTCCTGGTCGGGTCGGGTAGCCATCTGGCCTGTGCACCCGCTGCTAAAATCGCCGTCGCACCGGTGGCGGCCAGGGTGGCCGGGCCATATCCGCGAAACTCGGTGCTGCGGGCCATTTGCCTGCGTATGTTGCCGATATCGCCCAGCGCTTTGTCGAGTTCGTTCATGCGCGACTCACTTTGTATTGCAAAGTAACCCGGCCAATCGTCGATTGTCAAGGGTCGATTGCAAATCCCGTGCTCGCTCAACCAACTACCGTTTCCAGATGTGCACTCTACGTGCTATTGTCGCCACACCCGGATAGTTCTTGCGGTGTTCCATGAAGCACGTCGCACTTGGTTTTCGGGCCCATTCCGGCTGGACCGCCCTCGTCGCGATCACACTTGAACAGGGCATCCCCCGCGTCCTTTTGCGCGAGCATCCTCACCTCGTGAAGACTTTCACCTATGAGTTTCGTCAGCCCTACCACACCGCACGGAAAGGGTCGCTAGATGAAGCTCGCGATTTCATCTCGCGTGTTCGCTCCGAGGCAAGGGGTCTTGCGTGGCAAGCCATCAGCTCTGCCCAATTGAATTTACAGGGTCAGGGCTATGAACTTAAGCGATGTGGTCTGTTGCTCTCCTCTGGAAAACCACTTCCAGATATCCCGCAGATTCTGGCGTCTCATGCACTAATTCACGCCGCTGACGGGGAACTCTTTCGCGAGGCGCTGCTTCACGCTTGCGAGCGCTGTGGGTTAGGTACCTTCAAAGCTCCTGAAAGCGGACTACTAGAGCGAGCGTCTCAAGCGCTACAGCAAAAAGGTGATGAACTCGGTTGTTGCCTCGCCCATCTCGGTGCTGCGGTTGGTTCCCCGTGGACGCAAGACGAAAAGTTGGCCGCCCTGGTCGCGTGGCTTTCGCTCGCGCTCCCGACCTGTAAGTCTTAGAAAATGTGAGGAAATCCTCTCCAGCCAGAAATGGCCGCCAGTCACGCATGCCAGTTTCTCTCTATGTCCACGACCTCAAAACGATGATCAAACTCGATGCCCAAGACTTCGATTTATCAGTTACTCTTTAACGCAGTTATGTTGCGCACGGTCTCAATAATGCCGAGGGATTCCCATGAAACGCGCCTGCTTCCCCTGTTTGTTCCAATTTCTGATCGTATCTGTTGCCTTCTCCCAATCTTCAACGATTCCAATTCTTCCAACCGCTATCCAGGGTTCCCACCGGCCCATCGGAACTCCTTTCATACCTGGGCAGGAACGCAGCTTCGGTAGTCTCCAATCTCGCATGTCCGTCTTGCCTCGCTCGGACGCGTTGGCGTACGACGGGAACGCTCTTAGCAAGAAACCTCAGCCCGGACACGCGTTCTCTGATCAGGCGTTCCTTGCCGCGCCGGTCTACGGCTCTGGCGGCACGCTTGCCCGAAGCCTGGCAATTGCAGATGTAAACGGCGACGGTGTGAATGACGTGGTTGTCGTCAATGAGTTCGGCGATAGCGCTGACCCCAACAACGGCAATGTGGAAGTGCTGCTCGGCAAAGGGGATGGAACATTCCAGACCGCAGTTTCCTACCCATACAACGGGAATCAAGCGACTTCTGTCGTGGTGGCAGATGTGAACAGGGACGGCAAGCCGGATATTCTTCTTGCCATCGCCTGTGCCAATAGCCCTCAATGCACGATCGGGGGCGTGGGTGTTCTGCTGGGAAATGGAGACGGAACCTTTCAGCCTTCGGTAACCGTCAACTCGGGCCAGTATAACGACCAATCGCTAGCGGTCGCCGACGTCAACCGGGACGGCAAGCTCGACCTGCTGCTCACTTTCTATTGCACGAGCAGCTGCACTGCCGACGGCGGAGTTGCCGTCTTCCTGGGCAATGGCGACGGCACGTTTCAAGCTCCGGTGACTTACGGTTCGGGTGGATTTGGAACGACATCGGTGGCGGTTGCGGATGCCAACGGCGACAACAAGCTCGATCTGTTCGTCGGTGGCTGTGGCGGTCACTCCAGTTGCGTTGGCGGCGGAGTGTCTTTGATGCTGGGCAACGGGGACGGCACATTCGCGGCGCCGGTGAACTTCTACAGCGGCGGCCAACCCTCCTTCTTGAGCGTGGCGGACGTGAATAAGGATGGTAGCTCGGACCTGATCCTCGGAAACGGCGGAGTCGTTGTTGCACTTGGCAATGGCGATGGATCTTTCCGGGCTCCCGTGACCTACGCGTCCGGAGGACTGAATCCAGCGTCCGTGGCAGTCGAAGACTTGAACGACGATGGCAGTCTCGACCTTCTTGTAGCCAATGAGTGCGTCAGTTCTGGGTCATGCTCGGATGCCAGCGGCAACGTGAGCGTGCTGTTTGGCAAGGGGGACGGGACTTTCAAGGCCGCCGTTCAATACGGTTCGGGTGGGAATGATGCTGTTTCCGTCGCTGTCGGAGATGTGATTGACGGCGGAAAACCGTTTGTCGCGGTGGCGAACGAGTGCTTCAACACGACAAATTGCCAGGAAGGCAGCGTTGGCGTACTGCCCGGAAAAGGGAATGGAGTCCTTCTTGCGGCGGCCACCAATGACTCCGGTGAATACGGCGTCCAATCTCTGGCCATGGCGGATGTAAACCGGGACGGAAAACCTGATCTGCTGTTAGCAAACCAGTGTCGTAGCGCCAGCGATTGCGCGGGCGGCAGCGTAAGCGTGCTCCTCGGCAAAGGTGACGGAACCTTTCAGCCAGCGGTCACCTACGATTCCGGTGGATTTACCGCCACGTCCGTGGCTGTTGGAGATGTGAACAAAGACGGTAAGCCGGACCTGGTCGTAGCGAATCAGTGCACCGTTTCGAACTCATGTGGCTTCGGAAACGGAGACGTCCTCATCGGCGTGCTCCTGGGAAACGGCGATGGGACTTTTCAACCGGCAGTGACTTTCAGCGCGGGCGGAGTCGGAATCCCCGCAGCTCACCCATTGACGCTCGCGGATGTGAACAAAGACGGCAAGCTTGACCTGATCATCAGCAACTGCGCGAGCTTCGATAACTGTGGCACTGGTGGAGTAGCTGTGTTGCTGGGCAACGGCGACGGAACATTTCAGCCCGAAGTGAACTACAACCCCGGAGGATTTCGTGGCAACTTCGTCGCAGTTGGGGATCTCAACAAGGACGGCAAGTTGGACCTCGTAGTTGCGAATGAGTGCGACAACGATATCAATTGCGGCGTCGGCACGCTTGGCAGCGTCGGAGTGCTCCTCGGCAACGGCGACGGCACCTTCAAGCCGGCCGTGGCATACGAGTCGGGTGGATATAACGCAGCAGCTGTCGCTCTCGGAGACGTGAACGGCGACGGCAAGCTCGATTTGCTGATCGCAAACGAATGTGACAGCACGCCAAACTGTTCGAACGGCGCAAGTGGCAGCGTGAGTGTGCTGCTGGGCAACGGCGATGGGACCTTTGGCGGGGCGGTATCGATCGCGACTCCGGGACAAAACATTGGAGCCCTGGAGATCGGCGACTTCAACGGCGACGGGATGCTCGATGTTGCTTCCGGAACCGGCGGAACTCTCTTGCTGGGTAATGGCGATGGCACCTTCCGGGGTCCGCTCGCCCTTGGTGCGTTTGGCCCCGGTATCGACATGGCGGATCTGAATGGGGATGGAAAGCCCGACCTTGTGGTGGGCGGAGCAACCGTCCTGCTCAACAATTCGATATCGAAAGTGCAGCTCCACAAGCTTCTTCGACAGCCCCCTTCGGCATTGAAGATTCCGATCGGGTCGATGACGACAGTAATTTCTGTCAATGAGGTTGGAGGATTCCACTTAGATTTGCGCAATTCGGAGTAAATGCCATGTAGCTGGTCACATAGGTGTCGATGCAAACATACGCGAGAGCCGGCTCTCCCCAATTGGTCGGCTCTTATCCCCCATCAGTACCCTTGAGAGTTAAGCAGGCTGGTGTCAGGATTCCCGAATGCGAGTCAATCTCATCACCCAACTGTCCGATCGTCCCGAATCAGGCGCAGGAACCATTCCCCTCTCGCTGACCATTCGTCCAGCGTGCGGGCTGCCCGGCGACTACGAGTATCCAACCGACAGCGCATCGCTGCTGCAAATGCTTCGGCAGCAAACCGATCTGCCCGCGTCTGTCCTCGAGCGCTTTGAAAAAACGCTGCGGACTCCGCTCGGTGCGCGCCTGCTTGGCGTGGATCTCAGCGACACCGTGCTCACGAACATCGGCTACTTCATTGACTAGTGTGCGCCTCCGGCTCCCCTAAGCCCCACTAGTCTTGGATGGTGTTCTCTTGTCGCGTGACTTGAGGCGCCATGGCCGCAATGGCTGAATAGCGCTTGATTCCGACCGCTTACGGGTCAAGCGGGAAGGTCGCGGTTCCCGGAGCCAAACCTTTTCCGGGTTACCCAGGTCGTCATGCAGCGATAATCCTGCACGATCGTTGTCTTCAGCGGATCCACGAGCACTGCGCTCAATTCGTCCGTCAACTCGAGAAGCATCTCCTCGTCGACGAGATACCACTCGGAGCCGTCACCGACGACGAAGATATTTCCACGCACCGGTTCGAAGTCCATTCCGATTCGTGATCCCAATCGGCAAAACAGCATCCCTCCCGGTTTCAGCGCACGCCAAAGCCCTGCAATCATTGCCCGAAACTGCTCATCGTCCTCCGCAAAGTGAAGCACCGCATTGCAGATCACCACATCGGCGAATTCCTGCGGGAAGGGCATCTCTTCGATCGATCCCACGCGGAAGTTCTCCGCGGGCAAACCGGTCTTCAAAGAATCAGACAGGCGATGGACATGCGCAACGCCGTCCGGATCCGCATCCACTGCAAATACTTTGCATCCCTCACGAAGCAGATGCACGAGGTTCCGGCCGTATCCGCATCCGGCGTCCAGCACGGTCATATCGGAGGTAATGTTCCCGCGCAAAATCTGATCGAAAACATAAATGTCGATCTGCCCAAACTGCTCCTGCACGTTTAGCGTCACTCGGCCACCTGCTTCGTTTGTAGCAGTTCAACCTGCGTCCCCAGGCAAAAAAGATGGCCGCTGCATTGGTGCGCAGCGGCCATCCGTTGAGAAACCTTGCCGTTACATTCCCTTGTCAGTGTTCTGCTCAGCGTGCACCACGCGATAGCTAGCGCCGCCTCGCGACCAGACCAGCAGCAGAATGTCCTTTCCTGCCGGAACCGCGTGCACTTCGCTGGCGAACTTCTCGGCGTCCTGAACAGGATGCCTGTTCACTTCCAGAATGACGTCTCCCGGAGCCAGGCCTGCGTCATCGGCGGGGCTTGCTGGCCGAACGCTCTGAATCGCCGCTCCGTTGACGTGCGCTGGAATATTCAACTGAGACCGCATGTCTTGCGTAAGGTCGTTCACAGCCAGTCCGAGTCTGCCGCCCTTGGGTGCGTCAGGGCCGGCGTTAGTCGCAACCTCGGTGTTAGCTTTGAACTCCCCAACCTTAACGTCGACATTCTGTGGCTTTCCATCTCGCAGAATGCCAAGCTTGATCGTGTTGCCCGGTGCAATCTGACTGACCGCAACCTGCAATGCACTGCCGTTCACAATCTTGCTACCATTCAGTTCGCGCAACACGTCGCCGCTCTTCAAACCGGCGCGTCCCGCCGGAGAATCCGGCGTAACCTGGCTGACAATCGCTCCAGTTGCATCGGGCAGGTTGAAGAAGCTGGAGTTATCGGGAGTCACATCGTTCATGCTGATTCCCAGATAGCCGTGATGCACCGTGCCATCCTTGATGAGCGCTTCCGCCGAAGAGCGCACGATCTGCGAAGGAATCGCGAATCCCGCCCCGGCAAACGAGCCGTTGTTCGAAATGATGAATGTGTTGATTCCTACCAACTCGCCGCGAGCATTCACCAGCGGGCCGCCGGAGTTTCCCTGGTTGATCGCCGCATCCGTCTGAATGAACGCACCAGGCTTCCGTGGATCATCCGAGTAGGGATTGGGCCGGTTCAGTGCGCTCACGATTCCGCGCGTTACTGAGAACTGGAAGTATCCGAAGGGGCTGCCAAATGCGAGCACCGTTTGTCCCGCGCGCAGTTTCGTTGAGTCGCCCCACGCCACGCTGGTCAGGTTCTTGCCGTCGATCTTGATCACGGCGAGGTCGTTCAGTTTGTCTTCGCCAACTAATTTGGCTGGGAAGACTCGCCGATCGTTCAGCGTGACCCGGATCTGCGTAGCGCCGCCCACCACGTGGCCGTTGGTCACGATGTAGCCATCCGGTGAAATGATGATGCCGCTGCCGATGCCGCGCTCCACCTGGTTTGGAGGAGCGATCCGCATTCCGTGCCCGCCATTGCCGAAAAACTTTCTGAACTCGGGGGGAATCGCGCCTGGCGGAATACCGTTTGCGCTCTGGTCGTCATCATCGTTGCTTTCCGCGGAAGCACGCGCGGTTACGGAGACATTTACAACGGCTGGTGTCACGCGAGCAGCCACTGCTTCGACTGCGTTATCGAGTGCCACCAGAGAAGACACGCTGTTGTCATCCATCGGAGAAGCGGAGTCGAGCATCGCCGCCCCATTGCTGGCGGCGAGTGCAGAGTTGTGATTGACCACCAACGCAAACACAAGAAGAAACACCGCGAGGGCACCAAGCGGGATCCCCAGCTTCTTCAGTTTTGCGACTAATGAATTAGTTGTTACAGGCATAGCTACCTCTCAAGTGAGTTTGAATTTGAACTTAAAGTTGAAACACGAACCAGCCGTTGCGCAAAGGCGCCGTCGCGGGCTGAGTGGGAATGGAACTCGAGGGAATGACCTTCAAAATCAGCTGCGTAATCGTCACCTGATCGACGACCCGCCTCGTCTGGGCAGATTCTGTTGCGTTGCCGTCTTTCACCGCGTTGCCGCTGTGTACCGCGTCGTTTGCCGGCCCCGCGTCATAATCCGACGTCAGCGATCCCCCGCGGTTTGTGGTCTGCACCTGCTGCCAGCGCGTGAGCACGACCCAATGCTCCTCAACTCCGTCCCCTGCAATTGCCAGCTCCTGCCTTGTTTCAACAGCAGCGGTCTCTGAACCAGATGTACGCGGCGCGCTCTTAACAGCCGGCCTCTTCAAAATCCTTTTGGCGGAATCCGCAGATGAGGTTGCGATTGGCCTCGCCTCGGGGACTGTCGGCATCGTTGCCTTGGCCTCCACTGCATAGAATCCAGCCGCGCCGCCGTTTCTCTCATCCGCTCTAAAACGAGCGCGGACGACAGAAGCGTGATTCTGCTGTATCTCGACCGGCGCAATCTCCTTTGCAGTCTCGACCCGTTGCGGCGCAACGAACGCAACCAACTGCGGGCACCGCGCGAGCTCAAACGATCCGAAAATCAATCCGCACCCCATCGCCCCCAGCAGCGTTCCGGTTGCAGCCGAGTTCAACGCATGCTTGCGCAGCAGGATCCCATGCACCCTGTGCACTAGCTCCGGCCGCCGCTGCCAGGCGCCCAGAGACAACGCCTCAGCACGCCGTTCCAGCCCGCGTTCCGCAAG
>Ga0207706_10007303_pt1 | contig 10215 bp, 10 predicted proteins | sample KBSC53metaG_FD_184318 | JGI IMG/M metagenome (GOLD analysis project Ga0207706, IMG submission 184318) | Corn rhizosphere microbial communities from Kellogg Biological Station, Michigan, USA - KBS C5-3 metaG (SPAdes) (version 2) | ecosystem: Host-associated > Plants > Roots > Rhizosphere > Soil ... | reverse complement strand
CCGTGATCGGCGTTGCGGCCGACATCGGAGATGGACACGCAGAGCCCCTACCCCGCCTCCGCTACCCTACTCCCCACATACCGCCCCGGCCGGTGGTTCAGCGCCAGCACCAGATTCACCGCCAGCGTTCCCACCAACGAGTACATCACCCGCCGCGGTTCCACCACCGCGAACGCGCCCGCGACGATCACCGCGTCGATCGCCATCTGAACCCAGCCGGCGCGCCAGCCGCTATGCTTTTCCAGCTGGATCGCCAGCACGCCGATGCCGCCCAGGCTCGCGCGATGATGAAACAGCACCAGCAGCCCCACGCCGATCAGCATTCCGCCGGCCACCGCCGCGAACAGCGGCTGCAGCATCTGGAACGACAGCAGGTGCACCATGCCCTCCACCGCTAGCGACAGGCAGGTGACCGCGAGCAGCGTCTTGACCGTGAAGCTGCGGCCCATGCCCCACCACGCGAGCAGATAGAACGGCAGATTCACCGCGAACAGCGCGGTGCCCAGGCTCACGCCAGTAGCGTAGTGCAGCAGAAAGGCCAGCCCCGGCGTGCCGCCGGTCAGCAGCCTCGCACTGGCCACCATCGTCAGGCCGAGCGCGATGAACAGGATGGCGGTGACGAAGGCCTGTGCGTCATCCAGCAGCGAATGCGGCGCGGACAAGGGAGGTTGGGGCCAGCGGTCCATGTCCGGCAAAGTGTCGGGTGCCTGCCCCTGCCCTGCATTGAGGTGGCGCAACGAGCGCCGCTTCGGGCCGGCGCTGCGCTCACACGGCCACGTTTCTCTCGGCCAGCACCACCGCCGCCTGCACGCGCGAGCTGAGGTTCAGCTTGCGCAGGATGTGCTGTACATGGATCTTCACAGTGGTCTCGGCAATATCCAGCGCCCGGGCGATCACCTTGTTGCTTGCGCCTTGCGCAATGAACCGCAGGATCTCCTGCTCGCGCGGCGACAACACGGCGATCGGGTCGGCCGACGCTTCGGGCGTGGCGGGCGCCGGCTCGCTCACCGCGCGGAAGGCGTTGACCAGCTTGCCGGTCATGTCGCGGCTCACCACGGACTCGCCGCGCGCGGTGCGCCGGATCGCATCGGCCAGCTCGTCGCCCTCGGCCGTCTTCAGCACGTAGCCGCGCGCCCCGCCCTTGAGCGCATTGCCGAGGTCCTGTTCGTCTTCGCTCACCGTCAGCATCAGGATGTGAGCCGCAGGCGCCGCTTCGCGCAGCGCCGGCAGCGCGGCGATGCCGGTCACGCCGGGCAGGTGGTTGTCCAGCAGGATCACCTGCGGTTGCAGCGCCAGCGCGCGGCGCTGCGCCTCGCCCGCGTCGGCCGCCTCGCCGGCAACCTCGAAGTCGGCGTATTGGCCCAGCAGCGCGATCAGGCCGCGGCGGAACAGGGTGTGATCGTCGACGACCAGCAGGCGGATGGAGGCAGCGGTGTTCATGCGACAGCGGCGGTGAAGGGAGCGGTGATGGTGGAGGCAGCGGCCTCATGGGCATTCAACGTGAGGGTCACGCAGCTGCCCTGGCCGGGCGTGGAGGCGATGTCGACCTCCGCACCCACCCGCGCAGCGCGCTCGCGCATGATGCGCAGTCCCACGTGAGTCTCATCCTGGCAAGCCTGGAGGTCGAAGCCGCGGCCGTCGTCCTTGACCTGGAAACGCCACACCGGCGATTGCTGCACGGTCAGCACCACCTGCGTGGCATGCGCGTGCTTGCGCACATTGGACAGCGCCTCCTGCAGCACATGCAGCACCTGGATCTGCACGTCGGCCGGCAGCGGCAGGCCATGCCCCACCGAACGCAGCTCGGCGTGCACGCCGCTCTGGTGCTCGAACTTCTGCAGCGTGGTGCGCAGCGCGGCGGTGATGTCCTCGGTGCTGGCCCGGGTGCGGAAGTGCAGCAGCAGCTCGCGCACGTCGGCATAGCTCTCCTTCACGCCCGCCTCCAGCTCCCCCACCGTGCGGCCCATCGCGGCTTCGTCGCTGCGGCGCATGGCCTCCTTCAGCAGCGAGACCTGGATCTTCAGGAAGGCCAGCGACTGCGCGATCGAATCGTGCAGCTCCTGCGCCAGCAGCGTGCGCTCGTCGGACACGGCCGATTCCTTCTCCATCGCGGCGGCGCGCAGGCTCTCCATGCGGCTGGCGAGGTGGCTGGCCAGCGTGTCGTACAGCGAGCGCTCCTCGTCCTGCACCTCGCGCGTTTCACGGAAGAACAGGTCGATCTCCCCGAGCACGCGCTGGTGCAGCACGATCGGCACCGACAGCAGCATGTTCAGCCCGGCGCGTCCGCAGTGGCCGGCCGTCTTGGCATTGGCGCTGGAGATCGGGATCACGCGCGTGGCGGCCTGGGCCGCCGGCTGGCCGCAATGGCAGGCGCCGGTGGCCAGGCACTGCTCGGCCTCGCTGATGGCCGCGGGCAGGCCATCGGAGGCCAGCATCAGGTAGCGCTCGTTGCCGGCATCCGACCAGCGCACCACCGCGCCATCGGCCCGCGCGATGCCGCGCACCAGGCTCGCGAAGCCGGAAGCCAGCTGCTGCAGCGTGTCGGCGCTGGCGATGAACGCGCTCACCTCGTACAGCGCGGCCAGCCGCTCGCGCTTGACTTCGAGCCGCGCGGTCTTTTCAGCGACCTTGTCCTCGAGCTGGCGGTACAACGCCTCGAGGTGCGAGGCCATGATGTTGAAAGCCCCGGCGAGGTCGCCGAACTCGTCGCGCGACTGCACCTCCACCCGGGCCGAGAAATCGTCCTCGCGGATGCGCACCACCGCGCGCTGCAGGCGCTGCAGCGGATCGAGCACGAAGAGGTGCCCGGTGTAGAAGCAGGCGACCGTGCTGGCCACCGCCAGCGCGAGCATCGTGAACTGCACGCCACGCAGCAGCGCGGTCCAGTCGGACAGCTGCTGCTCGATCGCGCCGACGAAGCCGTCGACCCGCATGACGAACGCATCCACATCGGCCAGCTGCGGCGTCGCGGCCTGCCCGCGGCCGGCTGCCCACCCGGCGCGCAGCACCTGCCAGCGCTGGCGCACATCGGCGAAGCGGGCGCGGGTGTCGTCGTTCCACGGCACGAACAGCGGGCGCGACGGGTCGCCGGTGCGCAGCCGCTCCAGCGCCGCCTCCATCGAGCGCACGGCTGCCTCCTGCCCGGCAGGCGGCTCGCCCTGCGAGAGCGACAGCGCCATCCGGTACGACTGCATGCGCATGCGGCCGGCTTCGTTCACCGCCGCCGCGCCGCCCTCGAGCTGCCACGACACCCACAGCGTGAGCGTGATCGACAGCAGGGCCAGCACGAGGAAGGTGCAGCCGACGGCGAGGAGTTTGGAGGCCAGTGGCCAGCGGGGAAGCATGGCGTCAGCCGCCGATGTAATGCATCGCCACCGGGCGGATCGGGATCAGTTGCGCCGCCGCCGCGGTGCCGCGCAGCTCGGAGTAGCGGTCGTCGCGCTGGCGCCAGGCTTCGGCGATCCGCTGCGCGAGGCGCGCGTCGCTCTCGCCCTCGCGCAACGGGCCGCGCAGGTCGACGCCGCGGCGGCCGAACAGGCACAGGTACATCTGCCCGTCGGCCGACAGGCGGGCGCGGCTGCAGTCGCCGCAGAAAGCCTGCGTCACGCTGCTGATGAAGCCGACCTCGCCCGAGCCATCGGCATGCGCCCAGCGCCGCGCCGTCTCGCCGGGATGGGCCGGCGCCACCGCCACCAGCGGCAGCTCGGCCTGCAGCCGCTGCAGCAGCTCGGCCGAGGGCACCACCTGCTCGCGCTGCCACATCGAGCCGCCGACGTCCATGCTCTCGATGAAGCGCGGCACGATGCCGCTGCCGCGGAAGTGGCGCACGATGGCCGGCACCTGCGACTCGTTGACCCCGCGCTGCACCACGGTGTTCACCTTCACCGGCGCGAGCCCGGCCGCCACCGCGGCCTCGATGCCGCGCAGCACCTGCGCCACCGGGAAGTCGACATCGTTCATGCGGCGGAACACCGCGTCGTCCAGCGCATCGAGGCTCACCGTCACGCGGTGCAACCCGGCCGCCTTGAGGCTGGCCGCCTTGCGCTCGAGCAGCGAGCCGTTGGTCGTCAACGACAGTTCCACCGGCTCGCCGGCGGGCGTGCGCAGCGCGGCGAGCATCGCCACCAGGCGCTCCACGTCCTTGCGCAGCAGGGGCTCGCCGCCGGTCAGGCGGATCTTCTGCACGCCGTGTTGCACGAAGGCTCCCGCCAGGCGATGGATCTCCTCGAAGCTCAGCAGCGCCGAGCGCGGCAGGAAGGCATCGTTGGCCGCGAAGCGCTCGCGCGGCATGCAGTAGGTGCAGCGGAAGTTGCAGCGGTCGGTGATCGAGATGCGCAGGTCGCGCAGTGGCCGGTCGCGCTTGTCGCGCAGCGGCAGGCCGAGCACCGGCGTGGGTGTGTTCATCTTGCAGGCTCCGCGAGTCGCCGCAATGCGGCCAGGTCGAGCAACCGGATCGCATAGCCTTCCACCGCGATCAGGCCCTGCCGGCTGAGCTGGGCCAGCGTGCGCGAGAAGGTCTCGGCCGTGGTGCCCAGCTCCTGCGCCACCGCGCGCTTGCGCTGCTGCAGCCGCAGCGAGCCCGTGGGCGCGGCGAGGCCATCGGTGTCGACATCGATCTCGGCATGGGCGAGCAGCCAGGTCGCGCAGCGGGCGGTGACGTCCTTGGTCATCAGGCCGCGCGTGGCGTCGAGCAAGCCGACCAGCACGCCGGCCAGGCCGGTCGCGATGGCGGGCATCACTTCGGGATGCAGGCTCGCGCAATCGAGCAGCGCCGCCAGCGGCAGCCGGCACAGGCGCGAAGGCACCTGCGCCTCGGCATCCTCCAGGTAGCGGCCCTGCAGCAAGGCGCTGGCCCCATCGAGCCATTCGCCGGCCTGCACGCAGCAGCGCTGCTGCAGCTCGCCGTGGCCGCTGCGCATGCCCAGCGCCACGCGGCCGTCGAGCACGAGCCACAAGTCATGGGCTGCATCGCCCCGTGAAAGCACCCGCGCGCCGGCGGGCACCGTGTGTTCGAGGGCCGCGCCCGCCAGTGCGTCCAGCCCTTCGGCAGAAAGCCCGGCCGGCCGGCAGGCCCGCAGCAAGGCGGGCTCCAGGCGCTGCAGCAGCCGCTGCGGGGCGGCGTGATCGCTGGTCCGGCCCCGCAGTGCGGTGGCGGGCGTCGTCGCAAGTGCTGTCATCTCCATCTTCAGCCCTGTCGTGAGGTGGCGGTGGGTGCCACTGTGCACATGCGAGCCCAGTAGGGAATTGACCCACGACAATCGCAGCCCGCCGCGATGGCCGGTGCGGTTGATCTGGATCACCGCGGCCGCCGCCGCGGGGATCACTGCAGCATCGCGGCCGGGGTGGTGGCAGCAGCGCAGCGCTGCACGAAGGCCGAGAGCGCGCCCACGTCGGGGATGTGCACTTCGCGGCGGCCCTTCTCGGCGAACGCGATCACCTTGTCGCGCGCCAGCTTCGAGAGCGCGCGGCTCACGCTCTCCAGCGTCATGCCCAGGTAGTTGCCGATCTCCGCACGCGTCATGCGCAGCGTGATCTGGTCGGTGCGCATGCCGCGGCGCGCCAGCGAGTCGGCCCAGTAGCGCAGGAAATCGGCGACGCGGGCGTTGGCCGAGAGCGTGCACAGCGAGAGCAGCGAATCGCGGTCGCGGGTGATCTCGCGGCTCATCTCGGCATGCAGCACGCCCAGCAGCTCGGGATGCACCGCGCAGGCGCGCAGCAGATCGTCATAGCGCACCGCCCAGACCTCGCCGGTGTCCATCGCCACCGCGTCGCAGCCGTACTGCTGGCGCGCGATGCCGTCGAAGCCGAGCCAGTCGCCCTTGAACAGCAGGCTCACCACCTGCTCGCGGCCATCGGAGGCGGTGTTCACGATCTTGAAGAAGCCGGAGTTCAGCACATAGAGGTGCGAGAAGCGCTCGCCCGCCTGGTAGATGGTGTCGCCGGCGCGCACCACGCGGCGCTGGATCGGCAGCTTGTCCGACAGCAGCTTCAGCGTCTCGGCGATGCGGCGGGTGTCGTCCTGCACCGCCGGCGCCGGGGCGGCGGCCGCGGCGCGGGGCTCGAAGCCGGCAGCGACGATGGCTTCCGGGGTGCGGCGGGTGCTGGCGGCGTGGGTGGCGGTGGCGATCATGGGGCGTCCTGTGGGTGCTGTCTTTCGATGACAGTCAGTGTCTGGAGCCCGCGTCAACCCGGTGAGAACACCCGATATCGCTCGGTAACGCTCGGTGAACCGTTTGTGTACGGCGTGCAACGGCGGGCGGCGCCGCGCACCGGGCTACACCTTGTCGGCATCGATCACTGCCTGCGCGAAGGCCTGCGGCGCTTCCTGCGGAAGGTTGTGGCCGATGCCGCCGCCCAGCTGGCGATGCTGGTAGCGGCCGGTGAATTTCTTCACGTACGAGGCGGGGTCGGGATGCGGTGCGCCGTTGGCATCGCCCTCCAGCGTGATCGCTGGCACCGCGATCGGCGGCGCGAGGGCCAGCCTGGCCTCGATGTCGTCGTAACGGGCTTCACCGGGCGCGAGGCCGAGGCGCCAGCGGTAGTTGTGCACCGCGATCGCCACATGGTCGGGGTTGTCGAGCGCGCGCGCCGAGCGCTCGAAGGTCGCATCGTCGAAGCGCCACTGCGGCGAGGCCTGCCGCCAGATGAGCCGTGCGAAGGCATGCGTGTTCTTCTCATAGCCGAGGCGGCCGCGTTCGGTGGCGAGGTAGAACTGGTACCACCACTGCAGCTCCGCCTGCGGCGGCAGCGGCTGCGCGCCGGTCTTGGGGTTGGCGACCAGGTAGCCGCTGACCGACACCAGCGCCTTGCAGCGCTCGGGCCACAGCGCCGCGAGGATGCACGCGCTGCGTGCCCCCCAGTCGCAGCCGGCGATCACCGCGCGCTCGATGCGCAGCGCATCCATCAGCGCGATCGCATCGGCCGCGAGCGCGCCCTGCTGCCCGTTGCGCGGGGTGTCGGCGGAGAGAAAGCGCGTGCTGCCATAGCCGCGCAGGTACGGCACGATCACCCGGTAGCCCGCCTGCGCCAGCAGCGGCGCCACATCGACATAGGTGTGGATGTCGTAAGGCCAGCCATGCAGGCACAGCACCACCGGCCCGTCCGCCGGGCCGGCCTCGGCATAGCCGACGTCCAGCACGCCGGCCTTCACCTGCTTGAGCGCCGCGAACGTGGTGTGCGGTTGCACCGTCTGCGCCCTGGCGGCTGAACCCAGCAGGCCAAGCTGTGCCGCGAGGCCGGTGGCTGCCGCTGCGCCGAAGAGGCGACGGCGCTGGGCGTCGATGGTTTCCGTCATGGAGGCTCCTTTTCTGTCTAGCCGAAGGTGAAGGCGTAGGCGCGCACGCCCGCGTCGAGGAATTCGATCTCGAAGGTTCTTTCAGCGCCGCCGGAGGCCTGGCGCACGAGCTGGTACAGCCGCTGCGCGTCGACGGTGCCGCGGCCCTCCGCATCGGTATCGGCGCCGTGATCGACGCCCGGTGCGCGGCCGTCGATGCGCACGCGGAAGCGGATCGGGCGCCCGTTGTCCGAGCCGAGCACCAGGTGCAGGTCGCGGGCGCGGAAGCGATAGACGATGCGGCCGCCGGCCTGCCGCCCCAACGCGTATTCATCGTCGACCTGCCATGCGCCGGAGAGCGTCCACTCGTTGGCGCGCAGGGTGCGGCCGGCCGCAACGAAGCCGCTGGTGCGCGCGCGGCCGAGGTAGGTTTCTTCGGAGTCGGCCGGCACCGGCGCGGGCGCGGCCTGCGTGCCCTCGCCTTGCGGTGCCACCAGGCCGGCGGGCACCCGGTCGCCGTGGCCCGCTTCCTTGAGCAACTGCTGGATGAGCCGCTCGGCCTCGGCATAGCCGCCCTCGCCGTACTGCCGATGGCGGATGCGCCCTTCGGCATCGACGAAATGCAACGCTGGCCACGCGCGATTGCCGAAAGCGCGCCAGATCGCACGCCGGCTGTCGAGCGCGACGGGGTAGCCGATGCCCAGCTCCTTGACTGCCCGCAGCACGTTGTCGGGCTGCTGCTCGAAATCGAACTCCGGCGTGTGCACGCCCACGACCACGAGGCCGGCTGCACGGTACTTGCCGGCCCAGGCCTTCACGTACGGCAGGGTCCGCAGGCAGTTGATGCACGAGTAGGTCCAGAAGTCGACGAGCACTACCTTGCCGCGCAGGCTCTCCGCGCCGAGGCCGCTGGTGTTGAGCCAGCCGGTGGCGGCGTCGAGCGATGGCATCGGCGCACTGCCGGCCGTGGCGGCGATGCCGATCAGCAGGGGCAGCACCGCCATGAATCGAGATAGATTTAATCGCATGCGACTCAGTTTAGCTGCGTGAGCCGGCTTGTCAATCGCTTACGCTTAATTCGCATACGATATGTTTCAACCGCTGCCGCCACGAGGAACGGCAGCCGCGCCCAGCTACTCCGAGCGCTGTGTCGATGCGAGGAGGCTGTCGCGCAGCCGGCTCACCGACTTCTGCAGCTGCTTGAACTCCTGCGCGCCCAGCCCGGTGGCCGCGACCAGGTTCTTGCCGCGCGCCTGCTCCCGCAGGCGGCGGCCCTTGTCGGTGAGGCTGACGATCAGCACGCGCTCGTCGGCCTTGCTGCGCTGCCGCTTCACATACCCCATCGCCTCCAGCTTCTTCAGGATCGGCGTGAGGGTGTTCGACTCGAGGAAGAGCTTTTCGCCGAGGTCGCTCACCCGCTGCTGGTCCTGCTCGTGCAGGCAGATCAGCGTGATGTACTGGGTGTACGTGAGCCCGAGCTGATCGAGGATGGGCCGGTAGGCCTTGCCGTAGGCCAGGTTCGCCGAGTAGATGGCGAAGCACAGAAAGTCGGCCAGCTTGGCATCCGCGGCAGTCGATGAACTCGAGCTCATGCTTGCATCCTCAGGCAGCGCCGAACGCGCCGTCAGAAATTCTATCGTGCGCGATTCATCCCCTGTGCGATCTTCCCGTCCAGGGTGTCGAGCCGTCGCTGCAGCGATTCCTTTCGGCGCGGGCTCTGCTCACGCTCCAGCATCTGCCGCAGCAGCAGCGACTGCGCCTTGTCCAGCGCAAGCTCCGCCTCGACCCGGACATCCGGCTGCACGCCCGTGCCCTCCCAGCTGGTGTGCGTGATGGGGCTCACCGCGCGGCCCGTAGGCACGAACATCTCGAAATGCGGCGTCAGCGGGTAGGTGTCGCCAGGGTTGGCGCCGCCTCCGGTGACTTCGCCGACCAGGACGGCCCGTTTCAGGTTCTTCAGGTCATAAGCGAACTCCTCCCCGCCGGAGAAGGTCTGGCCCGATGTGAGCACGTAGACGGGCTTCTTCTGCCCGAAGCGCCTGCCCGGCACCCAGTCCTGCGTCCAGTACTGTTCGGTGCGGTCCCCTTCTCGCCAGTGCAGGTCGTTCAGGCGCGTGCGCTGGTCGAAGAGGTAGCTCAACGCGAACGCCACGGTCGCCGGGTCACCCCCATGGTTCTGCCGCAGGTCGACGATCAACGCATCGGTGTGGGCGATGGTCGTCATCGCCGCGGCGAAGGTGTCGCCGGCGTCCGCCAGGTCGGCGAAGCCCTGCAGGTCGATGTAGCCGATGTTGAAAGGCAGTCGCTCGACGCGCTCCACGCCGAAGTTGTGCTGCCGCTCCATTTCGTAGAGCGCCGACTTCTCTTCGGCGCTCGGCTGCGCATCGCTGCGCGGCGGCAGCGGCTCTTCGCTGTATCGCACATGGATGTGCTTGTCGTGCGTGACCTTGACGAGCTCATCGGTCACCTGCACGGCCAGCGCCTGGCCGGTGGCCGCGCCATCGAAGGCATGGGCCCGCAGCTTCGCGCGCAGCGCCGCCTCCGCGGCCTTGGCGACCTCGGGATGCACATAGCGGCTGTTCATCTGCTGGATCACCGCGTCCACCAGCACCGAAGGCTGGGGCTTCACGGCCGCCGGGGTGGCCGACTGGGCGATTGCAAGGTGTGTCAGCGACAGGGCCGCGATGGTCACGCAGCAGCGGCGCAGGGTCAGGGTCTTCATCGGATCCGTCAGGACAAAGTGGCGAAGGCACGGACTGTCTCCGTGCCTCGCCGCCGCCGCCAGCCGCCTGCGACGAACTGCACGACGGCCCCGATCAACTGCAGCCCGATGCGATGGACCGCACCCGCCCTACGCGCGCCCCGCAGGCCGAAGCCAGGCCAGCAGGCCCAGCGCCGCGCACGTCGCCCCTGCGCCCACGAGAAAGGCCGTCGACACCCCG
>Ga0207706_10007301_pt1 | contig 10216 bp, 8 predicted proteins | sample KBSC53metaG_FD_184318 | JGI IMG/M metagenome (GOLD analysis project Ga0207706, IMG submission 184318) | Corn rhizosphere microbial communities from Kellogg Biological Station, Michigan, USA - KBS C5-3 metaG (SPAdes) (version 2) | ecosystem: Host-associated > Plants > Roots > Rhizosphere > Soil ... | reverse complement strand
GAATTCTGGCTCGCGCCTTTGCCCACCCTACGCCGCGTGGCCTGAACATGAGCGCGAAATGAGCTGAGGGACACATGCCATGCTGATGATGATCCTCAAGCGCATGATGATGGCGGTGCCGAGCCTGATCGGCGTTGTGATCGTCACCTTTCTGCTGACGCGGGCGCTGCCCGGCGACCCGGCGGCCTATTTCGCCGGCCCCGCCGCCACCACCGAGGCGATCCAGCAGATCCGGGTGAAGCTCGGATTGGACAAGCCGCTCTACATCCAGTTCGTCCGCTACGTCGAGGATCTCGCGCACGGCGATCTCGGCAACTCGCTCACCACGGGCCAGCCGGTAGGGCAGGAAATCAAGACCCGCCTGCCGGCCTCGGCCGAGCTCACCTTGCTGGGGCTGATCGTGTCGGTGCTGATCGCGGTGCCGCTCGGAATCCTTGCCGCCACGCGCCCGAACTCGCTCATCGATCACTCCTGCCGTGTGATCGCCACCGCCGGTGTGTCGTTGCCGGTGTTCTTCACCGGGCTGATCCTGATTTACGTCTTCTACTACCACCTCGGCTGGGCGCCGCCGCCGCTCGGCCGGCTTGACATCTTCTTCAGCCCGCCGCCGCAGGTCACCGGCTTTTACCTGATCGACAGCCTCATCGCTGGCGACGGGGAGGTGTTCGTCGCCGCCCTCAAGCAGCTCATCCTGCCGGCGCTCACGCTCGCCATCTTCTCGCTCGCGCCGATCGCGCGCATGACCCGCGCCTCAATGCTCGCCGTGCTCTCCTCCGATTTCGTGCGCACCGCGCGCGCGAGCGGGCTCGCGCCGTTCACTGTGGTCATCACCTACGCGTTCCGCAACGCCATGCTGCCCGTCATCACCACGCTTGGAATGGTGTTCTCCTTCCTGCTCGGCGCCAACGTGCTGGTGGAGAAGGTGTTCGCCTGGCCCGGCATCGGCTCGTTCGCGGTCGAGGCGCTGATCGCGTCCGACTTCGCGCCGCTGCAAGGCTTCGTGCTCACCATGGCGGTGATGTACGTGGCGCTCAACCTGCTGATCGACATCCTCTACGGGGTCATCGATCCGCGCATGAGGGTCGAGGCATGACCAATATCGCCATCGAAAGCGAGCGTCCCGTGCCTGAAGCGCCGCTGCCGGCTCCGGCCAAGGCCACGCACAACACCGGCCTGGGTGCCGCCTTACGCCACGCCCGCTACATCCTCGGCGAGAACGCGGTCACCGGCTTTGCCTTCGGGCTGTTCCTGCTGATCGTGCTGGCCGCCCTGGTCGGTCCCTATCTCGTCCCCTACGATCCGCTCGCCAGCGATACCGCAGCCGCGCTCAAGGGGCCGTCGCTGGCGCACTGGTTCGGCACCGACCAGCTCGGCCGCGACGTGTTCAGCCGTGTCGTGGTGGCGACGCGGCTCGATTTCTTCATCGCCATCGCGTCGGTGGCGCTGGTCTTCCTCATGGGCGGACTTGCCGGCGTCGCCGCCGGGTTCTTCGGCGGCTGGACCGACCGCATCGTCGGCCGCATCGCCGACACCATCATGGCCTTCCCGCTGTTCGTCCTGGCGATGGGCATCGTCGCTGCACTCGGCAACACCGTGCAGAACATCGTGCTCGCCACCGCGATCGTGAACTTCCCGCTCTACGCGCGCGTCGCCCGCGCCGAGGCCAATGTGCGGCGCGAGGCCGGCTTCGTGCAGGCGGCGAGACTCTCCGGCAACGGCGAGATGCGCATCCTGCTCGGCCAGATCCTGCCCAACATCATGCCGATCATGGTGGTGCAGATGTCGCTCACCATGGGCTACGCCATCCTCAACGCCGCCGGACTCTCCTTCATCGGCCTGGGCGTGCGCCCGCCCACCGCCGAATGGGGGATCATGGTGGCAGAAGGCGCGGCCTTCATGGTGTCCGGCGAGTGGTGGATCGCGTTCTTTCCCGGTGCCGCGCTGATGGTCGCGGTGTTCTGCTTCAATCTGCTCGGCGACGGCTTGCGCGACATCGTCGATCCGCAGCGCCGCACGTGAGCGGGGATGAAGGAGTCCCACGGTCTTGTGTCCCGGGCGCAGCGCAGCACGCAGTGGTGCGGTGCCGACCCGGGACCGTTCCGTTCCTTGACGGTCCCGGATCAGCGGTGCACCGCTCGCGCACGCACCGGTTCAGACCGATGCGATTTGTCTCCCTTGCGCTTGCGCTGCACCGCATCCGGGAGACACGCCTTCAGCCAGTGTCAAAAGCGAAATTGAGCTAACCCCATGACCGAACCCGTACCGCTGCTCGACGTCTCGGACCTCACCGTCGAATTCTCCACCCGCCGCGGCATCGTGCGCGCGGTCCAGCATGTCAACGTGAAGATCGCCAAGGGCGAGACCGTGGGGATCGTCGGCGAATCCGGCTCCGGCAAGTCGGTCACGTCCTACGCGGTGATGCGCATTCTCGACCGCGCCGGCCGCATCGCCGAAGGCGCGGTGCATTTCACCGGCCTCGATATCCGCGCCGCCAGCGAAGACCAGATGCGCAGCCTGCGCGGGCGCGAAATGTCGATGATCTTCCAGAACCCGCGCGCGGCGCTCAACCCCATCCGCAAAGTCGGACACCAGATCGAGGATGTCCTGGAGCAGCATTCGCAGGCGGATTCCTCAGCGGTGACGGACAAGGCCATCGAGATCCTCGACCAGGTGCGCATCGCCCGACCGCGCGAGCGCTACCATGCCTATCCGTTCGAGCTCAGCGGCGGCATGTGCCAGCGCGTCGTGATCGCGCTGGCGCTGGCGTGCCGTCCGCAGCTGCTGATCGCCGACGAGCCGACCACCGGGCTCGACGTGACGACGCAGAAGACTGTCATGGACCTCATCGTCGAGCTCACCAAAGAGCGCGGCATGTCGACCATCCTCATCACCCACGATCTCGGGCTCGCCGCCACCTATTGCGACCGCGTGGCGGTGATGGAAAAGGGGCACGTGGTGGAGTCCGCGCCATCGCGTCAGATTTTCACCGCGCCGTCGCATGCCTACACCCGCAAGCTGATGCGGGCGACGCCGCGCCCCGGCGCCTCGCTGCGCGACCTCCTGCCCGAAGACGAGCCCGGTGCCACGCCCGCGGCCGCCGTGCCGGTCGCGACCAACGGGAAGGCCGGCGCGCCGCTGTTGGTGGTGGAGAAGCTGGTCAAGGAATATCCGCGCAAGGGCGTGGCCGGCGGCTTCAAGCAAATCTTCCAGCGCAAGCCCGCGCCGGAGCCGGAGGTGTTCCGCGCGGTCGACGGCATCAGCTTCGCCGTCAACCGCGGCGAGAGCGTCGGCCTCGTCGGCGAATCCGGTTGCGGCAAGTCCACGACCTCCACCATGGTGATGCGCCTCATCGACAAGACCGACGGCGTGATCATGTTCGATGGTGAGGACATCGGCGCCATTCCGGCCAAGAAATTTGCCAGGCTGCCGATGCGCAAGCGCATCCAGATGGTGTTTCAGGACCCGACCGACAGCCTCAATCCGCGCTTCACCGCCGTCCGCGCCATCGCCGACCCGATCCTGCGCCTGGGCGAGGTGAAGGGCGGCGACGCCGTGCGCGCGCGCTGCGAGGCGCTCGCCCGCCAGGTCGGCTTGCCGGTCGAGCTGCTCGACCGGTTTCCGCACCAGCTCTCCGGCGGGCAGAAGGCCCGCGTCGGGATCGCGCGCGCCATCGCGCTCAATCCCGATCTCGTCATTCTCGACGAACCGACCGCCGCGCTCGATGTTTCGGTGCAGGCGGTGGTTCTCAATCTGCTGCAGGAGCTCAAGGATTCGCTGGGGATGTCGTATCTTTTCGTGTCTCACGACCTTAACGTGGTGCGCCTGCTATGCGATCGTGTCATCGTCATGAATGCCGGACGCATTGTCGAGCAGGGTCCGACCGAGCAGGTTCTGGTCGCGCCCGCGGCGCAATATACCCGCGACCTCCTCGCGGCGATTCCCCATCCGACATTCGCGTGACGGGTGTCATCCAATGAGGCGGCCGAAGACGGGGCCATGTCGTCATTGCCGGGATTGCACCGATCTCCCAGGTCGGATTTAAAGAGCGGAGCCCTCGGGGCAAGAAGGCTCGGGGCAGGGGATTGCAATGACGAAGCGAGCCAAAGCGCCGCGCAAATCGAAAACCTCACGCAAATCCGCGTCCGCCAAGCGCAGGCGCGCCAAAACCATGCGCACCAGGAGTGTGCGCGCTAAGGCGACGCGCTCCAGGTCTGCCCGCGCCAAAAGCGCGCCGGCGGCGCCTGAGCTGCTCGATCAGTTCATCGAGGCCGCCGCGCACGCGCTCGCTCTCCCGGTCGAGCCCGCCTGGAAAGGCGCCGTCAAAGCCAACCTCGAGGTGACGCTGCGCCTGGCCGCCTCGTTCGCGGATTTTCCGTTGCCGGACGACGCCGAGCCGGCTCCCGTGTTCACGGCGTAGGCGCTACGTCGATGGGTTCGATGGACAAACGCGCCACGCGCTCGCTGGCTTGCATCTCCGCCCCTCGGTTGTCATCGTCCGCGCTGGATGCCCGCTTTCGCGGGCATGACGACGGAGTTTGAGGCACGATGGACACGGCCTGGTCGCACGCCAGCGAGATTGCCGCCGCCGTCGCCGACGGCACGATCAGCGCGAGCGCCGTAGTCGACGCCGCGCTGGCGCGGGTCGCAAAGGATGATCGCGTGCTCAACGCATTCACCGCCGTGGTGGCGGCGCGTGCGCGCGCGAAGGCCAAGACGGTCGATGCGGCGCGCGCGGCAAGCCGTCCGCTCGGGCCGCTCGCCGGCGTGCCGTTCGCGGTCAAGAACCTGTTCGACATCGAAGGGCTGCCGACGCTGGCCGGCTCCAAAATCAATCGCGACCGCGCGCCGGCTGCACGCGATGCCACCTTGATCGCCCGTCTGGAAGCGCAAGGCGCCGTGCTCGTGGGTGCGCTCAACATGGGCGAATACGCCTACGATTTCACCGGCGAGAACGTGCACGACGGTCCCTCGCGCAACCCGCACGACCCGAGCCGCATGACCGGCGGCTCTTCTGGCGGCTCGGGCGCCGCGGTCGGCGGCGGGCTGGTGCCGCTGGCGCTGGGCTCGGACACGAACGGGTCAATACGGGTGCCGTCGTCGCTGTGCGGCATCTTCGGCCTCAAGCCGACCTATGGCCGGCTCTCACGCGCGCACACGTTTCCGTTCGTGGCGAGTCTCGATCACGTCGGCCCGTTCGCGCGCAGCACCCGCGATCTGGCGCTCGCCTACGACGCCATGCAGGGCCATGATCCCGACGATCCGATTTCGCTCGAGGATCCGGTCGAGCCGGTCACCGAACTCATCGCGCGCGGCGCCGACGGCTTGCGCATCGCCATCGCCGGCGGCTATTTCCGCGACGGCCTGTTTCCAGAGGCGCAGACCGCGCTCGCCCGCGTCGCCGCCGCGCTCGACGTCGACCACGAGATCGAGATTCCGGAAGCCGCGCGGGCGCGCGCCGCTGCCTATGTCATCACCGCGAGCGAAGGCGCTGCGCTCCACCTCGAGCGGTTGCGGACGCGCGCGCGCGATTTCGATCCCGCCGTGCGCGACCGTCTGATCGCGGGCGCGATGATCCCCGCGTCCTACGTCACCAAGGCACAGAAATTCCGCCGCTGGTACCGCGAGCAGGTGCTGGCGCTGTTTGCCGATTTTGATGCCATCCTCGCGCCGGCGACACCGTGCACCGCGCCTGCCATCGGCCAGCAGACCTTCACCCTCGACGGTGTCGAGCTCAACGTGCGCGCCAATCTCGGCATCTACACCCAGCCGATCTCGTTCATCGGCCTGCCGGTGGTGGCGGTTCCGGTTCCTCTCACTCCCCTGCCGATCGGTGTGCAGATCATCGCGGCGCCGTGGCGCGAGGACATCGCGTTGCGCATCGCGCATGCGCTCGAACAGGCCGGCACGGTCGCCGCGACCAGGCCGTCGCTCGCGCCGGACAAGCGCACGCGCACGCGCAAATGAGCAAGCCGATGGACATCGATCTCCCCGATGTGGTGGCCGAGGTGACGGCGGCGTTCGAGCGCTACGAGCGCGCGCTGATGGCGAACGACGTCGCCACGCTCAATTCGCTGTTTCGCGACGATCCGCGCACCATCCGCTACGGCGGCGGCGAGAACCTTTACGGCCACGCCGCCATCAGCAGCTTTCGCGCCGCGCGCTCGCCGCTCGGTCTGGCGCGCACCTTGTCGAAGACGGTCATCACGACCTATGGGCGGGACGTGGCCGTCGCTTCGACGCTGTTTCACCGCGCGGCCTCCCCAGGCAAGGTGGGCCGCCAGATGCAGACCTGGGTCCGGTTTGCGGACGGCTGGCGCATCGCGGCGGCGCATGTGAGCATGATCGACGCCGACGGTTCCGCGGAGCCTGCGTGATGACGCTCGCCGAGCGCACCCGGGCCGCTGCCACGACCGCGCCGGCCGTCGGCCGCAGCCGCCGCACCTTGGCTGACGAGCTGCGCCTCGCGCTCGCCGACGATATCGTGCGCGGTCTGCTCGTCCCCGGCGCCGCCCTCGACGAGACCGAGCTGGCGCGCCGCTTTGGCGTGTCGCGCACGCCGGTGCGCGAAGCAATCCGCCAGCTCGCGGCCAGCGGCCTGGTCGAGGTGCGCCCCCATCGTGGCGCCGTGGTGGCGCGGCCGAGCGAGGAGCGCCTGCTCGGCATGTTCGAGGCGATGGCCGAGCTCGAAGCACTATGCGCGGGGCTCGCCGCCGAACGCATGAGCCCGGCCGAGCGCGGCGCGCTCGAGGCCGTGCACGAGGAGCTGCGCGCGCTCATTCAGGGCGGCGATCCGCAGCGCTACCACGAGATCAACGAAGCCTTTCACGCCGCGATCTATGCCGGCACCCACAATGCCTATCTGGCCGAGATGACCCATGCGACGCGCTCGCGCGTGCAGCCGTTCCGCCGCGCCCAGTTCCGCAATCTCGGGCGTCTGGCGAAATCGCACGTGGAGCACGACCGTGTCGTGCTCGCCATCCTGCGCGGCGATCGCGCCGGCGCCGCCGGTGCGATGCGCGTCCACATCATGAAGGTGCGCGAGGAATACGAGGCTTACGCGGAGACGGTGTGAGTGCGTTGCGTGCCCGGGCTCGCTCTATCAGGCGCTTGCGCCGCCCATGGTGGCCTTCAAAATCCACTGCGGCTCTGGTAGAATCGTGTGATCGGACCCGCGCGCGACAGGCGCGGTGCTCCGTCGCCGGGGGTGGCGCATTGTGATGGCGGTCGCGATCCGTTGTTCGGACCGCTGGCGAAAAGCGAAGCATGCCCATGCCGACCTCCCCGTTCCCTGATGCCTGGGATCCCACCGTCGCCTTTCTCTCCGGCGTGACGGCTGACGCCACGATCGCCGCGATCAGCTACAGCTCCTGGGAGAATGCCGGCAACACCGATCCTCCCACTTACAGCGACGACCTGTCCGATGTGATCAAGTTCGGCGGACTGGCCTTGTCGCCATCCGGGACGCCCGGCGGTGATGTCGCCTATTGGTTTGACCCCGCTTCGAACTGGAGCGCCGAGGAACAGAGCGGATGGCTGTCGGGGCTGGCGCTGTGGTCGGCCGTCGCCAATATCGAGTTCACGCCCGCAGCCGACGCGTCGTCGTCCGACTTCATCATCTATCGTCAACCCAATCAGCCCGGCGGTGCGTCCGGCGGCGCGGGGATGTTCTCCCCCAATATGGAGCGCGTCCCGATCGGCGGGATGTATGCGGGCAGCCCCGGCGCCGACGTGTACATCGCCATTGACACGAGCGTCCCGGGCTTCGGCCCGATCGGCGACGACGTCGGCGCGGATAGCGGATTTCCCTATCTCACTCTGGTGCACGAGCTCGGGCATCTGCTCGGGCTCGGGCACTCGGGGCCGTACAACGCCAGCGATGATGAATTCGCGACGCAGCCGCCCGCGCTGCAGTTCAGCGCCTACGATACCCGGCTGTGGTCGATCATGTCCTACATCGATGTGTGGGACAGCAGCGCCGCATTCTTTGCCGACTACCCGGTGAACGGGACCACCGGCCTCTATCCAAACACACCGATGATGCTGGACATCCTGGCGGCGCAGCGCCTCTACGGTGTGCCGACGTCAGGCCCGCTCGCAAGCGGCGGCCAAGTGTTCGGGTTCCACAGCAATATCGACAGCTCGATCGCGCGCTTCTTCGATTTCACCATCAACACGAACCCTTTCATCACGATCTGGGACGGCGGGCTGAACAACACGCTCGATGTCTCCGGCTGGTCTACGCCCGCGACCATCAATCTCGAGCCCGGCTCGTTCAGCAGCGTCAATGGCCAGGTCAACAACATCGCCATCGCCTGGAACACGGTGATCGAGACCGCGGTCGGCGGCAGCGGTGACGACACCATCAACGGCAATGCCTACGACAACGTCCTACTTGGTGGCCCCGGCAGCGACTTGATCACCGGCGGCCCGGGCGCGGATCGTTTCGTGCTCGGCGCGCCGTCGCACGGCGCCGATACCTTTTTCGACTTCGCGTACTACGACGGCGACCAGATCGCGCTCGATCACGTGGGCTTCGGCCTGAGCGGCACCGGCAGCCTCGCCGTGGCCGGGGTGAATTTCGTCTATGCGTTCGCGCCGCCATCGCTCGGCTACAATGGAACTTCGCCCGCCGGCCCGACCATCATCGAATACGGCAGCGACGTGTACTGGGATCCGGACGGCGCCGGCGCCAGTCCCGCGGCGCTGCTCGCCCATGTCTTCGGCCAGGGGACGCCCGCTCCTCCCGTCACCCGAAATGCCCCCAACGACGTGATGCTGGTCGACCCCGAGACCGGCGCGATCGAGAGCTTCAAGGTCGCCCAACTGACGCAGCACGATTTCCTGATCGTCTGACCGGGCCGCCGGTCTCGCGCGTTGGATCACGGACGCGCAGAAGCAGCGCGTCGTTGCACCTCGCCGGTGAGAGATTGACGGTGGAACATTTCATCGCCTCTTGGTCGTGACGATGGAACTTGTCTGACGTTGGCAACAGGCGCGGCCCGCGCGAGCGCGAGAGTTCCGAATTCAGTTCGGGCCAACAATGAAAAATACTGGCGATCATTCGCGCCGCCATGTAAGAGCAAATCCGGTGGCGACGATCGAGAGCTTGCTCGATTGTAAACGCGCGCGGCCGCAAGCGAGGGATGACTCGGGTTCTCTCCGCGGCGTTCCCTCTCGATTGATCGCAACCGTCAGAAACGCGAGAAAAGTCGATGCCAGACCCGGCAGAATTCTCCCGCAGTCAAGCGCCGTTTTTTCCAACCACCATCGCTCCGCCCGGCCGGGAATCAGAGGTCACCTTCATCTCGGGCGTCACGTCGGACGCGACGGTTGCCGCGACCAGCTTTGGCGCATGGGGGGCTTTCGAGCCCTACCCGTCAATTCCCGCCCAGTACAATCCGAATTATTCCAACGCGACCAAGTGGGGCGACCCCACATTGCAGCTCGCTGGAACGCCCGCCGTCGTCACCTATCAGTTCGATGCGGCCTCGAACTGGTCGGACGAGGAGAAAGGCGCCTGGCTCGCGGCTCTGACGCTGTGGTCGGCGGAAGTCGCGATCACGTTCACGCCCACGGCAGGACCGACTCCCGATCTCACCTTCTTTAAGCAGCCGCTTCCCGGTTCTCCCTACGCTACGGCCGGCACATATCAGTCCTTTCCCGACGGGGTGCCCTCGGTCATCGGCAGCAACGTCGAGAGCGTTCCCGGGGCCGGCGCCTTCATCACGTTCGATATCTACAACGACATCACCAACCCCAAGGGCGACACCCAACCGCTCGGCGACACTTTCGCAGACAGCAACGATTTCTATTTCTCTCTGATCCACGAGCTCGGGCACGCGATCGGGCTCGGGCATGGTGGCCCCTACAACCAAGGCGACATAGAACCTTTCGACGCCGCGGTTCGGCAGTTCGGCCCCTACGACATGGCGCTGTGGGCGATGATGTCCTACGTGACGCCGTCGATGACCAACGCGACGTTCTATGCCGACTATCCGGTGACCGGGACCAGTTGGGGCAGCGTCCAACCGATCACCCCGATGATGTTGGACATCCTGGCGGCGCAGCGGCTGTACGGCCCGGCGACATCGGGCCCGCTCGCGGGGGACAACCATATCTTCGGGTTCAACAGCAATATCGCAGGCCCGATCAAGCCCTACTTCGATTTCACCCAGAACACGCAGCCCGTCATCACGATCTGGGCGCTTGGGGTGCA
>Ga0207706_10007300_pt1 | contig 10216 bp, 9 predicted proteins | sample KBSC53metaG_FD_184318 | JGI IMG/M metagenome (GOLD analysis project Ga0207706, IMG submission 184318) | Corn rhizosphere microbial communities from Kellogg Biological Station, Michigan, USA - KBS C5-3 metaG (SPAdes) (version 2) | ecosystem: Host-associated > Plants > Roots > Rhizosphere > Soil ... | reverse complement strand
CAGGCAGAGACCGCGGCCTGCGCGGCGTCGTCAATAAAGATGTAAGGCCAGTCGGTCATCGGCTCAATTTGCGCGATTTTTCCTGCCAAAGCCGCACCGACGATTTTTTCGACGGTGAAAACGGTTTGTCGTCCGGGGCCATAGATCACCGTGAAACGCAGCGAACACAGATCGATTGGTACTTTCCCCCACAACCCGCGCAACACCGTATCCATCGCCGCCTTCGAGGCGCCGTAGGCCGAGGTCGGGCGTAGCGGATAATCTTCGCCGATCGGTTCGTTTTCGTAGAAATTGCCAAGCGACGAAACTGAGGAGCAGTAGACGAACGTTTTGACGCCAGTTTCGACTGCGGCGCGCAGCAAATTAAGGCTGCCGATGACATTGATGGTCATAATTCCGAGGGGGTCCTCCGCCATGACCATCGGACCTGACACACCGCCGGCATGGATGATGTGTGTGACTTTCTCGCGCGCGAGCAGCGCCATCAGGCTCGAGCGATCCGAGAGGTCGTCGATGATTTGAGTCGTCGTCGACGCACGCGGATCGAGCCCGATCGGGCGGTGCCCGTTTTGGGTGAGCAATTTCATGACGGCGTGCCCGAGGAAGCCGCTTGCACCGGTAACCAGTGTCACAGTGTTGGCCATTGGGACCCGCTAAACGATCTTGTTGGCGTGAAAACGCGTGATTTCGAGATCGCTATATCCGGCATCGCGAAGGATTTCGTCGGTATGCGCGCCCGCCTCCGGCAAGGACGACACAACGCTCGCGGGGGTGCGCGACAACGTCACCGGCTGGCCGACAACGTGGATGTCGCCGCGCCCGGGATGATGCACCGGCACAGCGATACCGAGGTGCTTGACCTGCGGATCGGCAAAGACTTCGTCGAGCTTGTAGATCGGCCCCGCGGGGACGCCTTGCTGTTCCAGCTTTTCCAGCCACTGCGCAGAGCTCTTGGTTTTGAAAATCTCCGCCAGTAGGGGCGTCAGCTTTGGCCGATTTCGAAAGCGCAATTCGAGCGTTGCATACTCAGGCGCATTGCCGAGATCAGGCCGCCCAAGCGCGGTGCAGAGCGCGCGCCACTGGCCATCGCCGCCGACGCCGATATTGATGAAGCCGTCGGATGTTTCGAAAACGCCCATAGGCGTCGAATAAGGATGGTCATTGCCTGCCTGACCAGGCACTGCGCCGTCGACGAGAAAACGTGCCGCCTGGAAATCCATCAGCGCGATTTGCGCCTCCAGCAGCGAGGTTTGCACCCATTGGCCGCGGCCGGAGTGTCCGCGTTCGGCAAGCGCAATCAGGATCCCCGTCGCGGCGTAAATTCCGGCTGAGCTGTCGGCCACCGCAATGCCGGCGCGCATCGGGCCCTCACCGGGCATTCCCGTTACCCACATCAGTCCGCCCATGCCCTGCGCAATCTGGTCGAATCCTGCGCGCGTGCGATAGGGTCCGCTCTGCCCGAAACCCGAAATAGACGCGAGAATGATGCGCGGATTGACCGCGTTGAGGGCGTCGTATTCGATCCCCATGCGCTCTTTGACGTCTGGTCGAAAATTTTCCACGACCACGTCGGCGTCTTTAACCAGCCGCATGAAGATTTCGTGCCCGGCCCGCTCTTTCAGATTGAGCGTCAGCGAACGTTTGTTGCGATGGAGATTGAGCATGTCGGAGCCATCCCGCGCGCCGCTCATGCCCTCGTTCGGATCGACGCCAGGAGGCGCTTCGATCTTGACGACGTCGGCACCAAAATCGCCGAGGATACGGCAACAGGTCGGCCCGGCGCGCACGCGCGTGAGATCAAGCACGCGGAGCTTTGCCAGCGCGGTCGAAGGCTGCGGAGTTCTCATAACAGCGGTCCCTGATATGATGCCATCACCAGATCGCGCGCCGCGGCCGGGACGCGCGCATGCCAATCGCTGCGCTTTTGCACCGCCGCGGCCAGTGCGATCAATGCATGATCAGATTGCGGCTTGCCGACGATCTGCAAAGCGACCGGCATGGCGCGATCGTCAAATCCGGTTGGAATAGCAACCGCCGGAAAGCCCAGCATATTAACGAAGCGTGTCCAGCGGCTGAGTTGATAGAGCGTTTTAGCATTGAACAAGGTCGAGTGAGGATCACATTCAGCGGCCGTTGGCGTGCGGATCGCAAGCGTTGGCAGCACGATCGCCCCGGCATTCCTGAAGATGCGATCGATGAAGTCCGTGGCAAGCTGAGGGCGTGCCGAGATGCTGGCTGCAAGTATTGCATCGTCGATTGTGAGCCCTTTGCCAAGCCGCTTTGCCAGGACCGGATCCAGTGATCCGCCTTCCATCAACGTTCGATGCGCGCGCGCCGCCTCCGCCTGCATGATCGTAAAAACGTGCGGGTCGTTTGCTTCAATGGCCGTGACTGCATTGCAAGAGCCAATTTCGATCCCGCAATTGGCGATCGTTTCAATGCCGTCGCGGCACGCTTTGGCAATCGGCCCCTCGGCAAGGTCAAGCGCATCTTTGGCGAAAACGACCTTTGTGATCGGTTCGATGTCACGTGGCTCGAACAAGATCCGTGCGGCGATTTCCATGTCCGACGCGCTGCGGGCCAAAATGCCGATCGTGTCGAGTGTCGGTGCGAGGGGCATCGCACCAACAGCCGGTACAACGCCGTAGGTTGGCTTCCACCCGGTAACGCCACAACAATGCGCGGGAATGCGCAAAGAGCCGCCGGTGTCGGACCCGAGAGCGACGACCACCGCTCCGCTTGCGACAGCAGCCGCCGAGCCCGACGACGAGCCGCCGGCGATGAAGTCGAGATTCCACGGGTTGCCGACAGGCCCATGCGTCGCGTTGTAGCCAGATGGCTCATAGGCGAGTTCCGTCATCGCGGTATAGCCGACGCGCCGCCCACCTGCGCCGTCGAGGAGGTCGAGTACCGTCGCCGGCTGAGTTTTTGCCATCGGCAGCGGCTTGGCGAGCCCTCCATGCGGCATGCGCGTGGCCGACACAAACATGTCCTTTGCTGCATACGGCATTCCGTCGAGAGCTCCGCGCCTGACGGGAATCGCTTCACTTTCAAATTCAGCAAATGCGTTCAGTCGCGGCTCAAGCCGGCGCGCAAAATCGTTCGCGCTTGCGGAAAGTCTCGCATGCATTGCTGCGTCAGGCCCCGTCCAGTCACCGAAACGCAACGGCATTGTGTCTGCAGCCTCCGACTGACCTAATGTGCGTTTGACGGAGAACCAGGTGCACCGAGAGCGTGCGGCCGGGTGTACGGCGAACGACGGCAATTCATCGCAACGGCACCATCGCGATGACGTCGATTTCGACCAGCATGGCGGGCCAGGCGAGTTGACTGACGTTGAGGAATGTGTGGGCCGGCAGTGGCGCCCTGCCGTAAGCTTGCCGGCGACATTCGCCGGCTGCCTGCTGATGGCGCGCGTCAATGACATAGGTCACCTGCTTGACGACATCGGCCATGCCGCCGCCGTTGCGTGCCAATACTTTCTTGAGCTTGCGATAGGCGTAGCGGCATTGCGCGGCAAAATTGCCGGGATACATGATTTTCCCGGTCTGCTCGTGCTCGGAACCAATACCGGCAAGAAAAACCATCTTGGCTGGCCCTGTCACCGTCACCGCTTCGGCGAAGCGCCCCTTGGTCCAGCGACCGTAATTAAAGTGACGCTTGTCGAGACCCTGCTTTTTGCCAGCGCGTGTGGCGCTTCGTTTGCGTTTGCGGGCTGCCATGGACGACTCCTCAATAGGCGGGTGAGTGGCGTGGGTTGCTATGACAGGCGCCACTGACTGAGCCAATCATCAATCAGATCCTGCGCCTTGGTTACCGCCACACCAAGTATGGCGAGAACGATGAGGACGGCAAAGACCTGCTCGGTTTCCAGGATTTGCCCCGCGAGATAGAGCCGCGCCCCCAGCCCGACTTTGCCCACCACCATTTCAGCGGCAACGACCAGAATGATCGAGACGCCGATGCCGAGACGGACGCCGGCGAATATGGAAGGGATCGCCGACGGCAATAGCACCATGCGGATAACCTGACGGTTGCTCGCTTCGAGGTCGCGCGCTGCGAGAACGAGACCGGGATCGCATTGGCGGATTCCAAGCACCGTGTTTATCACGATGGGAAAGATCGCGCCGAGCGCCGAGATGGTCAGCATGAAAGGCCCGCCGGTGCCGAGCCAAATAATCAGCAGCGGGATCAGTGTGACTTTCGGTAAAGGATAAAGCGCTGCAATGAAATTGTCGGCGATGGCGCTCACGCGTTGCGATGTCGCCATCCAGATTCCAAGCAGCGTGCCGGCCACCAGGGCAATAGCAAAGCCGCCGAAGATGCGTCCCAATGTCGCCAAGAGATCGCCGAGCAAGCCGCCGGTTTTGAACATCGCCACCAGCGCGACAAGGATCTGGCTGGGGCTTGGCAAGTAAATCGGGTTGAGATGCGCCGCGACGACAATGACTTCCCACATGATCAGGACGAAAGCGACGGCAATCCATCCAAGGACGCGCGGTTCACCGAGCTTTTGGACAAAATTATGCAGAGGACCGCTTGTTGATGGCCCGACAGTCACCGGCATTGACGGGCGTTCATCCAGCATTCAGGCGCTCTCGGTTTCGATCGTCATTGCCTTGACGACTTCATCGCGAAGCAGGCCGTAGATCTGGTCGAAGAGCGACGAATAACCGCTGAGGTGCGTCGTTGTCATCGAGCGTGGTCTCGGGAGTTCGACGCGAATCTCGGCAGCGATGCGGCCGGGGCGGGCGGTCATGACAAGGATTGTGTCCGCCAGAAGGATTGCTTCTTCAATAGAGTGGGTGACCAGGACAGCGGTCGTTCCGCTTTTTTCGACCAGCCGGGCGAGCTGTTCCTGAAGGATGAGACGGGTTTGGGCGTCAAGCGCACCGAACGGCTCGTCAAGCAGCAGGACCTCAGGCTCCATCACGAGGGCTCTGGCGAGACCAACGCGCTGTCGCATGCCGCCTGAGAGTTGACGTGGATATTTGTTTTCGAACCCTGCCAAATCAACCTGCGTGAGCGAACGTCGCGACCGCTCGACACGCTCGCTACGCTGCATTCCGCTGACCTCGAGACCGAAGCCGACGTTTTCAACGACAGTCCGCCAGGGAAACAGGTTGAAGTTTTGCCAGACCGTGGCCATGCGCGGCTTTGTAGCGGCCGCGCCACCTGATTGTGCATCGATAAACCGGATCCGGCCGGCACTGGGTGAGAGAAGCCCGCGGACAATCTGCAGCAGGGTGCTTTTGCCGCAGCCGCTTGGGCCGATTACCGCGGTAACGCGACGCGGGTGGATACGAAAACTTACGCGCTGTAACGCTTCGACAGGCGCGCCCGACTTTGCGCTGTACGTCAGACTGACGTCGTCGCATTCAATTGCGACGCCCATTCCCATATCGCGTCCGCTCACGTGAAGGGATTGGCAGTCTTAAGTCGTTCCGTCGCCTCTTTGGCCGCCGCAAGATCGAATAACATGTCAGGAGTTACGTTGCCGCTGACCATACTCATGGACTGTGAGACGAACTTAAATTGAGCCATCACCGACTCGACGTTTGGCAGGCCATCATCCGTGTACCAGGTCCAGCGCGGAGCGGCTGCTGCGATCAGCGGCGCCGGCACTTTTGTCGCGTCCGAAATAATCTTGACCACGTCCGGGTCTTTCTCCGCCGCTGCCTTGTTGAATAGTCGCGCGGCAAAGGTATGGACCATGGCAAAGCGTACGGCTGCCGACTTGTTGGATTGCAGATACGAACTCGACATAACCCAGCACGCGAGTTGCGCGTCCGGCTCGATATCAGAGCCCGGACCGACAATCTTGCCGACATTGTTTTTTTCGGCGAGGAAGGCGAGAGGAACGGGGATGTTGGCGGCATCGGCGCGTCCCGCGCCCATGAGCTTGATCATGTCTGGATACGGCATGCCGGACGACCAGTTAAGATCCGTTTTCGGATTAAGCCCGGCCTTCTCGGCGGCGCGACCCAACAGGTATTGATCGATGCTCCCGGGAGCCTGAATGGCGATTGTCTTGCCTTTGAGCTTCGCTCCATCTTTGGCGGAGCGGTAGCCCTGCTCGTACATGTCATTGCTGGCAACGATCGTCATCGAGCCGTGGCCGGGTTTTTCGCTGCCGCGATCGAGGATGAGCTTGAATGGCGCACCTTTGGAGACCGTATTAAACAACCCGGCATTCAGTGTGGTTGCGGTGAGGTCGAGCTCGCCCGCCACCAATGCCGGCATGGCGAGGGCACCATCGGCGAAATATTTCAGTTCGGCGTCGAGATTGATTTTCTCGAAGAATTTTCGGGCCTCTGCAATGAATATCGGCCCGGACGAAATCAGGGGTACGAGCCCGATTCGTATTTTTGCGGATTTTTCCTGTGCACGGACGATGGCCGGCGCGGAGGCCACGAACGAGAGTGCGGCGGTGCCAGCAAGAAGACGGCGGCGGTCAATTTTCATTCTTGTCCTCCTGTCAATCAGCAACCTTACGGTATCCGGGTTGACCGGGCACCGCAATTTTACATGGTCTTCGGGGTTACCCAAGGTCGGACGGCCTTGTCCTTCGCCCTGAATGCTGTGATTTGTTCACGATAACTGTCCGTCAGGTCGACATCGTCCCAACCGTTCAGCAGTTGGTTGCGGCTGATCGGATCAATCATGAACGTACAGTTCCAGGTACCACTGCTGACTGTCTGCCGCTCCAGATCAACATCGATTGTCTGTGCGGGATCGGCGGAGATTGCTGCCGCGAGCTCGGCAATCTCTGCCTCCGCAGCAACCGCCGTCAACAGTCCGTTTTTTACCGCGTTTTGCGCGAAAATATCTCCGAACGATGATGCGATCACGCAGCGGAAGCCATGATCATAGAGAGCATATACGGCCGCTTCGCGTGAGGAGCCGCCCCCGAAGTTGCGTCCTGCCAGCAGGATCTTGGCGTCACGGTAGGCGTCTTGATTGAGTGGGAGGGCCGCACGCGGACGGCCCTCGGCATCAAGACGGAAGTCGTGAAACACCACGGCGCCGAGACCCCTTGACCGCGGCCACTTGAGATAACGTGCCGGCAGGATCTGATCCGTGTTGAGGTTTGGTATCATCAGCGGGCACGCTTTGGCGGTCAGGCGGACGAATTTTTCCATGTGCGCACCTAAAGCTTGCGTCCGGCCAGGAGGGGCCGGACATCGGCAAGATGTCCGCTGACGGCCGCTGCAGCGACCATGGCCGGCGACATCAAATGCGTGCGCGCGCCCGGACCCTGACGGCCGCGGAAGTTCCGGTTGGTGGTCGAGGCGCAACGTTCGCCCGAAGGCACAAGGTCGCCGTTGATGCCAACGCACATGGAGCAACCGGAATCCGCCCATTCCAGTCCAGCGTCGCGGAAAATACGATCGAGTCCTTCGTCTTCCGCCTGCCGTTTTATGGTTGATGAGCCCGGCGAAACGAGGCCGGGCACTTTACTGACGCGACCCGCAAGCACTGCCGCGGCAGCACGCAGATCCTCGATGCGCGCATTGGTGCAAGAGCCGATGAAAACCCGGTCGACCGCGATATCGGTCAATTTTGTGCCCGGCGCGATGCCCATATAGTCGAGCGCTTCGCGTACATAATTCGCACGTGTGGAATCAGTTTCGCGGGAAGGGTCGGGCGCGCGGGCGTCAACAGGCAAGGCATCGTCCGGTGTCGTGCCCCATGTAACGATCGGCACGATCGTGCTGGCATCAAGCGTAACTTCGCGGTCAAAAACGGCGTCGTCATCGGACGCAAGTTTCGACCATGCCTCGATCGCGCGGTCGAAATCTGCGCCCTTCGGGACATAGGGGCGGGCATTGAGGTAGGCGAAGGTGGTCGTGTCTGGCGCCACTACGCCGCAGCGTCCCCCCGCTTCGATCGACATGTTGCAGAGCGTCATGCGGCCTTCCATCGTGAGCGCGCGTATTGCCCTGCCGGCAAACTCGATGGCGTGGCCCTGCGCACCGTCGGCGCCGATGTGCGCGATAGTGGCGAGTGCGATATCCTTGGACGCAATGCCGGGAGCCGTCGTTCCGTCGACGACGATGCGCATGCGTTTTGGCCTCTTCTGCCAGAGCGTCTGCGTCATCAGAACATGAGCGACCTCCGACGCGCCAATTCCGAATGCATATGCGCCAAAGGCGCCGTGCGTGGAGGTGTGACTGTCGCCGCAAACAATCAACAGCCCGGGCAAAGTCAGGCCCTGTTCGGGGCCGACCACATGCACAATACCCTGGCGCGGATCGCGCAGGCCAAACAGCGTGATGTGATTTTCCGCCGCATTGGCTTCAAAATTTCGCACCATCGCGGCGATCTCGGGATTGGCAATGTCATTTCCGCGGCCGCGCGTTGGCACATAGTGGTCGGCGACACCGAACGTGAGCTGCGGTTCAGCGATAGCGCGCCCACGCGTTTTCATCTGGCTAAAGGCGTGGAACGAGCCCTCATGCACGTAATGACGATCGACCCAAAGCAAAGCGGCGCCGTCGTCGCGGCGCACAATTTCATGCGCCGACCACAGCTTGTCGATCAGGGTCCGGGGTTCGCTCATGTCCGGTCGTGCCTGCTTTAGCGGTTGCGAGCTTGTCGAGGGTCCGCAATATTGTAAAGCCAGGTTCAAGGGCCTTGAACGGCAAGGCCACGACTCGCACCGTAAGGCTAAATCAGGAGGGAAGTCACCATGCCGAACCAAGGGAATCCGCTCAGCCGCCGCCAGTTTCTCGCCACGACGACATGCGGCGTCGCGGCTGCGGCAATCGGCAGCGTCGCGATGCCTTCCGTGCTGCGGGCGCAAGGGACACCCGTGAAACTGGGCGTGCTGCATCCGGTTACTGGCGCGCTGTCCTACTCCGGTCAGCAGGGCCGGCTCGGCGCAACCCTGGCGATCGAGGAGATCAATGCTGCCGGCGGTGTCAAGGGTTTGGGCAAGATCGACGCAGTGCTCGGCGACGCACAGTCGACACCCGATGGTGGTACCGCGGAGGTCGAAAAAATGAATTCTGCCGAGGTTGCCTGCATTGTCGGTGGCTATGCCAGCAACATCTGCCTCGCTACGACGCAGGCGGCGGCGCGTTATGATTTGCCTTATGTGGTCGACGTCGGGGTTGCCGATTCGATCGTTACCCGCGGCCTGAAAAACACTTTCCGCTTTGGCCCCGGTTTTGGAGTCATTTCCAAAACCGCCCTGGCCAATCTTGCTGCGATCAACGACCAGGCAGGAAAACCCGCCAAGACCGTAATGATTGTGCACGAGGACTCGTTGTTCGGCTCCGGCCTCGCCAAGTTGCTCAATGCACAACTCCCGCAGCAAGGCTTTGAGATTCTTGAGACGATTCCTCATCCGACGCCGACGCGCGATTTCAACAACGTGGTCCTCAAGATCAAGGCGCAGAACCCGGATCTCGTCATCCCGGCGAACTATTTCAATGAGTACGTCTTGCTTGCCCGCACGATGCAGCAGCAGCAGGTCAAGCCGAAGGGTATCTATTCGGTGCTTGGCGGTGCTGCCTCCTCCTACAAGTTCGTGAAGGAATTCCCGGACGCGGCCCGATACATCATGGATTGCAATCACTGGTTTGATCCGCGTAACGACAAGGCGCAGGCGCTGAAGAAGAAGGTCGAGAGCAAGGACCAGTTCTTCACCTACGAGGTTTATATGAACTACAGCTGTGTCTATCTGATCGCCGATGCGCTTGAGCGCGCGGCCTCGGTCGACCGCGCCAAACTCACCGCTGCGCTGGCGAGTTCAACCTTCTCGGGCCACCTGATGCCTTACGGCCCGACCAGGTTCGTCAATGGTCAGAACGAGGGTGCTGCGCCAGTCAATACGCAGGTGCTCGACAATGACATCAAGGTGGTCTTGCCGTCCGCCTTCGCGAACGCGAAACCGGTGTTTCCGAGGCCGGCGTAATTGTCATAGAGTTGCGGGCGGCACAGCGAAGACGCCGCCCGCAACCATGGCTCTCAAAGTATCGTGCTGTCGCCCACCATCCTGATCCCTGCGATCCTCAACGGCCTGTTGATCGGCGCAATCTATGCGCTCGTTGCCCTCGGGCTGACGCTGATCTACGGCGTGCTCCACATTATTAATTTCGCGCATGGCGCGCTGTTGAGCGCGGCCTTGTTCGCCGCCTTTTTCGCCTTTCGTCTGTTGGGCCTTGATCCTTATGTCGCTGTCGTCCTGCTCGCACCTCTATTTTTCGCT
>Ga0207706_10007294_pt1 | contig 10222 bp, 5 predicted proteins | sample KBSC53metaG_FD_184318 | JGI IMG/M metagenome (GOLD analysis project Ga0207706, IMG submission 184318) | Corn rhizosphere microbial communities from Kellogg Biological Station, Michigan, USA - KBS C5-3 metaG (SPAdes) (version 2) | ecosystem: Host-associated > Plants > Roots > Rhizosphere > Soil ... | reverse complement strand
ATGGCAAGCTCACGGTTTGGACCGGCACCCAGCGCCCATTCGGTGTCCGCGACGAACTCATGCAAGCGTTTCATCTCTCCCCAACGCAGGTCCGCGTAATCCAACCGGATATGGGCAGCGGTTACGGTGGAAAGCATACCGGCGACGCCGCAATTGAAGCAGCTCGCCTGTCCAAGGCAGCAGGCAAGCCTGTAAAGGTGGTTTGGACTCGACAGGAAGAATTTACCTGGGCCTATTTCCGTCCGGCTGGCCTCATCGAAATCAAGGCAGGTGCAACGCGCGACGGGACACTCGTGGCATGGGAACACCACAACTACAATTCCGGACCCGCGGCAATCGGCACTCCGTACGACGTCGCCAACCAGGTGATTCAATATCATCCTGCAAAGTCACCCCTGCGTCAGGGTTCTTATCGTGGTCTCGCTTCCACCGCAAACCACTTTGCGCGCGAGTCGCACATGGACGCCATGGCACACGCTGCCGGAATAGACCCGCTCGAGTTTCGACTCAAGAATCTCAAAGACCCCAGGCTCCAGGCTGTCTTTCAAGCCGCTGCTGAAAAATTTGGCTGGGGAAAATCCAAATCTACTCCTGAGTCCGGCTTCGGAATTGCGGGCGGCACGGACAAGGGCGGCTACGTTGCGACATGTGCCGAAGTGGCGATAGACCCCGCGACAAAGAAGGTACGAGTCGTTCGCGTTGTCGAAGCTTGGGAATCTGGCGCGGTGGTAAACCCTGACGGCTTGCGCAACCAGATGTCGGGCGCCATAGTCCAGGCCATCGGTGGCGCGTTGTTCGAGAGAATTCTCTTTGCCAATGGCCGCATTCTGAATCCACACTTTGCGCAATATCGCGTTCCGCGTTTTGGCGACACGCCAAAAATAGAGATCATCCTCATCGATCGCAAAGATCTGCCCTCGGCCGGGGCAGGTGAAACCGGTCTGGTAGGCCTCGCGCCTGCCGTGGGCAATGCAATCTTCGCCGCAAGTGGTGTGCGCGTTCGCAGCATGCCCTTGGCGCCACGTAAAAGCGCATCCGACACTTCTCAGTCCAAGTTTGAGAGTTAAATATTCAATTGAGCCTTCTTGTCCGTCCCATTTATCTCCGAATTCCGCGCGGCCGAACCATCAGGAAACTCGCGATCAGATTCGACTCTCCGGCTCGCGCGCTCCTTCATCATCAAAAAAAACACGGGTACAAGAATCAGCACGTGAATTGTTGACGTGATCATTCCGCCAACTATTGGCGCCGCTATCGGCTTCATGACATCCGATCCGATCCCTGACTCCCATAGGATTGGGACAAGGCTCGCCAGGACCGCCGCAACCGTCATCAGCTTCGGACGCAGCCTGCGAACTGCCCCCTCAATCACTGCCTCTTCCAGTTCTTCCTTTGTGAGTTTCACACCATGAATAGCGTGTTTCTCGAACGCGTCGTGAAGATACAAAACCATAACTACGCCCGTCTCTACTGCGATTCCGAAGAGCGCGATGTATCCAACCCAAACCGCGACGCTAAAGTTGTAATGCAAGTACCACTGCAGCAGCAGCCCCCCGGTCATCGCATAAAGTGTGGGGAAAATAAGGACCATCGCCTCCAGGACGGAATGAAAAATCATATAGAGCAGCATGAAGATTACAAAGAAAACAACCGGCAAGATGAGCAATAGCCGCTGCCGCGCTCGAAGTTGGAATTCGTATTCACCTGACCACTGAAACGTATAACCGGCGGGAAGGCTGAGTTTTTCGTGCAGCCGTTTGCTTGCCTCATCTACGAACCCTCCGTAATTGGCATCCTTCAAATCGATGTAGATATATCCGGTGAGCGCTCCGTCTTCATCTCTGATCATCGCCGGACCGCGCGCGTAACTGATTGTGGCGACCTGCCCCAGCGGAACCTGCGCTCCTGACGGAGTAGCCAGGAGCACACCGCGCATCCGGTCAATGCTGTTGCGAAAGTCCTGCGCATAGCGAACATTGATTGGATAGCGCTCGCGCCCTTCAACATTCTCGGCGATGTTTTCGCCGCCGATGCCGGACGAAACGGCGGTTTGCACATCCGCTACAGTGAGCCCGTACCTCGCCGCTTCTTCCCGTTTCACTTCGACCTGAATATAGAAGCCCTGCGAGACACGCTCCGCAAAGATGGATCGCACCTGCGGCATCCCTTCAAGCGTCTTTTGAATCTGCGCTGCAAGGTGCTCGATTCCCTCGAAGCTGTGGCCTTGCACCTTTATGCCCAGCGGTGTCTTGATGCCGGTCAGTTCCATGTCAAGGCGGCTCGCCACTGGCATGGTCCATGTGTTGCTGAGTCCTGGATATTGTAGCTTCTGATCCATCTCCGCAATCAGCTTTTCATAGGTCATTCCAGGGCGCCATTGATCCTTGGGCTTCAGCATGACCGTCGTGTCATACATATCGAGTGGAGCATTGTCCGTCGCGCTGTCAGATCGTCCGACAGTTCCGAATACTCGTTCTACCTCCGGAAAGCTGCGCAGAATCTTGTCCTGAGATTGCAAGAGTGTCTTTGCCTGCTCGATCGCGATTCCGGGCAGCGATGTAGGCATGTACAGCGTCGAGCCTTCATACAACGAGGGCATGAACTGGCTGCCAAGTTTGAATGCAAGTGGCAGCGTGACCGCGAGAAACAGCAGGTTCACGAGCACCGTGATCTTGCGATAGCGCAGGCAGAGCCGCAATACCGGCAGATAGAGCGCCTGCGTAAAGCGAGATACAGGATTTGCTCTCTCCGGACGCAATTTTCCGCGTATGAGCAGCACCATGAGAACAGGAACGATAGTGATTGCAAGAATCGAAGAACAGCTGAGCGCCAGCGTCTTCGTCCACGCCAGAGGACGGAACATTCGTCCTTCCTGCGCCTCAAGCAGAAAGATCGGCAGGAAAGACACAATGATAATGAGCAGAGAGAAGAACAGTGCGGGCCCAACTTGTCGAGCTGCGCCGATGAGAATCTCTTTGCGTTCGGGATTCGAAACCGGCTCACGTCCCTCCTGTTGGCGTTCTGCGAGCGCGCGGTGCCCATTCTCAACCATTACGATTGCGGCATCTACAAGTACACCGATCGCCAGCGCCAACCCACCCAGCGACATAATGTTTGAGCTCACGCCGAGCCACACCATCGGCACAAACGAAATCAAAACTGCAATCGGTAAAGTGATAATCACGATAAGCGCGGAGCGGAAGTGGAAGAGAAAGACGAGGCAGACGATGCTCACGATAATCGCTTCGGCAATTAGATCTCTCTGCAGTGTCGCAATCGAATCTCTGATCAGGCCCGAACGATCGTATCCCGAGACGATCTGCACCCCTTCCGGCAGCGACGGCGCTATTTCCTTAAGTCGCTTTTCAACGCCCTTGATGACATTCAGCGCATTCATGCCCTGGCGCATCACAACGATGCCGCCAACGGTCTCCCCTTCTCCGTTCCAATCTGCGACGCCTTCCCGAATGTCGGGGCCGAAGCTTACACTTCCAAGGTCACGAAGAAAAATCGGCGTCCCGCCTTTGTTCCCAACGGAAACGGCCTCCAGATCCTTCAGGGAGCGAAGATAGCCCACGCCCCGAATCATGTATTGCGCTCCGTTCAAATCAAGCACGCGACCACCCACTTCATTCGAACTCGCCTTCACGCGATCGAGAACCATCGACAGGGGTATGTTGTAGGCGAGCAGTTTTTGCGGATCGAGCTTGACCTGGTACTGCCTTACGTACCCACCGATTGTCGCAACCTCGGCAACGCCCGGCACGGTTTCAAGCTGATAGCGAAGACGCCAATCCTGCAGGCTCCGCAGGTCGGCAAGGCTGTGTGTGTGGCTCTTGTCAATGATGGCGTACTCATAAACCCAGCCCGCGCCCGTTGCATCCGGCCCAATCGCCGGGTGAACAGCAGCGGGAAGTCGTCCAGTGATCTGCTGCAGATATTCGACAACCCGTGAACGCGCCCAATAAAGATCCGTGCCATCCTCAAACACGACATAGACGTAGGAATCGCCGGGCATGGTTTGAGCCCTGACCGCTTTCACATGCGGCGCCGCAAGAAGCGATGTCACGATGGGATACGTCACCTGGTTTTCAATAATGTCCGGCGGCTGACCCGGCCACGAAGTGTGTACAACAACCTGCACATCCGAAATGTCCGGAAGCGCATCGAGCGGAACATGCCCGAGACTCCAGATCCCTGCAAGAGTCAGCAGTAACACAACCATGAACACCATGAACCGGTTGCGGGCGCAAGCATTGATGATCGCGGATAGCATCACATCCCTCCCGCAACATCGGTCGTGGCAGTTTTTACAGCAACGACTGTGCCGTTCCTCTTGACAGTGATCGTGAGTTGCCAGGTTCCGCCGGAATTAAGTGTGACACCGCCGGTGTAGCTTCCCGGTCGGCTTTCATTCAGGTGCGAAGAAATGCGCGACGCCGGCATTCCCATGGCAGGCATCGCTGCCATGAAGAATGTTGCGGTCACATCTGCGCCCGTGCAGGGGGAACCATTTGCCTCAGAAACCGTCACACTAAGCTGGTTGTTGCCCTTTGAGGCCGGGCTTGGCCGAGTGCCGAATTCAATCTTCAATTGCTCCGTAGCCTTCTGCGCAATTTGCGGAGCCGGAGCCTCCGAGACATCCGGCGACCCCGCTGCCGCCTGAATCTGGCTCTCCGAATCGATTAGAAAGTTTGCAGAGGTAACTATCCGTTGATGAGGATGAAGACCGCCTGTGACAACAACAAGATCTCCAACGCGAGCGCCCAGCTGAATGTCCGTCGGCACCAGGCTTCCTTTCCCATCATCCACAAACGCAATATGACGCAGGCCCGACTCAAGAACAGCTGATGATGGAACGACCAGTTCCCTTCCCATGCCCGCCTTGAGGGACACGTTGACATACATCCCTGGTTTCAGGCGCAGACCTGGGTTCGCCACCGCAAGCCGCACCGCAACGGTGCGCGTCGCTGCATCCACCAAAGGAAGAATGCTCTGTACCGTTCCGTGAAGTACCTGGCCTGGATAGCTATCGAGCGTAACCTCCGCCGACTCGCCAGGTCTTACCCTGCCGATATCGTCTTGAAAGACTTGCGCATCGATCCAGACGCGAGACAGATCGGCGATCGTGTAGAGGCGCGTCGATGGTTCCGCATAGAGATTCGGCAATGCATTTCGTTCCGTAATGTACCCGGAGACGGGAGAACTAACCGTGATCTCCGTGATCGGCTTTCCAGTGCTTCGCAGCTTGTCGATGTCTGACTCTGGAATATTCCACTGGCGCAGACGTTCTTCCGCTGCGTGAACAAGCGACGCAGAGCCGCTGGCTACACCCTCCACGCCGCTTCCCGACATGGCCTTCTCATTCTGCTCTGCGAGCACAAATTCTCTCTGCGTCTGAACAAGATCGGGACTATAGACCGTGAAGAGCGGCTGGCCCTTGTGCACCTGCATGTAGTTAGCGTTCGCATACACATCGCGCAGGTAACCCGGAAAGCGAATCTGTACATACGAGACGCGTGTTTCATCGATCGCGACGGTACCGGTCGCGCGAATCTCATCGTTTAGCTGCTTGTATTCGACAATGCCGGTCTTGACACCAATACTCCGCATTCGTTCCGGCGTCAGTTGAATTGGAACGAGTGGGATTTCTACCTCCCGCTTTTCATCCACTGAGCGCGCCTTCGTCCCTGCCTGCGGACCCTCCGCAACGGGCTCAATCTCGTGCGATTTGGCCTTCGCACTTGTTTCTGCGCGGTGCCGATAGAGCAACACGCCTGCTACGCCTGCAATCAACAGCATCCAAACCAGAGAAGTACGCCAGACATATTTGTTCATCGCAGTTCCGCTCCTGTCAGAGTCTCGAGGTGTGCCAGGGCAATTTCATGATCGAGAAGTGCTTGCTGGTAGTCGTGTTCGAATGCGATCCGATCCATGAGCGCCGTTAGAACTGCGTTCAGCGGTCCGCGATTCGACTGATAGGCCGTCAGTTCCGATTGAAAGATGCTCTCTGCCTGTGGAATGAGGCCCTGCTGATACTCCTTCATGAGTTCGGCCGAGCTCCTAGCGGTAATAGATTCCTTCTGTGCCGCTGCAACCTGTTGTTGCTGATCCGCGTCCGCGTCTGCGCGCGAACGTGCAACCATCTCCGCAGCCTCGGCAATCTCCGCGTTCACGCGTTTCTTGCGCGGGAAACGCACATTGAACGTGGCGACATAGTAGTCGCGATACGAAGTGCCGGTCAGCTGGAACATATAGCCAACGCTGAAGTCCGGCTTCGTTCCGCGGCGTGCCGATTCCAGCCGCGCATCCTGCTGCACCACCATCGCGCGATCCGCCTTCAGCATTGCGTTCTGATCTGCAACAAGCGCGGGCGCGTCATGCTGTTGCGGCGAGTCGTCGGTTGCTTTCAGTGGTTCCGGCACAATGTTGGCTGAGTCCTGAGGCCGATGCAGAAGAGCCTTCAGAGTCGCTTCCAGTTGGCCCATCTCCTGCTCGTGCATCGTGGTCTCGCGGATCAGTTTGGTCCGCTCAAGTTGGCCGCGCAGAATATCCGCCTGACTTCCTTGCCCGACGCTGTAGCGAGACACCTCGGTCTTGATCAAGGTGTCGAGCACTGTCCTGTTGCGGTCCAGCAGATCGATGGTCTGGTCCAGGTAAGCCAGGCGCAGATAAGCCGTCTTCACCTGGTCCGCGATATTCGTGCGAACCACATCAATCTGCGCCTTTTGCGCATCGGCCTCGCGCTCTGCCGCCACGCCGCGCAACCGGCGCTTGCCTGGATAAGGAATATCCTGAGAAGCGCCAAAGCCTACGTAAGCAAAGTCGCTGTTGCTAAATCCGGCCCAGGGCTTTGGGCTGCCGACGCTGAAATCCTGAACCGTGATTTGCGGATCAGGAAGTGCGGTCGCTTGCTGCGGCCGATACGTCGCAGCCCGCCATGCGTGCTCCGCGCTTGAAACTTGTGCATTCTCACGCTGCGCCTCAGCAACCAGGCTGGCGAGGGATGTGCTCGGACCCTGCATCTCCTGGTGTATCTGCGCCTCTCCGCTCATCGCGCTTGAGACGGCGACTGCGGCAATCCATATAGGTACTCTTCGCATTGAGAAACTCCGCTTCCATGTCTTTGAACAGCGACAAAGACGCAATTCCGCGCACAGCCATGCGGATACGTCCGAAGACGGAGTCTTTCTAGATTCTTAGGTGTGTGCTGCCGGAGAGATCTGGACCGGGTGGATGTGTTTGCGACCACTCCATCAATCGGGAAGCCTGGCTCAAACTTGCGCTGACATCAAGCGGAAGCTCAGAGACTCTACCGTTGATTCCCTTTTCAATTGAGTATGGATCGGGCGGCATCGCCTCTGATTGGCTGGCGCCGGTGGCTCTGACGCAGCATCGCTGAGAATCTGACATGCTTCCTGAGGTGCAACTCATCTGCATCCGCTTGCAGCATGAATGACTCGCAGAGAATCCACCGGTACCCCCGGCAAAGCAAGCCATCACCGTCGGGGACGGCAAGGCAATCAGCACCGCAATTGCAAGTACGAGTTGGTGCATCTTCCGCATTTGGCTTGCCGATTCTCCAGCTACAACTAAAGAATTGCATGGATCACGAGATCGAAAAGTGATCCAGCTCACATCGCTCAGAAGACGCGACAGCTCTCAGTTTACTCCCGGCCTGAATATCCGGCCATCGTAATCACGTTTGGGCTTTTGCTGCTGACTACTTAGGAGGAACAACCTGCGGCACCCAGATCTTCCCGTCTGAGCTCACCCAGGTTTGAATGTTGTCGTTGACTAACTCAAACACTGCGTTATTGTTGGGCGTTACAGCGTCGGCTTGGGCAGGGGTCTCGCGAGTGCGAACCAGAACAGCACGCCCGGTCCACTGCGACGTGATCGAAACCCAGCTCTTGCCTGCGTCTTCCGTCATATACATTGTGCCGCTCGGGTCAAGCGCAATCGTACGCCCCTTTGCAGTCGTAACCGATAGCGCAGCCGTTCCGTTTGGCAGCAAAGTGCGCTTTGCCTTCAAGTCCGCCATCACCCTTCCAGCAGTGGCTGCCTTGTAGTTGCTCGCGGATAGCGTTGGTTGCCCGTTTGCGACCGGCGCCTTTGCCGCCGGGCTTGCCGCAGCCCCAAATGAAGCACTGCCCGCCTGGCCCACCGGGGGAGCCGAGGGCGGCTTCCCTGTCCCGCCGACCACGGAAACTTGCGCCGTTTGAAGTTGCTTGTTTTCCTTTTGACGTCGTTGTTCATCCTTATCCAGGTTCTCCGTCTTTTTGAGCGCCTCCTCTTGCGCTTCCTGGTGAGACAAATAGACCGCCCCAACCGAATTGCTTACATCCGCGGAATCTCGTGCCTTGTCCCCTTCGTTTTGGGATGACCGTGTCACGGAATCAGCGGAGCGCTCCGCAGGTTTCTTCGCCTGTTCGACAGCATCGAACTTTGCCATCGGCGTGTTCGAATCCGATCTCTCGGGCGCGGACTTCGCACGAGCCGGGCCTTGCTCCTGCGCTGACGATTTGGTCTTTTTCGAACCGGCCTCCGTCTTATCGACCGCTTTCGAGTTCGTAATCCGGCTTGAAGCAGCGCTCTCCTCCCCCTTTTCCTGCAGCGAGTTGACCGCAACTTGCGATTCCAGTGGACTGTGCCGCGCATGTTGTAAAACCGCAAAGCCGACAAACCCTGCCAGCGCAGCGACTGGAATCCACGCCAATCGCCATCCTCCAAACCAGTTGCGCTGCGGCTTTAGACTCGGTGCTCTGTCTCGACCGCCGTCATCCGACACAACCCGTGCGGCGAGATCTCCTTCAACACCCGCCGCCTCCTGCGCAAGGTAAACAACCTGGCGGCATCGGCCGCAGGTGGCCATATGCGCAAGTACCTGCTCCCGTTCCGTCCCCGTAAGCGCCTGCTCAACGAAAGCGTTGAGACTCTCCGCGTCGGGATGATTGCCGGATTGAATCGCCTGGTTCATTCAGCTGCCTTTTTCGGTGAGCCCTCACCCGACGCCATTCCGGACGAGGTCTCCAAATCTGAGAACGATTGAGATCGTGAACTTTGCATCAGCGTTTTCAAATCTATCTGAAGCTCAACATCTCGCGGATCGGTACCGAGCGCCTCTTCAGCAGCCCGTTTACTGATTCCCAAATTCCTGAGATTGCGTAGAACCTGCTTGCGGACAGCGTCCGTTGCGCGCCGCAACCTGCGACTTATCGTGGCCTCGTGAACGCCCAGCACCGCTGCAATTTGCGCCAGCGTCCGCTCATCAAGAAAATAGGCCGCGAGCATAAACCGCTCCTCGGCCTCGCTTTCCCCCAATGCTTGTTCCACTGCCTGTGCCACCATCGGCAGAGCCACGGGCGATTCCGCTACCGGCCGCTCGAGACTCGGAGCATCAAAGTCGTCCAGCGGTTCCTCCCGATGGCCTCGCCGGTATTGGTCAACGTGGCGCTGAGCGAGAGTTGTACGAAGCCAGCCGAGCAATGATCCTCGTCCGCGATACGAGTTCAACGGACAGCGCCGCAGCCCATCGCGCTCGGTCAGTCCGTAGAGTTCGGCATAAAGGGCACCAGCCAGATCGCGACCGATCGTCTCATTGCCGCTGATCGCAATGGCTGCACGGGCCAGCGGTTCCTGATAGATCGCGACGAAATGCACCCACGCTCGCTCATGTCCTGCAGCACACGCCCGAGCAAGCACGAGATCGCCTAGCTTCAGGCCTCCAAAGAACGCTCCCTGCTGCGCGAGGGAAACAGGCACGCTCAGATCCAGGCCAAAGTTGTGCGCCGTCCCCTCAACGTAGAGGATGTTGTCGAACTCATCCCGCCCGAGTCCCCAGTTCCCCGCACCGCACTCCCGCCAAAGGGTGTCCAGCAAGTCCTTTGGCAACCCTGCGATACCAGCGGTCACGTCGCCGGAAAGCGGCTCGTCGACAGGTTGAAGGGGCGAAGCGTCCACCCCTCGAAGATACGCCAAAAAAATCCTGCAAGAAAAGCGCAGCGCTTCGTTCTCCGCTCAGAGACCGGCATGATCGGGGAGGAAGAACATGAACATTCATCTCAGGCTAGGGTTAGGGAAAGTCGCACTTGCAGGTGCGGCGCTCGTGACATTCTTCGCGTTTCAATATGGCGATCGCGTACGCGCAGCTGCCGGCGGCCCGGTAGCAAGGGATACCGCCACTTACCGTGTATTGCCTCCCATCGAAAGCGGCAATTTG
>Ga0207706_10007292_pt1 | contig 10223 bp, 18 predicted proteins | sample KBSC53metaG_FD_184318 | JGI IMG/M metagenome (GOLD analysis project Ga0207706, IMG submission 184318) | Corn rhizosphere microbial communities from Kellogg Biological Station, Michigan, USA - KBS C5-3 metaG (SPAdes) (version 2) | ecosystem: Host-associated > Plants > Roots > Rhizosphere > Soil ... | reverse complement strand
GCGGCAACGGCCCTTCGGGCTCGAACACTTGGCCAAGATCGCGGCAATCGATCCAGCCATCGCAGCCCGGACACCTGATGTAATGCTCGCCTTCGTCGTTCGGCTGCTGCTCGCCGACGGGGCGACCGAAATAGGTGCCTCGAGGGATCATCGTCTCGGTGGCAGCTTGTGGATGAACTCGGGCCATTCGCTCTCGTCGACGACACGCATTTCGTCCGAGATGATCGCGATGGTGTCCAAGTCGGCGAGGTAGTCATGCAGCCGCCGCAGGTCGTCGGGCGTCATGAGCTTGCCATCGACAGTGTAGCGCCTGACCGACCTTTTCGTCATCGGCTCCAATCCTCCTCCGCCTGCCGCTTCACCGCAGGAGCCTCCGGGTTCTTGAACTTGAGCCAGTCGGGCGAGCGTCCCGATTATAGCGAGTGTCGCGCGGGAGCATCAGTCCATGGCCTTGAGGTCGAGCTGCGCGTCATAGAATAACGCAAGGTAGACCTGTCGGCTCACCGCGGCCATCTCATCGCCCAAGAACCCGCACAGCACACATCAACGAAATGACTCTGACTAGTTGTTCTCGCGCACTGCACCCGCAATGACAAATTCCCGAAGACAGAGGTAGCTTCAATCAACGGTGGCGGATTGCAAGAAAGTAATCAACTTGGTGCGGTCCTCGGCCGACGCGAGCCCGCCATACGGCTTCATGTTGTTGCCGGGCACAACCTCATCGGGTTTCGCGATGAAGCCGTCGAGCTTCTCCTTGTTCCACACGAAATCCGCGCCCTTCATAGCGCTGGAATAGCCGAAGGTCGGCAACGAGCCGGCTTTCCTTCCGATAATGTTGTGTAAGTTCGGACCCAAGCGATCGTCGCCTTCCTTGGTCGTATGGCAGGTTCGGCATGCGTTGTTGAATATCAATTGCCCCGAGCCGGTGTCGGCTCCCGCGCGCGCCTCCTGGGGCACCGCCGACGACGACAGCAGGATCAGGAATGTGGAGCAGGCTAGCCCGACGATCGCGATGCGAGGCATGAAGGCCTCCTTATCGGAATGTGTGCCCCTGCAATGGAACGCGCGGCGGAGACAATGTGTTCCTCCATACGTCCATCGTAGGGGATGAGCGGTTCGCCGAAGAGACGACTGCGACGAGTCGCTTGGGCCAGACGCATCGATCGAGCCGCACGAAGAGTAAATGCGTGCGTGTAGGGGAACGCACATGTGTTGGTACCGCGCGATCGTCGGCTGCACCCCTCGCGCGCGTGCGATTCCAAACGCATTTTCGCAACATGGAAACTGTAATTGGAACCTGGTCCTGCCTGTGCCATAATTGCGAGCATGGCAGGACATGTCATTATCCGAATCACCGAGCGCCTTGGGGGCGGTGAGCCGCTTCGCACCGCGTATGCCGTTGCTGAATCGAATCAGCACAGAGCGATCGCTTTATTTAAACTAAGACCGGATCACACCGCCGACGAGCAGGTTGAAGCAGTAGCCGAACTCACTCAATCCGCGTTGGATTCCTTGGGGCTTAAGCCTGGAACGATTAAGCCCCTATGACGGACAAGGTCAGTTTGTAAGGTCATTGATCAACGACGGCTGCAGCGCATAGTGACCAGATGTCAGCAGGATGGAACATTCGGGTCAGGATTCCGAGGGAAAACCTGGAATCGTGCGGAATTTCCTTGCCTACGAATCAGATGAGAAAAGAGCCATCGAATTGGTGCGCAAGAGGGTCCCCGTGAACGAAGGTGAGCTGGCCGAAGCCATTGCTAAAGTGGAGGAGAACCAATTTGTGGGCCCAGCGATGAGACCAGGCGACGTAATTCGGCTCGCCATGAAGGCAAACCTTGACGAGGGACAGTGACCTTGCCGCCCATCATATAGCAAGTGCGAGGCGGCTTGCTTGATCTTGTCATCCGAACTCGTCTTGCTCCTCCCTCATAGCCTTGGCGGTTAGCTGGTACAAATGCTCCTCGTACTGCGAAGGATTTCCCGTTGGCTGTAGCAGTAGATCAGTCACGGCTCCCGCCCCTGACCCAGTGTGCAGTGCCCTAGCGTGTCCCGCTCAAGGGCGGTGGCATCATCATCAGGTCCATAAGCTGCGGCACGATCTGGGCAAGAAGAAACAAGACGGCGGCCGCCAGGATGACGGCTAACGCAAACGCGACAACGTCAATGCCGTAAGATGGGCTGGCCATCGCTTGGGGCGCTCCAACTCCCCAAGATGGTGGTTAGGGCGCCGGCCGAGGAGGGCCTAGCAACCTCAACCGGCCGCTCATCGCGTCGAGCACGCGCGACCGACTGCTAATCGCAGCGTCTGATCGTGCGCGTGCTTCCGGCTCGCTCGATGGTTACCGTCCGGCAGCCCCCGTAGCGCCGGTCATAGGCATAATCGTGATACCCACGATAACGCTCACGGTAGCGGGGTCGACCAACGTCAACTGAAACACCGCCGGGGCCAACGTACACACCTTGAGCCAGTGTCGGTGCCGGAGTCGCGGCAGCCGTTGCTGCAACGAATCCAACCGCGATCAGAGATGCCTTAATCCACATAAGCGCGTCCTTTCTGTTCCCTCTCTTGAAATGAGAACTCGTAAGGAGCGGGCACGTTCCGAGTGAAACTTGTGGCCACGTTCACACCGAATAATGCATTGATAGATTAGTTGTTCACCCCGTTGGTTCGAGTGGAGCGCGTCATCGGACCGTTGACGGTCATCGACCAGAACCAGCGCGGATTGTCGCGACCGCCACGGGTCTCGCAGATGCGGCCGACCTCCCACTCGCCGGTAACGACGATGTAATCAGGCCGGTCCTTGCCGATCCCGGACCGAGGCCGGTCGGGCGGAACTCGAGGAGCATCGCTTACTCCTAGACTGTCTGATAGCCAACCGACGCCAGCGCTGTGCTGTGAGAAGGTGATGTCGCGCAGCAGGCCGTGATCGAGGTCGAGCAGGTGCTTACCGCAGACGAGTGCAGGCGTCATTCCGCAGAATGCCAGCGGTTGGCCGAGCAAACTCCAGGCATGGACAGGGTCACTAGCCCGTCGTAAGGGATCTATGGGCTAGTGGCGAACACACCCCCCGAACACCCCCCGTGAACGTCGTTAGTCCGAGAGCCCCGGCACCCCCATGTCGGGGCTCACTCGTGGAGGCCGGAAAAACATTCCCCGTTTTCGGTAATGATTCCGGTCTCGTTCCGCGGAACGTTCGGTAGTGGGTCAGCAATATCCACGATCAGCTTGCCGAGCTGGTTGGGATCGCGCGGGCATTTAGCGGTCATTTTGTGCGATGTCTCTAGGGCGCGACGAAATGCAGGACGATGGCAGCCACGATGCACGTCGCAACGGCAATGATCGCGCCCCTGCGCCTGTCTGGGAACAAGCCTAGGGTAAGTATCGCTAGAACGGCGAGTATGGCGATTTTGATAAAGGTCCAAACCATGAGCCGCTTCCTTCCCTTCTCGGGAGAATATGCGCCCGGTATCGGTCAGTTTCCAGCCCGTCCGGCTGCCACTACCGAACGTTCCCGCGGGCTCTGGGGTACTGGCCGGTTTATCCGCTAGTGGCCTGAGTTGAATTACACTGGCCGAATTGGGAATTGCAAAAATGTCACGGTTGCAGAATGTTGATGTCGCACTGTTGCCGAACCCGCACTCTTCGGGCACGCTGTAAACAATCACGATCCCGCCAGACTCGTGATTGCGCTGCACAAGAAAGCCCCGGTGACCGTGTCCCGGCCCGGGGCTTTCCATTAAGCGAACCCGTGTCATGTCATTCACCGCGACCTTTGTCTCCCTCGCCGTGATCGTCGGCGCCACCGCGATCGTCCTGACTGCTGTTGTTGGGTTCGGGTGTTACAGATTCTTGCGAGACCTTTTCGGTAAGGCGCCAGAGCAGGCCTAAAGGCCCATGATAAGGCCGCCTCCGATGGCGGCCTCGTCACTCGTCATCATCTGGTTCGCGAACGACCGGCGGCTCGTTGTCTCGGTCCTCGTCCTCGTCCTCGTCGTCATCGTCGTCGTTGGGATCGCGCGGCGGCATCGTGTTGAGGATGACGGAGACGATGCTCCAGTTGACCAAACAGGCAGCAAAATCCTCGGAGATGTGCAGGGTCATGTCGGCTCCTGTTGGATGTCGCGACATTCACAGGTGAATGCTATTCGCGTCGCGGTCAAAAATAAACTCCATCCGTTTCCGACGCGGTCTCGCTTCGGCCTCCCGCAACGTCACGCGCCGCCCTCAGCGCTCCCTTGCGCATTTTTCTTCTTCTTCTTCTTCTTCTTCTTCTGCATGCGCTCACGAGCAGCCGACAGGCTCGACGACTGTTGCAGCCCCACGGGGCGCATGGACCTGCGATCTGAGCAAAGGCGTTGCCGTTCCATTCCCGGAACCTTCTGTCTGAAACCCAACGTGATTGAACGCTAGCCTGCCTGGAACGTTCCTGGCGCGGACCCCTTGGCAGTTCCGGCGCTCCCCCGAGCCCGACGGTCCCGACAGCGCCGCTTCGAGGGGTCCACTCGTTCGTCAAAAAAGTTGCCGTGGGACAGGAAGCTTACGAATCCTTGTGCGTTGCTGGGCCGGGCAGCCCAGTGTCCATCTCGGACCAGGGCTCGCCTGAGTTTGCGTCCATCGCCCACCTCGCTGGGCCACATGCAAAAGAATGCCGGCCGCACATTGTCCGTTCCACATCAATGGCATTGGGTAGCGCCAGTTAGAGTTGGTCGTGGAGGCCGCAATAGCGCTCCCGCCTCTGCATTGCACGGAGTGAAGCGCATGCACCAATATCGTCTCTTAATACCTTTCGCGATGATGGACACTTTTCAGGCGTCCAACGCATCGAATGTGCCGACGAGAGACAAGCAGTCAAACAAGCGCGGCGACTTGTAGACCTCCAGGATGGCGAGGTTTGGGAGAGAGACCGCCTTATCGCGCGATTTCCCGAGCGTCAGAAAACAACCGAGTAAGTACGCCTCAGTTGACCGCTGCGACCTTCTTCGGCGTCGCGTCATTTATAATGGCGCGCGCACGGGCTTAGCCACCATGGCGGCAGAAGCCCCTAATCCAGATCTTGTTCTCCGATGGCCGCCCTGGTTGGCGGCTCGTCGCGCGCGCGAACGACGACAGCATCCGCGCACTACTCATGACGGAGCGATCCTCAATACCCCCAGTGAGCTTCTTTGGACGAAACCGTATGCCGACTCGGCCGTTGCTGTCTTGTGGTGATTTGCTTGCGCCGCATCGGCGCATATGCAAGTGACGGCCCGCCGGGCGTTCCACTATTGCGGCTGGCCACAGAGCGGTCGACGGCAGGGTAGCTCAATTGGCAGAGCGCGTGTGTGAACAGCACGAGACGGTGGTTCGAACCCATTCCCCCGCCGCCACCATCAAAAATCATCATTCCTGGTTCGCGCAGGCGCAATTTTATCGTCATCGTTGCTTGTTTTGGCGGACCTCTCCAGTTGCTTGACGAGTTCAGCTAGACGCGCAGGGATAGGCTCCGCGGTAGCGTCATAGTCGGCCTTGAGCCGACGCCCAATCGCAAGCAACCAAGCCCGTTGCAACATTTACCTCCGCCCGCCGAATGACCAATGGGGAAGCGCCCCGGAGGTTCCAGTTCAGCCCACAGCGAGAACGCAGTGGAGCCTTGCGCTTACTCGCGGCCAGGCGCCACGCCAAAGCCGCTGGCGTCGCCCCTAGCTGCCAACAGGGTGCCACCAGCAATATGTGGAATCTGCACCGCGCCGGCGGTTCGCGGGGCCTATGAAAACGTCGGGGGCGAGCAATTCTATTCGACTTTCGAAAGCGCCCATTTCAGGCTCCCTCCCACCTTCCGCAGCCGGGATTTCGGCCAAGGGCGCGAGGCGATCATCGGTGCGCAGCCCTGCCGGTTGGCCGGGACGTGGAACGACCGGCCAGCGCAACTGATCGGGGCCGCCGCGCGTTTCGTAGATGCGGCCGCCCCCATTTATTGGGCGGTGTAGTCGTTGCGGTCGCTGTCGATCGCAGAGCCGAGCCTCTAACCGGAGAGATCATCATGGACTCTAAAACCTGGCCATGTGCAGTCATTGCCATTTTGATGTGCGCGGCGGGCACGATGTCACAGGCGCAGGAGAGCGGGCCGCCGCAACCGACGCCGAGGGATGATCCGGCAACATCCGGCGCCGGCCCAACGTCCCGGGCGCCCGGTCAGTTCGATTATGATCCGCCGAAGGGAGCGTCCGTCACCACGGACCAGCGAGGACACACAACAACGAACTCCACGAGTGGTGGCTCTACGCCCGGCAACCTGCCGCGGGACCAGGGCAATGACAGCATCGATGCAATTGCACCCAAGAATTAACGGCTGTGTCATTTCCCGCTTGCGGCAGCCGATAGCTTCGACACGGCATTGCGCGAATTGATTCGTGTCCGAACAGCTCGCCCTCTTCTCTGACGGCGCTGCCGCCCCCCGAGGCCTGCGCTACCAACCGAGCTTCATCACCGCCCAGAGCGAGCACGAGCTCATCGCCCAAATCCGCGCGCTGCCGCTCGCGCCGTTCCAATTCGGCGCCTTTGAAGGCAAGCGCCGCGTCGCCTCCTTCGGGTGGCGCTACGACTATAACCAGCACAAGCTTGAACAAGCGGAAGACCTGCCCGCCTGGATCGCGCCCTTGATCGTGAAGGTGCAAGCCTTTGCGGGCCTCCCGGCTGCTTCCATCCGGCAAGTGCTATTCACGCAATATGAACAAGGAACCGGGATCGGCTGGCACCGCGACAAGCCGCACTTCGACCAAGTCTTTGGACTGTCGCTTGCGTCGGCCTGCAAATTTCGCTTTCGACGCAAGACCGGACGTACCTGGCAGCGGTTCACGCTCGAAGCCGAACCGCGTTCTCTCTACATGATGGCCGGCGAATCCCGCAGCATCTGGGAGCACAGCATCCCACCCGTCGACTCGCCGCGCTACTCCATAACGTTCCGCACCATGGCCGGCGAGACCACACCAGCCTTCCGGCCGCCAGGCCAGATCGCACGGTGATTTCATGTTCTCTCTGCACCAGACGCCGAAGGACCGTGCTGGCATGCATTGACGACGGCGCGCCGTGTCATGGCTTAGCCTTGGCGTACGCAATGAACTCGAGGACGGTTTTGGCCCGGAAACGATGGATTCACCACCATTGACTTGGGGCTAGCGGGTGATGGTTGCGACCGGCGCGATGTCGCGGATGAAATTGAAATTGAGCTCGTCGTAAAGCATCGCGTTGATCGCGCCTGACGGGCCGGCCACGAGAAGCGTGTAACCGTCTGGCGCCGCACGCACAACCGCCTCGGTGGCGATATTGGTGCCGGCGCCCGGCCGGTTCTCGATGACGAATTGCTGGCCGCGCTCCGATAGCCATTGCCTATCAGGCGCCCAAGCACGTCGGCCGTGCCGCCGGCGGCAAAGCCGACCGTCAAGCGCACTGGACGTGACGGATAGGCCTGCGCCCTGGCGATTTGACAGCATGCCGGGATTGTAAATGCCCCGCTGCCAGATGTCGGAATTTCCGACGAGCAATTCGCATGGCGCCTTCTCCCTCACGTGCCGTGGGCTTTGCTTGGCCGAACCCCAAATAGAAAATCACTTGTGACGAATATGACGCCGTGAAAAACTCGAAGGGCCTATACACACGGATCATTCGCGTTGACGGGTCCATGAATCGCAATTTTGATTGTCACCCGACAAAGGCCATGAGGTACCCACCAGGAGGGGTCGATGCACCATCTCACCCGCCGTGCCCTGCTTGCCGGGGCGACCGCAAGCGCGGCAACAGTCCTCGCGCCTATTTCCGGGATCCACCGGCTGGTTGCCAAGGCGGACTGTCTTCGATCCCTCAAGGAGTTTCTGCAAGAAGCACGCCAGAACCAGCTGACCAGCGGCCAGCGCAAGTTGATTGTCGAACAAGGAATCACGCTGCTCGACGAGTTTTACTGCCACCTTCCTCAAAAGAGACAGTTATACGGTTCGCATCCAGTAGAACGCCTGCGGGACCTCCGCGAAGTAGCTGGCGGACTCAACGACGATCTGCGCTTCCACGCCAGAATGATGGCGATCTTCACCGAGCTTCGCGACCAGCATACGCGCTATAAGCCGCCGAGGCCGTATCTTAGCGCCCACGCCTTCCTTCCATTCAGGATTGAGGCGTGTATCGAGAACGATCGGCGCAAATACATCGTAAGTCGCATCGTCCCTGGGTTTACGCACCAAACATTCCGCCCCGGTGTCGAGGTCATCCGCTGGAACGGCACTCCGATCGAGGGCGCGGCGGATCGTGCGGGCGGAGACGGCGCCACCCCTAGCGCAAGGGGGTGCATCGGCTTGGCGCGTTTGACACAACGCGTCTTACAACTCCATCCGGTACCCGAAGAGGAGTCGGTGCAGGTCCGCTATCGAGCGGATGACGGCCAGGAACTCGATATCGAGATTGCCTGGCAGGTCATATCGCTGCCCGATTCCTGCAACAGCAATTGCGACGAGATGCAACAGATGGGCGACTTCCGCAAATTCCTGTTTGCGAAGTACGACGTCTGCAGCGCCCCCATCGATTCTAAATTTCACACGACGCCTGGGGGCGACGTATTCGGATATATTCGGCTCTACTCGTTCGAAAACGTTTCCCCTTTGGACGGGGATAAGTGGGTCGACGAGTTTAAAAAACATATGGCGAAATACAGCAACACCAAAGGATTGATCGTCGACGTCCGCGACAATGCGGGCGGAAGCATCCGGACGAGCGAGCGCATATTGCAATGGGTCGCTCCACCCGGGCCGATCGCGCCCTCCACTCTGTATTTCCGGGCGACGAACACGACGCTGAGATTCTGCAATCTGCCGACGTCTGTCAGCGAACTAGGGCCGCCCCCGGAGGGATTGCATAAATGGAGTGAGTCGATCAAGCGGGCGTTGGACACCGGCGCGACGTTTTCGGACGCTTTCGAGTACACAACTAAAGCGCAATGTAACTCCGACGACCGCATTGTATTTCCACGCCCTGTCATCGTCGTGACAAACGGGATGACCTGGAGCGCGGGGGAATTCTTCGCTGCCGGCTTCCAGGATCACGGCGGCACGATTCTCGGGGTGGATGAGACTACAGGCGGTGGCGGTGCCAACTACCGGCAAATGAGTCAACTCAGCAAATATTTCACAGATGACCATCAAGCCTCACCCTTTGAGCCCTTGGCGAACATGGCGAATGGCGCGGATTTTCTGGTTGCTTTTCGCCGGAACAAACGGGTGGGCCGTGGGGCCGGCAAGGAAATCGAAGATGCCGGCGTCGTGCGCAATCGAGCCTACGCCATGACGCGCAACGATGTGCTCCACGACAACCAGGACCTGAAGAATCACGCCGCCAGACTACTTGCGCAGATGCCATGATCAGAGCGCCAGCACCGCGTTGCTATCGGACGCTACATTCGTCCCTGGCGGAGTGCGGTCAGAAGGACGGCGATCGCGGGGTCAACACGACAATCTGGACAATGCAGGGCCCCCTACGGAGGCGAAATGCCGACAGGTGTGCGAATGTTGAACGGCACACGGCAAGTTGATCGTTGCCATGATCGCCCCGCAGGGCCGCAGCAGACCGTCAAATATCGATCTTCGTGGTGCTGCCTTTGTACGTCACATCATACGGCGAACCACCCGGCTGCTTCTTGATCGTGAGTTGGTCGTTATTCTTCTTGCGTGTGATGGTGACTGCCACGCCTTCAAGCAGGCTAATCTCCGACAATGCCTGCTTGGTTTCGGCTGTCATGATGCCGAGCTTGCTGGCGATGTGCTCGACAACCTCCGGTGGGAGACTGACTCGTGGTGTCGACGGTGAACTCTCGGTTTCCTGTGAGTCCACCGAAATGCCAATCCCACCCATTCGGCCCTCCATCAATGTCGGCCAGCTTACAAGACTCGCTGGCAAGCAGTAACTCTTATGGCATATTATCCATAACTTTCGGTGCGGCAAACGGGCCCACAAGTACCGATCGTGGTGTCCGATCGCACTGAGCAATGCCTCGTCGTCACTTCGATTTGGGACGATCTAATCGAGCGATATTCCTGCGAATTCCACGACTTTGCGCCATTTCGTGTGTTCGTCGGCCATCCATTGTCCGAACTCGGCAGAGCTCATTGGCATGGGCACCCCACCTGCGCTGACAAACCGGGCGGCCAGCCGAGGGTCGGCTAGCGCGGAATTGACGGCTTTGCTCAACACGGAGGCGCTT
>Ga0207706_10007291_pt1 | contig 10225 bp, 8 predicted proteins | sample KBSC53metaG_FD_184318 | JGI IMG/M metagenome (GOLD analysis project Ga0207706, IMG submission 184318) | Corn rhizosphere microbial communities from Kellogg Biological Station, Michigan, USA - KBS C5-3 metaG (SPAdes) (version 2) | ecosystem: Host-associated > Plants > Roots > Rhizosphere > Soil ... | reverse complement strand
TCGTACTCGACCGTGACCTGGGTCTTGCCGTCGGGCCGCAGGTAGGGGATCTCCCCGGAGCGGCGGACCTCGGCCAGGCGGCGCGCCAGCCGGTGGGCCAGGGCGATCGGGACCGGCATCAGCTCCGGGGTCTCGTTGCAGGCGAAGCCGACCATCATCCCCTGGTCGCCGGCGCCCTGGGTGTCGAGCGGGTCGGTGTCGCCGGCGCGCTCCTCGAAGGCGTGGTCGACGCCCTGGGCGATGTCGGGCGACTGCTCGTCGATCGCCACCGTGACCCCGCAGGTGGCCCCGTCGAAGCCGTACTTGGCCCGGTCGTAGCCGATGTCGAGGATGGTCCGGCGAACCACGCTCGGGATGTCGACATAGGTCCTGGTGGAGATCTCCCCGGCCACCAGGACCAGGCCGGTGGTGATCAGGGTCTCGCAGGCCACACGGCCGGTCGGGTCGTCGCGCAGGATCTCGTCGAGGATGGCGTCCGAGATCTGGTCCGCGATCTTGTCCGGGTGCCCTTCGGTCACCGACTCGGACGTGAACAGGTACCGGTTCGCCACGTGTGTGCCTCCAAGGAAGTTCGCGCCGCGCGATGGGCGGCAAGTCAAAGCCGAAGGGTAGCCGGGCACGGGGGCGGAGGCAAACCCCTCTCCTCTGACCCGGTGCCCGGGCCGCCCCTCAGCGCAGTGCCCGGAAAAACGCGCGAACGTCCTGGACCAGCAGGTCCGGAGCTTCCATGGCGGCGAAGTGGCCGCCGCGGCCGAACTCCGACCAGTGCCCGATCTTGCCGTCGGGGTCGACCAGGCGCCGGACCAGGTCGTCGCCGGCGGCGAACACAGCCCAGCCCTGGGGGACGTCCGAGGGGCCCGGCCAGTCACCGCCGTGGGCGGCCTCGTAGAGGAACTGGGCGGCCGACGCGCCGGTGCCGGTGAACCAGTAGAGGCTGACGTTGGTCAGCAGCTGGTCGCGGTCGACGGCGTCCTCCGGCAGGTCGGCCTTCGGGTCGGTCCACTCCTTGAACTTCTCGGCGATCCAGGCCAGCTGGGCGGCCGGCGAGTCGGTCAGGGCGTAGGCGACCGTCTGGGGCCGGGTCGTCTGCAGCTGGAGGTAGCCGAGGCCGTCGGCCTGGAACTGGCGCATCCGCTCCAGGCTGGTCCGATGCTCGGCCGTCACGGCCGCCTGGTCGGCCTGGTCGCCGGGCGGGAGGGCGACGGCGGCAACGGCCAGAGGGTCGCTGTTGAGGTGGACGCCGACCACGTGGCCGGGGTCGAGGCTGGCCAGCATGCCGGTGATCCCGGCGCCGATGTCGCCACCCTGGGCGCCGTAGCGCTCGTAGCCGAGCCGGGCCATCAGCTCCGCCCAGGCCCTGGCCGTCCGGGTCATCGCCCATCCCGGCTCCCGGACCGGCGTCGAGAAGCCGAAGCCGGGCAGGGAGGGGGCGACCACGTGGAACGCGTCGGCCGGGTCGCCGCCGTGGGCCCGCGGGTCGGTCAGCGGGCCGATCGCGTCCAGGAACTCCACCACCGACCCGGGGTACCCGTGGGTGATGACCAGCGGCAGGGCGCCGGATTCGGGCGAGCGGGCGTGCAGGAAGTGGACCGGCTGGCCGTCGATCTCGGTGACGAACTGGGGCACCTGGTTGAGCCGGGCCTCCTGGGCACGCCAGTCGTAGCCGTCGCGCCAGTACCCGGCCAGCTCCTTCAGGTAGCCGAGCGGCACCCCGCGGCTCCAGCCGGCTCCTGGCACCTCGCTCGGCCACCGGGTCCGGCCCAGCCGGTCGCGCAGGTCGTCCAGTGCCTCGTCGGGGACCTCCACCCGGAACGGCCGGATCTCGGCGTCGGCCATCTCACCCTCCTTGGGGGACGAACTTCGGGAACGAACTGTTCTGTTCCCGGATCATATCGGAACGGAACGATTCATTCCAGTTAGAGTCGGCTCAGGTTGTGGCGGCGCGGGGGGCGGAGCCGCGGAGGGTCTCGACCCGGTCGAGGAGGCGGGCGGCGATGGCCGCCTTGGAGGTCCGGGGGAGCTCCTCGACGGTGTCGGCGTCGACCAGGTAGGCGTCCGCGTCGTCGGCCCCGAAGGCGGAGTTGGCGCCCTCGACGTGGTTGAGGACCACCAGGTCGAGGTGCTTGGCCTTGAGCTTGCGGCGAGCCCCGGCGAGGTGGTCGCCGGTCTCGGCGGCGAAGCCGACCAGGACCTGGCCGGGCCGGCGGCGGCGGCCCAGCTCGGCCAGGGTGTCGGGGGTGGGCTCGAGCACGACCTCGGGGACGCCCTGGTCCTTCTTGAGCTTGCCCTCGGCGACCCGCTTGGGCCGGAAGTCGGCCACCGCGGCCGCCATCACCAGCACGTCCTGGGCGTCGGCGTCGGTCAGGACGGCGTCGTAGAGCTGCTGGGCGGTCTCGACCCGGACCACCCGGGCCCCGGCCGGCGGGTCGACGGTGGTGGCGGCGGCCACGGCGGTGACCTCGGCTCCTCGAGCCACGGCCTCGGCCACGATCGCCGCGCCCATCCGGCCCGAGGAGCGGTTCCCGAGGTACCGGACCGGGTCCAGCGGCTCCCGGGTCCCACCCAGGCTGACCAGTACCCGCACCCCGGCCAGGCTTCGTTCGGGGGCGAGGGCGGCGGCGACGCCGGCGACCAGGTCGTCCAGCTCGGCCAGGCGGCCGGGGCCGACGTCGCCGGAGGTGAGCGGGCCCGATGCCGGGGGCACGACCCGGGCCCCGCGGGCCTCGAGGGTCGCGAGGTTGGCCCGGGTGGCCGGGTGCTCCCACATCTCGGTGTGCATGGCCGGGGCGACCACCACCGGGCCGCCGAAGGCCAGGGCGACGTTGGTGAGCAGGTCGTCGGCCAGGCCCGCGGCCAGCCGGGCCAGGGTGTGGGCGGTCGCCGGGGCGACCACCAGGACCTGGCCCCAGCGGGCCAGGTCGACGTGGGTGACGGCGGCCGGATCGTCCCAGACCGAGGCCGGCACCGGCCGGCCGGTGAGGGCGGCGAAGGTGGCCCGGCTGATCATCCGCTCGCCGGACTCCGTGAGCAGGGGCTGCACCTCGGCCCCGGCGCGCTGCAGCTCGCGGGCCAGCTCGGCCGCCTTGTAGGCGGCGATCCCGCCGGTCACCCCGAGCAGCACCCTGGCACCGGCCAGGACCGGGCTCGACCGGGGGGCTACCGCTCCGCTACCTGAGCCTCCCGGACCCCCCGCCGCCCTGTCCACCTACTTGATGGACTCGGCGACCTCGGCCGGGCGCTCCCAGTTCAGCTTGTCCTCGACCAGCTCCTGGAGGGCGACCGAGAGGGCCTTGCGGTTGGGGCCGGCGTCGACCATCGGCGGGACGAACTCGCCGATGCCCTCGCCGAGCTGGCTGTAGTAGCCGTTGATCTGCCTGGCCCGCCTGGCGGCCAGGATGACCAGGGTGTATTTGGAGTCGACCCGGGCGAGCAGGTCGTCGATCTTGGGCTCGATCATCAGTGCTTCCGCTCCTTGACGCGCGTGTGACCGCCGTTGATGGTACGCCGCCTGAGCCGATCGACGATCTCGACCACCTCGCGGGCGGCCACCTCCAGGTCGTCGTTGACCACCGTGACGTCGAACTCGGGCTCGGCGGCCAGCTCGTCGGAGGCCTTGGCCAGCCGTCCGCGGATCTGCTGGTCGGTCTCGCTGCCCCTGGTGCGCAGCCGCCGCTCCAGCTCCTTGAGGCTGGGCGGGGTGATGAACACCATGAAGGCCCGCGGCTCGGCCGCCTTGACCTGCCGGGCGCCCTGGACGTCGATCTCGACCAGCACGTCGCGGCCCTCGGCCAGGGCCCGGTCGATCGGCTTCCTCGGCGTGCCGTAGCGCTCGCCGAAGATGTCGGCCCACTCCAGGAACCCGCCGGCCTCGATCATGTCGTCGAACTTGCCGCGGTCGACGAAGTGGTAGTGACGACCCTCGTCCTCACGTGGCCGCGGCCCCCGGGTGGTGGCCGAGATGGACAGCTCCAGGTCGGGTAGAGCGGCCAGCAGCCTGGCGACGATGGCGCCCTTGCCGACCCCAGAAGGGCCGGCGAGCACGATCAGCTTGCCTCGCCGACCCGACTGCTGGTAGCCCCCACCATTGGTCAACGCGCGGTGCTTGCTACTTCTTGCCGCCGAACTCGGCGAGCAGGGCGTCCTTCTGCTTGGAGCCCAGGCCCCGGACCCGGCGGGAGGCGGAGATGTCGAGCTTCTCCATGATCTTGCGGGCGCGGACCTTGCCGACCCCGGGCATGCTCTCGAGCACGCTGGAGACCTTCATCTTGCCCACCGTCTCGTCGGAGTCTTTGGCAAGGACGGTGGCCAGGCTCATGTTGCCGCTCTTGAGCTGAGCCTTGAGCTCGGCCCGCTTGCGGCGCGCCTCGGCCGCCTTCTCCAACGCCTGCTGGCGCTGCTCGGGCGTCAGGGTTGGCAGGGGCATTCGTGCCTCCTCGTAGGCTCGTTCTGGATCGAAGACTGGCGGATTCTATGCATACCTTGGCGGCGGCCACAATCTATCGGCGCTGGTCAGAAACCCTCCTGTGTTCACAAACCGTCAAATCGACCTTGAGCGTCCATCGCTTTGGGCCGGTTCGCGCGTTCGTCCCCTCCCTCCTTGGGCCCTGCCGCGAGCGCCTCGTCGCGCACCGCCCGGGCGGCCGCGCCCACGTCGTCTGACCTGGTGATCGGGCGCCCGACGACGATCCGGCTGGCCCCGGCGGCGACGGCCTCGGCCGGGGTCGCCACCCGTGCCTGGTCGTCAGATGACGCCGACGAGCGGGCCGGACGGACCCCGGGGCAGATGAGCTCGACCGAGGGTCCGAGCTGGGCGCGCAGGGCGGCCACCTCAAGGGGCGAGCAGACGATGGCCGGGCAGCCGGACCGCACGGCCAGGCCGGCCAGCCGGGGCACGGCCTCGGCGGCCGGGGGGAGGCCGACGGCGGCCAGGTCGGCCGGGCCGGCGCTGGTCAGGATCGTCACCGCGGCCACCCGGCAGCGGTCGCCGGCGGCCTCGACGGCGGCCTCCAGCATGGCCGGCCCGCCGAGGGCGTGGACGGTGACCAGCTCGGCCCCGGCCCGGGCGGCGGCCCGCATCCCGCCGGCCACGGTGGCCGGGATGTCGTGCAGCTTGAGGTCGAGCATCACCCGGCGGCCGTCGCCAGCCAGGGCGGCGACCGCGGCCGGCCCGGCGGCCCCGAACAGCTCGAGCCCGGCCTTGACCATCCCGGCCGCCTCCCCGGCGGCCCGCGACCAGGCCAGCGCCTGCTCCAGGTCGTCGGTGTCCAAGGCCAGGACCAGTGGCGACTCCATCGGCGGAGCCTACTCGCGACCTGTGACCGACGGAACGGCCATGGTCAGCACTCGGCCCCGGTCAGGGCCCGGGAACGGGGGCATGGTCAGCGTTCGGCCTTGAACATCGCCGGGAGCTCGGCCGGCGACCCGGCGCCCTGGGCGTCGAGGTAGCGCTCGAGGCCCTCGGCGACCTCGACCACCGCTCGAGGGTTGAGAAAGCTGCCGGTGCCGACGGCGACCGCGGTCGCCCCGACCAGCAGGAGCTCGGCCGCGTCCTCGCCGGTGACCACGCCCCCGGTGCCGACGATCGGCACCCCGGGCAGGGCCTGGGCGACCTGCCAGACGCAGCGGACGGCCACCGGCCGGATCGCCGGGCCGGACAGCCCGCCGGTGACCGCGGCCAGCCGGGGCCGCCGCCGGCCGACATCCACGGCCATGCCGAGCAGGGTGTTGATCAGGGTCAGCCCGTCGGCCCCGGCGTCCACCACCGCCCGGGCAACGGCGACCAGGTCGGTGACGTCGGCGGTGAGCTTGGCCAGCACCGGGGTCGAGGTGGCCTGCTTGACGGCCCGGACGACCTCGGCCGCGGCCGCCGGGTCGGTGGCGAACACCTCGCCGCGGTGCTCGACGTTGGGACACGACAGGTTGAGCTCGACCAGAGCCACCCCGGGCTCGCCGTCCAGGCGGTCGGCCAGCTGCCCGAACTCGCCCGGGGTACGGCCGACCAGGCTGGCCACAACGGTGGCGCCGGCGTCGGCCAGGAAGCGCAGGTCCCCGGCACAGAACGCCTCCACCCCCGGGTTCTGGAGGCCGATGGCGTTGAGCATCCCCGAGGGGGTCTCGGCCACCCTCGGGGTCGGGCGGCCGCGGCGGGGCTCCAGGCTGACCGACTTGGTGACGATCCCGCCGAGGGCGGCCAGGTCGACCCAGCCGGCCATCTCCCGTCCGAACCCGAAGCACCCGGAGGCGGCCAGCACCGGCGTCCTGAGCCGGACCCCGCACAGGTCGGCCGACAGATCGACCGTCATCCGGCCGGCTCCAGCTCGGGGTAGCCCAGCTCGGCCCAGGCGATGGCCGCGCCGTCGAACACCGGTCCCTCCAGGCACGACCTGGCCATCCGGGTCGGCGTTCCCGGCCCGACGGGCAGGACGCAGGAGAAGCAGATGCCGGTGCCGCAGGCCATCTGCTCCTCGACCGCGACCTGGCAGGCCACGCCTGCTGCGGCGGCCACCCGGCTCACGGCGGCCAGCATGGGCATGGGGCCGCAGGCGTAGACCCGCTCGGCCCCGGTGCCGGCCAGCAGCTCGGGCAGGGGGTCGGTGACCAGCCCGCGCCGGCCGGCCGACCCGTCGTCGGTGGTCACGGTCAGGCTGTGACCGAGCCGCTCGGCCTCCATGGCGTGCAGCAGGCGGCCGGCGGTGGCCGCCCCGATCACGAAGTCGACCCGGCAGCGGCGCGCCCGCAGCTCGGTGGCCAGGAAGAACAGCGGGGCGGTGCCGTAGCCGCCGCCGACCAGCAGGCAGCCCGCCGGCGTCTCCGGTGGGTCGAAGGCCCGGCCCAGCGGGCCGAGCGCGTCGACCACGTCGTGGGGCCGCAGCCCGGCCAGGGCCCTGGTCCCGGCCCCGACCACGTCGAACACCACCTCGACGGACCCCCCGGGCCCCCCCGGGCGCTCGATCCGGTGGATGGAGAACGGGCGCCGCAGCGGGAACGAGCGGTCCTCGCCGGCCAGCAGGTGGACGAACTGGCCGGGGCGGGCGGTCGCGGCGATCTGTGGCGCGGCCAGGGTCAGCGCCTGGTACTCCCCCACCCGGCGACGTTCCAGCACCTCACAGAGCTCCCGGACGGGGCTCATGCGCCATGCCAGGCCTGGAGAGGGCGGACGGCCAGGTCGCCGGCCAGGCGGGCCTCGATCCCCTGGACGACGGCGGTGAGGCCGGAGAGGGTGGTGATGCAGGGGATGTCGGCGGCCACGGCGGCGATCCGGATGTCGTAGCCGTCCTCCCTGGCCCCCGGGCCCGCCGGGGTGTTGACGACCAGGTCGATCTCCCCGGCCCGGATCCGGTCGACCACGTTGTCGGGCCCCTCGTGGCCCTTGCGGACGATCGTCGCCTCGACCCCGTTGCGGTGCAGGACCCCGGCCGTGCCGGTGGTCGCGACCAGGGTGAAGCCCAGGTCGGCGAGACGCTTGGCCGGCAGGACGATGGCCCGCTTGTCGGCGTTGCGGACCGACAGGAAGGCCACCCCCTTGGCCGGCAGGGCCCCGTAGGCGGCCTCCTGGCTCTTGGCGAACGCGGCCCCGAAGCGGGCGTCGAGCCCAAGGACCTCGCCGGTGGAGCGCATCTCGGGCCCGAGCAGCGAGTCGGCGCCGGGGAAGCGGGCGAACGGCAGCACCGCCTCCTTGACCCCGACGTGGGCGGGCTCGGCGGACGTTTGGAGATTCAGGCCGGCCAGGGTCGACCCGGTCATCAGCCAGGCGGCCGCCTTGGCCACGGGCAGGCCGGTGACCTTCTCCACGAACGGCACCGAGCGGCTGGCCCGCGGGTTGGCCTCCAGGACGTACAGCCGCTGGCCCTTGAAGGCGAACTGGACGTTGAGGATCCCGACCACGCCGAGGGCGCGGCCCAGGCGGGCGGTGGCCTCCTCGACGGCGGCGACCTGGTCGGCCCCGAGGGTGATGGGCGGGAGCACGCAGGCCGAGTCGCCGGAGTGGATGCCGGCCTCCTCGATGTGCTCCATCACCCCGCAGACCAGCACCTGGCCGTCGGTGTCGCAGAGGGCGTCGACGTCGACCTCGACCGCGTCCTCCAGGAACCTGTCCACCAGGACCGGCCGGTCCCCCGCCCCGTCAATCGCGGCCAGGGCGCTGGAGCGGCTGAGGCCGTCGGCGTCGTAGCAGACCTCCATGGAGCGGCCGCCGAGCACGTAGGAGGGGCGGACCAGGACCGGGTAGCCGACCCGGTCGGCGACGGCCAGGGCCTGCTCCACGGTGGCCGCCTGGCCCCAGGGCGGGGCGTCGAGGCCGCACCGCTCCAGGACGGTCCCGAACCGGCCGCGGTCCTCGGCCAGGTCGATGGCGTCCGGCGGGGTCCCGAGCAGCGGCACCCCGGCCGCGGCCAGCCCCTGGGCCAGCTGCAGCGGGGTCTGGCCGCCCATGGTCACGATCACCCCGACGAGGTCGCCCCCGGCCGCCTCGGCCCGGCACACCTCGAGCACGTCCTCGCAGGTCAGCGGCTCGACATAGAGGCGGTCGGCGACGTCGTAGTCGGTGGAGACGGTCTCGGGGTTGCAGTTGACCATCACCGTCTCGTAGCCGGCCTCCCGCAGGGCCTGGACGGCGTGGACACAGGCGGTGTCGAACTCGACACCCTGGCCGATCCGGTTGGGCCCCGACCCGAGCACCACCACCCGGCGCCGGCCGGTGGCCGGGACCTCGGTCTCCTCCTCGTAGGTCGAGTAGTGGTAGGGGGTGGAGGCCTCGAACTCGCCGGCGCAGGTGTCGACCGAGCGGTAGACGGGCTCGATCCCGAGGGCGCGGCGGCGGGTCCGGACCTCGCCCTCGGTGGCCCCGACCGCCGCCGCCAGCTGGGGGTCGGAGAAGCCGTGGCGCTTGGCCCGCCAGAGCAGGCCCCGGCCCAGGTCGTCGATGGAGGCGGCCGCGGCCACCTCGGCCCCGACCTCGACGATGCGGGCGATCCCGTCCACGAACCAGGGGTCGATGTCGGAGGCGGCGGCCACCTCGTCGACCGTCCCGCCCAGCCGCAGGGCCCGCTCGACCGCCTCCAGGCGCTCGGCGGTCGGCCGGGCGCAGGCGGCCAGCAGCGCCTGGGCAGCGGCCCCGGGCGTCCCCGGAGGAGGGTCGTCGGCGGGGTTGCCGAGGCCGGAGCGGCCGTTCTCCAGGGAGCGGCTGGCCTTCTGGAGGGCCTCGGGGAAGGTCCGGCCGATGGCCATGACCTCCCCGACCGACTTCATCCGGGTGGTCAGCTCTGGGTCGGCCCCGGGGAACTTCTCGAAGTTGAACCGGGGCACCTTGACGACCACGTAGTCCAGGGTCGGCTCGAAGGCGGCGGCGGTCTTGCCGGTGACCTCGTTGCGGATCTCGTCCAGGGTGAAGCCGACGGCCAGCTGGGCGGCCACCTTGGCGATCGGGAACCCGGTGGCCTTGGAGGCCAGGGCCGAGGAGCGCGACACCCGCGGGTTCATCTCGATCACGACCCGGCGGCCGGTCCGGGGGTCGACGGCGAACTGGACGTTGGCCCCGCCGGTCTCGACCCCGACGGCCCGCAGCACGGTGAGGGCGTCGTCGCGCATCTCCTGGTACTCGCGGTCGGACAGGGTCATCTGGGGGGCGACGGTGACCGAGTCGCCGGTGTGGACGCCCATCGGGTCGACGTTCTCGATCGAGCACACGACCACGGCGTTGTCGGCCCGGTCGCGCATCACCTCGAGCTCGAACTCCTTCCAGCCGAGCACCGACTCTTCGATCAGCACCCGGCCGACCGGGCTGGCGGTCAGGCCCTCGCCCAGCAGCCGCCCCAGCTCCCCGTTGGTGATCGCCTGCAGGGTGACCTCGGACGCCGGATCGAACCGGTGCTGGGAGATCACCGCGACCTGGGTGCCGGCGAGACGGTGCTCGGCGATGCCGATCGACGAGGCCTCGATCGCGCAAGCCGCGAAGCCGCGATCGACGAAATCGCGCAGCGCGTTCTGCAGCGTGATCGGATCGGGAGTCGTCAGGCCGGTCGAGACCAGCTCGGGCGGATCGCCGCCTGGCGCGCTCGGCGGTTCTCCCTCCGGCGAGCGCGGCGGTTCTCCGATCCCGAGCGTGCCGATCACGCCGCAGCGTCGGCCGAGCGCGGCCAGCGCCTGCGCGATCCACCACGCCGTCGAGGTCTTGCCGTTGGTGCCGGTGACGGCGACGACGTCGAGCTCGGCGCTCGGGTTGCCGAGA
>Ga0207706_10007289_pt1 | contig 10225 bp, 4 predicted proteins | sample KBSC53metaG_FD_184318 | JGI IMG/M metagenome (GOLD analysis project Ga0207706, IMG submission 184318) | Corn rhizosphere microbial communities from Kellogg Biological Station, Michigan, USA - KBS C5-3 metaG (SPAdes) (version 2) | ecosystem: Host-associated > Plants > Roots > Rhizosphere > Soil ... | reverse complement strand
CGGTCTTCACGCCGATCAACGCGGCCGTACCCATTTCTGCCGGGACGGCTTCGCGGCATTTCGAACAGAGTCGGCGCACCAGTCGCTGCGCGACGACGGCGCGAAGGCTCGAGGCGAGCAGGAACGGCTCGACCTTCATGTCGCGCAGACGGGTGATGGCCCCGATCGCGTCGTTGGTATGAACCGTGGAGAGAACGAGGTGCCCCGTGAGCGACGCCTGCACCGCAATGTCTGCCGTCTCGCGATCCCGGATCTCGCCGACCATCACGACGTCCGGATCCTGACGGAGAATCGCGCGCAAGCCCGTCGCGAAGCTCATACCAACCTTCGAATTGACCTGGGTCTGGCCGACGCCCTCGATCGCATATTCGACCGGATCCTCGACCGTCAGGATATTTCGGCTGCCGTCGTTCAGCTCCTGCAGGCTGGCATAGAGCGTCGTCGTCTTGCCGGACCCGGTCGGACCCGTAACCAGAATGATTCCATTTGGCTCAGCCAGAGCATCGTGGAGGATGCGCTCGGCCGCCGTGCGGATCCCAAGCTGGTCGAGCGAGAAGCCTGCGGATTCCTTGTCGAGGATACGAAGAACTACGCGCTCGCCCGCCCGGCTGGGCAAGGTCGAGACGCGGACGTCGAGCAGTTTGCCGCCGAGCGTCAGGCCGATACGACCGTCTTGGGGAACGCGCCGCTCCGCAATGTCTAGCCTCGCCATGACCTTGATCCGGCTAACGACGACCGGTGCGACATGGACGGGCATCCGAAGGCTCTCGCGAAGCACGCCGTCGACGCGCATTCTAACCACGAGGCCGCTCTCGTAGGGCTCGATGTGGATGTCGCTGACGCCGCGCCGAACCGCCTCCGCGATGATCCCGTTAATCAGCCGGATGGCCGGAGCGTCGTCGGCACTGTCGAGAAGGTCCTCGGCAGTCGGCATACCGGTCGCGAGCGCGTTGAGTTCGTCGTTGCTGTCGATGGCTCCTGCAAGACCCGCGGCGCTTTCGTCCGCATAACGTGAGTGCAGGTAGCGATCGAAATCGGACGGACTGACTTTCCGGATAGCGAAGGGCTGGCCGAAATAGCGGCGGACTTCGATCAGGACCGTGGGGTCGGACCCATCGCGAAATGCGACGGCCGGACATCCGTCTTCACTCGGAATCAGCACAACGCCGTTGGCCTTGGCGAAGGCGTACGGGATATCGCGGACAATCGCGGCCTCGCTTGGCTCAACTTCGACGGTCGGGGACGTTTCGACAGAGACCTCTTCGACGGCGGTTGGCTTGGCTTCCGCTTCAGACGTCTCCACCTGAGAGTCGAGAGGGGTCACGACCGTTCCGATCACCGCACCACGAAGCAATTTTCGTCAGCAGCCTTCAGCTGCTCGCAAATCTTTCCCGCACGCCAGTCCGATGCCACGCCCGCCCGAAGCCGCACGAGATGCCTGGAGCCACTGTTGTAAGGGACGAGCATCTTGCTCGACCCGGCAAGCATCGGGAAGCGCGATGACAGCGAGCGCCACGCGTTATTCGCCTGACTTGCCGTCTCGAAAGCACCGAGTTGCACGGTCGCGGCCTGATCGGAATCCACAACGGCCTCGAACTTCTGAGCCGCTGCAGGCTGCACCCGCGCGGGCGCCGTACCGGTAAAGGACTCGACCGCCGAGTTCTCGCTCGTCCGCCTGGGTTGAGGCGGGGGCGGCGCCTGTTGAGCCGTCTGCGGCGTATAGACTGTATCGCCCTGCTGGATCGGCGCGGCCGTCGGCGGGCTGGCGCCCATATAGTCGCGCACCAGGCTGTCGATGCTCGGCTCCCGGTCCGGATAGCGCCGTGCTTGCTCGTTGCGGATATAGCCGTAGCGCTGCGCAGTCAGCTGCTGCGCTTCTTCGCGAGTGCGGACGATCACCGGACGGATGAAGACCATGAGGTTGGTCTTGGAGCGCTGACGCGTGCGATTCTTGAAGAGTTCGCCAATGCCCGGGATGTCGCCGAGCAAGGGGATCTTCTCGATCGTCTTGCGCTCATTGTCGTCGAGAAGGCCGCCGATCGCGAGGATGTCCCCATTGTCGACGGTAAGAACCGTCTTGAACTCGCGCTTGTTGAGGATGAGGTCCGTCGACTTGGGGGCGACCGGTCCCGCGACGCTCGACACTTCCTGGCGGATGAAGAGCTTGATTGACCCCGACGAATTGACCTGCGGCTTTACGTCCAGCTGGATGCCGACGTTCTGCCGCTGCACTGTGCGGAACTGGTTCTCGAAGTTGGACGAAAGGGCCTCGCCAGTCGTGATCGGGACTTCCTGGCCGACCAGCAGCTTCGCCTCCTGATTGTCGAGGGTCATGATCGACGGCGTGGACAGAATGTTCGAAGCGCTGTCCTGCTTCACCGCATTGATGATCGTGCCGAACCAGGTGTTCTTCGCGATCTCCCACATACCGCCGGCGAAACCGCCCGTTGCATTGAGCACGGAAGATACTGCCGCTGCCGTCACTGCATTTCCGAACGGTCCCTCGCTCGTGGTCGTGGTGACGCCATCGTTCGTGGTCGTCGTGTCGTCGGCCAGCGCCTGGTTAGCGATGCCGGCACCGACGGTGAGGATGGGCGGCTGGGCGTTGGACCAGTTGGTCGCTGCGAAAGGCGCGTTCTTGCCAGCAAGCAGGAACTGGACGCCGAGCCTCTTCGCGGCCTCGTCGCCGATCTCGACGATGATCGCTTCGACGAGCACCTGCTCGCGGCGCGTGTCGAGCTGGCGGATGACCTCGCCCAACTGGCGCTGAGCGTCCGGATTGGCGGCAACGATCACGGCATTGGTTCCGGGATAGCGCGTGACGACCGCGGGTCCCCAACGCACGATGCCCGTACCAGCCGAGGCTTGCTGGACCGGAGGCGCGGACTCGCCCTCCGATGGACCGGCGCCCGTCCCCTCGCCATGCTGGCTGCGGATGAACTCGGGCGCTGCCGATGGTTGGGTCGCCGGTTGCCCGACGAGTTGCTGAAGCACCGGCAGAAGCTGCTCCGCATCAGCGTGCTCGAGCCAGTAAACGCGGACCTCAGTCCCTCCCGCAGCGCGAGCGTCCATTTCCTTGGCGAGCCCGGCGAAGCGCGCAACCGCCGAGGAATCCCCGCGAATTGCGATGGCGTTTGCGGAATCGACTGCCGAAACTGTGATCGGTGAAGAACTCCCCTGGATCAGGCCCTGCAATGAGTTAGCGACCTCACGCGGGCCCATGTTCTTCAGATAGACCATCTGCGCCTTGGTCGCGCTCGCATCGTTGGAGTCCATCTGGCGAAGAAGGCTGCGGATGCGCCCGATGTTGTCAGAGAAGTCCGCGATGACGAGGCTGTTGGCGTTCTTGTTCGCGGTCACTGAGCCTTGAGGACTGACGAGCGGCCTGACCGTCTCGATGGCGCCCGGCGCATCCATGTTGTGAAGGCGAACGACCTCCGTGACGAACTCACTGCCGGCCGCGCCGCGGCGGTTTGCGCGAACCGGCTGGCTCGCCGCACCTTCGAGCTGCTGGATCCGATAACCGCTCTTGATGGGGATCGCGACGAGCCCGTTGGCGCGCAGGGTCGAAAGGAGAACCTCGAAATATTCCGAGCGGCTCAGGGGCCGTTGGGTGACCAAAGAAACCTTTTGGTTCACGCGACTGTCGACGACGAAGGTCTTGCCCGTAACGCGCGCGGCGTCGGCGGCAAGAGCGCGCACTTCAACGTCACGCATATTGACGCTGTACTGGGCTGCAACAGGACTTGCGAACGCCAGCATGAGGGCGCTCGCGAATACTCTATATTTCATCGATTCGCCGGTAAATTCAGAGGGATGGGTACAGTCTGCGCACCCCGCTCGACCGTAAGAATCAGGCGGGCCCCTGGCGCCAGACCTGCTTGTAGCTGCTGGACATCGATTAGCGACGTGACGCGGGCTCCGTTTACCGCGACAATCACGTCGCCCTGTCGCAAACCGGAGGCAGCGAAGGGAACCTTGTTGCTGCCGGGGTTCACGATGACGCCGGTCACGTTGCCGGCGCTCAGGCGAGGCTTGAAATCAAAGGCGTCGGCGATGGCCGCTCCAGTCTGACCGGGCTGGGCCTGGGTACCTGCTTCGGACCCGGGCATGTACAGCGACTGCCGCACCCCACCGCGGTCGAGATCGACGTGGTCGAAATGAACGGCTGCGAGCTTCACGCCCGGCGCGACCTCTTCGCCGACGACGTAGCTTCTCTGGTCGCCCTCCGGGGCACCGAGAATTGCCGAGCCGGCGATCCCGTCACTGCCCAGCCTCGTGCCGAAGAGCTGGAGATCGGCAGGCGCCGCGACGGTCGCCTGGGCCGCGCCTGAGCGCGAGCGGAAGAAAGGATCGACGCTGGCAAGGACGGCCGATTGCGCCTCCGCCGAAAGGGAGCGCGGGGCCGCCGGACGCCAATCGCCGAACGGCCCGACCGGAGTCACAATGGTCCACAGCAGCTGCGTGGCCGAGATCGCCAGAGCTGCGAGGATCACCGCCTTGAGCCAAGTATAGAGGTCGAGTGGAAGTCCGTGCCGGAACGGCGCAATGGCTTGTATTTTCAAGCTCCTGAACACTGCTGGGAACGCCCCTCCCCGATTCCCCGATGGGCGCGCGCGACAATTGACCATGGCCCGGCACGGACCGTTTGTGGAGTCAAAATTAACCATATTTTCGGGCGGTTCGCCGCACCCGCTCGATCACTAGCCCGATTGCGACAGCGCCTCGTATTTGTCATGTCGCTGGGGGATAGGAGGACATCGCGCGGCGCGACGCCTCGCCATCGTCGCGGACACTGCTGGATGACCTATTCAATCCTGATTGCCGCCATGCTCGTCGGAGCGGTTCCTGCTCGAGCTCAAGGGCTTTCGCCGGTCACGGGCGGCGTTGAGGCGCGCAACGCCGCGGCGACCTTGCGCGTCACGGCGCTCACCGATTCCATACTTCGGGTACGCATCACTCGCGGCGGGCAGTTTCCGGAAGATGCCAGCTGGGCTGTTCCGGAGGAAGTTCGCCGGAAGAGCGTGGCCGTGAGCCAGACGAAAGACGGATTCCGGACCGGCGGGGTCGTCGTCCACATCAACGCCGCCGCACTGGGCCTGACGGTGACGGACAGCGACGGCCATGTCATCGTCCAGGACCAGCGCGATCCGCTGCGATTCGTCGATCGTGGCTTCACTTTGAGAAAGGCCATGGAGGCCGGCGAGAGCTACTATGCCCTCGGCGACAAGACCGGGCCGTTCAACCGGCGCGGAGCGAGCTACGTCAATTGGAACACGGATGCCTGGGGCTTCGATCGCGGAACCGACCCCATCTACAAGTCGATCGCCTTCACGATCGCGAGTGGGGGCGCGGGCGGCGCCTACGGCCTGTTCCTCGACAACACGTTTCGAAGCGCATTCGACTTCGGCCATCGCGACGATGGAACCCTGGAGATCAGCGCCGACGGTGGACCGATCGATTATTACATCATCGCCGGACCCACGGTCGGCGACGTCGTCCGACGCTACACCGATCTGACGGGCAAAGCCCCGCTACCACCTCGCTGGGCGCTCGGCTTCCAGCAGTCGCGCTACAGCTACATGAGCGAGACGGAAGTCCGAGGCATCGCAAAGCGCCTGCGTTCGGAGCGCATACCGGCAGACGTGATCTGGCTCGACATCGACTTTCAGGATCGAAACCGCCCCTTCACAACCAATTCGAAGACTTTCCCCGACCTGAAAGGGCTGGCTGGGGACCTCGCCGCAGAGGGCTTCAAGCTAGTCACGATCACGGATCTCCACGTCGCGCACGCGCCGGACCAAGGCTACAAACCGTACGACAGCGGTCTCGGCGGCGACCATTTCCTCAAGACCTCGGACGGCAAGACCTACATTGCCCCGGTCTGGCCTGGGCCGTCGGTGTTCCCGGACTTCACGCGCAAGGCCAGCCGCGATTGGTGGGGTGGTCTCTACAAAGAGTTCGTCGACGACGGAATCGCCGGCTTCTGGAACGACATGAACGAGCCGGCGATCTTCGAGACTCCAACCAAGACCATGCCGCTGGATACGGTTCACCGGATCGACAGCGACGATTTCGCACCACGCGCCGCGAGCCACGCGGAAGTCCACAATGCCTACGGGATGGAGAACAGCCGGGCGACGTACGAAGGCCTGCTGAAGCTTCGCCCGAACGTACGGCCGTTTGTGATGACGCGAGCAACGTTTGCTGGTGGACAACGTTTCGCCGTCAACTGGACGGGCGACAATAGCTCGACCTGGGAGCATCTGAAGCTGGCGGTCCAGCAGATGCTCAACCTGGGCCTGTCCGGCCAGGCGTGGACCGGCGCCGACGTCGCCGGGTTCATCGGCGGGGCGAGCCCGGACCTGATGACTCGCTGGTATGAAATCGCCGCTTTCACGCCGATCTTCCGAAGCCATGCCGCGAACAGCGCACCGCGGGCAGAACCCTGGGTCGACGGTCCCGAGCATCTCGCAATCCGCAAGCGATTCATCGAGGAGCGTTACCGGCTCCTGCCCTATCTCTACGCACTTGCCGAACTGAATTCCCGCACCGGCGATCCGATCATGCGGCCCGTCTTCTATGACTATCCGGACATGGCGAAGGCGCCGTGCGATCAGTCCATGGCCTTTACGGTGGGTCGCGACTTGCTCGTCGTTCCGCCACCCAATCTAACGGCGCCCCAGGCGTATGAAGTCTGCCTGCCGTCCACCGGCTGGTACGATTATTGGAACGGCCGCCGGATCGACTCCGTGAAGATCACCGAACCGAATGAGCTGGCACATCTACCTGTCTACGTTCGTCCCGGGGCAATCCTGCCCCGCCAGCCGGTGACTCAGTCCACGTCCGAAGTTCCGAAGGGACCGCTCTCGATCGATATCTATCCGGGTCCCGATTGCCAGGGACAGATTTACTGGGACGACGGTGTGAGCATCCGCGGCCGATCGCTTCGCCAGGCCATCCGCTGCACGCAAGGCAAGGACGGGCTGATGGTCCACTTCGACAAGAGCACTGGCAGCTACAAACCTTGGTGGAAGGAAATGGAAGTGACCGTCCACGGCTGGACCGGCCCCGCCCGTGTCCGCGCCAATGGCCGAACGATCCCGGCGATCACCGGTGAGGGCGCACAGATCGTCGCGTTCAATCTACCCGACCAGCCGGGCGCGTCCGACGTCGTGATAAGCCGGTTCTAGCGATGGAGGCCACTCGCCCATCGAAACCGAGGCTGGTCCTATTCGCCTTCGGGGACTTCGCATTCAATCTCTACTGGCAGAGCGTGATGCTCTTCCTGTTGTTCTACTACACGGATGCCCTGGATCTCCCGATCGCGGTCGCCGCAACGACCTACATGATCGCTTCCGTCTGGGACGGCATCGCGAACTTCGTCGCCGGCATCCTCGTCGACCGGCGGCACTCGACCCTACGGTACGGTGCGATCCTCGTTGCCGGTGCGGTGCCGCTCGGGGCCTGCTTCATGCTCATGTACATGCCGCCCATCACGAGCGGCGCCTGGGCGATCGCGAGTATCCTAGGCGCGCACCTCCTGTTCCGCACCGCTTATGCCGCGGTGAACGTGCCCTATCTCGCGATGACCGCGCGAGTCAGCGCGGACGCAGGCGACCGTGCGTTCGTCGCCGGCATACGCATGCTCTTCGGAACCGCGGCGGCGGTCGTCATCGCGCTAAGCACCGTGTCGGTCGGCCGTTGGCTCACCGGATCGACCGCATCGCAGGCCTATTTCGCGGCAGCCGCCCTTTTTGCCGCGATCGGGACGATCATCCTGGTGATCGTCGGTGCGACCTACCGGGACGGCGCCAAGATCGAGCGCCCCCTGCCGGCAAGCGTTCGCGACCTGTTGCTCAGCCTCGTTCGCAACCGTGCATTCGTCACGCTGAGCGCGGCGATGATGGCGATGATCGTCGCCATCACGGTCATCAACAAATCGGTGCTCTATTATTTCAAATATCTGCTCAACGACCCCGAAGCCGGCCAGCTCGCGCTGGCGTCGATGGGCGTCGTAAGCGCCATCGCCATCCCCTTGTGGATGGTGCTTGGGCGAATCGTCGGACTTCGGGCGCTTTGGTTCATCACCGCGGGACTGGGTATTGCGGCCCTCATCATCTTTGCAGCGATCGACGTGCACGAGTCCGGGCTGATGCAGCTGTTCCTGATCATCCTCCAAGTCATGATCGTCGGACTGAACTTCGTCTTCTGGGCAATGCTTCCGAACACCGTCGAATATGGCGAGCAGGCGACCGGGCTCCATGTCGAAGGCGGCGTGTTCGGTGTCGCCGCGCTCCTCCAGCGAATCGCCATCGGGATCGCCACGGCCATCCTGGGATGGAGTTTCGCCTCTGCCGGCTATGTTCCCAACGTCGCGCAAAGCGCCGACACTCTCAGCGGAATGCGAACGACGATCGTCATCGTGCCGATCATCTTCCTTGCGCTTTCCTGCCTGGCGATGCTCTCCAACCCGCTCGGACGTCAGCCGAAGAAGCCGACGAGGCTAGACCCGGAGCCCGCCTAGGCGGTCAGCGCGAAGGTCCCGTGGACGCCCTCGGCCTCAGCCGACGGAGCAATCCAGACGTCAAACTCTCCGGGCTCCACGACGGGCTTGTTGGCCAGCCCGTAGAACCCGAGATCCGTGGGACGGAGAACGAAGCGGACGACCTCGGATTCGCCCGGTGCCAGCTTGATCTTCCGATAGGCCTTCAACTCGCGGACCGGGCGGGTGACGCTCGCCACCCGGTCATGAATGTAGAGTTGCACCACTTCTTCCGCTTCGCGCGAGCCGCGGTTGGTGATCCGCGCGCTAACGGCGATCTCGCCTTTCATTCCCAGGCTGCGCCCGCTCAGCGCGAAGTCGCTGTAATCGATCTTCCCGTAGGTCAGGCCGTGGCCAAAGGGATAAAGCGCGGTGTTTGTAATTCCACGGAAGCGAGCCTTGTACTCGTCCAGCTTGGGATCGGGGTTCGGCCGTCCCGTCGGTTTGTGCGCGTAATAATAGGGCTCCTGGCCCGACCGGCGGGGGAAGCTCGTGGGCAATCGGCCGGACGGTCCGTGCGCGCCGAACAGAACATCGGCGATCGAATTGCCGGTTTCGGTGCCGAGGAACCAGGTTGCAAGGATGGCCTGCGCATTCGCAACGGCCCCCTCGAGAGCAAGGGCGCGGCCATGCTTCAGGACGACAACGACCGGCTTGCCCACCTTCGCGACAGCCTCGGCAAGCACCTGCTGCGGCTCGGGAACCACGATTTCCGTGCGCGACTGGGCTTCGCCGGACATGTTCTGCGCTTCGCCAATGGCGAGCACCACGATGTCCGCTCGCTGGGCCGCGGCCACGGCCTCCTCGATCCCGCCCGACAGCGGCTGCTCGACGCCTGAACCCTGGGCGAGGATGAGGGCATTCTTGTCGGCCAGCGCGCCGCGCACACCGGTGGCGAGATCGACGGCCTTTTCGTCGGTTCCGTAGACCACCCACGGACCAACGAGATCGTGCTGCCCTGATGCGAACGGACCGATCAAGGCGATGGTCTTGCCGGATCGCGGAAGCGGCAAGAGGTCGCCTTCATTCTTCAGCATGACGATCGATTTCCGGCCGGACTCGCGGGCCAGCGCGCGGTTGCGCGAAAGCATGGAGCGGGCCTTCTCGCGCTTCTCGTTGATGCGCCGAAACGGGTCTTCGAAAAGGCCGAGCATGTGCTTCGCTGCGAGCACACGCCGGACCGACGCATTCAGCGTTCCTTCCGGGACCTCACCGCTGCGCACCAGCTCCGGAAGGTGGTTGCGATAAAGGCCGCTCTGCATGCTCATGTCGACGCCCGCGAGGAACGCGAGCCTGGCGGCGTCGCGCCCGTCCTTCGCATAGCCGGCCGCGATCATCTCCTCGTCGCCCGTATAATCGGAGACGACGAAGCCCTGAAAACCCCATTCGCCGCGAAGCAGGTCGGTCTGCAGCCAATGATTGCCCGTCGCGGGCACGCCGTTGATCTCATTGAACGAGGCCATCGCCGACATCGCGCCGGCGTCGAACGCGGCCTTGTAGGTCTGCAGATAGACTTCGCGCAGGGTGCGCTCCGACATGTTGACGATGTTGTAGTCGAGGCCGGATTCGGCTGCGCCGTAAGCCGCGAAATGCTTCACGCACGCGAGGAAATGCTCGTTCGACTTGAGGTTTGTTCCCTGGAAGCCATGAACGCGCGCTGCAGCAAAGAGACTGCCCAGT
>Ga0207706_10007285_pt1 | contig 10227 bp, 10 predicted proteins | sample KBSC53metaG_FD_184318 | JGI IMG/M metagenome (GOLD analysis project Ga0207706, IMG submission 184318) | Corn rhizosphere microbial communities from Kellogg Biological Station, Michigan, USA - KBS C5-3 metaG (SPAdes) (version 2) | ecosystem: Host-associated > Plants > Roots > Rhizosphere > Soil ... | reverse complement strand
GTCTGGACATTGTCACCTCGTAAGGCTTTGTCGAGCTACAGTTGACTCCCGCCAGGCCAAACTCCACCCAGCGAGCCGCGCGCTCAGACCGCGGCAGGCTGGGTCGCGCCACCTCGTGGCTTGAACAGTATGGCGAAGAGCACGAACACGATCAGCGCCCCTACCGACGGCACGAGCCAGATCGAGTGCCAGTCGTGGGTGACCTTGAGGCACTGCCTTGCGGCAGCCGCGGCGTCATCGCACGCCGCATTCGCAGAGGCGTAGCGGTTCACTACCGCGCCGGACACGAAAGCGCCGATGAAATAACCAAGGCCGTTGGTGACGAAGTTGATGAGGCCCTGAGCGGCGGCACGGATTCTCTCTCCAGCTCGCTGGTCGGTGTAGATCTGACCGCTGACGAAGAAGAAGTCGTAGCAGACGCCGTGCAGCAGAATGCCGAGATAGATGAACGGCATCACCGGACCTTCGGCCCCCAATCCAAAAGCGAGATAGCGGAGCGCCCACGCCGCCATACCAACCAGCATGATCACCTTGATGCCAAACCGCCGCAGTGCAATGGGCAGCATCAGCATGAAGAAGATCTCCGACATCTGCCCGAAAGTCTGAATGAAAGCGGGATCGGGAGCGCCAACTTCGTTCAGGAATGGATTGGCGAACGTGTAATAGAACTGGAGCGGAATGCAGAGAAGGAACGACCCCGCCACGAAGATGAAGAAATCGCGGTTCTTGAGCATGGCGAGGGCGTCGAGCCCGAGCGCGTCGTGGACGCGGAAGTGCGTTCCGGCGGCCTTCGGCGGCGTGTGCGGCAGCACCAATGAGTACAACGCCATGATGATCGACGCGCCAGCGCACAGCCGCATCGGCAACACCAGTGCGTCGGCGTGGAAGACTTTCCCGACAAGAATGCCCGCCACGATCCACCCGATTGTGCCCAGCACCCGGATGAACGGAAAGTCGCGGCCAGGGTCGCTCACATGATGGAACGAGATGGAGTTGGTTAGCGAGAGCGTCGGCATGTAGCACAACGCGTACAGGATGAGCAGCGGATAGAAGCTGCCGAAAGATGTCTGCAGAGACACCATGTACATCACGATGCCGCCGATGAAGTGCAGCAGCGCCAGCAGCTTCTCGCTGGAGAAGTAGCGGTCCGCGACGACGCCCATGAAAAAGGGCGAGACCAGCGCGGCGATGGCGGTAGCTCCGTAGGCGAGGCCGATCTGACGATCGGTGAAGTGCAACGTCTGCCCCAGATACGTCCCCATCGTCACGAACCACACCCCCCAGATGAAGTACTGGAGGAACATCATCGCCGACAGTCGCGTTCTCGAATTCACTTTAGCTCCCGGATGCGGACGTTGCGGAGGGACAGCGTTCCATCGTGGTCACCTTGAAATCCGATGTAGCCCTTCGGGGCGAGACCGTAGTTCGGGTACGCCGCGAACTTGCTCGCCTTGACCTTCGCCTGCCAGTCAGCGCTCCCGATCTCGTACTCGAGGAGTTTCTGACCATTCAGCCAGTGCTGCACTGTCTTGCCGTTCACGACAAGGAGCGTCGAGTTCCACTGGTCCGCCGGTTTTACGACTCCAGCGGCAGATGGATAGAGCCCGTAGTCGGCGCCGGCCGACGTGAGTCTGCTCTTGCCGTCCGGATGTCCCGCATCGTCGAGCAGCTGGTACTCGGGCGCGCTCCAGTAAATGTGGTCGTACTCTTCGGTGCCGCGATAGAACAGGCCGGCGTTGCCACCCGGACTCAGCTTCCAGTCGAACGCGAGCTGAAAGTTTCCGAATTGGTCCTTGGTGAGGATGTCCCCGACGGGACCAGTCTTTGTCAGCACGCCGCTCTCGATGCGCCAGCCGGCGGGCAGACCCTGCTCCTTGTAGCCGCGCCAGGCGTCGGTGCTCGACCCATCGAACAGCGCACGCCAGCCGGCCGCGCGTTGTTCCGCTGTCAGCCCCGTAGTCGTGGCAGCCGCCGACGTCGTACTCCCACTCTCAGCCGGCGGGCTGTTACCCATTTGCGTGCAAGCAGCGATCGCCAGCACGGATTGCGCTAACATCGCGGCGCGTGCTGCAGCTCCTGATATCATGGCTTTCGGTTCCTCGAGAAGGAGTTTTCAGACCGACCAACCAGCGCGGTACTCGCGCGTCAGATACTGATTCGCTTCCGGTATGTTGGTGACGCGCATGTTCTCGCCGTCGTAGAGAATCTTTCTTCCCTGCCCTGTGCGCAGCGCCACGATCCCAAGCAGCATCGTCTCGGTGAGCTGGGCGGCGTACTCGATCGGCGAGCTGGCCTTCGCCTCGCCTTTGATCGCTTTGACCCAGTTCATCTCGTGGCTCCAGGGAATCCGCTCGTAAGTCTTCGGCACCAGCGCGGCTTCCTCTGACAAGGAGATCGGGAAGAGCCGCGGATTGGAGCCGTAGGTGTCGTGCATCAGGACGCCTTTCTCTCCGATGTAGATCACGCCGCCCTCGCTCTTCAGACTCACATCGTCGGGAAGGAGATCAGGACGTGGCGGATAAAGTCCGCCGTCGTACCACGTGAGCTTTACCGGCGGCTGTGCGCCACGAGCCGCGAACTGGTAGTGAACGGCGGTCGCCACCGGATAAGACACGGGCTTGTTGTAACCGCGCGCCTCGCGGCTGTCCTTCGGAGCTTTGGGATCCGGCGGCACCGGAGTAGTGCCCCATTGTGTGGAAGTCGCTTCAATGCTCGTCGGATAGCCGAGTCCCAGCGACCATACGGGATGATCGATGAGGTGCGCTCCCATGTCGCCAAGCGCACCGACACCGAAATACACCCAGCCGCGCCAGTTGAACGGGTGATAGATCGGATGATACGCCACATCTTCGGCTACGGGCCCGACGTAAAGATCCCAGCGCAGTCCCGGCGGAATCGGAAACGATCCCATGGCTGACGCCAGGACCTGATTCACATAGCGAAAGCTCCATGGATTTCCGAACGGGCTGGGCGGCGGCGGCGCCGGCGGCCCACCAACCGGACGTGGAACTCCCTGTGGCCAGTACACGACGGGCCGGTTCGTCCAGACGTGAACGTCTCGCACCGGACCGATGATTCCCGCCTGGATCCACTCGTTGATCAGACGCGCGCTGTCACTCGAGTGACCCTGATTCCCCATTTGGGTGACGAGCTTTGGATTCGCTACCGCAAGCTCGCGCAGCTTGCGCGCTTCGTACACCGAGTAAGTGAGCGGCTTCTGGACATAGACGTGCTTTCCACTCTGCATCGCCGCCTTCGCAGCCACTGCGTGCAGATGATCGGGTGTCGCGATCACGACGCCGTCGATGTCTTTCTGCTTGTCGAGCATCTCGCGGAAATCGGAGTATCGCGCGGCCTTGTCGAACTTCTGCTTGAGGGTGATTCCCTCCGGCCGATCCTTCTTGTCGTTGTCCTTCAGCTTTTCGGCGACTTTGCTCTCGGAGAATGCAAAGTCGACGTCCGCAAAGGCGACGAGGTTTTCCGTCTTGGCCAGCTCGAGTGCGTTCTCGGACCCCATCCCGCCGAATCCAATCACCGCGAAGTTCATCGTGTCGCTCGGCGCCTGGAATCCGGGCCCGCCGAGGACGTGCCGCGGGACGATCATTACTCCAAGTCCAATTTTTCCCGCATCTGCAACGAACTGACGGCGCGTGACCTTCCTACGCGTCATGAAGAACTGCTCCCTGAGTCAGAGTGTCGGGTGTGTCGATCAGATTTCGACGGAGGCGAGATACCTGTAGCTGTTGGTGATGGTCGCGATGGGGTTGGCCGGCTGATCGTGCTCGACGAAATAATGCTTGATGCCGGCTTTGCCGCTCTGGGCGAAGATCTCCGGGAAGTTGATTTTGCCGCTGCCGACGTCGACCATGCGATTCTCGGGCGGGCCCGCCGAATCCTTGACGTGCACCATCGGAAAGCGGCCGGGGTATCTGTTGAAGAACTCCAGCGGATCACCACCGCCGAATTTCACCCAATAGAGATCCATCTCGAAGTCGACGAGGTTGGGATCGGTGTTCATCAGCAGCAGGTCGAGCGGTCTCACTCCCTCGACCGGCCTTATCTCGAAATCGTGGTTGTGGTAGGCGAGGCGAAGTCCCTGCGTCATCGCGGCGGCGCCAAACGTGTTGAGCTGGCCGGCGAGCTTTTTCCAGTCGTCAAGCGTCTTCCTTCTCTCCTCCGGAAGCCACGGTACGGTTGCCCACCTATTACCAATGGCCTTCGCGGCACTGATGGCGGCGGCAGCGTCCTTCTCGAACAGATCGATTCCAATGTGCGAAGAAGGAGATGTCAGCTGGTTCTGCTGGAGCAGATCCGAAATCTGCGCCGGTGTTCTTCCGAAATACCCGGCAAACTCGACCTCCTTGTATCCTATGAATGCAACCTTGGCCAGCGTACCAGGGAGATCCTTCTCCATCAGGTCGCGGACGGTGTAGAGCTGCAACCCGATGTTGCCGAGCTTGCGACGAGTGGGAACGCTGGCACAGGCACCGGCGACGTTGAGACCTGCCATACCGAGAGCGGTTACACCGAGCGTAGCCAGGAATTCGCGGCGGGAGTGTAGAGTCACGTTTCGAGGGTGAGGTTGCAGCTAGTATGGAGCGTCGTGAGGCGCTTCGCAATCAGTCGCGTTCCTGATGACGCGACGGCGAGCAAAGTACTAACTGCCCGCGGTCTCCTGCTCCGGCGCGTCGGCGCGGTTCGTCGCTTCGATGTCCTCGCGGCGTCTGGACGGAAGTGAGAAAGCGAAGACGGTGCCTGCCTGGTCGGGGAATTCTGCCCACGCGCGTCCCCCGATCGATTCAATCGTCTCGCGCACTATGCTGAGTCCGAGCCCGGTCCCCTCCGTATCGGTCACCGTGTCGCCGTGGGCCCGATAAAACTCCTGGAACAGACTCTCGCGCCGGTCGGCAGGGATTCCGATTCCGTTGTCGGTGACGCGGATCACCACTTCCCGATCATGCTCTGCATCCGGTCCCTCGACGCTTGCCTCGATCGATACCCAACGCTCCTGCTTCTCGTTATCGGAGTATTTGATGCCGTTGGAGACGTAGTTCATCAGGCACAGCTCCACGACGGCGGCATCGACTTCGACCGGTGGAAGATCGTCGGCGACACGCACGATGACACCTTTGGCCTTGGCAGCATCCTGCAGCTCGCGGACTGCTTCCGTTGCCGCCTCAGGAAGCAACACGTTCCGACAGTGGCGCGAATCGGCCTGTGAGCGTGAAAGCGTTTCCAGATTGCCAAGCACGTGCTGGAGGCTTGCCGCGTTCCTGGCGATGACTTCGTCGAGCTCCTTTCTGTCGCTGGGAGCCACCCATTCTTCCGAGAGCGCAGTCGATGCGGCGGAGATCGCATTGATGTTGTTCTTAAGCTCGTGGGCGACCATTTGATTGAACTTGCGGAGCCGGTTTTCGCGCTCGTTGATCTGCGCCGATGACAGCCGCAGGAAATGGCTCATCGTCGCCTGGCGAATGAGCTCCATTCCCTGCCCGAGTCTTTCCCAGCAGATCAGGAAATCGCGGCGGCTGAAATCCTCTCCGATCGAGTCCGACGTGTCGCGGAGAAAGGCGAACACGATCTCGGCGAGCATCTCGTATTCCTTGAGTATCTCGTAAGCATCGAAGCCCTGGGCATGGCGCAATGCACCGAGCTCCATCGCCTTGGCCACCACGGGAGCCTTGGAGTCGATGTCACGCTCCGGACGTTTCAGGAATCCAGCGATCCCTTCGATGAGAAGCGGCACATGGTTGAGCAGGTCGTGTGTGGGAAAGACTTTTCCCGTCGAAATCGTCACGCGCTCGGTGATTCGATTCAGCCATTGCGTGACGAGCTCCTGCTTGGCGACCCGCAGCTTGTCGGAGAGGATCGAGGCGAGCTCGTATGGGTATGTTGAGGGATCGATTGGCGCGGTCGGCACGTTGATTTTCCCTTCGATTCGCGAGTTCCGGGTTCCTGTAAAGCAAAATTGGTTCTCGCAGATCTGTGCGCGTGCCGGCCACTCGCTTTTAATGAAGAGCTGAGTTAAGCGCGCCTAATCAACGGTAAATATTTTCTTTATGACGACCCGTAGCCATTCCATTGGCATGATCGTCCTGAATACGAATCCTCACAGTGACCAGGGTTATGCATACCAAAACACTTTTTTCGCTTTCACTTCTTTCGATCGCGGCGCTGACCAGCGCCTGCTCACGCCACAAGGTTGCCGGTGCTCCGAATACGACCACGACTGCTTCAGCAGATCGTGCAGCGATGGAAGCAGCATCGCGCGAGGCCGCGGCACTCCACGCTGATGCGGGTGACCCGACCACCGATGCGACCAACCGCATCGGCAAGCGCCCAGGGGACCAGGCGGCCATAACCGCACCTATTTACTTCGAGTTCGACAGGGCCGAGATCAGCGAAGACGGTCTCCGTGCTCTGGATCAGAAAGTCGATGCCCTGCACCGGAATCCGAACGTCAATCTGCGTATTGAAGGCAACGCGGACGACAGCGGCTCCGACGAATACAACGTGGCGCTCAGTCAGCGTCGCGCTGAGATCGTAAACCGGTATTTCACCGATCGCGGCATCGAGCCAAGCCGGCTCAAGGCTGTCGCCTACGGCGAAGAGCGTCCGGCCTGCACCGTCAATCGCGAAGAGGATTGTCGTTCCAGAAATCGACGCGATGAATTCGTGATTGTTTCGGGGTTCTAATCAAGCCTGACAAAAAGACCCGCCGAAAGGCGGGGCTTTTTTGTTGGAAGTGACCCTAATAGCGACCGAGGGCCGAGGACTAAGTGCATCTATGATCGCGGACTAATCGAGGAGTGCCGACTAAAGCGCGCATTAGTTAGCAATCAGCAATTAGTCATGGATGATCGATGCATTTAGTCATCGGGCCTCGGTCATTCATGGAATGAGCCGGGCTTCCTTGGCCAGCTGCACGGCGTGGGTGCGGCGCCTGGCGCTGAGTTTCTCGAGAACGTGTCCCGAGTGGGTCTTGACCGTATTCTCGCTCACGTAAAGTCGCTGGGATATTTCGCGATTGCTCAGACCGGCGGCGATAAGCTCGAGGATCTCGAGCTCTCGGGGCGTTATGCCCAGCTGCTGCTGCCTGCTGGTATTGCGGACGAACGGCTCCGACGGCACAACCACTTCCACCGGCACAGGAACTTCCTTCACGACAACCGTGGTGCGCGTGAGCCTGAGACCGAGCCAAATGCCCAGGGCGGCGAAGAGAGCGGCTACGATCCCGCCGTAGATCTCGAGCGAGTGCTCTACGACGAGAAATCGGTAGTCAATGAACTTGAGGCCGGCGATGAGGAGTCCACCCAGCAGGCCGTAGAGGAGCACGGTTTTCTTCACGGCGTAATATGCAAAACGGCCGCTTTCGCGGCCGTTTCATTTTGTCAGTAGCTGGGGCGGGACTCGAACCCGCGACCCCGGCATTATGAGTGCCGTGCTCTAACCAGCTGAGCTACCCAGCCAACGAGATGTCAACGTGAAAATACCCACCTTAGTTCGCAGTCCGTCCGATTACACGATCTGCGACGAGGCGCGGTATTTCAACTTACAGATAAAAGTAAGCCGGTCCTTTCGGACCGGCTTACTCGAATGGCGGGGGCGGGATTTGAACCCGCGACCTTCGGGTTATGAGCCCGACGAGCTACCAGGCTGCTCCACCCCGCGATGAGCCCTAATAGTAATCATCGCGTTTTGCTCCCGGTAGCCCCAGCATCGCCTCCAAAGCGATAAAGAATCTCCTTATCGCCACGCACCATTCCGAATTCCTCGCGGGCGATGCGCTCCTGCGTGGCGCTGTCGCTCTTGACGAGTTTCAAAAACCGCCCAAGCGAATCAACCTGACGCTGAAGCGAATCGACATCGTGCGTCAGCCGGCGGGTTTTTGAATGGAGGACGAAGAGGTCACGCGTGCTGTATTCCCCGCCCTGCACCGCAAAGAACAGTGCGCCGAGAATCAACGCCCACCAGACGAACCGCTTCAACCGTTACTCCAGACCGTAGATCGCGCCGCCCGGGTACTCCGCGATCGCACCGAGCTGCTCCTCGATGCGCAGCAGCTGATTGTATTTGGCAACGCGGTCGGTGCGGCTCGCCGAACCCGTCTTGATCTGGCCCGCACCGGTAGCGACGGCGAGATCGGCAATGAAAGTGTCTTCTGTCTCGCCGGACCGATGCGAGATGATCGACTGATAGCCGTTCGCACGCGCCATCTCGATCGACTCGAGAGTTTCGGTGAGAGTGCCGATCTGATTGAGCTTGATCAGAATCGCATTCGCGACGTCCGACTCGATGCCGCGCGCCAGCCGCTCGGTGTTGGTGACGAACAGGTCGTCGCCTACGAGCTGCACTCTGTCCCCCAGCGCGGCAGTGATCTTTGCCCAACCATCCCAATCGTCCTCGGCAAGTCCGTCCTCAATGGAGACGATTGGATATTCGTCGAGCCACTTTCCGTACATCTCGATCATTCCGTCGGCATCGCGCGAGCCGGCGCCGCTCTTCTTGAATGTGTAGGTACCTCCCTTGAACAGCTCGGACGCCGCGACGTCGAGCGCAAGAGCGATCTCCTTCCCCGGGGTGTAACCGGCCGACTCGATTGCCTCGACGACGACGCGGAGAGCTTCTTCATCGTTCTTGAGATCGGGCGCGAAGCCGCCCTCGTCGCCGACGCCAGTCGACAGCTTCCGCTTGACGAGAACTTTCTTGAGCGAGTGAAATACCTCGGTGCCCATCCGAAGCGCTTCGCGGAAGCTGGTCGCGCCGACGGGCACGATCATGTACTCCTGAAAATCGACGGTGTTGGTAGCGTGTGCGCCCCCGTTCAGAATGTTCATCAACGGCACCGGCATCGTGCGCGCCATTGGTCCGCCGAGGTAACGGTAAAGCGGCAGTCCCGACTCCATAGCCGCGGCGCGGGCGTTCGCCATCGACACTGCGAGGATGGCATTCGCGCCGAGCTTACCCTTGTTGGGAGTGCCATCGAGCTCGATCATGCTGCGATCGATCACCATCTGCTCGGTCGCCTGGAGACCGCTCAGCGCCGGGCCGATGCGCTCCTCGATGCTCTGCACCGCCTGCTCGACTCCCTTCCCCAGGTACCGCTCCGCGTCGCCGTCACGCAGCTCGAGGGCCTCGTGTTCGCCGGTGGATGCGCCGCTCGGCACGGCGGCGCGACCGAACGCTCCGCTCTCGAGCGTGACATCGGCTTCGACGGTTGGATTGCCGCGACTATCCAGAATCTCCCGCGCCTTGATCTCGACTATTCCTGACATTTTTTGTGGTGGATGATGCTGTTATGACGCCTCAGTGACTTCGCTCTCGGGCGAATCCTGATCGATGGATGACGGAAGGCGTGAGACCGCGGCGGGTAGTGGCTCGATGCCGTAGAAGGTGCGCATCGCATCCGCCATTCTGTTCCTCACGATCTGCATCAACGCCTCGCGGTGGTCGTAATCGAATCCCGTCGTGTTGACCGGATCGAGCAAATGTACATCAATCGTTCCCGGATGAGCCCAAAATGAGCCTTTGGGCATGATCTCGATCGTCCCGTGGACGACGATCGGGACGATCGGCACGCCGGCGGCGATCGCCAGCACGAATGGTCCCTTTTTGAAGGGGCGGAGCGGATAGTCGTGTCCGCGGGTGCCTTCTGGAAACACGACCACGGAATTGCCGGCCCGGATCCTTTCAGCGGCGACCTCGTAGGCGCCGAAGGCGGCTTTTCGGTTCTCGCGCTGGATTTCGATCATGCCGACAGCGCGCATCCCCTTGCCGAAGATCGGCACTTTGAACAGCTCGGCCTTGGCGACGAACTTGTAACGCGGCAGTACTTTGGCCAGCGCCGGTACGTCGAACCAGCTGACGTGGTTGGAGGCGAAGATGTGCGGCTCGCCACTCGGGATCTTCTCCATTCCGTGCACGCGCACCTTGATCCCCACTGCCCACAAAACCGCCGCCGACCACCAGCGCGGGGCGTTCTCAAACAACCCGCCCGGCTTGTCCTTCACGCCGAGCAGCGCGCCGATGATCGCGGCCGACCCGATAAAAAAAGTCGCGAAGAACGCGGTGACGAACAGCAGCACCGTTCGAAAAAAGGAGATCATTTCTCTTGGAAGTGGTCGAACCCGGCTGGAGCGCTGATTGACGCGCCGTTCTGCAGTAGTACCACACCGGGAGGTCCGGCAACAACCCTGCCGATCTCGGTGAGTTCGACCGTGCGGCCGC
>Ga0207706_10007283_pt1 | contig 10229 bp, 7 predicted proteins | sample KBSC53metaG_FD_184318 | JGI IMG/M metagenome (GOLD analysis project Ga0207706, IMG submission 184318) | Corn rhizosphere microbial communities from Kellogg Biological Station, Michigan, USA - KBS C5-3 metaG (SPAdes) (version 2) | ecosystem: Host-associated > Plants > Roots > Rhizosphere > Soil ... | reverse complement strand
ACTTCTTCTTCCCGCAGAAGGGCGGCAACGCCGTGCTCTTCCAGCACGTGTTCTGGTTCTTTGGGCACCCCGAGGTTTACATCATGATCCTGCCCGCGATGGGGATCATCTCCGAGGTCATCCCCGTCTTCTCGCGGAAGCCGATCTTCGGCTATACGGCGATCGCGCTCTCGACGCTGGCGATCGGGTTCTACTCGATGCTCGTCTGGGCCCACCACATGTTCTCGGTCGGCCTACCCGGCTATTTGCAGGGATTCTTCATGATCTCGTCGCTGATCATCGCGGTTCCGACCGGGATCAAGATCTTCAACTGGCTCGCCACCACCTGGCGCGGGAACATCCACTTCGACACGCCGATGCTGTTCGCCCTCGGCTTCATCGCGGTCTTCACGATCGGCGGCCTCTCCGGGATCTTCGTCGCCGCCTATCCGTTCGACTGGCAGGCCACAGACACGTATTTCGTCGTCGCGCACCTGCACTACGTGCTCTTCGGCGGGTCGCTCTTCGCGATCTTCGCCGGGCTCGCCTACTGGTGGCCCAAGATGTTCGGCCGCATGCTCGACGAGCGGCTGGGCAAGATCAGCTTCTGGCTCATCTTCGCCGGCATGAACATCACCTTCTTCCCGATGCACATGCTCGGCCTGCTCGGAATGCCACGGCGCATCTACACCTACACCGAGGGCGGCCTCTGGGAGTGGTACAACCTGACGTCGACGATCGGCTCGGGCGTGATGACCCTGGGGATCCTCGTCTTCGCCTGGAACATCCTCAAGACCTCCCGTTCGGGGCCGCGCGCGGTCAACGATCCCTGGCTCGCGGACACGCTCGAGTGGTACACGACCTCACCGCCGCCGCCCTACAACTTCGACAAGGTTCCCTACGTGTCGAGCCCGAGACCCCTCCGAGATCTCCGGCGCCGGATCGCCGAGGCCCGTGTCTGACGTGACCCCGGGACCGTGGCTGCGACTGACCGCGATCGTGGCCGCCGCGGGGTGCGGCGCGGCGGTCGTAAGCGGCGCCCTCGAGCTCGGCGCCGCACACCGCGGGCTGGCAGCCGTGGCGCTGCCGCCGCTCTCCGCGCTCGTCGCCGCGGCCTGGGTGGCGCACCGGCGGCTGCTGCTCCCGGCGCTCGCGGCGCTCGTCTCGTTCCTGGCGGCCGCGCTCGTGATCACGCGGCCGGCCCACCTTGCGCTCGCCGGCCTCTCGCTCGCGTCGGCGCTCGTAGCCGCGGCCTGGTGCTTTCGCGGCGAACCCGTGGCGAGCGCATCATGGCGCGACTACGTCACACTGACCAAGCCGCGGATCATGACCCTGCTGCTGCTGACCGGCGCGGCCGGGATGTTCGTCGGCGCGGAGGGCGTGCCGCCGCTCTCGACCTTCGTCGTGACGATGGTCGGCCTGGCGCTGGCCTGCGGCGGAGCGAGCGCGCTCAACCACGTGCTCGACCGCGACCTCGACCGGCTGATGCGGCGAACGGGGCACCGCCCGGTCGCGGAGGAACGGGTCACCCCGGCGCGCGCGCTCGAGTTCGGGCTCGCGCTCTCTGCCTTCTCGTTCGTGCTCCTGGCGTCGAGGGTCAACGTCCTGACCGCGGTGCTCGCGCTCGTCGGCAACCTCTTCTACGTCCTCGTCTACACCCGCTGGCTCAAGCGCTCGACGCCGCAGAACATCGTCATCGGCGGCGCTGCCGGCGCCGTCCCTCCGCTCGTCGGCTGGGCCGCGGCGACCGGGAACCTGACGCTGCCTGCGCTCTGGCTCTTCCTCATCGTCTTCTTCTGGACGCCACCCCACTTCTGGGCGCTCGCGCTCCTCATCCGGCGCGACTACGAGGCGGCGCGCGTCCCGATGCTCCCGGTGGTGAAGGGCGAGGCTCAGACCGCGCGCTCGATCGTCACGTACTCCTTTGTGCTCCTCGGCATCTCGCTCCTGCCATTCCTCTCGAACACGCTCGGTGTGTTCTACCTCGTCTCGGCGCTTGCTCTCGGGCTCGCGTTCGTGGCCCTCGCGCTCGTCCTGCGACGCCATACCACTCCCGCCAACGCGCGCCGGCTCTTCTCCTTCTCGCTCGCCTACCTCGCACTCCTCTTCGTGGCCATGGCCCTCGACCCGATCCTCTTCTGATGGACCCCGGGCTCTCACGCAAAAACCTGCGGCTCGGCCTCCTGCTCTTCGGCGTCGTGGTCGTTCTCTTCGTGGGGTCGATCATCGTCGCCGAGATCTGGCACACCGCGTACTGAGACGGGCCTGAACGCCTTCATCTCGAAGGTCGAGGAGCCTCGGGCGGGGATCCGCCTCGGCGTCAAGGACCTCTTCGACACCGCCGGCCTCCGGACGACCTACGGCTCGGGGATCTTCGCCGACCACGTCCCCGAGCGAACGGCCGCGGCTGTTTCGTGCCTCGAGGCCGCGAACTACGTGGTCGTCGGGAAGACCAACCTGCACGAGTTCGCCTACGGAATCACCTCCGAGAACGAGCACTTCGGCGACGTCGGCAACCCGCTCGCGCCCGACCGCTATCCGGGCGGGTCGAGCGGAGGCTCAGCCTCGGCGCTCGCCGCGGGCCTCTGCGATGCCGCGCTCGGCACCGACTCCGCTGGATCGATCCGGATCCCGGCAGCCTGTTGCGGAATCGTCGGGTTCAAGCCGACGCACGGCGTCGTCCCAATGGACGGCTGCTGGCCTTTGGCCCCGTCCTTCGACACCGCCGGGCCTATGGCCAGGGACGTCGAGTCCTGCGTGGCCATGATGAAGGCGCTCGGCCCGAGCGTGCCCTCGACACCGGTGGCCCTCGAGGACATCCGCGTGGCGGTCGCGTGGGTCGACGATGCGGATCCAGGAGTCGCGGCTCGCGTTCGGAAAGCCTCCGCGCTCTTCAGGCGGAGCGAGCGGGTCGCGTTTCCGCTCATGCCGGCCAACATCGACCCCGCGTTCCAGCGAGAGGTCGCCGATGTACACCGCGACCTCTTCGCCGAGCACGCCGAGCTCTACGGCGCCAACGTCCGGTGGAAGGTCGAGCGCGCCGTCGAGGTGACCGGCGAGGACTACGAGGACAGTGTGGCCGCCCGTGAGCGATACCGGGACGAGGCGCGCGAGGCTCTCGACGGCTTCGACCTCCTCGTCGTGCCCACGATCGGGACCGTGGCGCCCTCGCGAGCCCTCGCCGAACGCGAGCTGCGGCCGAGCGTGCTCCGCTTCACGGAGCCGTTCAACGTGCTCGGCTGGCCGGCCCTTGCGCTGCCGTGCGGAGCCGCGGAGAACGGGCTCCCTTCATCCGTCTCGCTCGTCGCCCCGGCCGGCGAGGATGCGCTCGTTCTCGGCGCCGGCCTCGCGCTGGAAGCCGCGCTCGAACGCTGTTAAAGTCCCTCGCCTCTTGGGGGGCAGGCTCTCCTTCGCGCTGGCCACGCTCTTCGCGTGCGCCGTGGTCGTCGTCGCCGGGACGACACGCTCCGTCGGCGCTGCCCCGACCTGCGATCCGTTCACGCCGCCGGTCTTCCGCGGCCAGGTGCCGACGGGGAATGATGTCCTCGGCTTCGACCTCGGCTCCCAGGAGGTGACCTCTGCGGAGTCCGACGAGTACGTCGCCGCGGTGGACGCCGCCAGCCCGCGGGTCGTCTCCGGCGTCTTCGGGCACTCCGTCGAGGGCCGACCACTCACGTACGCGATCGTCGGGACGCCGGAGAACGTCAGCACGGCGGGGCTCGCGGCCGTCCAGGCGAACGCGCGAACGCTCATGGATCCGGCAACGCCGGCCGGAACGGCTTCGGCGCTCGCAGCCAACACCCCCGCGATCCTCTGGATTGCCTCGAATGTGCACGGCAGCGAGGAGAGCGGAACCGACGCGTCGCTGCGCGTCCTCCACGAGCTCGCCGACAGAAGCGACTGCGCCGCGGCGCGGATCCTCGAAAACGCGATCGTCGTCATCGTCCCCATCCAGAACCCGGACGGGCGCGAGGCCGAGCGGCGCCAGAACTCCTACGGGTTCGACATGAACCGCGACTGGTTCGCACGCACGCAGCCCGAGACCGACTCCAAGGTCGAGCTCGTCAAGCGGTACCCGCCCGTCCTCTTCATCGACGACCACGAGATGGGGACGAATACGTTCTTCTTCCCGCCGAACGCCGACCCGGTCTACCACGAGGTCACGAGCCAGGTCGTCGGCTGGATCAACAACATCTACGGGGCGTCGATGCAGGCAGAGTTCAAGCGCCAGCACATCCCGTTCTTCAACGGCCGCACCTACGACTTCTTCGGCGTCTACTACGGCGACACCGTGCCGGCGAACGGATTCATGGCCGCGGGCATGACCTTCGAGAAGTACAGCGGCGACAAGATGCCGATACGGACGCACGAGCAGTACGTCGCCCAGTGGACGTCCATCTCCCAGGCGGCGATCAACAAGCAGAGAATCCTCGGCGAGTGGCATCAAGCCTGGGTCGAAGCGCTGGCCGAAGGACGGGCGGGTCAGCTCGAGCCGAACATCGTCGTCAATCCCAAGAACGCCATCGAGCAGCCCGTTCCGGCGACGCCTGTGCGCAACTACTTCATCCGGGCCGACGACCCGGCCAAGGCGAGCGACGTGCAGACGCTCATCCGCCGCCTCCAGCGCATGGAGGTCGACGTGTACAGGCTGACCCAAAGGCTCACCGTTTCCGACTTCCATCCGTACGGGCGTCCCGTGACGGCCACCACCTTGCCCGTGGGCACGTACTGGATCCCGCTTGCGCAGCGCCAGAAGCACTGGGTGCAGGCGATGCTGAACGAGACGACGTATCCGCCCGTCAACTTCTTCTACGACGTCAGCGCGTGGAGCCAACCGCTCCTCTTCAACGTCTCCGGCGGCTACTCCGGCGCAGCGGTGAGCCCTTCGGCAAGCCTCGTCGCACCACTTGCAGAGCCGGCTCCCCCGGCGCTACCGGCGAACCTCCCGCGCATCGGCGTCCTGCAGACGTCCGGCAGCACGGCGGCGCGCGAATCCGCCGGCTGGCTCCGTTGGCTCTTCGACCAGTCCTGGCACGTCCCATTCCGGAACGTGACCGCCGCCGACATCGCCGCCGGCGGGCTCACCGACGTCGACGTGCTGGTCGCGACGAACGGAAACGCCCAGGTCGCCACCTTGGACCTGGGCAAGCCGGGCAAGGATGCGCTTCGCACCTGGGTGAACAACGGCGGGCGCTTCGTGGGCATCCGCGGCGGCACCGAGCTCGCCGCTCGGCTCGGCCTCACGACCGCGCGCCTGCGCGCCGCCCACTCCGACGTGCCGGGCAGCCTCTTCAGGGTCGCCGTCAGCCAAACGAGCCCGCTGGCGACGGGCATCGGCCCCTTCGACTGGGCGCTGTACGACTACGACGACGTCATGACGATCGTGAACGGCGCCGCGCCGGTCCGCTTCCCCGCGTTCGGCTCGCAGGACTTCTTCGTCTCCGGATTCGCGAGCGGCGAGGACGAGCTCGGAGGCACGGCTGCCGTCGCCGACGAGCCCGTCGGCGCCGGGCGCCTCGTCCTCTTCACGACCGATCCGAACTACCGCGCATGGACGCAGGGGATGCAGCACATTCTTTGGAACGCCCTCTTCGGCGCTGATCCGTGGTCAGGGCGCGCCCCGGATGCAGGCTCCGCCTCACGGGCAGCTGACGAGGCGGCCGCCGTCGCAGCGGCGCAGGCGCTGCCGGATCAGAGCTCGATCAAGCTCAGCGTCCATTCGAAGGACGCGGCCGCGACCGAGACGCTCATCCGCCGTTACACGACGGCCTACACCATCGCCAAGGCGACCGGAAAAGTGACGTTCCTCATCGCGAACCCGAACGGCCTCTCGGCCGACGAGCACCCCTATATCGGGCTCCTGTCCCAGGGTCTCCTCGACGCGGGTATCGCCCCGGTCGCATTGCGGGTCCCCTAGGCGGGGACAGCGGCCAGCGCGCTCACGGCCTCTTCGTAGATCCTGTCGCGGGCGAAGATCTCGAGCTGATCCGAGAGGAGGTCGCTCGACGAGGTGCGCTTGGCGCGTGGAGTGGGGACGTCCTCGCCGTCGATCGCCACGAGCTCGACCTCGCCGGCGGGCTCGTGCTCGAGAGCGAGCTCCCGCGCCAGACGCGCCCGCAGCCAGCCCCAGAGAAGGAGTGTTTCCCCTCGCGGGCCCGCAACCCGAAGCTCTTCGGCCTCCCCGATCTGCGGCCAGAGCCCGGCACACGCCTCTCGCCACCGCTGCACCTTGGCCCAGGCGATGTCGGAGACGGCGATCCGGTCGAAGAGCTGTGGCAGGCGCATCAACGTTCCGTCGCACTCGCTCCACTCGTCCGAGTCGAGCACGAGACGGTCGGCGACCTGTGCCAGCTGGTCGAGCGCCGGGTCGCCGAACCACGGCTCGCCACGCCAGCGGAGGAAGACCGGGAGGTCCGGGATCAAAAGCGGCGTGGCAACGCTTCCCGGCGCCTTCGCCCGCGGGCCGCAGAGCCGGAGCGAGATGACCTCGGAGCAAACCTGCCCCTGCTCCCCGGCGCGAACGAAACAGCGTAGATCGACTTCCCCGTCGAGCGCGTCGCGCGGGTCGTCGGGGCGCGGGAAAAGGAGGATCGTGCGCGATGGATGCCGCTCTCCCATTCCCGCGAGGGTGTCCGTCGCCGCGTCGACCCAGCGCTCGGGCACCCACGCAAGGTGGGTCATCACGCTCGTGCGCAGGTTCGGCGCGCTGCCCGGAGCGGCGGCCGCGTGCCTCAGACGCCCGAGTTCCTGCTCGATCTGGCGAATGGTGACCCCTTCGGTCAATGCCGCCTCCACGAGCGTCCGTCCCGGTGGATCAGCTCGTCGGCGGCCACGGGGCCCCAGGTGCCCGCCGCGTAGTTCGGGAAGTTCGGGCGGTCGCGCTTCCAGGGCGCGACCATCGAGTCCACGAGGGCCCACTGTTCCTCGACCTCGTCCGAGCGTGTGAAGAGCGTCGCGTCGCCGAGCATGCAGTCGAGGATCAGCCGCTCGTAGGCCTCGGGCAGGCCGGTGCGGAAGGAGCCGCCGTAGAGAAAGTCCATGTGCACCGTGCGAATCGACATGCCCTGACCGGGGACCTTTGCGCCCACGGCGAGCGAGACGCCCTCGTCGGGCTGGATGTGGACGAGCAGCACGTTGGGACGAAGCGCGTCGTCGGAGTCGAGCTCGAACGGAGGATGGGGAGCGCGCTTGAACTGGATCGCGATCGTCGTCTCCCGCCGGGGCAGCCGCTTGCCGGTGCGGACGTAGAACGGCGTGTCGGCCCAGCGCCAGTTGTCCACGTAGAGCTTCGCTGCGACGTAGGTCTCCGTCATGGAGTCCGGGGCGACGCCCGGCTCCTCGCGGTATCCGGCCACCTCCTCGCCCTCGATGTACCCGGGCCCGTACTGGCCGCGGACGACGTGCTTGGGGCCGGGCGTGTGCAACGCCTTCAGCACCTTTACCTTCTCGTTGCGCACCGATTCCGCGGTGAAGTCGATCGGCGGCTCCATGGCAGTCAGGGCGACGAGCTGAAGCAGGTGGTTCTGGATGATGTCGCGGACGGCTCCGGCGCGCTCGTAGTAGTCGGCGCGGCCCTCGATCCCGAGCGACTCGGCGACCGTGATCTGCACGTGGTCGATGAACTGGCGGTTCCAGATCGGCTCGAAGATCCCGTTCGCGAAGCGCAGGACCAGCATGTTCTGAACCGTCTCCTTGCCGAGGTAGTGGTCGATCCGGAAGATCTCCTCCTCGGCGAAGTGCCGGTGGACGACCTCGTTCAGGTGCTGGGCGGTCTCGAGGTCGTAGCCAAACGGTTTCTCGACGATCACGCGCGTCCAGCCCTCGGCCGCGCGACGCCTGCCCATCTCGACGACGATCGTCTCGATCGCGGAGGGAGGCACGGCGAGGTAGTAGATGCGGTTGGAGGCCGTGCCGAACTTGTCGTCGAGCTCGTTGAGGCACTGCACGACGTGCTCCTCGCCGCCCTGGTCGGCGAAGTCGGTCGCCACGTAGCGGATCGACTCGGCGAACTCGCCCCAGACGTCCTCCCGGAACTCGTCGCGCGCGTGGTCCAGGATCGCCTGCTTCATCTTCTCCCGGAACGCCTCGTCGGTCATCTCGGTGCGCGCCACACCGACGACGCCGAACTTCGGCGGCAGCAGGTCGCGAACCGCGAGCGCGTAGAGCGCCGGGAAGAGCTTGCGCTGCGTCAGATCGCCGGAAGCGCCGAAGATCGTCAGCGCGCACGGCTCGGGCGTGCGTCTGCGGCGCAGCCCTTCCTCGAGCGGGTTCGGCGCGTCGACTCGCTCGGAGATGCTCATTCGCTCTTCACGGCATGGCCGCCGAACTGGTTACGGAGCGCGGCGTTGATCTTGGCGGCGAACGACTCGTCCTCGCGAGAGGCAAAACGGGCGAAGAGCGCGGCGCTGATCACGGGGGCGGGCACGCTCTCGTTGATCGCCTCGAAGACGGTCCAGCGCCCTTCGCCCGAGTCCTCGACGTAGCCGGCGATGTGCTCGAGGTCGTTGCCCTCGTTCTCGAGTGCCGTGTGGAGAAGCTCGAGGAGCCAGCTGCGTACGACCGAGCCGTAGCGCCAGATACCGGCGATGTCGTGGAGGTCGAGGTCGAACTCGGAGGAGTTCATGATGTCGAACCCCTCCGCGTAGGCCTGCATGAGACCGTACTCGATCCCGTTGTGCACCATCTTCACGAAGTGGCCCGCTCCGGATGGGCCGACGTGCGCGTACCCGTCGTCGGGTGCGAGCGTCGTGAACGCAGGCTCGAGAAACGAAACGGAGTCGTTCCCGCCGCCCACCATCAGGCAGTAGCCGTTCGCAAGCCCCCAGATCCCGCCGGAGACGCCGGCGTCGATGTAGCCGATGCCCTTCTCGCGGCACAGCACGTCGTGCACCTGGTCGTCGGTGTACTTGGAGTTGCCGCCGTCGACGATCACGTCACCGGCCTCGAGCAGACCGGCCAGCTCCTTCACCGTCGCCCGGGTCGGCTCCCCGGACGGCACCATCACCCAGACCACGCGCGGCGCCTCGAGGGCCTGGACCAGCGCCTCGAGGCTCTCGACGTCGCGCTTGCCCGGCGAGTGGTCGTAGCCCACGACCTCATGCCCCGCGCGGCGGACCCGCTCGGACATGTTGCCGCCCATCTTGCCCAGACCGATCAGCCCCAGCTGCACGTCGTCACCTCTCTCGCTGCGTTGTTGCTCGGTGTTCATCGTGGTGTGCCGGAGTGCGTCCCGCGACATCGGGGCCACGGACCCCGATCGTCGGCTCAGCCCGGGAGGCGGACCGGCATGATCAGGTAGCGGTAGCTGCCGCCGCGTTCGGCGGGTGCGGCCGGCTGGTCGTCGGCAGCCGGCTCGTCGACGCCCGAGAGCACGGCCGGCTTGAGCGGGCTCGTGAAGTCCATCCGCGCCCGGTCGGTGTGCACCGCGGCCAGCCCGTCGAGCAGGAACGTCGGGTTGAAGGCGATCGAGATGTCGTCGCCCTCCAGCTGGGAGTCGACCCTTTCCACAGCCTGTGCGTCGTCGCTGGAGCCGGCCTCGAGGATGAGCACGCCCTGCTCGAAGCTGAGCCGCACCGGGGTGTTGCGCTCGGCGACCAGGGCCACGCGCTTGACGGCCTCCACGAAGGGGGCGGTCTCGATCACCGCGACGGAGTTGAACTCGGTCGGGAAGAGCGTCCGGTACTTCGGCAGGTCGCCCTCGAGCAGGCGGGTGGTGGTGCGGCGGCCCGCGCCCTCGAAGCCGATCAGACCCTCGCCCGCGCCGGAGCCGGCCAGGGCGATGGCGACCGAGTCGCCGTTGGTGAGGGACTTGGCGGTGTCCAGCAGCGTCTTGGCGGGCACCAGGGCGACCGCGGAGGCCTCGGGGTTCTCCGGCTTCCACAGGAACTCGCGGACCGCGAAGCGGTAGCGGTCGGTGGAGGCCAGTGTGACGGTGTCGCCCTCGATCTCGATGCGCACACCGGTGAGGACGGGCAGCGTGTCGTCACGGCCGGCCGCGATGGCCACCTGGGCGGCCGCGGAGGCGAAGACCTCACCGGGGACCGTGCCCGTGGCGTTCGGCATCTGCGGCAGCGCCGGGTACTCCTCCACAGGCAGGGTGTGGAGTGTGAACCGCGAGGAGCCACAGACCACGGTCGCCCGTACACCGTCTGTGGAAATCTCCACCGGACGGTTGGGCAGAGCGCGGCAGATGTCGGCCAGCAGACGGCCGGAGACCAGGACCGTGCCCTCCTCCTCGACCTCGGTCTCCA
>Ga0207706_10007282_pt1 | contig 10230 bp, 10 predicted proteins | sample KBSC53metaG_FD_184318 | JGI IMG/M metagenome (GOLD analysis project Ga0207706, IMG submission 184318) | Corn rhizosphere microbial communities from Kellogg Biological Station, Michigan, USA - KBS C5-3 metaG (SPAdes) (version 2) | ecosystem: Host-associated > Plants > Roots > Rhizosphere > Soil ... | reverse complement strand
GCGGCAAATAGTTTCACGTCGTTCTTTAATTTCGGTACCGATCCCAGGTGTTTTCAAAACGTCGAGTTCACCGACTGGTCCGCGTGTTCAGCGAGGCACAAGCTTAATGCTCGTGCTTCGCGCCTCAGCGGCCACCATCGGATCGACATACTGTGCGCTGTAGCCACGGTACTTCGTACGATAGGCGGCGTCGATCTCGTCGTTGATGCCTGGGTCGGTTTCATCCACAAACGTGACCTCCTTCTCGACTCCGCCCGCCCGAATACGACCTGCGTGCTGCGCCTGGGCGGCACGGAACCAGGAGCCGCCGCGTCCCTTGTAGGAGCGGATGTAGAGATCGTCGCCGATACGGACGACCCAAATGGTCACCGGTTTGCCCAGAGTGGCGTCGGGTCGCAGTGATGCGATTTGCAGTTCGTCTGCTGCTGCGATTTTGTCGAGCTCATCCTTCGTCCATGTCGTCATCGGCGCCCTCCTGAATTGAATGACTGATTGAAAATTTTCGTGTCTTCGAACACTAGATATCGGCTCGCGCCGCCACCCAACCGGCGAGCAGCGCTATCGTCACTGCGGCAAATTGCACTGCCGCCATCGGCACCCACGTTCCGTCCGCGAGCAGCCCCGTAAGCTCCTGCAGTGCAGCAGGCCAGAACAACTGCGAGAACACCACCGCACCGGAGGCCGAGCCGGCAAGCTCGGTGTCCACCGCCATTGCGCCGGCTTGAGCGTAAGGCATCGATAGGCCCTGAGCGAGGCTGACGAAGAATCCCGGGATGTAGAGCGCAGCCATCGACACCCCGCCGAAATAAAGCCAACCCGCGAGCAGCGCCCCATTGACGACTCCAACCACGCCGCCGAGGATGGTCATGAATTCGATCGAACGCCTCGCACCGATGCGGCCCGAGATGAAACTGCCAGCCATAAAACCGGCCGGGAAGGCGAAGAACCAGACGCCGATCTTGGCGGCATCGGCGCCGAGCTGCTCTGCAGCGAGGAATGATGCCGCGGTCGCCTGGGTATAGAACGCCGCCGACATCATTCCCGGCTGTAGCATGAAACCGACGAAGCGCGGCCGCCGCAACAGCCATTTGTATCCGGCAAATATGCTGCGCGACACGACGATATTGCGTGCGCGGGTTTCCGGCACCGCGAAGGCTACAGCGAAAATCACCAGCAGCCCGACTGCGGACGCCAACGCAAACAGCGCGCGCCAGCCGAACAGCGTCGTCAACTGGCCGCCGATCGGCGGGGCAAACATCGGTCCCAGCACATACGCGGCGGTGAGATAGGCGATTACTTGCGCAACGCGGTCCTGGCCGTAGACGTCGCGGGCGATGGCGCGCGCCAGCACGACGCCGCAGCCTGCTCCCGCTCCCTGTAGTATGCGCCCCGCCAGCAACATCGGCAGATTGGCGGCGGCCATGCAGCTGGCTGCGCCGCAGGTGAACAAGACCAGGCCACCCAAAAGCACGCGTTTGCGACCGTAGCGGTCGGACAAGCCACCATAGGCCACCGTGAAGAAAGCCATCGCCAGCATTCCAAGCGATAGCGTGAGCTGCGCTATTCCCGTCGAGACGCCAAATTCGTCCTTGACCGCGGGCATGGCCGGGATGAATAGATGAATCGACAGCGGTCCGATGAAGGTAATCGAGACGAGCGCGACGAAAAAATACCAGCGCGGCCGAAACGGAATCGTCATGGAGTAATCATGAGCGTCGCGTGCGTCATCATCTCGCGCGCCGCTCCCCGTGTGATCGCCCTCATTGAACCACAACGGTGACACTAACGGGTTGTGGACCTTTCGAAGGCGTTGGATTTGACGGCTCGTGGGGAAACTCGATGGTGTACTTAAACGTGTCGGTCCCGACGATCGATCCGGCTTTGTACCAAATTCGAAGACCCGTGTAAGTTCTACCTGCGCAGTTCTGTCCGGTTGGCACGGTGTAGTCCGCCAACTCTGTTGATACCTCGCCGAGAGATGGTTTCGAGATCAAATTAAAAATTGGCGGTCCGGCTGTAGCACAACGTCGCCCGTAGTTGGCGCCAAACCAGATGCGCACTGTTTCACCCGAACCGACAGTCGCGCTTCGCTCTTTCTCCTGAGACAGGGCAAGCGGCAACTGAACGAGCATCGCGATCGAAGTGACGGCAGCCAAGAGTAGAGATCTAAAATCCGCTTCCATATAAGAGACGTAGTCAAATCAGATGCGTGACGTTTCTTGAAAATTGAGTCTATACAAATTCGTAAGTTGGACCAGCCACGGACGTTCGATCTATACAAGCTTACCTGAATTTGGCAGTGACTCGCGAGAAGTCTGCGAAAAAATTCGAGCGCCGATGTCGATTAGTCGATCTATTGGCGGTAATGAGTGTATTGGTAATCAGAAACAAGCGAGGATAAAACCATGACTACGACATTTACCGGAGGCTGTCTTTGCGGTCGGGTTCGCTATGAATGTTCCGCCGAGCCGATCTTTATGGGCAATTGCCACTGCCGCGATTGCCAGAGATCGAGCGGGGGCGCGTATGAGCCTGATATCGGATTGCCCGCCGGAGCGCTAAAGATCACGGGTGGCGTCAAGTATTACGAGGCTAAAGCAGCGAGCGGTAATATGCTGAGCCGTGGCTTTTGCCCGGAGTGCGGTGCGAGTCTATTCGGAAAGACCACCGGCGCGCCGGACCTCGCCATGATCACGGCCGGGAGCCTCGATGACCCGAGCCTATACAAGCCGACCTTGGACATCTTTACATCCAGCGCCCAACCTTGGGATCACATGAACCCGGCGCTGGCCAAATTTCCAAAGATGCCGCCGATGGGAGGATAGACTGAACGGCGCCGCCGCGACGGTGATTGGCCGCAGTGTTCATCGGCAGTCACCGTGCCGCCGCGAGTTTCTCTCTCCACTCGGCCCGCTTGTGCACGGTGGTTTTGATCTCGAACCTGCTCTCGAAACAGTGCTTGCTCGGATCGATCGGGACGCGCCAACGCACTTTGCTGTAGAAGTTGAGGCGCAGGAAATTTTCGTCTTCCGGTGGGATGCTGATGACGCTGTGCGAAATTCCCAACGGAATGATGGTGATTTCGCCCGGGAAAACTTCGACGTTCTCGAACTCCGAGAGGTCGAGCGCGTCGCCGCGAAACTGAATCCGCACTTCCTCGCTCCGCAGCGCCCGATGAAAGGCGAACTGCTCATCCTGCATGTTGTAAGTGCGAATGCGCATATTGGCCGATTCCATCAGCGGCTGGGTGCCGGCATCTTCGCGTCCTTTGCCGACAATCGCCGTGAAATGATCGAAGGCGCGTAGCATGCGCACGAGACTTCCCGGTTTGCCACGCCCTATTCCGGCGATGCCGACGAGCGATTCGTAATCGCGCTCCACCAACGTCTGATCGTCCGGCCTATCGTCCCAGAAATGCATTTTCTCGAGCACGGGTCCCTTAGCCTGCTGATCCGCGCCGCGCGGTGCTGTCCAATTGGGACCGCCGATGCGCTTGACCTCAAAACTGGTTTCACTCGTGTACTGGTCCTCGTTCATGACATAGTCCACCGCCTCATGGCTTTGGCAGAAGTAGCGCAGGCTGTCGTTGCGTCCGATGGAGCGATGGGCGATGCCGCCCGGAACCAGCATCACTTCGCCGGGCTCCGTCTCGTAAACGCCGAACTCGGTTTCGACGGTGCTGTTGCCGCAAAATTGGAAGTAAACCATGTCGGAATCAACATAGCGGCGAAAGCTGTCCTGCACGCCCACGACGCTTTCGACGCCGATGCGGTGATATTCGTTCTCGAGTATGACCAGTGACTGATTGGCGGTGCTGAGCATGTCGAAGGGACGAAAGCGCGGCGTGTAATGGGTGCTCTTCGCCGTTCCCATCAAACCGGCCTTCTGGCGTTCCGCCCAACCAGCCAAACCGGGCCTCGGAAAATCCTTCCAGGTGGTCATGAATTCGCCAATTTGTTTTTGCTTATAGACCTTCTCTTCCGCAGCTTTCGTTTCAGGTCGCCGATACATAATTCCTCCTGTTAGCCCTTCATCCCAAACAGCCGCATCGCATTTCCGCCGAGAATTTTTTCCTTGTCGTCCTCCGAGATACCATTCATAGCCTTGATCGGAGCGATGGTGTTCGGCCAAGTGGAAATTGCGTCGCCGTGGTCGAAGTCGCTGCCGATGATGACGTTGTGATTGGGCCACATCTCGACGATCTGTGGCAAGTAATCTTCCCACGCGATCGCCGCAACGTAGATTTGATCGAAGTATTCACTTGGGGCTTTCTTTAACTTGTCGCGCTTGCGGAAAAAATCGTTCACCGAGGTCGTGCCTGGAGATTCCCCGAGGGTGTGATGATTGAGGGTGCGCATCAGCCACGGCACCCAACCAACACCACCCTCGAAAACAGCGATCCGTAAAGTCGGGAAGCGGTCAAAAACTCCGCTCATGATCAGGCGCGCTGCGCTCACCATATAAGTCAGCGGAAATCCCAACGCCGTGGCAAGCATCTTGAAACCGTCATAGCGGTCGCTGCCCACCAACCAGGGATGGCAATCCTGCGCCTCGTAAATACGCGTACCCGGATGAACGAGGATCGGCACATCGAGCTTGCATACTTCTTCATAAAACGGCCACAGCACCTCGGCATCGAGGTCGCAGTTTTCATGGCCGCCCATCAGCTTGACGCCCTTAAATCCGAGCTCTTTCACGGCGCGACGAAGCTCACGAATCGCTTCGGGCACATCGGGGAGAAAAACCCACGCGGTGCCGATGAAGCGCTCTCTGCCGCCGATGTCTTCAGCCACCGTGTCGTTATAGGCACGCGCCATCTCGACGCCGAGATCGTGGTCGATCTCATAGATCAGCGGCCGGTTGTCGGCAATCACGACTTGATAATCGAATCCCTCGCGCACCATGACGTCCTGGTGCATGTCGAGATTCCAGCGCGTCTCGCTGAACGAATGGACCTTCTTGCCATCGCGATAATAAGTCGCCGCATCTCCAGGAAATTTTTCGCCATAGCGAATCATCTCGCCGGCGCCCTTTGTGAATTCGATATGGCCGCGGCCCGAATGTTTTACCCGATCGAGAAACCGCACCGGCCAATAGTGAGTGTCACCGTCGATGTACATAGAAACCTCTCAGTGCATTTCCCGGGATACTAGAGCGCGGGCGCGGCGAGGTCAATACGATTTGACGCGCATGGTTCGAACCATTAGATTGGAGGGCTGCCCGATCTTGTAAGGACTTCATTCCCGAGTGTCATCCCTTCAAGAGACTTCCCTTCCCGAGTCGCACCCGGCCATTTCGATTCGCCCCTGGTCGTCGCTCCTGATCCGCGATTACCGGCTCATTTTCATCACGATTCTCTGCGCCAACACATCGAACAATATGCGCAACGTCGCGAGCCTCTACCAGGTTTACCAACTGTCCGGTTCTTCGGTGCAGCTCGGCCTGGCCGGATTTTTTCAGGCTTTGCCATTCATCATCTTCGGCCTGTTCGGTGGTGTTCTCGCCGATACGTTGAACCGCAAGAAGCTGATCGCCATCACTCATACGCTAAACATTCTGCCCGGCGTGGCGCTCGGGCTCTTGACGATTACGGGCGCCGTGCAGGTCTGGCAAATCAACGCGCTCAACATCGTCGCCTCGTCCCTGCAAGTTCTCGGCGGACCTTCGCGCCAGGCGATCATTCCGGGTCTTGTGCCGCAACGATTGCTTCTGAACGCCGTCACGACGGCGACCTTGATGATGCAAAGCACACAATTGATCGCGCCCGTGATCGCCGGATTCGTCATCGATCTTTTTGGCGTCCAAGCTTCCTACTTCACCGATGCCGCCCTGCTCGTGCCTTCGGTGATCTCGGCGCTGCTAATCCATGCCTCCGGCCAGCCGCAAGGCCAGCGCCGACAAATCAGCTGGCGGAGTTTGATCGAAGGGTTCGAATTTCTCTGGCACACGCGAATTATTCTCTCTTTGTTTCTGCTCGATTTTTTCGCTGTGCTGTTTGGTTTTTTTCGTCCGATCCTGCCGATTTTTGCCGATGTCGTGTTTAAAGTCGGGGCGCGCGGTCTCGGTATGCTCTATGCGGCACCGGCCATTGGCGCACTGGTCGGTTCGGGCCTCTTGCTTGCGGCGGGAGATGTCAAGCGCAAAGGCGCGCTTTCGATTATTGTTACGTTGCTATTTGCTCTGAGCCTGGGGCTTCTCGGGTTGTCACAAACATTCTGGATGGGACTTGTTGCAGTCGGGGCTTTGGGCTTCAACGACGCCATCAGTGTGGCGATCCGGCGTACGGTCGTGCAAATCCTCGCGCCCGACGACATGCGCGGGCGGGCGACGAGCTTTCTAACCGTATTCGCTCAAACCACCAATGCTACCGGCGCAGTCATCGCCGGCGCCGGCGCGGCGCTTCTGGGCGCGCCCAATGCGGCCTTGGTCGGTTGCCTTTTGTGTACCCTGACCATCGTCGGCACCTGCTGGGCGATTCCCCAGTTGTGGCACTATCGGTCGGATTAGGTCGGGCGACCGCCGGATCGCCCCTACACGCTAGACGCCGAACACTAGACATTGTTATCCATGCAACCGCTTCCAGGTTTTTACGGAACTCGAGATACGAGACCCGAGACGCTAGACCGCACGTTTGGTGAGGAGCGCCACGCTTTCCACCTGCTCGGTCTGCGGAAACATATCGAAAAGAGCCAGGCGCTCGATTAGATAGCCTGCATTGATCAGCCGATCCAAATCACGCGCGAGGGTCGTTGGCTCGCATGAAACGTAAATGAGTTTGGGCGCGCCGAATTCAACGATTACTTTCATCGCCGCCGGCTGCACGCCTTTGCGAGGTGGGTTGAGGACGATCAGATCGATATGGCCGAGATCGTTCTTCAGTTTCGTCGCCATTGAACCGACATCTCCAGCGAGGAATCGACAATTGCCGCGCCCGTTGCGCCGAGCATTCTGTTTCGCGGTGTTGACCGCGAGCTCACTATCGTCGACACTCCAAACCTGGCGCGCCGTAGAAGCGAGATACAGCGAAATCGGACCAACGCCACAATAAAGATCGAGGACGGTTTCTCGCCCACTCAAATCGGCAAACTTAGTTACGGCTTCGTAGAGCTTCCGCGCCATCGCAGGATTGGCCTGAGAAAACACGCCCGGCGGAAAAACTAGCTTTACATCGCCGACCCGATCCATCAGTGTTTCGCGGCCGGCGAGTGTGCGGAAAGCCGGTCCCCAGATCACGTTGCCGCGCGCTTCGTTCACGTTTTGATTGACGCCTGTGACGAAGGGAAAGCGCTTCATCAATGACCGCGCTAACTGGACGCCGGCAGGAAACGAACTATGCCGCGTCACCAGTGTCACGCTCAATTCCTGACGCGCAGCGCTAAAACGAAAATCGACGTAACGCAGATCGCCGCTGTCATCGCGCTCGTCGTACGGCATGATGCCGAGCTCGAGAATTTTCTTTTTGAGATACTGCGCAGTTTGATTGACGGGCCGCGGGTGAACCGGACAAGAGGAGATGTCGATCACGCGATGGCTGTTGGGAACGTAGAGCCCCAAAGCAATTTGGTCGCGATTTCTTCTGACCACGAGCTTGACCCGCGTGCGATAGCCGAGACGCTCAGACGCCGGTGCTACCCGCGGCATCTCGACAGCAGCCAAGGACGGGTAACGAGCAAATGAGTCAAGGACGATCGCACGCTTGCGCGCCAGCTGCTCCGGATACGGCACATCGATAAAGGAGCACCCGACGCAGTGCGGATAATGAGGACATGGCGGACGATAAATAGCACGGCTCTGGATTGGAGCGGAGCGCCCATGCTCTTCCGTATCGCGCCTTTGATAGAATCTTGCCAAAGTTTCCTCACTCGCCGATAATTTTTACTAGCACGCGCTTTCGGCGCCGTCCGTCGAACTCGCCGTAAAAAATCTGTTCCCACGGACCGAAATCGAGCTTGCCGCCGGTGATGGCAACGACCACTTCACGTCCCATGACTTGGCGCTTGATGTGCGCGTCGGCATTGTCCTCGCCGGTGTCGTTGTGGCGATACGGCTTGAGCGGTTCGTGCGGCGCGAGCTTCTCTAGCCAGACGGTATAGTCATGATGTAAACCAGACTCGTCGTCGTTGATGAAAACTGACGCGGTTATGTGCATTGCGTTTAACCAGCGCCAATCCTTCGCGCACGCTGCTTTCGTCGATGCACTCTTGTACCTGCTTCGTGATGTTGATGAAAGCAACCCGTGTCGGCGTGTTGAACCAGAGCTCTTTACGATGACTTTTCATGGCAACACTCCTTTCTCTGTTCATCAGAGTTTTGCTGCATGATTAAGGCTGCGTCGAGACTCTTCGCGTCGCTCAGAGTGACAAATACACGCAACTGTCATCCTGAACGAAGTGAAGGCTCTCGTTCGAACATAACATACGGACAATTATTGACCTATGGCGGAGGAGTCTATACAGATTGATATCTGAGCCTATTGACCGGAGGGCAAATGAGCAACGAAGTTCGCTTCATCGATACCACTGTGCGCGACGGCAACCAGAGCCTTTGGGCGCTGAACATGAAAATCGGCGCCATGCTGCCGGCGCTGCCACACATGGATGAAGCCGGTTTCGAGTCGATGGAATTTTTCTTGAGCGTTATTTTCAAGAAATATGTTCGCGAGCACAAAGAAAATCCCTGGTACTGGCTCAAAGAAGGCACGCAGCGGATCAAGAAAACGCGCTTGCGCTATCACGGCGGGATGCACAGCGCCTTCGAGAAAACGCCGCACTGCATTCTCAAGCTTCTCGTCGAGCGGCTGGTTTCCTATGGCCTCACATTGACCCGCACGTCGAATTGCTGGAACGATTACACCGCGTTCAAAGAAGAGATCGAGGATTTGAAAAAGAACGGCATGGATACCGTGGCCAATCTGATCTATTCCGTTTCGCCGCGCCATACCGACGAATATTATGCCCGTAAGGCGAGCGCAGCCGCTGCGGCCAAGCCCTGGCGCATTTGTTTCAAGGATGTCGGCGGCCTGCTGACGCCCGAACGCGCACGCACGCTCATCCCGGTGGTTCTCAAAGCCGCCGGCAATATTCCGGTAGAATTCCATGCCCATTGCAACAGCGGCCAAGCCCCGCTCAATTATTTAGAAGGCGTCAAGCTCGGAATGCGAATTCTACACACGGCGATTCCGCCGCTCGCCAACGGCTCGTCGCAACCGTCGGTTTTCAACATCGCGAATAACCTGAAAGCGCTCGGCTACGCGCCGCAGGTGGATTTGAAACCGCTCGAGCCGGTGGTGCGCCATTTCAACGCTGTGGCGAAAAAAGATGGACTGCCCATCGGTAGGCCGATGGAGTTCGATCAGTCGCTTTACGGCCACCAGGTTCCCGGCGGCATGATCTCCAATATGCGCCATCAACTCAAAATCGTCGGCATGGAGCACAAGATGGAAGCTGCGCTGGAGGAAGCTGCCCGTGTGCGCGCCGACTTCGGCTATCCGATTATGGTCACGCCGCTTTCGCAGTTCGTCGGCACACAGGCCGCGATAAACGTGATCGTCGGCGAGCGCTACAAGGAAGTGCCCGACCAAAATATCCAATACGCGCTGGGCATCTGGGGCAAAGAAGCCGTCGAAGTGATGGATCCCAACGTAAGAGACAAAATTCTCAGCCGGCCGCGCGCCAAGGAATGGACGCATTGGGAGCAGCCGGAGCCGACGCTGCACGAAATGCGCCAGAAGTACGGCGTGAATCTCTCGGACGAGGACTTGATATTGTACTATTTCGCCGGCGAAGATTACGTCAAAGCGCTGCCGGATCACGGCAAGCCGCGCGAATATCTCGATGCCACCCAGCCGCTGGTCAAAATTATCGAGCAACTTTCACAACGCAAAGAATCGAACCAGGTGTTCATCAAACGCCCGGGCTTTTCCGTCAGAATGGAGAAACGCTCAAGCGCTTCCGTTTAGCGTCTCGAGTCTCGGGTCTGGCGTTCAAGTTGAACATACTTCAGCTGTCATTCCGGGCAAGCTGGCGTAGCTAGCGCGACCCGGAATCCAGGAAATTCAAACACATCTGGATACCGGCTGGGGTTTACCCTGAGCGCGCCGAAGGGCCGGTATGACAACAAAACACCGAATAACGTGGTGGAGTGAGTCGGACGAGCGCAACGAAGCAGATGACCTTTTTCAGCAGCGTTCTAAGGATCGTCGCCTTCGCTCGCCGCACCCGGCGCCAAATG
>Ga0207706_10007277_pt1 | contig 10233 bp, 10 predicted proteins | sample KBSC53metaG_FD_184318 | JGI IMG/M metagenome (GOLD analysis project Ga0207706, IMG submission 184318) | Corn rhizosphere microbial communities from Kellogg Biological Station, Michigan, USA - KBS C5-3 metaG (SPAdes) (version 2) | ecosystem: Host-associated > Plants > Roots > Rhizosphere > Soil ... | reverse complement strand
AGACTCGGTGATCAGGCAACAAACATCGCGCGCAGGGCGCGGAAATTAAATCAACACCCGCCGCTGAGTGAGGTTGATCTGATCACGCCAATGCGCGAAAAGGCCATGGCCATGTTCAAAGATAGCGTGGACGCTTATGTGCGCGAAGACGTCGAGCTTGCCCGCTCGATTGGTCCATGCGATCAAGCATTGGACGAACTGAATCGCGTTGTTAGTGGCAAATTAATCCAGCGAATGGCCCAGGACCGAGACCAACTTCGCGGGTATTTGAACTTGATGTTCGTTGCCCGGGCGCTTGAGCGCGTCGGCGATCACGCAACGAACATCGCCGAGGACGCAGTCTATGCCGCTGCAGCGGAGGACATCAGGCATCCGTCTTTAACCGCCTCCGCCTCCGCCTGAGACGGAGCGTTGCGCATGCGCGGCTGATCGGCAATCGTTAAAACATGCCGCAAGCCCAGGCCACTCCGCAGACTGAAGAGAAAAGCGATGCGACCGCTGTTCCGCAGGTTATCCAAACCCTCCATGACCGTTTTGGCGATCCCAAGAATTTCATAAACCGCGAGCTGAGTTGGCTCGAGTTTAATCGCCGCGTCCTCGAGGAAGCGCAGGATCCCACGCAACCGCTTATCGAGCGGGTAAAATTCCTCACGATTTTCAGCTCAAATCTGGATGAGTTTTTCGAGATTCGCGTCGCCGGAATCAAACAACAGATCGCAAGTGAGACGAGCGATGTTGGCCCTGACGGCTTAAGTCCCACGGAGCTGTTCGACCGCATTCAAAAGACGGTCCGTGAGCTTGTGGGGACGCAGTATGCGCTTTGGAAAAACGAGTTGCTGCCGGAGCTGGGGAAGAACGGGATCTATGTTCGCGAGATCGCGGAGTTGTCGGCGAAACGCACTGCCTGGGCAAATCGCTACTTTCAGCAGGAAGTTATCCCAATGCTGACGCCGCTGGCTGTAGACGCCAGTCATCCATTCCCGCGTCTGTTGAACCGCAGCCACAATCTGTTGGTACGAGCGAAGACGCGCCGTCGCGGCGAGCCGCTGCACGCCATTGTTCAAGTGCCGCGAGTTGTGCCGCGGCTCATCCTCATGCCTCGTGGCGCCGGCGCGAACGAGCCGTGGGAATACATTTATCTGGCGTCGTTAATTAAACAGCACATCGCCGAATTGTTTCCCGGCTTGATCCTGGACGGCGTGCACGCGTTTCGCGTCACCCGGAACAGCGATCTCTACATTGACGATGAGGAGGCGGAGAATCTTTTGCGAACGATCGAGCACGAACTGCGACGCACCAGCCGCGGCAACGCCGTGCGGCTGGAAGTGGAAGCCGATTGTCCGAAAGATTTTCTCGAGCTGCTTCTTGAGTTTTTCAATCTATCTGAAGCGGACGCTTACAAGCTCGATGGCCCATTGACGATGACGCATCTCGCGCCGCTGGTTGCCAACGACGCGTTTGCCAAACTGAAAGACCGTCCGTTTCAACCGGCTCGCGATCCGGCGTTGCCGCCGCACGCGGATTTCTTCGAAGTGTTACGACGGCAGGACGTGTTGTTGCATCATCCCTACGACAGTTTCGATGAAGTCGTCGAGTTGGTCGAGACGGCGGCAAAAGATCCTCAGGTGCTTGCCATTAAAATGACGCTGTACCGCACAAGCGGAGATTCGCCCATTGTTGAGGCGCTCATCGACGCGGCTAACGCCGGAAAACAGGTTACCGCGATTGTCGAGCTGCGCGCGCGTTTTGATGAAGCAAGCAACATTCAGTGGGCGCGACGCCTGGAAGAAGCCGGCGCGCACGTGATCTATGGCGTGGTAGGTCTCAAGACACATTGCAAGGCGATGCTCATCGTTCGGCGCGACGCTGACGAGCTCCGCCGTTACGTCCATCTGGGCACGGGAAATTATCACCCGCGAACGGCGCGCATTTACACGGATTTCAGTTTGCTCACCAGCGAACCGCAGCTGAGCGAGGAAGTGGCGACCGTTTTCAATACGCTTACCGGCCTCGCTGGTTATCCCGGATTGAAAAAATTGATGGTTGCGCCGTTCGACATGCACAGCCGGTTCATGAAACTGATCGAGCGGGAGCGCGATAACGCGCTGGCAGGCAAGCCTGCCCGGATCGTCGCGAAGCTGAACGCGCTGGTGGATCAGGAGATCATTGAAAAGCTTTATGAAGCTTCGTGCGCAGATGTGACCATTGATTTAGTCGTGCGCGGGATCTGTTGTTTGCGTCCGAAAGTTCCAGATCTCAGCGAAAACATCCGCGTCATCAGCATTGTTGGCCGCTTTCTCGAGCACAGCCGGATCTTTTATTTCGAAAATGCCGGTCAGCCGCGGGTTTTTCTTTCCAGCGCGGATTGGATGCCGCGCAATTTTTACCGGCGAATCGAGCTGGCTTTCCCGATCGAGACGCCGGCGCTGCGAGATCAAATCATTAACGACGTCATTCCAGCGTTTCTGAACGATCGCGTGAAAGCTCGTGAGTTGCAGCCGGACGGCACATACCGGCGTTTAGGACCTGAAGGCGAAGAACCGCGCCGGCAGGCGCAATGGCAATTTCGCGAAGTATCACGCGAACGCATGAAAAAGCTTGGTGGTTCGACGAAAAAGACGCGTGCGGACCGGCTGGTACCGATTGCAATTGTAAAGGAAAGCGGCGCGACCAGCCCGACGAAATCGGAGACGCAGTGAAGAAAAAGATCCTCGTCATTGACGTCGGCGGGTCGAACGTCAAGGTGATGATTTCGCGTGCGCAACGGCGAAAATTCATGTCCGGTCCGGAAATGACGCCGCGCGAACTGGTGGCTCAACTCAAGTCGCTGTTGCAGGGTTGGACGTTCGACGCGATCTCGATGGGGTTCCCGGCGCCGGTCCGCAATGGCCGTATCATGACCGAGCCGAAGCATCTTGGAGCGGGGTGGAGACGATTCAATTTTGAGAAGTCGTTAGGCAAACCGGTCCGCATCATCAATGACGCCGCGATGCAGGCGCTCGGCAGTTATCGCGGACGGCGGATGTTGTTTCTTGGATTGGGCACCGGACTGGGATCGACTCTGATCTGGAAAAACAACGTGCTCCCACTTGAACTCGGCGATCTGCCTTACGGCAGCGGCCACATTATCGAGAATTACCTTGGTAAGTCCGGACTCAAAGAGCTCGGCGAAAAGCAATGGGAAGCCGAAGTCCTTCGTGCTGTCGTGTTGTTGAAGAAATCGTTGATTGCGGATTACGTCGTTCTCGGCGGCGGAAGCGCGAAGAAATTGGATCGACTGCCAGAAGGGGTCGAACGGGGACACAATCGAAACGCTTTTCTGGGCGGCGTTCGCCTCTGGCAAACCGACCCGCACACCCGCAGACCAAAGTGGCAAATCCTGTGAGAAATTGAGTCTGTCATGTTGATCGAAGTCGAGGCATCCTGCGAAACTACCTGTAGGTTGTGCCTCGGGATTTCTCGACTTTGTTTGGAATGATTATCTAGAACATGCAACTCTATTTCCTCAGACACGGCGAAGCCGATTGGCCGGGCTGGACCAAGCCGGATGATGAACGGCCGCTCACCGATTTTGGTAAAAAGGAGGCGCGGCAGGTGGCGAAGTTTCTCAACCGTCTGAAGGTGAAGCCCGATTTAATTGTAAGCAGTCCGCTGCCGCGAGCTTTGCAGACGGCAGAGGCTGCAAAGGAAGAGCTGAAAACAAAGTTGTGCCAGGACGAAGCGCTTGAGCCCGGATTTGGGATTGGCGAGTTGAGCACTGTGCTCAAGCGGCATCGCTCAAAAGTTTTGATGCTGGTCGGTCACGAGCCGGACTTTTCGAGTGTGATCTCTGCATTGACCGGTGGTTTCATCAAGATGTCCAAAGCCGGTGTGGCGCTGATCGACATCGATCCCGAGACTGAGAAAGGAAGACTTCTCTGGCTATTCCCGCCAAAGTTCGCGCGCAAAGCGAAATAGATTTGTCGCGATTAATCCTGCTGTAGCCACCGGCCTGTGGCCGGTTCTGCGCTTGCTTATTGAATCGAGAAACGGCCCGCAGGGCCGTGGCTACAAGTTCCGAGAGGACTGGCGGACTATGATTTTGGCGAACCTGTCGGTTCTGCGCTTGCTGCTGGAGAAACAACGGGCGAAGCCTGTGCCGGCGCAGTTCCCGGTGACGCCCCTGGGGATGATTGTGCTGTCGGAGGCGCAGGTGAGGTTTGCGCGGGCTGGTTTTTCATCAGTTCGCGACGGAAGGCACTGCTGGCTACGCTGTGGTGCGCATAAAGGACCGACAGCGCGAACGTAAGCGCGAAAAATATGCCGGCCAGCCACGTGGTGAACTTCACCAGCACGTTCGTGGTTTGCGCACCGAAAATGTTCTCAGTCACGCCGGCGCCAAATGCTGCGCCGAGACCTTCACTTTTTGGTCGTTGCATCAGGATGACAAGAGTCATCAGGCCGGCGACTAGCACGAAGAGCACCAGGCAAAAGTTGATCAGCAGGTTCATTGGGAGGCGAAATATGGCGAAAGCCGCAGCAGAAGCAAACGCCCAACATCCAGCGCTCAACGTCCAACATTCAATTCAGAAAACGCTAGCGTTGGACGTTCGGCGTTGGGTCTTTGCTTTAATGTCATTCCAGATCGCGTCCATCTCTGCCAACTCCACTTCGCCCAATTTTCTGCCGCGCGTTTTGAGTTCGTCCTCTAATCGATTGAAGCGTGCGACGAACTTGTCCGTGGCAGATTGGAGCGCGGTTTCTGCGTCGATTTTGCACTTCCGCGCAAGGTTTACGACGGCGAACAACAGATCGCCAATCTCGTCTTCGATGCTTTCCTGCTGTTGTGAGGAGATCGCCTCTTTCGTCTCACCAAGCTCTTCTTCCACCTTGTCCATCACATCGGGCAGCGCTGTCCAATCGAAATTCACCCGGGCGGCTTTGGACTGTGCCTTTTGTGCGCGCACCAGCGCGGGCAAGGCTTTCGGCAAACTGGCGAGGAAATGCGAGTCGGCCTTTTTCTCTTCGCGTTTGATCGCTTCCCATTGTTTAAGCACGGTGCCGGCATCGCGTGCTTCGCTCGTGCCGAACACATGCGGATGCCGCCGGATGAGTTTGTCCGACACCTGCTCAATTACCTCGTCGATGTCGAACCGGCCGGTTTCGTGTGCGATTTGGGCGTGCATCACGACAAGCAACAAAAGATCGCCGAGCTCCTCGCGAAAATGCGCGTCGTCCTGAGCGCGCGCGGCCTCGGCCGCTTCGTATACCTCCTCTATGAGTGCCGGCAATAATGACTGGTTGGTTTGCTCGCGATCCCACGGGCAACCGTCAGGAGCGCGAAGTTTCGCGACGATGTCGCAGAGCTTCGCGAAGTCCTCGCTGATTTGTGATCGATCATCAGGCATAAAGGCACCCCTTCGAAGGCATCGCTTTCACTGAGCACGGATCTAGCGGGAATCCAGTGTCGACTTATGACGAGCGCACTTTGTTCTTTGCACGATAGTGTGCGCTAAGAGCTGCACATTTCGCGATAATGCGATCAGACTGACGATTTTGACGCCTCGGCCACTGATCTATAGCGATCAGTCAGTCTCAGAATTTGCCTTGTGTTGAGTCCTTGATTGCCTGCAGACGAATCTGCTTCAGTTTTTCGTACTGCTCAGGCGAAAGAATCGCCTTCATCTGCGGATCCGTCTGCTGATGAATAGCTTTGAGCTGTTGTACTTTCTGCAGTTTTGAGAGCGAATTGTCGTTTTTGATTGCCTGCACTTTCGGTGCTTCGGCGGCAAGAATGGGCAGGACTTTCTCCTTTTGTTGGGGTGTGAGGCTAAGCTGTTGTGCTATCGCCTGAGCCCTTGACATTGCAGCCCCTTTTTGAGCAAAGGAAGTGGGTGCCAGCAACGCAAAGATCGCGAGGGATAAAACCGGGATAACGAGGTGAGTGTGTCTCTTCATATTTCTCCTTTGATTTGACGCGCATGGTGGTGAAGGCGGTCCATTACGTCAAGCCAATTGCGACAGACCGATCGTTCGGCAGGAATCTCTCCCCAAAACCGTCTCTAATTTTCTTGTACAACGGTCTCTCAACATCGCTGAAGGTCCCAGCGGCGAACCTACAGCTACAACAGGTGCCACTTCAGCTCGCGCGAATTGCGCTTCCTTTCCCATAAACGGCGTCCACCGAGGAATGCGTTTTCATTTTGACCGCGGACGATTCCCCTTGGCAATCGATCGAAACGATGCACCAAACCTCCGCCAAGGACCACATAATCGGCGATGAACGCGCGCTTTAATTGGCCGACAGCATAAAGGACTTCACGTTTCCATTTTCTTTTGCCCAATTCCGCCAGGCCGGGGACCCCGAGGTGGTTCTCAATAATCTCTCCGTCCGGGTAGGGGAGATCGCCCAGCTCGAGTGACATGAGATTTCTGTCCCACACTAGCGCGGATCCAAGGCCCGTTCCGAGTCCCAGAAACAGCATTCGCCCGTCGCCGAGATAACTGCCAAGCGCCTGCATGGCTGCGTCGTTGACGATGCGCACCGGCATTCCCAGCGCCCGCGCAAAGCTAAAATGGACCCAATCCTTACCCAGGTGCTTCGGGTTTCGAAGAATTCGTCCGTCGCGCACAGGCGCCGGAAAACCGATCGACGCAACGTCGAATTTCCAGCCGCTCACGGTCTCCTTAAATTTGGCGAGAAACTGTTTTGGAGTCATTCGTGGACCGGATGCAAACTCGCGTTCCACGCGCTCAGACATGAGCAGTTTCACGAAGCTACCGCCGATATCGACGACGAGAATTCTTCTCTTCATTGAGCGCGCGTCCAGGCGAGGAACGCGAGCTTATCGGCTGCGCCCGAACAATCGCCCCATGCCGGCCTTCGGTTCGGGCTTTGCAGTTGTGCTGCTGGGCCAACACTCTACGATTTCAAGCGCAACGAACCGGAACAGCAATTGCCTGGCGGATTTCAAATCGAGTCGCAGATTTTTTGCAATCTGTTGCACGGACCGGGCGCCATTGAATTGCGAGCCGAATTGGGCCTCATCCGAAGTGAGTTTCAACTTCTGGACACGATCGAAGCCTTCTCTCGTGTAAGCCGGGATCGACGCCGGATCGAAACCTCCTCGTTGCTCCGGATTCTGGACGAGACGCAAAGTTTCCAGTGACCAGTCATCCACATCGGGGTCGCCGGTCACATCGCCAAACCCGCCTAGCAGGTCGGCGTTCTTTTCAAACATGATCCATACATTTGGCGCCGACCACAGTTGCGAAAAAAGCAGTTGGCCCTGGTGGCGGATCAAATCCAACGCCGGCTGCCGCTCGATCGACTCGTTGCGGGCGAGGGTAAGCAGAAAAGGAGTTCCGTTTTCTTTCTGCTGGGCGCGAGCAGTGGTTACAACGTCTGGATCAACGTCGGCGAGGATGGGTGGCGTCTCCGGACAATAAAGATCCAGGCCCCGGGTTGTGGCGAAAAGAATCTCGCCGTCACGGGCGAGAACGTCGACCGGTTCCTGATCCCAGCGGGCTCGTAGCAACCCGGTTAGGTTCTCTTTCCCGACGGCTCGTATCGCAAGGTTCAAGGGAAACAGATTTGTGCGGCCGCAAAAATAAACATCAGCCGTGCTAACTTCCTTCCGCTGCCCGATTTCCGTGGCTGCAGCGTTTGCGACCGGTTGGGCCCAATCAGACTCGGGCGCGGACGCGCGCCACCAGTCATCGGACTGGAACGCCTCCGAAGTCGTGCCCGGCTCAGGGGTTGCCTCGTCTTCGTGCGGAATGGGTGGTCGGTCGATCTGATCGCGCTCTTCGCTGTTCGAACGTTCCATTTGGGCTTTAGTAGCTTGGGTTGCGGGGATTGTCGCCGTGACTGTTCTGTCGCTGTAAGCAAACCCCTTATCAAGGCTTTATCAAGAGGCCAATGTTCGCTACGGAGAACTCTTATGCCGTTCTGAGAATTGTCGCGCGAGCTCGCGTCTACTGATTTTGCCGCGTTCGTTTGTCGGGATTATGTCGACGATAAAGATTCGTTTCGGCACCTGCCATCCGCTCAATGCAGTCCGGCAAAATCGTAAAAGATTGCTTTCGCTTACGTCCGGCGATGCCAGCACGCACGCCGCTACTTCTTCATTTCGCAATCCTGCACCTGTGGGACGGCCAAACACGACCGCCTGCCGCACTCCCTTAAAACTCAGCAGATGCGCTTCTACTTCCGCCGGATTCACTTTCTTTCCGGCGACGTTGATGACGTCCGATATCCGGCCCACGATCTTCAGCGCCGAATCGTGTCGCTCGAGCAGATCGTCTGGAACAAAAACACCGTTGCCAAGTTTGTGATCGTCGGGTTCGGGAAAATAGCCGTCGCTCACTGCTGCGCTGCGGACGCGAATCTGGCTGGCTGACTCCGTTGGATCGATAAGGTCAACTTCGACACCCTGCATCGGCTGGCCGACAAGACCGTCCTCGAACGTTGTGCCGTCGCGATCGTAGCAAATTCCGCCGCATTCCGATGCGCCATAGAACGAATGAATCGGCTGCTTGAATTTCTCGAAAAACTTTTTCGCGACGGCGCTGGAGAGCGGCGCACCGGCAGAAATGCACAGCCGAAGCTTTGGTAACGGGGGCGCATCGCCAATGTCGCAAAACGCCTGGTAAAAAGCCGGCGTGCCGGGAAAGACCGTCGCGCCAGTGCGCGCAAGATCAGCAAGAACGGCTCGCGGCGTTCTGTCGCGACTCACAACCAGCGGCACACCGCGCGCTATCAACGGTGTCAGCAAATTGCTGAACCCATACGAGTGTGAGACCGGGATTACGCCAAAATTCAGATCGTCATCTGAAATATCCATCGTATCGCAAATCTGATTGCAATCGGCTAGCAATTGATGGCTGCGAAATCGAATTGCACGCGGTGCTGCCGTTGTGCCTGAGGTGAGTTTCAAGAGCGAAGGTACATTCTCGCCCCAATCCGCTGTAGTGTCGGCTGTCCCCAGCCGGGTGATCTGCGGAGAATCTCCGCTGGGGACAGCGGACACTACAGAGCGCGCTCTGCAAATCTTCAACGCTGCGTCGCGTTGTTGCTCACCGATTGACTCGTCCAGCGGCAGAACAACCATCTGCCTTCGCAGGCAGGCGATAAAGATGGACGGCCAATCTTCGTGATTGCCGATTTGTACCGCAACGACTGCGCCCGCAGGCAGCGCATCGATCTTTTCTTCGAAAAGCCGCGCTCGCTCTTCGACCTCATCGAAGCGCTGCAGGATCTTCCCAGCTGTATCAAAAATCGCGGCGTCATCGCCTTTGCGCGAGATCGTCGTCCGCCACGCGAGTAGCAGTGAGTCGCCATGTTTCATCGCTTGCAAAAACCGAAGGTCGCGAATACATTTCGCGCTCCATTAAGAAGATGAAAGCAGGCATTCATCCAGAATATTACGAGACTGATATGGTGTGCGCATGCGGCACGGTGTATCACACTCGCTCCACAAGTCGCGATATTAAGATCGGCATTTGTGCCGCTTGTCATCCATTTTTCACCGGCGAACAAAAGTTTGTCGATACCGCGGGCCGGGTCGAGAAATTTGCCCGCCGTTACGGCAGCACCAAAGCTGTCCGCGCCCAGAAGAAAGCTTAGCTCGTTGTAGAGGCGTTCGCCTGCGGCGAACGCTTTGTCTGTGGCTGACACAGCCGCCACTACACCCTCATGGACTTAAATTCCCTTATCCAACTCAAACGCGAACGCTTCGAACAGCTCGAGCGCGAGATTGCGGATCCGCGCCTGTTCGATAATCGCAAACGCGCTGAGGAGATTATGCGCGAACGCGCGAATTTGAAGGATCTGCTGGAGAAATCGCGCGCTCTCGAAACCGCGCGCAAGCAATTAGACGATAATCGCGAGCTGGTCACGTCGCGCGATGTCGAGATCGCGGCCATGGCCGACGATGAAATTCCGGAGCTCGAAAAACGCGTCGCCGATCTTGAACGCGACGTTCAGATCGCGTTGGTGCCGGCTGATCAAACGGAAGAGCGCGACGCGATCGTGGAAGTCCGCGCCGGGACAGGCGGCAGCGAAGCCGCTATCTTCGCCGCCGATCTTTACCGGATGTATCATCGCTATGCAGAAGCGGCGGGATTGAAGACTGAAGACCTCGAATCCAGTCCGTCGGAGCTTGGCGGGTTCAAGGAAGCGATCTTCCGGGTTTCGGGCGAATCGGTCTTTCGAAAGCTTCGTTACGAGAGCGGTGTGCACCGCGTGCAACG
>Ga0207706_10007275_pt1 | contig 10234 bp, 9 predicted proteins | sample KBSC53metaG_FD_184318 | JGI IMG/M metagenome (GOLD analysis project Ga0207706, IMG submission 184318) | Corn rhizosphere microbial communities from Kellogg Biological Station, Michigan, USA - KBS C5-3 metaG (SPAdes) (version 2) | ecosystem: Host-associated > Plants > Roots > Rhizosphere > Soil ... | reverse complement strand
AGTAGGTTTGCAAGAACCGAACCTCGGTAAAAAAAATCACCGTGTTCAACAACATGGTGATTTCATAGGTTTTCATAGTTTAATAATCACATGATACAACAAGTAAAACAAAACACATACCAAAGTAACATGAGTATGACCTTTGATTGGATATAGAAAAAGAAAAAATTTATTAGTGAATTATAAAGAGATAATTTAAAAAAAATTATTGATAAGATAAGATTGCAATTTTCCCGTTCGCACCTGCAAGAAAAAGTTTGTTACCTTGTTTAGCTTTCTTACACACATGAAAACTTTTTGTGGAAATAAGTTCCCAATTCATACCGCCGTCGTTTGAAATATCAACACCACTCGTTCCGCAGTTGATCAATTTATCTTTTGTGATGTACTCTACACAACTTCTGTAGCCATAAGGAGGAGTTATCGGTTTAATATGAAGAACACTGTCATGATGAACAGAAATTATATCACAATTACCTTTCTTCGATGTATCATTTTTGAAATCACCGCCAACAACTATAATTGTATCGCGGGTTAAATTTATTGCAACAGAGTTAGCGCCTTGTGATTCTTCTCCCTGGATTATATCAAGATTAAAAGGAGAGCCTTTATAAAATAATCTTGACTTTTTTCCACCTGTAACCAAAACTTCATTTAGTCCACTTTTGTTCTCCTGTGATAAGAGTTTAACATTGGTTCCGCTTGCAGCAAACATTCCTTCAGTTGAATAAAGAATATTTTTTTTATAAGCCAATTTTTGCCAGCTCTCGCCGTAATTATTTGTAAAGGCAATATAAATTTTGTTCTCTATCGGATCCCCTACAACAATTCCTGAACTGTTATCAAAATCCATCGCATCTAAAAACATTCCTTTGGTTGTATCTTCAAAGACTTTCTTCCATGTTTTGCCGCCATCTTTTGTTTTTAAAATGATTGCAGGTTCTGCCACAGCCATTATCAATGCTATGTTTGCATCGAATGCTTCTATGTCACGAAAATCTCTTTTCTCGTAACCTTGAACGGTTAACCATTTAAAACTTTTTCCGCCGTTTGTTGATCTTGCAATTTTCCCATTACTGCCGCTTGCCCAAACAACACTGTCATCAACAACACTTAATCCACGCAAAGAAGTTTTTTTTCCTGAATCGAGAATATTGATAACAGGTTTTTGTGCGGTTGAATTAACAGTGAAGAGCACAATTAAAAAAATGAAACTGATCTTTAATAAGGTCATTGAACTAAAATTTATTGGAATAAAGAAGCAGATTAACAAACACTTTTTAATAAGCAAAATTAAAATGGTTCACCATGGGTCGCTTGAATTAATCTCTTTGCAAGCCAGGGCATATTATTCATTGTTTTTAAAAATAAAGAAGTTGAAGTATTACCACCAAATAATTGTTGAACGATTCTTCCGATGAATAATCTTTTACTGAATTGCCGCTTCCATTGTTCTGTATATCGTTGTTCCATTTGTATTCTGTTGATCTTATTCTCCATGAAAGCGCCAATATTCTCAAAAACAATTTTAGATGCATGCATTGACATGCTCATACCGTTACCGCATAAAGGAGTAATTAAACCCGCAGCATCACCGATCATCAACACATGATTCTCTACTTGTTGCTTTTTGCTAAAACTTACCTGGGAAATAACGAGTGGCTCCTCGTACAAAAATTTTGCTTTACAAAAAATTTCATTGAGTACAGGATTTTTCCGAAGAACATTTTTTTCCATGAGTGGAATTGAATTGTTGTTTTCTTTTAAGTTGTTCGCAGTGGTTAAATAACAAAAACAACATTTATCATCTTCAATGTTTGAGATGCCGCAATAACCATTATAAAAATTATGAAGGGCAATATGATCTTTTGGATAAGAATATTTTACGTGATACTTAATACCAATATAATTATTTAATTTATCAGGTTTTTGCAAAACAAATCCACGTTTCCATTTTATATCAATATTACTTCGCTTACCGAATGCTCCCGCGACTATTTTACTTGTAAAATTTTTATTTCCTGTTTGAATTGTAAAAGCATCTTCATTAAAAATGACATCAGTAACTTTTCTATTCGTTAAAACATGCACACCTTTTGCTTTCGCAATTTCATATAAAGCATTATCGAGTTTGTAACGGCTTATTCCAAAACCGCCAAGCGGCAGATCAAATTCAAAAAGTTTCCCTTTTGCATCTGTTAATTGTAATTTTTTTATAAATGGCAGATTGAATTCTTCCACCGGAAGACCAAGTTGTTTTAGGAAAGGAAGACTTTCAAGACTGATATATTCGCCGCAAACTTTGTGAAAAGGATAATTTTCTTTTTCAAAAAGAATTGTTTTAAAACCTGCCTTGGCAGATTGTATGGAAAGCGTAAGCCCAGCAAGTCCGCCACCCACAACAGCAACATCATATATTTCTTCAGCGTTACTCATTGCTGCTTATAATTAAATAACGAAATGCCCATTGCCATTGTATTTTGAATTGTTTAATGCCTGCGATTTTAAAAACTTTTTGCCATTCTTTTTTTATCAATCCTCTTGCAACACTTAATGGCGCATCATTCCTTACAAGATAAGAATTTGAAAAAAGTTTCGTGAGTAATTTGATAGAATAATAAGCGATGGTATTTCTTTCAAGGTCGTTAATAAAAAAACCGATAGCGGAATTTTGCTTCATCCATTGTATTTGTTCAGTTAATTCTTCTTCAGAAAAATGATGACAAAATAAACTTGAAAAAATTATGTCAGGTTTTGTTTCAAAAAATGTTCTTTTATAATCGCTGCAAATCCAGTCGGTGTACTTACATAAAAATTTATCCTGTTTTGCAAACTCAATGCATTCATCTTTTATGTCGATGCCAATACACCTTATATCTATATTTCTTTTGTTACACCAATTTATAATAGCAACAAGATTATCTCCTCCTCCGCAACCTATTTCACAAACAGTAATTGTTTTTCTCTTTTGAATTAATCTTTGTAAACCTTTTAATGTGATAGAATGACCACCCAACCATTTGTTAATAAAATTTAATTCCTGCATATTCTTTTTGATGTCTTCAAAAGGAATATTATCATAGTCCAGCATTTCTTTTTGATATGACCGGCGGGTTAAGTTCATTTTTTTGAAGCAAGGAATGTTTCCATAGTAAGACCGGGGCCAAATGCTACTCCAAAAATATTTGCCCCATTTTGAATATTATTCCACATCTCTTTCAATACAAATAAAATAGTAGGGGACGACATGTTTCCATAAGCTTGCAAAATTTTTCTGGAAAAACACAGCTCATCTTTTTGCAGTTTCAGTTTTTGCTCGATCACTTCCAATATTTTTTTTCCGCCGGGATGAATACACCAATGTGTGATGTCGTTTTTATTGATGCAGTGATGTTCAAGTGAGGCAGTAACAAGCGTTGCAATGTCTTCTTCTATCAGTTGAGGAACATATCCGCTTAAAGTCATAAGAAAACCGTTGCTGCTAAGTTCCCACGCCATATCTTTTTTTCCTTTGCGTTCAACCAAAGAATAGAAGCCATCTATTGAAACGGAATGATTGGTTTTTATTTTATTGGAAATAAGTACAGCGGCACTTCCATCTGCAAAAAGCAAACTGCTTGCTGCATTATCAGGTGTGTATTCCTTTTGAAAGTGGATAGTACATAATTCGGTATCAACAATTAAAATATTTGCGTTTGTTGTAGTATCACAAATAAGTTTTGCAAGTCTTAATGCGTGAATAGCCGCATAGCAACCCATAAAATTTACGGAAGTGCGAAAGATTGTTGGTGATAAATCCAATGCTTCCGCAATTTGAAGGTCAAGACCAGGTGCACTCATTCCTGTACATGTCACCGTTATAAGATGCGTTATTTCACCTGGTTTAATAAAACCGTTAAGGCATTTTTTAACTGCATCAATAGATAAAGGCAAAGCTTCTTTATCAAATATTTTCATCCTGTCATCTACTGTAGGAAAATGTTTTCCATTATCATGTGGAATAAAATCCCATTCTTCTTCAGGCAAACTAAAATCATCAATTACTGAATAACGATATTCAATGCTGCTGTGATTGTATAAAAAAGAAAGCTTTCTTGTTTCTGTTTTATCAAGTCCATAAACATTCGACATAAAGTGAATAATATCTTTTTGTTTATGGCAATAAGCCGGTAATGCCGTTCCTATGGAAATTATTTCAGCCAAGCTGTTGCATTAAGATTAAGGTGATAAAAGCAAAATTCGTGCAAGTGCTTGCAAACACATTCATACGCATGGTATGTTTAAAGTCTGCGAACATTTCATTTTTCCAAACCTTCAGCATCCATTGCAAAAAATAAATGATCACTATTATGAAAAATATTTGCAGCACAAAAAAATCCAATAATTTATTTTCCTGTTTATAATAAACGAACAAAATAGAAAAAGCGATGCCATACATCAATGCACAAAAAATAAATGTTCCTTTTTTGCCAAGCTTCATGCTGATCGTTTGTACACCGTCATCTGCATCTGATTTGTGTTGATATATCTGCGTAATAGGGTAGAAGCCCCCGATCAAAAAGGCGGCTGCAATCATTCCCTGCAAAGGAATTTTCATGCTTAAATTTTGAGACGCCGCATGATAAACCATTGCAAAGATCAAAGCACCCTGGTTCAAAATCACAACAAGATAACCGGGAATTGCAAAACGTTTTAACCGGATCTTTCTATAACTGTACATTCTTGAGCAAATAATGTAAAACGCAAAACCTGCTGCAAATTGCCATGAAATAAAAAAAGAAAGTAGCATGCCCATTACATCCATTATAACAGTTACATAGAATAATTGTTTTGTGGGTTGCATCGGTTTTTCAATACCGCCGATACTTTCTGTATCTCTGTCCATAAAACTGTTGTAGCCGTTGCTTGATGGATAAAGTAAAACATGAATTAATAAAAATGCAAGTACCGCACGAATCCAATTTATATCGTTTACAAAACTTAAAGCAAACCAGAATACCGGCATTAAAAAATAAGAGAAAGGAAATCGCAATAATTGTATGGTAGAACGTTGTATCACCTGTGGATTGTAAAAAAGAAATGATGACGCTTTCTATGCATCATCACTACAATTTAAAAAAATATTATGAATGTCTGGTAAAATATAGAAGAGCAGGAAGAAATTAATATTGAACAGTAATTTTTTTGATGTGAAATATTTTTGTTGACAAGCTGCAGATACTTTACTCATCGTTTGTTGTGTCACTCACTTGTACACTTTGAGTTCTGCTCAGCAGGATTGTTGCAGTTGAAGAGTGCGACGCAAGAAAAGTTCAATTGGAATATAAAAGTTCGGTTCAAAAAAATCATTCCATTTCCAATATGGCAAATTCTTGTTGCAGTGTAAGAGAACTGCTAAGTAAAATATCTGCCAGTTCTTTTCCATACTTCGCGTAAAAAATGGAAATATTTTCTACGCGTTCCTGTAAACTGTTGTTTGGAAACAAAGCCGATTTTATTTTCTGCAGTTGCTGTTGTTCGTAATTGTATTTTCTTTTTTCAGCACGAAGCATTTTTTTCTCAAGTTCTTGTAACCCATACACTGCTTTAGTTTTCAAAGCTGCAACATGCGCTTTTAGCGTAGCATCAACACTTGAAGCAAGATGCATAATTTCGTTATAGAGATCTTCAACCTTTTGCAATTCTCCGTTTAACCTCACTTTGTTTTCCGTTCTGTTGGTAATGATCTTTTTCATTAAATCATACTCAGGTAAAAATATGTCTTCAGGTTTAAGACCAAGATTATTTATCATCTGTTTATATTTCCTTTCAACGATAAGAAAAGAATTACGCAGCACCAACATGGGATAAGGAATCTTTGCAGCTTCAAAAACTTTTTTTAATTCAAGCCAATAAGCAAGCTCACCACCACCACCGATAAAAGCAATATTTGGCAATATCGTTTCCTGCAAAGCTCCGCGCAGAATTACATTTGGACTGAATCTTTCAGGATGTTCATTCAACTCTTTCAAAATTTCTTCTTCATTCCATTCAAGATTCAAACTTGAAACTTGAAACTTGAGACCTGAAACTTCTATTCGTTCTCTCTTATCTTCGATCAAATAAAATAAATTCAATTCTCTTCCTTCCGCCTGTGGTTTGTAGTATTTTTCAAGTTCGGCAATTGTTGCCGTTACAGCTTTGTTTGAAAATCGTTCTCTTAATTCCTTTTCAATAACAGGTTGAAATAATTTTTTTAGTTTAGCGCTATCAGCAATTATTACTATCAATCCATATTCTCCAAACAAATCATTCACCAATTCAAGCGTCGCCTGCTGTATTGTTTTGCCAATTGTGTAAACCTTTTTAAATAATTGAATTATTTCGTTACCAAAAGGAAGCACACCAAGTTGTCCCTGCATTTTATCGATCAAGCTCAGCAAAGGCTTGTCCACTTTCATTCTTCCAACAGCACCTGTTTGTTTGGTTTGCCAGTTGTATTCAATTCCATCAATTGTTATTGTACCCAATTCTTCAAGATCAGCATCTTCACTGCCCATGTAATAAGCAGGAACAAAATTGTAATCTGTTAATTGCTTGTTTAGTTCATCCGCAATTTTTATTACATGGAGTATCTTATAAATAAAATACAGCGGACCGGTAAAAATATTTGGTTGATGGGCAGTAGTAATAGTAAAAGTATTTTGTTGAAGAAGCAATAAAGTATTCTCTTTAACTTTTGAAAATTGAGCCGCGCCTTCATATTGTTTTAGTAATTCATCAACAAGCATCTCTCTTTGTTGTGGAAATTTTTGCCTTTCTTTTATTGCTGCTAAAATGCCTTCTGCATTTACAGGATGTTTATAGAAAGGCTGCAATAAGGGATTTGCATTGATGTAATCAATAGCAATCTTTGAGAAAGAGTTTGTTTGGCTGTAATGGAGATAAGTACAATTTGTTTCCATGCAACAGATTTGGGGCAGCAATTTATAACGATTCTTTTTTTAATAAACAACCGATCAACAATCTTTCACAATTCGAAAACAAGATTGCCGGTTTTGAACTTTTTAATGTTTGGTTCAATTTTAAATCTTAGGTATTTCTAACTGTTTGGAATCACACAGAAACTTATCTAATTTAGGATGACGCGGAATTGTAGTTTGTTTATTGTTTGCATGATTTTTATAGATGTCATGTTTACTCCCGTGCCTTTGGAGAAAGCATTGATACTTTGCGAGGTGTTGTAATAATTCGTTTCTCTTCACACTCATTGAGCAAGCATTAAATCTTCTTCCAATACAGTATTCTCAAGCTTATTGGTTTCTTTCATATTCTCAAGATATAAAGCCAGTGCATCCATCACGTTCTCCCTTGCTTCATCGATGGTTTTACCTTGCGTAATAACTGCTGGAATTTCTTTTATTGTGCCTATGTAAAATTCTTCACCCTTTGATATGACTAAAGTAAGTTTCATACTAAAGTTATTTATTTCAAATTTAATGAAAACATATTTACCCGAACGACAACTCTAAACAACTTCTCCTTCCAAATCATAATCATAAGCCTTTGTTATTTTCACTTTCACAAATTCTCCGGGATGCAATTTTTTTTCGGAGTGAATTACAACTTCATTATCTACTTCCACACTGTCAAATTCCGTTCTTCCCAAATAGCGCCCTGCTTCTTTTTTGTCAATGATAACTTTAAATATTTTACCGACTTTTTCTGCATTCTTTTCATAACTTATTTCCTGCTGAACTTCCATTATCTCTTCTGCGCGTTTTTGTTTTTCTGTTGCAGGAACATCATCATTCAATAAATAACCCGAAGTTCCTTCTTCATGACTGTAAGTAAAAATTCCAACGCGATCAAATCTTTGCTTTATTAAAAAATCTTTTAGCTCGTCAACGTCGTCTCTTGTTTCTCCGGGAAAGCCGGCTATCAAAGTTGTACGCAAACAAATGCCCGGATTTTTATCCCGAATCGTTACGATCAATTCTTCCATCTCCGCTCGTGTGCTTTGACGCTTCATTACCTTTAACATGTTATCACTTGCGTGTTGCAAAGGCATATCAAGATAGTTGCAAATATTTTCTCTTTCGCGCATTACATCCAGTACTTCCAATGGAAATTTTTTAGGATATGCATAATGCAAACGAATCCATTCCAAGCCTTTCACATCACTCAAACGTTTCAAAAGATCGGCGAGCATTCTTTTTTTATAAAGATCCAAACCATAATAAGTCAATTCCTGTGCAATCAGCATGATTTCTTTCACACCTTTTTGCACAAGTATTTCTGCTTCTTTTACTAAATCTTCCATTGGCTTGCTTACATGCGAACCACGCATGAGCGGAATTGCACAAAATGCGCATGTCCTGTTACATCCTTCACTGATTTTCAAATACGCATAATGTTTTGGTGTGCTCAACATGCGCTCACCAAGTAATTCAGTTTTATAATCGGCATCAAATTGTTTTAAAATCAAAGGCAGCTCAAGTGTTCCAAACCATGCATCCACTTCAGGAATTTCTTTTTCAAGATCATCACGATAACGTGCACTCAAACATCCTGTCACATACACTTTATCAAGTTTACCGCGTCTCTTCAATTCCACCTGGTCAAGAATTGTATTAATGCTTTCCTCTTTCGCTTTGTCGATAAAGCCGCATGTATTCACCACCACAATATTGTGATCAGGTTTTTTATTTTCATGCACTACGTTAATTTCATTAGCACGAAGTTGACCGCTCAGCACTTCACTATCCACAAGGTTTTTGCTGCAACCGAGTGTAATAATATTTACCTTATCTTTTTGTAATGTTCTTGCCTTCATATTAAGGGCGCGAAGGTAGGTAAAGTTGGCAAGTAGATAAAGCTGATAAAGTCAGAAAGAAGTTAAGAATTTTTATGTTACAGGCTGAAGAACATATAGCATCACCTGTTGTGTCACTCACTTCGGCGTTCTGAACTTATTCGCCTGCAGTTTTCAAATTTTATTATCCGTGGAAACTTCTATTTGGTTAAGTATAAAATCTATCTATAAATTTATATTCGCAACAACCATAATTTAGTGCAGCAAAGAATTACAATTATTTTTTTTATCGCCTGCTTGATTTTTGCAATTATCATTTATTTCCCTTCCGGACTTTACTTTTTAAGCGATGACCTTATTCATATTCCTTTAAGTGCTAAAGGAGAATTATTTCAACGAAATTCATTAAGACCCGTTCATGATATTTTATTATCGTCAGACATTTTTTTGTGGGGAAAGAATGCATTCGGATTTCACTTAACAGCATTGATCATTCACTTGCTTTGCTCCCTTTGTTTGTTTTGGATAACCAATTCCCTGCTTATTTATTACAAGGTAATGGATAAAGCAAAAGCAAGGCAAGTAAGCTTTTTAGCAGCCGGCTTGTTTTTAATTTATGCGTTTCATTCGGAAGCAGTGTTATGGATTCTTGGATCAGGAGCAGCCTTGTGCACTTTGTTTTTCCTGCTATCGATTGGTTGTTATTTGTACAAAGAACGCTCACTTTATTTCTTTCTTGCTTCACTCGTATTTTTTCAAATCGGTTTATTTACTTACGAAGCGATCTGGATCGCTCCGCTTTGCATTCTTTGTTTTTATTTTTTAGATATTTTTTTACTCAAAAAGAATTGGAAGAAAGATTTTGTATGGATGCTGGCGTATATCATTTCATTCATAATTCATTTGATGCTGCGAATAAAAATCATGGGAGAATTAGTAAACGAATATGCCCTTGGAAATAGAAACATCAACATCGGTAATTTATTTTTAAACTACAATAGCTTACTTGCAAGAAGTTTTATACCACCAATGAAATCTTCAACAGCTTTTCTTTGTTGTTATGCTTTGTTGGTTGCGTTATCTCTTTTTTATTTTTTTAAAATAAGAAAATCACCTTATCGATCTTTTATATTTTCATTGATATGTTTATTCTTGCTTTCCTTTATCCCATACATTTTTTTAGGTATAGATACGCATACAAGAGAATCTGAAAGATTTTTATACTTGCCATCTGTCTTTCTCTGTATCATTATTGCGGTCAATATTATCAAAACGAACCCTTCCAATAAGTTTCTTACTTCAGTTTATATTTTTCTTTTTTTATACAACGCAATATTTACTTATTCCAACAGAAGAGATTATAATCTTGCGGGTAGTATTTCAAAAAGTATTTACAGGAATGTTAGTAACATAACATCATTACGTGATACAATAACCGTG
>Ga0207706_10007274_pt1 | contig 10235 bp, 10 predicted proteins | sample KBSC53metaG_FD_184318 | JGI IMG/M metagenome (GOLD analysis project Ga0207706, IMG submission 184318) | Corn rhizosphere microbial communities from Kellogg Biological Station, Michigan, USA - KBS C5-3 metaG (SPAdes) (version 2) | ecosystem: Host-associated > Plants > Roots > Rhizosphere > Soil ... | reverse complement strand
GCAGCATCCGCCGACCACACCAGCCGTGAGGGCTGGGCGAAGCGCGCCCACACGGAGACGTTGCGCGTCCGGGAAGAGGCCAGTCGCGCGAAATCGGCTTCAGACAGAACCGCATATTTCGCGATCAAGCTATTATATTGGAATGGAAAAACATTCGGCGGCAGCAGCCGGTTGGCGGTTGCCAGCCATGGCGCGGCGAAGGCTTGGGCATAATCTGCGACGATCAGGTAGAAATCGAGCATCAGCCCTTCGAGCCGGGCTTCGCGCAGCGTCGAGCCATAATAGAGAATGGCGCGTGCGCCGGGGTGGCGTGCGGCGATTGCTGCCGCCATTTCGGTAACGGCCGGCACTACCGGTTTCGCAAGCTCCCCGGCGACGAGTGCGCGGAGCGGCTCGCCCGAATCGTTCACGCCGCCAGGCGGAGGAAGGGCAGGGGCGCGGTAGGCCGCAACACGATCGAGCGGCCGGCGCCGGCTTGAAATATCTCGCCGTCGAGGATCACGCTGGAACGGTCGCCCTCGATCCGGATCTCATCCCCGCGGCGAATATGGACGCCGTTTACGATGCCGCTGCCAAGCCGCCCGAACAGGCCCGCGATCAGGGCGCGAACCAGCGCAATCGGATTTTGGTCGATCGCCATCAACTGCAGGGAGCCGCTCGGCTGGTTGGCGATGCGCGAGCCGATCAACAACTTCTTGAGCGTCGTCACCATGAGCAGCGAGAAGCTGCCCTGGATCGCGCCCTGCCGGATGAGCGACACCTTCACCGGCGCCGGCCTGTCAGGCAGGAAGGCGGCGCGGATGCCGAGCACCAGCGATACCAGCAATGCCAGCGCGGTCAGGATGTGGCTCAGCCAATTGGGCAGGCCGAGCGGATAGATCTTGTTGCGGCAATAGAGCATGACCTCGGTCAGGCCCGCGCCGCCCAGGAACATGCCGAGCACGGGCTTAAGATCATCGCCGACGCCGTTTTCCTCGTGCGTAAGCGCGATCAACTCGCGCGTGACGATGTGATCGGTCAAATCGCCGCGCGCCAGCTCGAGCACGCGTTCGAGCGCGACGATCGGATCGCCAGCCGCGCCCAGATCGAGCGCGATCAGATTGGTCTTGCCGTTGGGAAGCACCGCCACCGGCGGCGGCGTGCCTTCGAACTGACCGCCATGATAGAGTTCCGTCAGCGTGGCCTGCACCGTGCCGTCGCCGCCATTGATGACGAGAACGCGCGGCTCAACCCGGGCGATCGTGCGCAATGCCGCGTCGATCTGATCGACGCGCTCCACCTCATAGTGAAAGATTTCAGGGTGATGCGCACAAAAGCTGCGAACACGCGGAAGCAGCGAGCGATTGCCCGTGGAACGCGGATTGGAAAGCAGCGCGATCCGGATCATCGAACCCACTATTGACCTTTCCTAATCGGTCCAACGCTGGTGCCGCGGACATAGTTGAGTACCACCGGCACCGGCGTGGGGCCGGTAACCCGGACCTGGACCTGCACCGGAGATGGCTTGCGTTTGAACATTACGTCGAACAGCGAAATGTTGGGGTTACCCGAAAAACCGCCGCCGTCATTGCCGAAATCCGCCGAGCCATTGCCATTGGCATCGTGCCGCACCGACACGGCGTAAACACCGGGTCGGGGCACGGGCATGCATACGTTGATCGGGCCCGACGGCGGCACGCGCACCTCAACCCGCTCAATATAAGTGCCTTTGTCAAAATAGTGAGAGGGGTCGCCGCCATAGGTTTGAACCCGCACGATTCCCGTGTGCGACTTCAAACCTTCGACGCGCACCAGCATCGATGGCTTGCCATCGACGCAAGCATCCGCATGCGGACCGAGCATCGCCGCGCCGGCGGATGCCAGCGGTGCGGCGGCGATCAGGCTCGCGATGAGGAACTTCACTTTCGGCATGACCTCGCTACCTCCGGAAGCTATAGGGCCGGGCCTTGCTGCCGCCCGGACGATATTCGCCTCCTTAGTGTTGGCAAATCGGTGGTGAATGCGGCCAGAACATGGTGACGGAGCGACGGCATTTTGAATTCGGCAGCGCTTGTTGATCGGTACCTTGCCCGCCTGATCGCCGTGCCGCTGCTGGCCAGCCTGGTCATCGCGGCGATGCTGCTGCTGCTCGAGAAGATGCTGCGGCTGTTCGACTTTGTGGCGGAAGAGGGCGGGCCGGTGAGCGTCGTGTGGCGCATGCTGGCCAATCTGATCCCGGAATATCTCTCGCTCGGCATTCCAATCGGGCTGATGCTGGGCATATTGCTGGCATTCCGCCGGCTGGCCACATCATCGGAGCTGGACGTGCTGCTCGCGTGCGGCTTTTCCTACCAGCGGTTGCTGCGCGTGCCTTATGCCTATGCCATCATAGCCGCGTTGGTGAATTTATCGATCGTCGGCTTCCTTCAGCCTTATTCGCGCTACGCCTATGAAGGGCTGCGCTACGAGCTGCGCACCGGCGCGCTCGGCGCATCGATCAAGGTCGGTGAATTCACGAAGCTCGGCAAGAATATGACCGTGCGGATCGAGCGCAGTCAGGAAGGCGGGCGGCAGCTGTCGGGCATCTTCGTGATGGCGCAGGGCGAGAATGGCAAGGAACTCGCCGTCACGGCGGAGCATGGCCGCTTCATGGCGACCGACGATCCCAACACGATCATCTTTCGTCTGCGCAAGGGCACGTTGGTGCATAACGCGCCGAACTTCCCGGTTCCACGCGTGCTGAGCTTCGATAGCCACGATTTGCCGATCGATCTTCCGAAAGAGGAAGCCTTCCGCCAGCGTGGCGGGCGGGAGGAGATGACCATTCCCGAGCTGGTCAAGTCCACGCACAATACCAGCGAGAAGAAGGATCGCGCGAAGAGCCAGGCCGAATTCCATTTCCGCATGACGGAGGTGGTGACCATTTTCCTGCTGCCGCTGCTTGCCGTGGCTCTGGCGGTCCCGCCGAAGCGCTCCACCTCGGCGCTCGGCGTGTTCCTGTCGATCGTGATGATCGTGACCTATTATAAAGTGAACGAATATGCCGAGGCGTTGGGCGGGCGCGGCAATATCAGCCCGGTCATCGCGCTGTGGACGCCGTTCGTGCTGTTCGCGATCCTGATCTGGTGGATGTACCGGACCCTGGTCAGGGTGCCCGGCGGTCAGCCAATCGGCGCGCTTGAGCGGCAGTTTGCCAAGATTTCCGGCCTCTTCAGGCGCTGGTTCAGCAGTTCGCGCAGGCGGGTGATCTCATGAAGATCAACCTGCAATTTTTCGCATCGCGCACCATCACCTGGTACATGGCGCGGCTGTTCGTGGTCCGCTCCTTCGCGGTGTTGGCGGGCCTCGCCATCATCCTGATGGCGCTGGATCTGCTGGGCGAATCGGGCGACATCCTGGCTTATTCGGGCAATGGCGACGCCCAGCTCTGGTATTATGTCTCGCTGCGCTTGCCGCAGATCATATCGCGCTTCCTGCCCTTCTCGGTGCTGCTTGGCACCCTGATCACGCTGGCGACGATGAATCAGAACAGCGAGATCATCTCGATGAAGGCGGCAGGCATTTCCGCCCACCAGATACTCGCACCGCTGATTGTCGCGAGCCTCGGCATTGCCGCGCTTTCTTTCTGGTTCAACGACCATGTGGTGGCGCGCGCGACCAGCGTGCTGTCCGCATGGCAGAACGTGAATTACGGGCCCGTCCCAAGGACGCACGGTGTGGTTGCCAACGTCTGGGTACGCGCCGGCGAGGACTTGATTCACGCTGCGCAGGTCACCGGCCGCGGTCCGACGACGGTGCTGCATCAGGTGACCTATTATGACCGCACCGGAGATAAGCTGACCGCGATCGTCAGTGGCCCCCGCGCGGTCGCGTCGGACGGCAGCTGGCGCATGAACAATGTCCGCATTTTCGACGTGACTGCAGGCAAGGTCGCCAATCAGCCGAGTATCACCTTCGCTCGCGGGGTCGCACCCGATCGCTTTACGTTGGCCGACGTCAATCCCGACGGCCTGTCCTTCAAGGCGCTTTATCAGGCGATTGGGGACCTGCGAGCGGCCGGCCGGCCGACAGTGTCGCTCGACACGGTGCTCTGGCACAAGATTTCGGGCGCGATGTCGGCAGTGCTGATGCCCTTGCTCGCGGCGGTCGCGGGCTTCGGTCTTGCGCGATCGGGGGTGTTGTTCGTGCGGGCCGTGATCGGCATGGCGCTGGGTTTCACCTATTTCGTCGCCGATAATTTCGCGCTGGCGATGGGCAATATCGGTGCCTATCCGCCGCTGCTCGCCGCCTGGGCTCCCTTCCTGTTGTTCCTGCTGATCGGCGAGGCGGTGTTGATCCGCACCGAGGAATGATCCCGTCGCGCAAGCTGCAGATGCGTTTGCCAGGGATCAAATAACGCCGCAGCCCAATCGTGAGCTCTTGGCCACGCCGGGCAGATTTCGTGGCCGACCGCTTTAAATCGACCGCGTCTGTGCGTATATCAGTTCACAACGGCATGCCGCCGCTAAAGGAGAATGCGCTATACCACCGCCTATGATGCCGCGCCGCCCGCTGGGCGCGCCGCCGATGCCGCTGAACGGCCCCCGTTACAACGAGTTCATCCAGAGCCCCAAGGTCCGGGTGATCGACGAGAACGGCGAAAATCTGGGCGTGATGTATACGCGCGAAGCGATGGCTCAGGCTGCGGAAGTGGGGCTCGACCTGGTCGAGGTATCACCCAATGCCGACCCGCCGGTCGCCAAGTTTCTCGATGTGGGCAAATATAAATACGAGGCGCAGAAGAAGGCTAACCTCGCCCGCAAGAGCCAGAAGACGCAGGAGATCAAAGAGATCAAGATGCGTCCCAATATCGACGACCACGATTACGACACCAAGATGAAGAAGGTGTTCGAGTTCATCGAGGAAGGCGACAAGGTCAAGGTCACCCTGCGTTTCCGCGGCCGCGAGATGGCGCATGGCCAATTGGGCATGCAGGTCCTCCAGCGCGTGCAGGCGGATACCGTCGAGCTCGCCAAGGTCGAACAGCATCCGCGCATGGAAGGTCGCCAGATGCTGATGGTGCTTGCGCCGAAATAAGCGGCGATCGCTACCGGTGAATAGAAGGGGCGGGGGCTCTGGCCCACCGCCCTTTCTTTTTGGGCGTCATCTCCATCTTCGCCGCGCTTGCCAGAAGGCGCTTGCTTCCCCATATGGCCGGCCGGGAGTCGGGCGGACGGCGTCGTCGCCAACCTGGTCAGATCCGGAAGGAAGCAGCCACAACGATTTCTCGTCGGGTCGTTCCGGCTCCCACCCACCTCACCGCGCGATCCCTTGTCCGGCCGATTGTGGCTTTCGGCATATTGTCTGTTGGCCAGGCAGCCGGGCCAGCGAAAAAAATCTGGGCCCCATGTCACAGATGTCCGCGCTGCCTCGTCAGGTCTCCGTCAACATAAGGAGACCATCATGAAACCTCGTCTCATCCCCTTCAACGTAGCGCCGCAGATCATGCAGGCGTTCGTCGATTTCAGCACGGAAATGACGAAGCAGGGCGTGGAAAAGTCGCTGGCCGAGCTGGTCAAGATCCGTGCCTCGCAGCTCAACCATTGTGCCTTCTGTCTCCATATGCACACGCGCGAGGCACTGGCTGCAGGCGAAAGCGAATTGCGGCTGACGATGCTGGCGGCCTGGGCTGAATCGCCGCTTTATACGGATCGGGAGCGTGCGGCGCTTGCCTGGACCGAGGCGCTGACGCTTCTGCCCGAGACGGGCGCACCCGATGATATCTATGCTGAGCTCCAGGCGCATTTCACGCCGGAGGAGCAGGTGAAGCTCACCATGCTGATCGGCATCATCAACGCCTGGAACCGCTTCGGCGCGGGCTTCCGCGGCGTTCACGCCCTTCCGCGCGCCGAGAAGGCTGCGGCATGAGTGACGCGGACGCAGCGGCAAGCTTTGATCCGCTGCGTCCGCGGCTGATCCGGGTGGCCTATCGCATGCTCGGATCGATGGCGGATGCGGAGGACGTGGTACAGGATGCTTTCCTGCGCTGGCTCGACACGGACCGGGCGGCGGTACGCGAGCCCGAAGCATTCCTCCGACGCGTCGTGACGCGGCTGTGCCTCGATCAGCTCAAATCCGCACGTATGCGACGCGAGCAATATGTCGGCGAATGGCTACCGGAGCCGGTGGTGGAAACGGAGCCGGTCGAAGACGTAACCTTGCCGTTGCTGCTCGCGCTGGAGCGCCTGTCCCCGCTCGAGCGCGCGGCCTTTCTGTTGCATGATGTGTTCGGGCTCGATTTCGACGAGGTGGCGCAATCGATCGACCGCGATCCGGCCGCCTGCCGCCAACTGGCCGCCCGCGCCCGTACCCATGTGCGCGCCGAGCGGCCCCGATACGCAATCGACAAACAGCGTGGATTGGAGATTGCGGCCGCTTTCTTCAGCGCCTCGCGCCAAGGCGACATGAATCATCTTCAGGCCATGCTGGCACATGACGTGTCGGTGCATTCGGACGGCGGCGGCAAGCGCTCGGCGGGATATCGGCCCGTCCATGGTATCGAGGATGTGATGAAGCTGCAGGCGTCGCTAGCTCGCTTCTTTGCCAAGGGGCAATCGGAACTGGTGAGCTATGGCTTCGTCAATGGCCTGCCTGGCTTCGTCACCCGCGAGGCGGACGGCATTCTCCAAACTACCGCCTTGCTGATTGAGGGAGAGCAGATCCACGCCATCTATGTGGTGCGCAATCCGGACAAATTGGGGCATCTGGGTGAGGGCAGGCTGCATTGATTTGGCGAAAGAGGGGCAAATAGTTTGTCAGGCGAAGGGCGGCCGGGGACGAAGCCGCGCTCGCCATCGTTTCGCGCTCCTACGGCGCCCACAGCGGGAACGTAATGGGAACGCCGCAATCGACAGCCCCGCACCCAGTCGCTAGGGTGCGGCCCAATGTCCGACTCCTTTGATCTTGGCGAGCCGCCCCAGCCCAAGCAAGCTGGCGCCGCCTATCGCGTTCTCGCCCGCAAGTACCGTCCGCAGCGTTTCTCCGAGCTGATCGGGCAGGACGCGATGGTTCAGACCCTGGGCAATGCGATTCGGCGCGACCGGCTGGCGCATGCCTTCCTGCTCACGGGCGTGCGCGGTGTCGGCAAGACTTCGACAGCGCGTCTGATCGCCAAGGCACTCAACTGTATCGGTCCGGACGGAAAGGGCGGCCCGACGATCGATCCCTGCGGCGTATGCGAGCCTTGCGTTGCGATTGCGGAGGGGCGCCATATCGACGTGGTCGAGATGGACGCCGCGAGCCATACCGGCATCGATGATATCCGCGAAATCATTGAGGCAGTTCGCTATTCCGCGGTTTCGGCGCGGTACAAAGTCTATATTATCGACGAGGTTCACATGCTGTCGAAGGCGGCCTTCAACGGGCTGCTCAAGACGCTCGAGGAGCCGCCGGCGCATGTGAAATTCCTGTTCGCCACGACGGAAGTGAACAAGGTGCCGGTGACGGTGCTGTCGCGATGTCAGCGCTTCGATCTGAGGCGCATTCCCGCCGATCTGCTCGCGGGCCATTTCGCGCATGTGGTTAAGGCAGAGCAGGTCGAGGCCGAGCCCGAAGCACTGGCGCTGATCGCTCGCGCCGCCGAGGGTTCGGTGCGCGATGGGCTTTCGATCCTCGATCAGGCGATCGCGCATGCCGATCTCGACGGCAGCGGCGTGAAGGCGGCGCAGGTGCGCGACATGCTCGGCCTGAGCGATCGCGGTGCGATCCGGCGTCTGTTCGCGGCGATGCTGGCCGCGGACGTTCCGAGCGTGCTCTCAGCGGTGGAGCAGCAAGATTCGCTGGGGGTTGAGCCGGCTGCCTTGCTGCGTGGATTGCTGGAGGTCGTTCACGGCGTCACCCGCGCGAAGGCGGGTGGGGCGGAGGATCCCGCGCTCAGCCATGAGGAACGCGAAGCCTTTGCCGATTGGGCGAGCAGGATGGGTTTCGCCACCTTGCATCGCTTGTGGCAGCTGCTGCTCAAGGGGCATGGGGAGGTGCTGACCGCGCCACACCCTCGCGAGGCGGCCGAAATGGCGTTGCTGCGCGTCGTCCATGCCAGCCAACTGCCCGACCCGGGCGAACTCGCGCGGCGGCTGCAGGCGGGCGAAATGATGGCCGCTGCTCCCTCCGCGCCAGCCTCTGCGCCGCCGGCAGCGGAAGAACGGTCGCCCTTGCTCGCGCTGCCGAAGGATTTTCCGGCTCTGATCGGGCTGCTCGCCGACAATGGAAAACCGCATCTCGCCCAGCAGCTGCATGATTATGCCGGGTTGATCAGCTACGCCCCGCCGCGTTTGGTGCTGAGGCCGATCAAGCCATTGCCGGGCGAGTTTGCGCGGGACATGGCCGCGGCACTCAAGCGGCTGACCGATACGGTTTGGGAGGTCGAGATGAGCGACGCTCCCTCCGAGCCCAGCCTGCTTCAGCAGGAGCAGGCGGCAGCGCAGGCCGCGCGCGACGAAATCCTCAATGCGCCAATGGTCGCCGCGGTGCGTTCGGCCTTCCCGGATGCAGAATTGATTGAAGAGACACGGAGCCTGTCATGAAGGACATGAACGAATTGCTGAAGGCGGCCCAGGAGGCTGCGCAGAATATCCAGGCGCAGATGGCGGACGCGCAGGCCGGCCTCGACAAGATCGAAGTCGAAGGAGCGGCCGGAGGCGGGCTGGTCAAGATCAAGGCAACCGCCAAGGGGCGTATCCTGGGAGTCGAGATCGACGAAAGCCTGCTTCAGCCGTCCGAAAAGCAAATGCTGGAGGATCTGGTGGCTGCGGCGATCAATGATGCCCGCGCCAAGGCGGACGCCGCGGGCAGCGCCGAGATGAGCAAGATGACGGCCGGCTTGCCCCTCCCGCCGGGGTTCAAGCTGCCGTTCTGACGTGAAGCATTTTCTGCTCTTCTACGATACGGCTGCAGATTATCTGGAACGGCGGCCATTCTATCGCGCCGCGCATCTCGCCTACGCGCAGGCGGCGGTGGAGCGGGGCGAGCTGATTCTGGGCGGAGCGCTTGCCGATCCGCCCGACCGTGCCGTGCTTCTGTTCAGGGCCAAGAGCGACGCGATCGCGCGGAAATTTGCGGAAAGTGATCCTTATGTCCTGAACGGGCTGGTCACGGCCTGGCAGGTGCGGGAGTGGATAACCGTAGTCGGGCCTGAGGCGGTGGTGCAGCCGGCCTGACGCGTCGTTTTGGCGTCAGGCCTGCCCGGCACCCTTATATTCGATGATGGTTGGGGCAGCGGCCGTGCGGCGCGAACGACGATAGCGGAGCACACCGCTGAGTTGCGGCAATTTGCCCAGCATCAGAAAGAAGGCGCTGGCCATCGCAAAACCGAGCGGGGAACCCGCGCGCCATTTGCGCCAAGCGATCCGCGCGACTTGAAGCGGGTAAGCGAGAAACAGAAGCATCGCGGCCCAACCAAAGGCCGGATGCGCGAGCGCGAGCAATGCCAGCAGCACGATCAGCCCCGGAATCACGCCGCCCCACAAAGTGATGCTTTTGACCTGCGCGCGCCAGCGGGGATCGGCGTGGGCGCCATGACGCTGGAGCAGCTCGGCAAAGGCATGACCGCTGCGCTTGGAACGGCGCCACCATTGCGAGAATTGGGTCATCGCGGCGTCGTGACGCGTCATCTCCGCATCGATGCGGCGGATGCGCCAGCCTTGTTGGCGGAGGCGCAGGCAGAGGTCAGGCTCTTCGCCGGCGATAATCTCGCCATTATAGCCGCCCGCGGCCAGCAGCGGCGCCATGCGAAAGAGGGCGTCACCGCCGCAGGATCGCGCTTCGCCAACCGGCACGTCCCATTCTTCGTCGCACAGGCGATTATAGATGCTGCGGGCGGGGAAACGTTCGCGCCGGCGGCCGAACACGACCGCCAGATCGGACTCGCCGGCAAAGGCGGCGAGGGCGGCGTCGACCCAACCCATGTCCAACTCGCAGTCGCCATCGACCATCTGCACGAAATCGAGCGAACGGTCGCTCAACCGCTCAAGGCCGGCATTACGCGCACGTGCCGCGGTAAAGCCGCGCGTCGTGTCGAGCGTCACGATGTCGAAGCCCATGCCCTGGGCAAACTCGACACTGCCGTCGGTCGAGCCCGAATCGACGTAGACGACGTCGCTGCTCGGCGGAATCGAGCGCAGACAGGCTTTTAGCCGTTCGCCCTCGTTACGGCCGATCACGATCACGCCGACGCGGGCGTACGAAATGGGAGTTGTGCTCACGCAATTGGCTCTAAGCGA
>Ga0207706_10007273_pt1 | contig 10235 bp, 10 predicted proteins | sample KBSC53metaG_FD_184318 | JGI IMG/M metagenome (GOLD analysis project Ga0207706, IMG submission 184318) | Corn rhizosphere microbial communities from Kellogg Biological Station, Michigan, USA - KBS C5-3 metaG (SPAdes) (version 2) | ecosystem: Host-associated > Plants > Roots > Rhizosphere > Soil ... | reverse complement strand
CGCGCACCGCGCCCGAACCGCCGTCGCTGCGGAATCCGGTCACCGCGACGCCGGACACGATGTCGACGCCGAGGGCCCGGGCCTTGCGCTCGAGGCCGGCGAGCGAGGCCTTGTTGTTCGCATAGCCGCCGCGCTTTTCATGCAGCACCGACGTGATGTTCTTCGCCTGCCAGTCGTGCAGCAGACCCTGCATGTAGCGAAGCGAATCGGCCTCGCCTTCGACGAACGTCGACTCGTAACCGATCGCCTTCTGCTGCTCGTAGATCGTGCCGACCTGCGTGCGCATGACCTCGGGGCTGATCTGCATATAACCGACCGGGTGATAGCTGTAGGCTTCCGCGTCGCTTTCCCAGACCTCGACGCATTGCGCCATCAACTCGCGCATCGCCGGCTGATAGTAATTGTTGCGCACCACGCCGCAGGCGATACCCGAAGCCCCGGCGCCGACGCCGGTCTTGTCGAGCACGACGATCCGAACGCCGGCCGGGCCGACGGTTTTGCCGAGCGACTTGAGCTTTTGCGCAAGGTGCATCGACGTCGACAGGCCGTGGATGCCGGCGCCGATGATGACGTAATCCGCGCGGTCAGGAAGTCGAGGCATTGCGATTGTCCTTGGTTGGGGTTTCGATCATCGATCATCGCGAGATCGTTCGGCAGCCACCGCCCCGAACGCGACGCCCTCTGGCGCGAAGGCGACGCCGTGCCGAATGAGAATCCTATCTTACGGATGCGACGGCGGCGAGATCGGTCAAGTTGAGGCTGGTCGCTCGACCTTCGGGATCTGCGGCGCCGAGACGGCGTGCTGCGACACGCCTGGCACCGGCGCCGTTATCGCGATCAGGGCCTCGTGCTTTAGCTCCTGCCAGAATTGCGATGGGATAGGACGGCGGCAATGCGCGATATTCTGCGCCACTTCCTCCCGGGTGCGCATGCCGGTTACCACACTGGCGACCGCCGGGTGCGCCAACGGAAACTGCAGCGCCGCAGCCGGCAAGGCGACGCCATGGCGCTTGCAAATCCGCTCGATCGACCGCGTACGTTCGACAATCTCCGGTGGCGCGTCCGTGTAGAAGAAAGTCGCGCCGGGCGCGGCGCCGGTGGCCAGAATGCCGGAATTGTACGGGGCCGCCATCAGTACGGCGATGCTGCGGCGTTCACACTCAGGCATGAAGCGATCGAGGGCCGTATGGTCGAGTAACGTATAGCGACCCGCCAGCATGAAGCAATCGAAGTCGCCGTCGGCGGCGAAGCGCAGCAGGATCTCCCAATCGTTGACACCGACGCCTATCGCGCCGATCTCGCCGGTTCGACGCAGATCGTCGAGGGCGCGATAAGCGCCCTCCATCGCTTCGCGATAACGCTGCTCGAGGCGATCGCCCTGCCAGCGTCGATTGACGTCATGAATCAGAACGATGTCGACGTGACTGCTATCGAGGCGCCGGAGACTGTCCTCGAGCGAGCGGATCGTGGCCTCGTAGGAGTAGTCGTACTCGTAGTCGAACGGGCGCCCGCGGTCGATTGCGGCGGCTCCGCGCGGCTGAGCGCGGCGGGGCTTGAGCAGCCGGCCCACCTTGGTCGATATGACCTTTTCCTCGCGCGCGACGCTGCGCAGACATGCCCCAAGCCGATGCTCCGCCAAGCCCAGACCATAGAGCGGCGCCGTGTCGAAATAGCGCAACCCCGCATCGCTCGCCGCATCGAATGCCGACCGGGCGGCGGCCTCGGCCGCGCTGGCAGCATCGCCGAACGGAGCCGTCCCGAAACCCAACCGGGAGACGGCGACACCGCGCGCGCCGACGGGTCGCACGGCGGCCGGATCGAAACTCATGTCGCCTGCGTCAGACGGGGGCATGCTGCGCACGCTGGCTGGCCAGGTTATGGACGTGCACGTGCTCGCCGGTGGCAATCGGGGCAATCGCCCGCCCGATCGACTCTCCGTATTTGCGGATGACCGTTCCCGAGGGAAGAGCAGATAGCGCGAATTTGTGGCCAAGGGCGATCGGCTGGAGTACCGCAACGGATTCGATCGCGCCGCCGCGACGCACTCGCACCGTGCCCGCAGGGCAATCTCGGAGCGCGACGGCGACATTGTCTTCCGGATGAATGACGATCGCATCCCAGTCGCGGGATGCCTTCGCGCTCGCCGGCGTCGCGCTCATCGACCTGGCAGTCGCACGCGGACGCCGACTTGTTCCTCGCGCAGCTTGAGCAGCGCACCGATGTCGTTTGCTCCGAGACCCTTGGCGAGACCTTCTTCCAGGCTGGCAAACGCGGCCCGGCCCACCACTGCGGGTGCGCCGAGGCTTTCGTAAAGCTCCAGCGCCAGACGGCAATCCTTGTGCCCGAGCTTCAGCATGAAGCCGGGGTCGAAATCGCCGAGCAAAGGCCGTTTCTGCATCGCCACGGCCAGCTGGTTGTTCCAAGCCATTGTCGTCTTCATCACGCTGAGCATCGTATCCAGCGACAAGCCGGCTTTGGTACCGGCCACCAGCGTCTCGACCGAGGCTTCGAGCAAGGCGGCCGCCAACAGATTATTGAGCAATTTCATCGCTCCGCCGGCGCCCAATTCGCCGCAGTGAAAAAAGTCCGTCCCCATGCAGTCGAGCACCGGGCGCGCTCGGGCGATCACGTCGGCAGGCCCGCCGACCATAAGGGTCAACGCGCCGGCTACCGCGAACTCGGCGGTCTTTCCGACGGGGCTGTCGATCATTGCGGCGCCCTTGCCGGCGATCGCCGCGCCTATCCTGCGGGTCGTCGCGGGATCGATCGTACTCATATCGATGAAAATGGCGTCGCGACGGATTCCCTCGACGATGCCGTCGGGCCCCAGGGCGACGCGCTCGACGTCGGGTCCATCCGGCAGCATCGTAATGACGACCTCGCAGCCTGCGGCGAGCGCCTTCGGCGACTCGACCGCCGTGGCGCCGGCGCCTGTCAGCGCCGCAACGGCAGACGGCTGGACGTCGAGCACCATCAGGCGATGCCCTCCTTTCAGCACGTTCATCGCCATCGGGCCACCCATGGTTCCCAATCCAATGAATCCGACCTTCATCCTCGGTTGCCTCTCAACTTCCGGTTCGTCACAGTGAACCTCCGATCCGGGCGATCGACTCGGACGACTCCGAAAGAATCTCTCCCCACGTACGAAAGCCCGACGCGACATCCAGCAACAAGCTGAATAGCCGGTCAGCGGCGTGATCGAGGTCCTCGGTCCCCGAAAACGCCGGGCTCGCATCGAAATCGATCTGTTCGCCGAGTCGAGCGAGGGTTTCCGGCTTCGCGCTGATCTTTATCGTCGGAGCGACGGCGCTGCAAAAGCTGTTGCCCGCTCCGGTGGTGAACAGCATGACCTGTGCTCCCGCGGCGGCGAAGCCGGTCAGCGACTCCGGAGAGAAGAAGGGCGCATCCATGAAATAGAGTCCCGCTCTTGCGGGCGCTTCCGCCAATGCCAGCACACCGTCGATCGGGCGCGTGCCGCCCTTGGCTATTGCGCCGAGCGATTTCTCTTCGATGGAGCTCAAGCCGCCCCGGATGTTCTCGGCGCCGGGGTTGTCGTGGAGCGGATCGACACCGGACGCCGAGATCGCTGCCTCACGCCGCTGCACCGCCGCCGTGATGGCCTCGGCCACCGCCGGCGTCGCAGCGCGCCGTGCGAGCAGATGCTCGGCGCCCAGCCACTCCAGCGTTTCGCCGATGACCGCCGTTCCCCCGGCGTCGATTAGACGATCGACGACCTTGCCCGCCAGCGGATTGGCGACCAGGCCGGACGTCGCGTCCGAATGGCCGCATTCAACGCCCAGAAACAGCGACGATACCGCCCTCGCTTCGCGCCGTTGCCGCGACGCATTGCGCACCAGCCGCGCCGCGGCGCGGATTCCCTGCAAGGACAACGCGAGGGCGTCTTCCTGAACATCGTCCAACGCGACGACCTCCGTGGGCTTGCCGCTTGTCCGGATCTGCTCCGCCATGGCGTCAGCGGTCATGCGATCGGCGCCGACGATCAGCACGGCGGCGACATTGGGATTGCGGCCGAGGCCGATCAGTTGCTGCGCGTGCGCTCGCTTGTCCGCACCGAATTGCCCGCGTCCATAGGGTGAGGTGACCAATAGCGCGGGTCGCACCGCCGCTGCGATGCGGCCCGCCGCGGGCGCGACAAGACCGTTGATCGCCATGATCAGCACCCGGTTCCGAATCCCGACCCGGCCATCGGGTCGCGGATATCCGAGGAAGCTTGCGCTACCGGTCATAGCGTCTCAGATCCGTCGGCTCGAGGCAGCCGCTGCAGGCGAAGAGGTTCGACGGAAACGCCGGCCCGCTCGTTCCACGGCGGCTGCGGACGCGTCTGCTTCAGGAGCGTGATTTCCACTTTGCAATATCCCATGCCGGCAATCCTCGCAGGTCTTTCGCATCGGTTGCGATAAAAGCCGAAGCATCCGGCTTGCGCCCGCTTCGTTCGTACGCCTGCTGAAGCAATGGGGCTGCCTTGCTCATGTTTTGGGTGATTTGCTGCCACGTCAGAGGCTTGTCGATGATGCGGCCCTCGACCATGAACTTCGAGGTCTCGAGCAAGGCAACGGCATCGCCCTCGGTCGGCCAGACCCAGCCCCGGATGAACACCACTTCGTCCTTGACGATTTTTGCGCCATCATCCGGCGGCAGTCCCCAGTACTTTTTGACCATTTCCGAAACTGCGCCCGGATCCATCCGGTTCAGCGATTCGACCGCTTCCTGCTGTGCCGCCAAGAAGGCGACGACGAGCTTCGGATGGGCGTCGATCAGCTTGTTCTGTCCGACCCAGAACGAGCGGTGGACATAAAACCCCTCGGGATAGAATCGCGACTTCCTGACCGACTCGAGCATCTTGCCCGCGCCTTCGCCCGCCGGGCCCTTGTAGTAGTCCTCCGTGTACCCGTAGGAATTGACGATGCCGACGATGCCAAGCTCCTTCTTCGCCTTGAGATACGCCGGGTAGATCACCACTGCCGCGTCCATACCGCGTGGGATCGTGGCGGCCAGAGCCTGCGTAGGCGTGTTGACGATCTTGATGTCGAAGGCCTTGGGATCGCCAGATCCGAGCTCATTCAACAATATCTGCGACAGGACGTTGTAAGGATCGCCCCCGACCAGCGTGCCGACAGTCTTGCCCTTGAGATCCTGTACATTGCGGATGTTGGAATCGGGCTGTGTCGCAATGACAAATCGCATGTGTCCTTCGCCCAGGTTCAACACGGTCCACGGCTGTTGCTGCGCTATGCCGCGAATGATCGGCGTATTGCCCCACATCCCCAGGTCGAGATTGTTGCTGACGAATGCCTCGACCATCGGTGCAGCCGATGGGTAATCGCGCCAGTCGACGGTAATCTCGTATCCCAGTGCGGCTGCCTGCTTTTCGAACAGCTTTTTGTCGATCATGTATTGGGTGATCGGCGAATTGCCGGCGGCGAAGGGTTGCCGCCCCACTGAAACCGCGAGCTTGGTGTTTTGCGCCCTCGCCCATCCGCCGGCGACAGTCGCCATCAGGGCGGCACTGCCGCCCGCCGCACGCAAGAAGCGCCGCCGGCTCGGGCGGGAAGGGATTCTCGTTTGGTCGCTCATCTTTACTCCTTCGATTCTGTTGATGGTAGTGCGGCAACTTCACCGCTCGAGGGGCGCTACGGTGGCACGGTACGCTTCGTCCCGGATGTGATTCCATATCTGCGCGGTCAGCGCTTGAAACTCGGGCGATGCGCGCATGGTCTCCAGCCTCGGACGAGGCAGATCGACGACGATGACTTCCTTCATGCGGCCCGGATGGCTGCTCATGACTGCAACACGATCGCCCAGAAAGACGGCCTCATCGATACCGTGGGTTACGAACACGACGGTCTTGCGCTCCGGTGCCCGCCTTTCCTGTCCCCAGATGCGCAGCAGCTCCTCTTGCAGTATCAGTCGCGTCTGGGCGTCGAGCGCGGCGAGCGGCTCGTCCATCAGCAAAACATCCGGTTCGTTCGCGAGCGATCGCGCCAGCGCGCAACGCTGACGCATGCCACCGGACAGCTGGTGGGGAAACTTGTGCTCGGCCCCGGACAGGGCGACGAGCTCGATGTATTCCGCGACCTTGCGTCGCCGCTCGTCGGGTGGAGGACGGGGACCGGCGCGATGGCGCAGGCCGAAACCGATGTTTTCTTCGACGGTGTTCCACGGGAACAACGCGTAATCCTGAAATACGACGCCACGCTCCGCCCCGGGGCCGGTGATGGGATGCGAATCCATCTCCACCACGCCGGAGGTCGGCATCTCGAGGCCGGCGATGATATTGAGCAGCGTGCTTTTTCCGCAACCCGAGGGACCGACGATGCACAGGAACTCACCGGTGAGCACATCAAGCGAAACATCGTCTACAGCGAGCGTCTCTGTACCTGAACGAGGCGCGCCAAACGTCTTCCGCACGTTTTTCAGGCGAATCTTGGGAAGCACGCTCATCGCTTGTCCTCGATCCATGGCATCGATCGCCTCTGCAGCCACAGCAAGCCGCGGTCGATGGCCAGCGCGATCAAGCCTACCGAGATCATGCAGACGACGATACTGTTGAGCTCGACGCTGTAGGCGTAGAACACGAACATCATCTGTCCGATTCCGCCGCTGCCGCCGCTGCCGGCCTTGGCGCCGACGGCGAGCTCCGCCGCGATGATCGAGGTCCAGGCCACGCCCATTCCGAGACGCGCGCCGGTGAAAATTTGCGGCAGGGCGCCGGGCAGAATTACGGTGCGGAGGATCGTCGCGCGGCGCACGCCCATCGTCAGTGCGGCACGAGCCAGGCTTGCATCGACGCTGCGCACCCCGTGAATCGTATTGACGATGATCGGAAAGAATGCCGCATAGGCAACGATGAAAACAGCTGCCGGCGTTCCGGTGCCGAACCAAAGAATCGCCAATGGCAGGAAAGCGATCGGGGCGATGGGCCGAAAGCTCTCGACCACGGGATCTACGTTGCGCCCGACCGCGCGAAAGTATCCCATCAGCAATCCCAGCGCGAGCGCAATCACGGCGGCGACGGCGAAACCGGCGATCACGCGCAGCAGGCTTTGGCCCAGCGCAAGCGGCAGCTCTCCGGTGGCGATCAATTCGTAAGCAGCAGCGAAGACCTTGGTCGGGGTCGGAACGTGACGTCGTGCGGGCAGGTTCGACGCCCACACCTGCCATAACAGAACGAGCAGTAGGGGCGCAATCAGCGCCCGCAGCGCCGGCGCGCGACTCATTGCTCGCTCCGGACCGCGGGCGACCAGGGAGCCATCCGGTGCTGAACGGCGCGCAGCACCCGGTCGATCGTGTAGCCCAGGATTCCGATCGACACGACGACGGCGAGCATTTTCGATGTCATCAGCAGCTCGCGATACCACTCGACCGCAAAACCCAGGCCGCTTGGCGCGCCGATCAATTCGGCGGCGACCATGGACATCCATCCGGCACCGGCGGCAAGTCGCGCCCCGACGAGTATCCCCGGCAGCGCAGCAGGCAGCATGACGTTAGCGATGATCCGTCGCCGCGGCACGCCCATCGTACGCGCCGCGTCCGCGTAGCGCGGCGGAACCGCGCGCACAGCCGCGTAGCTATTGAGGACGAAGGGAAACAGCGCGCCATAGAACATGATGAAAATGGGCAGCGCGTCGCCGACACCGAGAATGAACAGCGCAAGCGGAATCCAGGCGATGCCCGATATCGGGCGCAGCACTTCGACCAGGGGATCGACGATGTCGTCGAATGGACGGTTCATGCCCATCGCGACGCCCAGTGGAATGCCGATGGCGCCGGCGGCGACGAAGCTGACGGCGAGACGGCGCAGGCTTACCAGGGCATGTTCGACGAGCTCGCCACTCGCAACCATCTGGAAAAGGCTTTCCATCACCCGCAAAGGACCGGGCAGCAAAACCGGGTTGGCGATCCACACTGACACCAGGTGCCAGAGCAGCAGGAAGAACAGCATCGCGCGGGCATAGGTCGCAGCACCGAGGATCCCGCCAACTGCTCGCCTGCGCACCGACGCACTTCCCATTTTTTTATGGTACCGGTACCATTCCAGCATTGTCAACAACGCCTCTCGCCAGCTTTTGAGCTTCGCGACAACGCCAAAGGGTTCGCGTCATACCGGCCGGGCCGGGGTCCGCGATGTCGCCCGCATTGCCGGCGTTGCGCCGATCACCGTATCGCGTGCGCTGCGCACGCCGAACCTGGTTGCAAAGGCGACGCGTGACCGGATCCAGCTGGCGATCGAAGCCACCGGATATATCCCGAACCTCGTCGCGGGCAGCCTGTCTTCAAATCGCACCCAGCTCATTGCGGCGATCATTCCTACCTTGCGCGGCTCGATGGCGACGCAAATCCTGGAAGAGATGTCCGCCGTCCTGCACGGTCACGGCTACCATTTGCTGGTCGGAAGCAGCGGATTCTCCATCCACGAGGAGGAGGCGCTGGTCGCCGCGTTTCTTGCCCGCCGCGCCGACGCTCTGTATCTGACCGGGCAGACGCATAGCACGCGCACGCGCAAGCTGCTCAAACACGCAGGAATTCCGGTGGTCGAGGTCGCCACCTTGCCGCGCCGCCCTATCGATACGGCCGTGGGCTTTTCGAATGAGAGCGCGGGGTACAAGATGACTTCCTGGCTGATTGCACACGGTTATCGCAGGATTGCCTTCTTCTCGACCGAGACGAAGCATAACGACCGGCAGACCGAGCGCCTTGCCGGCTATCGACGCGCCCTTCACGAGGCGGGCCATCGATACAACCCGGCAATGGTCGCGGAGATGCCGATCGATCTGGAATGCTCCAAAGAGAATCTTCTCGCGCTGCTGCAACGGGAGCCGGGCGTCGATGCATTGTTCTGCGGCAGCGATGTGCTTGCCCTGGGCGCGCTTCTCGAGTGTGAGAGGCAAGGTATACGAGTGCCCGATCAACTCGCGATCGCCGGCTTCGACGACCTCGACATTGCAAAGCACGTCACGCCGGCGCTGACGACGGTTCGTATTCCAAGCCGCGAGATCGGTCACGGCGCCGCGGAAATGTTGCTCGCGCGCCTCATGGGCCGCCGCGTCAGTCCGCGAATCGTCGATCTGGGCTTCGAGATCGTCCCGCGGCAAAGCGCTTGAACACGGACCCGGCGGCGGTCACAAAATCGGCGCGAGCAACTCGTCAAGAAGTTTGGCGAGCGCAGCGGCATCCGTAGAGATCGAAGCGACCAGCGTTTCGATACGTGCGCTCCGGCGCGGCCCCAGGACCGGCTCGGCCATCTGCCGGTATTTGGCGCCGATTTCCTCGCCGGACAGCGGCTGTTCCGCGCCGCCGCGCGCCTGCGCGGGCTCGGAGACGAGCGACCGGCCGTCGGCGAGCTCGATGCGGACCCGCGCCCAGCGCTCGGCCGGAAAGCGACGCGAGAACTCGTCATTCTCGGTCAGCGAGAACGTCGCGAGCAGCCGCGTGACTCGCGGGTCGCCCAATCCGGTGGGGCCGATCTCGTCGGCGCCGACTCGGCCGAAAACCAGCGCCGCCGCCACCGGAAACGGCAGGCTGTATTGCGCCTCGTCGGTCGTCGCCGGCATATTGCACTGCGATCCCAGATCGATCGCCTCGCGGAAGCTTTCGACGCCGATCGCGACGATATCCTCGGCGTCGAAGCGATGCGCGCGCCTGAGCGACAGCGCCGCTTCGACCGCCGGCTGGGCCCAGCGGCAGATCGGATAGGCCTTGAAATATTGCTCACGGATACGCCAGCGCTGGCCCAGATCGCTCCACAGCGTCTTCACGTCGTCCGCCTCGACGGTCAGCGCCGGCGCGCCGGTAAAGCCTTCGCGCGCCAGCAACGCGGCGGTCACCCCGGCATGGGCACCCGAAGCCGAGCCGTCCTTGAGCATCGAGGGCTGCGCGCAGACGCGAAGGATCTGGCCGCGCGGGCCCAGATATTCGGCAATGCCCAGCGCGTCGCGCATCCGCCGTTCGTCGAAGTCCATCAGCCGTCCGCCGAGCGCGGCGCAGCCGAGAGCGTTCCACGCACCCGAGCAGTGGTAATCGGGTGTCGTCGCGTGCAGCGCGATGCCGGCCCGCGTCGCGAGCTCGTAGCCCAGGACGAGGCAGGTGATGAACTCGCAGCCGTCGATGCGCCTGCCTTCGCCGATACCGCCATCGATGTAGGCGAGCAGTGCCGGCAGCAGCGCGACGCCCGCGTGTCCCTTGGTCAGCACGTGCCCGTCGTGGGCATCGATCGC
>Ga0207706_10007267_pt1 | contig 10240 bp, 10 predicted proteins | sample KBSC53metaG_FD_184318 | JGI IMG/M metagenome (GOLD analysis project Ga0207706, IMG submission 184318) | Corn rhizosphere microbial communities from Kellogg Biological Station, Michigan, USA - KBS C5-3 metaG (SPAdes) (version 2) | ecosystem: Host-associated > Plants > Roots > Rhizosphere > Soil ... | reverse complement strand
AACGGCGACAAGGAGGTCCTGTACTTCAAGGACTTCAACTCCGGGGCGATGATCGAGAACATCGTCAGCCGGGCCAAGAAGATGGCCATCAAGCGGTTCCTGGGGACCGGCGAGAAGGGCATCAAGGCGGCCGACCTGTTCGCCGCCGTGACCGACGAGTTCAAGGAGAACGAGGACCTGCCCAACACCACCAACCCCGACGACTGGGCGCGGATCTCGGGGAAGAAGGGCGAGCGCATCGTCTATGTGCGGACCCTGATCGAGGGGGGCAACTCCAAGGACCTCGGGCGCACCATCGAGCAGGTCAACGCCGGGCAGTACCTGTAGGCTTCGGCCTGGGGGAGCGCTCCGGGGAGGGAAACGACGGATGGCCATCACCAAGGTCATGGGCATCGAGACCGAGTACGGCATCACCGTCCCCGGCGCGCCCGACTCCAACCCGGTGCTGGCCTCCAGCCTCCTGGTCAACGCCTTCTCGGGCCGGGGCCGCAAGGTCCGCTGGGACTACGAGGAGGAGTCGCCGCTGCGCGACGCCCGCGGGTTCGAGGCCGCCCGCGAGCCCGAGACCCCGGCCGAGGACGACCTCGGGCTGGCCAACGTCATCCTGACCAACGGCGCCCGCTACTACGTCGACCACGCCCACCCCGAGTACTCCTCGCCCGAGTGCCTGGACCCGCGGACCCTGGTCGCCTACGACAAGGCGGGGGAGCGGATCCTGGCCGAGTCGGCCCGGCGGGCGGCCGAGCTGGCCCCGGGCGGCCGCCGCATCCAGGTCTACAAGAACAACACCGACGGCAAGGGCACCTCCTACGGCACCCACGAGAACTTCCTGGTGGACCGGGCGACCCCGTTCGCCCGGATCGTCCGGGACCTGACCCCGTTCCTGGTCAGCCGCCAGGTGTTCGCCGGCGCGGGCAGCCTGGTCCGCGACCACCACGACGGCTCGGTGGCCTTCCAGATCGCCCAGCGCAGCCAGTTCTTCGAGGTCGAGGTCGGCCTGGAGACGACCCTCAAGCGGCCGATCATCAACACCCGCGACGAGCCCCACGCCGACCCCGAGCGCTACCGGCGCCTGCACGTGATCATCGGCGACGCCAACATGAACGAGGTGGCCATCTTCCTCAAGACCGGGGCCCTGGCCATCGTCCTCAACATGATCGAGGACGGCGCCATCCCCGGCGACGAGTGGCAGCTGGCCAACCCGGTCCAGGCCCTTCGGGCCATCGCCAAGGACCCGACCCTGCGCACCGTGGTCGAGCGCAAGGACGGCCGCCGCCTGACCGCCTGCGAGCTCCAGTGGCACTACCTGGACGCGGCCAAGACCTACCTCAAGGACCGCGAGCCCAGCCACTGGCAGGTCGAGGTCCTGGAGCGCTGGGAGGCCGTGCTGGCCCTGCTCGAGGACGACCCCCTCAAGGCCGCCCGGACGGTCGACTGGGCGACCAAGTACCAGCTCATGCAGCAGATCGCCGACCGCGACGGCCTGGAGTGGGAGGACGCCAAGCTGTCGCTGGTCGACATCCAGTACCACGACGTCCAGCTCGACAAGGGCCTCTACTACCGGCTGGCCGCCGCCGGCCGGGTCGAGCGCCTGGTCGCCGAGCAGGAGATCACCACCGCCGTCTCCGAGCCCCCCACCGACACCCGGGCCTACTTCCGGGGCCGCTGCCTGGCCCGCTACGCCCCGCAGATCGCCGCCGCCGGCTGGGACGCCATCATCTTCGACATCGGCCGCGAGACCCTCCAGCGGGTCCCCATGCTGGAGCCGACCCGGGGGACCGCCGCCCACACCGCGGCCGTCCTCGACGCCAGCCCCACCGCCGAGGACCTGATCCGCAACCTCCAGAGCTGAGCCCGTCCACAGATCTCGGGTGCGGCTGCGAGTACGGTGTCCGTGATGAAACAATCGCCTCGATGCTCGTCCAGGGAGGCACGATGGCCAGAGACAGCGGCGGCGGCGCCGAGCAGAAGCGGCGCACGTCCGGCAAGCAGGACGCCGAGCAGGAGGAGGCGCAGGCATCCCCCGACATCCAGGAGAAGGGCGAGGAGCTCAAGGAAGAGCTCGACGCGCTGCTGGACGAGATCGACGACGTGCTCGAGGAGAACGCCGAGGAGTTCGTGAAGCAGTACGTTCAGAAAGGTGGAGAGTAGCGCTTTGTCCGGTAACGATAGGAAGCCGGCGTGAACAACCCGTTCGAAGGGCCGAAGCTGTACAGCCCGTCGTTCGTGGATGCGTTGCGGGCGTACGCGCCGGAGCTGCTGGAGGTCCGGGCGGCCTCCGGGACAATGCCGGAGGTGCCGCACGGGACCACCGTGGCGGCGGTGAAGTTCGCCGACGGCGTGGCGATGGGCGGGGACCGGCGGGCCACCGAGGGGATGGCCATCGCCCAGCGGGACATCGAGAAGGTGTTCCCGGCCGATGACTACTCGGCGGTGGCGATCGCCGGGGCGGCCGGGCCGGCGATCGAGATGGTCCGGCTGTTCCAGACCGAGCTGGAGCACTACGAGAAGATCGAAGGCTTCCCGCTGTCGCTGGAGGGCAAGGCCAACAAGCTCGGCCAGATGGTCAGGGGCAACCTCCCCCTGGCCATGCAGGGCCTGGTCGTGCTGCCCCTGTTCTGCGGCTACGACACCCGCCGCCAGGTCGGCCGCATCTTCCGCTACGACGTCACCGGGGGCCGCTGGGAGGACGCCGACTTCCACGCCACCGGCTCGGGCGCCCGCGACGCCCGCGGCAGCCTGAAGAAGCGCTGGCGGCCCGACCTGGACGCCGACGGCGCGGTCGAGGTGCTGATGGAGGCGCTCTACGACGCCGCCGACGAGGACGCCGCGACCGGCGGCCCCGACCTCATCCGCGGCATCTACCCGATCGTGGCCACGGTCACCGCCCAGGGGTACCGGCGGGCGCCCGACGACGACCTGCGCAAGGCCGCCGAACGCGTGGTCGCGGCCCACGCCCAGGTGGAGGCTGAACGGTGAGCGTTCCCTTCTACGTCCCGCCCGAGCAGCTCACCAAGGAGAAGGCCGAGTTCGCCCGCAAGGGCATCGCCCGGGGCCGGCCCCTGATCGTGCTCGAGTACGCCGGCGGCATCCTGTTCGTGGCCGAGAACCCCTCGACCCACCTGCACAAGGTGGCCGAGCTCTACGACCGGATCGCGTTCGCCGCCGTCGGGCGGTTCTCGGAGTTCGAGAACCTGCGCCAGGCCGGGGTCCGGCTGGCCGACATCCGCGGGTACGCCTACGGCCGCGAGGACGTCACCTCGCGCTCGATCGCCAACGCCTACTCCCAGACCCTGGGGCAGATCTTCGTCCAGGAGTTCAAGCCCTACGAGGTCGAGCTGTGCGTGGCCGAGGTCGGCGTCGACGGCGCCCCCAACGCGATGTACCACGTCGTGTTCGACGGCAACGTGTTCGACCGTAAGGGCTACCTGGCCATGGGCGGCCAGAGCGACGAGCTCAACACCGAGCTCCAGCGCGCCTACGACGAGGACATGGAGCTGGACACCGCCCTCCAGCTGGCCATGCGGGTGCTGCGCCAGGCCGCCCCGGCCGGCGAGACGGGCAACTCCCGTCTCGAGGTCGCCGTGCTGGAGCGGGACCGGCCCCGCCGCTCGTTCCGCCGCCTCACCCAGGAGGACGTCGAGTCCCGCGCCGGTGAACCCGCGTCGTGACCCCTCCGCCCGGCGGCCCGGACTGGCAGGCACAGCCCCCCGCCCCGGGCACAGAAGGACAGGACCGCCCGTCCTGGCTCCAGCAACCACCCACCGGGCCCGGCCCGGGACCCGGGTGGCAGGGGCGTGGGTGGACGCCGACTCCGCCACCGCCTGCGCCGCCGCGCGGGCGGCGGGTCGGGCGGCTGACGGCGGCGCTGGTCCTGCTGGTGGTGGCCGGGCTGGCCGTCGGCGGGGTGGTGTTCGCCACCCGCCCCGAGCGGCCGGCGACGACCGCCTCCGGGGCGACGGCGGCGACACCCTCGACCCTGGCCCCGTCCGCGACCCCCACCACCAGGGCAGCGGCGGCCACACCGGCCGAGCCCGGGATCCGCGCCGTGCAAGGCGACGTGGCCGCGCTCCGCGAGCTCCGGTTCCGGCGGCGGGTGCCGGTGACCGTCGAGTCGCCCGCCAAGCTGGCCAAGCGGCTGCTGGCGGTCCTGGCCGAGGAGACCGACGAGAACGACCTGCGCCGCCAGGGCCGGGCCATGGAGCTGCTGGGTGAGCTGCCCGCCGGCAGCGACCTGCCCGCCCTGCTCAACCGGCTCCAGGCCGAGAGCGTGCTCGGCTTCTACGTGCCCGGCCGGCCGCCCAAGGGCGGGCTGTACGTCCGCTCCAGCCGCGGTCTCGACCCCTACGCCAGGATCATCCTGGCCCACGAGCTGACCCACGCCGTCACCGACCAGCACTTCGACCTGACCCGGGCCGACCGGCTGGCCGCCGCCACCGGCCGCGAGGACGAGCTGGCCGCCTACTCGGGCCTGGTCGAGGGCGACGCCACCCTGGCCATGCAGCGCTACCTGGCCGAACGGCTCACCCCGGCCGAGCAGGCCGACGCCGGCCTGGTCGCCGCCACCCAGCGGACCCCGGAACGCGACGCCGCCCCGGCCGCCGTCCGCGAGTCGATGCTGTTCCCCTACCAGGAGGGCCTGCGCTTCGTCCGCGCGCTCTACCAGCAGGGCGGCTGGGACGCGGTCAACGACGCCTACCGCGACCCGCCGACCTCGACCGAGCAGCTCCTCCACCCCGAGCGCTACCTGCGCGACCGCGACCGCCCCCAGCGGGTCGAGGTCGCCGACCTGAGCGCCCGCCTCGGCCCCGGCTGGCGGCCGGCGGCGGAGCTGAGCTTCGGCGAGCTGGACGCCCGGCTCCTGCTCCAGGGCGAGCTCGCCGTGACCACCGCCGAGGCCGCCGCCGCCGGCTGGGACGGCGGCCGCCTGCGGACCTTCCAGCGAGGCAGCCACACCGCCCTCGCCCTGCGGACCGTCTGGGACTCCACCGCCGAGGCGACCCAGTTCTGCAACGCCATGCGCGGCTGGGCCACCGGCCGCTTCGGCTCCGCCACCCGCACCCCCGGGTCCCTCCACTGGTCAGGCGCCGGCCAGCGCACCGCGCTGCGCTGCACCGGCCCCCGGGTCGCCTGGCTCTCGGCCCCCGACCGCCCCACCCTCAACCGCCTCCAAACCAGCCTCGGCCCCCCCTAGCGCGACCCCCCCAGGCCTGGGTCGCGTTGACGGGCGGGCGGGGGCCGGGGACGATGGGGCTACACCAGGCACCGGTCGGTACCGACCCAAGTGACGCACCTGCCCTGCGCGAACGACCGGTATCGACCCAAGGAGTGCATCCGCTCTGCGCCGCTGGCCGCTGACGAACCTGAGGAGCTGACCCTGCGACGATGGACCGACCGCCGCCCGCTGGCGCTGTCGGTTGCCGTCGGGCTGGTGGCGCTGCTGCTGGGGGCGACCCGGCCGGACCGGTCACCGCCGCTGTTCGGGGCTGGGCTGCTGGGTGGGCGGGACGCCCTGGTGTCGGTCGCGCCCGACCAGGCCGAGGGGGCGGCCTACCTCGAGGGGAGCACGGTGCTGCGGCTGGCCGACGGGCGGCTGCGCTACCTGCCACCCGGGGCCTCCGAACCGGTCAGCGGGCCGCCTGACGACCCGGGGGCGCTGGCCGTGGTCGCCGAGGAGCGGGCCTGGCTGGCCGCCGGGACGGTCCCGGGCGCGACCGCCGCCGAACGGGAGGTGGCCGCGCGGTCGCTGCTGTTCCTGCGCCTGCTGGTCCGGCCGGGCGGGGCCGCCCTGGCCGCCGAGACGCCCTACTGGGCCTATGTGTGGCCGCGCGACGCCAGCTTCACCGCGGCCGCCCTGGCCGTCACCGGCCACCGCCGCGAGGCCGGGGCCATCCTCGGGTTCCTGGCCGGCACCCAGCGGCCCGACGGGACCTGGCCGGCCCGCTCCCACCCTGACGGACGGCCGGTCACCGACGACCGCCCGGCCCAGCTGGACGCCACCGGCTGGGTGCCGTGGGCGGCCTGGCTGGCCAGCGACCAGGGCCGCGACACCGACCTGGCGACCCGGCTGTGGCCGGTCGTGCGGGCCGCCGCCGACCACGCCGCCGCCTCCCTCGGCCCCGACGGGCTGCCCCCGGCCGGCCCCGACTACTGGGAGCGACGCGAGCGCGCCCCCACCCTCGGCACCGCCGCCGCCCTGCTCGCGGGGCTGCGGGCGGCGGCCAGGCTCGCCGACCGCCTCGGAAGCCCGGCGGCCGCCGAGCCCGCCCCCTCGGCGGGGGAGGGCGGCCGCCAGGACCTGGCCGCCCAGGCCGGGGAGCGCCAGGCCCGCTGGGCGGGGGCGGCCGACCGGCTGCGGCGGGGGGTCCGGGAGCGGTTCGGGCCGGGAGGGTTCCAGCGGCACCCGGCCGGGGGCGGGCCGGACGCGGCCGTGACCTGGCTGGCCCCGCCGTTCGGGCCGCCCGACCCGGCGGTCGAGCGGGCGGTCAGGACGACCTGGCGGCGGCTGACCGTCGCCGGCGGGGCGGTGCCGGGACGGCCCTGGCTGGGGAGCGACCCCTGGACCCCGGCCACGGCGTCGTTCGCCCTGGCCGCCATGGCCGGAGGCGACCTGCCGGCCGCCGAGGCCCGCCTGGGCTGGCTGCTCGGCCACCGGACGGCCCTCGGCGCGTTCCCCGAACGGGTCGGCCGCGACGACGGCGCCCCCCGCTCGGTCGCCCCCCTCGCCTGGACCCACGCGATCGTCCTGCTGACCCTGGTCAGCCGCGATCGCGCGGTTCCGGCCCCCTGACCCGGCTCTCCGACCCGGTCCCGGGTGGGGCGGCGCCCGCGGAAGCGGGTGCGGACACCCCATCGCCCTCGGCGCCCCGCGTCTCCGAGCTGCCGTCCCCGCCCCCATCGTCGCCGGTGACGGCGGCGGCGACGGCCTCGTGGGCGGTCTCGTGGGCGGTCAGGCGCTCGTTGAGCAGGACGTTGAAGGCGGCGGCGATGGGGATGGCCATCAGGGCCCCGACCAGGCCGAGGATGGTGGCGCCGATCAGGCCGGCGATCAGGACGGCGGCGGCGCCCAGCTCGACGGTGGTCTTCAGCACCCGTGGGGCGATCAGGTAGTTCTCGAGCTGCTGGTAGGCGACGAAGAGGCGGCGACGAGCACGGTGGTGGGCCACAGGCCGTTCGAGAACAGGGCCACGGTGACGCCGATGATCGCCCCGAGGGTCGCCCCGATCATCGGGATCAGGTCGCAGATCGCGACCACGAACGCCAGCGGCACCGCGAACCGCACCCCGAGGATGGTGAAGGCGATGAACGCCACCACCCCGGCGATCAGCGAGATGATGATGTTGCCGATCATGTAGCCGCCGACCTTGTCGACCACCAGGTCGACGACCTGCCGGGCCTGCGGGCGCCGTGAGACCGGGAACAGCCGGACCAGCCCCGCGCGGATCCTGGGCATGTCGGCCATGAAGTAGACGGTGAACACCAGCACGGTGAGGCCGTTGAACACCGCCCCGAAGACCCGGCTGGTGAAGCCGAGCACGCCGCTCCCGAGCCGGCTCGGCAGGGTGCCCACCATCCCCTGGAGCCGGTCGGAGAGGTTGTAGCGGTCGTTGAGCTCACGGAACTGCGAGGAGCGGCTCTGGAGGCGGCCCAGGTAGCCGGGCAGGTCGTCGACCAGGTTGCCGAACTGGGTCACCAGCGGCGGGATCACCGAGATGAAGAAGGCGGCGGCCAGGGCGAAGGCGAGCAGGAAGATCAGGGTGACCGCGAGCCCGCGGCGCATCCCCCGCCTGACCAGGAGTCGCACCGCCGGGTCGAGGCTGACGGCGATGAACAGCGCGACCAGGATCCGCACCAGGATGGCCCTGACCGTGTACAGGGAGTACAGCCCGATGACGGTGACGGCGGCCCCGAGGCTGAACAGGGCCCCGTAGCGGAACACCAGCCCCGGCCGCAGCCGGTCCGGGGGTGTCGAGGGTTCCATGCCGGGATGCTACCGCCCTGGTGATCTCGCCGGTACGACGAGCGTGGATTCCGGGTAGCCTGCCCCTTGCCGCGAGCGGTTGACAGCGCGATGCTTGGGCCGAGAGCGGGGCGGGCTGGAGGAGCAGACGATGAGCGACCAGGCGGCGGAGGGGACGGCCACCGAGGAGACGGCCACCGAGAAGACGGCCAAGAAGTCCACGCCGACCAGGACCACCCTGCGGGTGGTCCTCGCCCTCGTGCTGATCGTGGCCATCTTCTACTACCTGCTCAAGGACATCTCCCTGGCCGACGTGTGGGCGGCCATCACGGCGATGACCTGGAGCGAGCTGGCCGGCCTGGCCCTGGTCGCCGGCTGGAACCTGTGCACCTACGCCTTCGTGTGGATGACGGTCACGCCCGGCCTGACCTTCGGCCGGGCCATGATCATGACCCAGGCCACCACCGCCATCACCAACACCGTGCCCGCCGGCTCGGCCATCGGCGTCGGCATGACCTATGCGATGCTCGGCGGCTGGGGCTTCTCCCGCTCCCGGATCACCATCGCCGTGCTCGTCTCCGGCGTCTGGAACGCCTTCGCCAAGCTCGCCATCCCGGTGCTCGCCCTGGCCCTGGTCGCCCTCCAGGGCAACGCCAGCGGCGCCCGGCTGACCGCCGCCCTGCTCGGCATCGCCGGGCTGGTCGCCGCCATTGTGGTGTTCGCGCTCATGCTGCGCAGCGAGCGGATGGCCGAGAAGGTCGGGGTGGCGGCCGGCCGGGTCACCTCGCGGCTGCTGGCCCTGATCCGCCGGCCCCCGGTCCAGGGCTGGGAGATCGCGACGGTGAAGTTCCGCAACCGGACCATCGACCTGCTGGAGCACCGCTGGTTCCCGATCACCGCGGCCACCCTGGTCAGCCACCTGTCGCTGTACCTGGTCCTGCTGGTCTGCCTGTGGGACATGGGCGTCAGCAACGCCGAGGTCAACTGGGCCGAGGTCCTGGCCGTGTTCGCCTTCGCCCGCCTGGCCACCGCCATCCCCTTCACCCCGGGTGGGGCCGGGGTGGTGGAGGCGGTGCTGATCACCGGCCTGACCGCCGCCGGCGGCTTCAAGCCCGAGGTCGTGGCCGCCGTGCTGGTCTACCGGGCGCTCACCTGGGGCCTGCCCATCCTGGTCGGGATCGTCTGCCTGCTCTGGTGGCGGAAGCAGTCGCTGACCGCCCTGGAATCCGACACCGCCGGCTCGACCGGGGCCGCGCGGCCATGACCCGCGGCCGGCGCGTCGAGCGCCGCCCGACCGACCTGATCTGGCTGGTCACCGGCACCGTGGTCCTGCTGCTGTGCGCCCTGCCGGTCCACGCCGACCGGGTCGGCGGCCTCGAGGCCGACCTGTTCCGGCTGGTCAACGACCTGCCCAGCGTCCCCTTCACGGTCGTCTGGGCGCCCATGCAGCTCGGCAACCTGCTGGTCGTGCCGGCGGCCGTGCTGGCCGCCCTGGCCTTCCGGCGCTGGCGGCTGGCCGGCGGGCTGGCCCTGGCCGGAGCCGGCGTCTACGTGCTGGCCAAGGTGGTCAAGCGGTTCGTCGAGCGCGGCCGGCCCAGCGACGTGCTCGACGACGTGGTCGTCCGCGGGGCCGCCCCCCACGGGCTCGGGTTCGTCTCCGGCCACATCGCCGTGGTCACCTCCCTCGCCCTGGTCGCCTGGCCCTGGCTGCCCCGGTGGGGCCGCTGGGCGGCCGGCCTGGCCGTGGCCGCCGTGTTCTTCACCCGCATGTACGTCGGCGCCCACCTGCCCCTGGACATGGTCGGCGGGGCCGCCCTCGGGGTGGCCGTCGGCGCCCTGGTCCGGCTGCTGCTGGGCGTGCCCGCCCGCGATCCCGGCCCGGCCGACGACACCGCCGCCACCACCACGCCCGACGCGGAGCGGGCCGCCTGATATGGCCTGGCTGCCCCGGCCCGGCTACAGCCGCCACCCCGGCGACGCCGTCCGGGTCGTCCTCGGCACCGGCGTCCTGGCCCTGACCACCACGGCCATCCACAAGGACTTTGTCGGCGACCGCGAGGCGGCCCTGTTCCGGGTCGTCAACGAGCTCGCCCTGCCCGGCTGGACCTGGCCCGGGGTCTGGCTGGTCATGCAGCTGGGCGTGATCGGGGCCGTGCCCCTGGTGGCGATCCTGGCCCTGGCCACCCGGCGGCTACGCCTGGCCCTGGACGCCGTCCTGGCCGCCGGCAGCATCTACCTGATCGCCAAGCTGGTGAAGGAGTTCGTGCAGCGGGGCCGGCC
>Ga0207706_10007262_pt1 | contig 10243 bp, 9 predicted proteins | sample KBSC53metaG_FD_184318 | JGI IMG/M metagenome (GOLD analysis project Ga0207706, IMG submission 184318) | Corn rhizosphere microbial communities from Kellogg Biological Station, Michigan, USA - KBS C5-3 metaG (SPAdes) (version 2) | ecosystem: Host-associated > Plants > Roots > Rhizosphere > Soil ... | reverse complement strand
GTGGGCCTATGCCGACGAGCATTTGTCGAACGAGCAGTTGATCCGCGAAAAATATCACGGCATCCGTCCTGCGCCCGGCTATCCGGCCTGTCCCGATCACAGCCTGAAACCGGCCCTGTTCGAGATGCTGGGCGGCGAGCCCGGCGGCGTCACGCTGACCGAGAATTTCGCGATGCTTCCAACCTCCGCGGTCTCCGGATTCTATTTCGGGCACCGGGACAGCCAGTATTTCGGCGTGGCGCGGATCGGCCGGGATCAGCTCGAGGATTATGCGGCGCGGCGCGACACGCCGGTTGAGCAGGCCGAGCGCTGGCTTCGGCCGAACCTGGATTGAGCCTAGCCGCCGCTGAACCAGTTTCAGTAACGCCACCACTAAGCCGTGAATGACCCGCAGCCTTGCCCGCGCATCCTGACTTTCCTCAGGATGCCACTATGACCACTCCCATGATCCGGCGGTTGATCATCCTGTTCGCATGCCTGCTGGCGCCTGCGCTCGCGGGCGCGCGGGGGATCGAGCCGCAGCTGGTTTCGGAGGGCCCTGCGCCGTCCGGCGGAGACGTCGAGCTCGCCATCCACATGCGCCCCGCGCCCGGCTGGCACGGATATTGGCTCAATCCCGGCGATGCCGGCCTGCCGATGGACGTGAAGTGGCAGCTGCCCAAGGGCCTCTTTGCGGGCCCGCTCCGCTACCCGGTTCCGACGCGCCTGACCGTCGCGGGGCTCATGAATTACGTCTTCGAGCGGGACTATGCGGTGCTGGTCCGGCTCCACGTTCCCGCCGACGCGCGCGGGATCGTTCCGATCCGGGCCGATGCGCACTGGCTCGCCTGCACTGACAAGATCTGCGTCCCCGAGCAAGGTCAGCTGCAGCTCGACATCGCCGTCGGCACCGGAGCGCCCAACCGGACGCAGTTCGATGCGTGGCGCAGGGAGCTGCCGCAGCCGTTGGTGACCCCGGCCCATTTCGCTCCCGAAGGCGGCACCCTGCGTGTCGCGATCCCGCTGCCTGCAAGCGTGGAGGTCCGGGAACCCTACCTTTTTCCGATCACGGACAATGCCGTGGATTATGAGGCGCCGCAGCGGTTCAGCCGCGCGGGCGACACGCTCATCGCCGAATTGCGGCCCAAGGGCAGTGCGCCTGCACAGCTCAGCGGCGTCATCGCCATCGGCGACGGCCGCGGCCTCGAATTTCGAGCAACGCGCGGCCCGGTCCCGGAGGGCGGAACAGCAATCGGCGCGCTCGGTTGGCAAGCCGTGCTCGTGGCGGTTCTTGGTGCGATCGCCGGCGGCGTCCTCCTCAACCTCATGCCCTGCGTCTTCCCGATCCTCGCCCTGAAGGCGCTGCATCTTTCGCGAGCCGGAGGCTCGGCAACCGAGGCCAGATCCGACGCTCTCGGTTACACGGTCGGGACGGTGCTCGGGACCAGCGCGCTCGGAGCTGTCCTGCTCGCGATCCGGGCGGCGGGCGCGCAGGCGGGCTGGGCGTTCCAGCTTCAGGATCCACGCACCATCATGCTCCTGCTGCTGCTGGCGGTCGCGATCACCGCGAACCTTGTCGGCCTTTTCGAGCTGCCCGTGCTCGGCGGAAGCGCCCGCCCGGCGGGGAGCGTTGGCACCGGCGCGCTAGCGGCCTTTGTCGCGACACCGTGCGCGGGCCCATTCCTCGGAGCCGCGCTCGGAACGGCGCTGCTGCTCCCCGCGGCGGGATCGATCGCCGTGTTCGCGTCGCTTGGGTTCGGCCTCGCGCTCCCGTTCTTGCTCGTCGCCTTCATTCCCGCGCTTCGAGCAAGGCTGCCCAAGCCAGGCGCGTGGATGCGGCGGCTGCAGCGATTCCTCGCGATCCCGATGGCCGCGACGGCCGTTGCGTGCCTGTGGCTGCTCTACCGGCAGGCCGGCGAGCCGGGCCTCCTCGTGGGTGCCATTCTCAGCCTTGGCCTCCTCGTCGCCGCCGTCGTGTCCGGGCGCTTGCAGCGGCAAGGGAAGCGCGGTGCCTGGGCCGGCGCAATCATCGGCCTCGCGCTGGTCGCCGTCGCCATCGCGCTCGTGCCCGGACGCCGAGCTCCAGGGACGGAAGCCGTTGCCGGCGCGGAAACATGGAGCGAGGCACGCGTCGCCAGCTACGTGCAGCAGGGCAAGCCGGTGTTCGTCTATTTCACCGCCGATTGGTGCCTGACCTGCAAGGTCAACGAAGCTGCGGCGATCGATCGCAGCGAAGTCCGCGACGCGTTCAAGCAGGCTGGAGTGAAGGTGCTCGCCGGCGACTGGACCAACGGCAATCCCGCGATCACACGTTTCCTCGAAAGCCGGGGCAGGGCGGGCGTGCCTTACTACCTCTGGTATGCGCCTGGCCGTGCACCCGAGGAGCTGCCGCAGGTGCTCACGCCCGCGATGCTTACCGACCGCGCTCGTTCCGTGACCCGCTAGCGCTTCGCGACCATGCCTTCTTTCCGCCGACCCAGGTTTCGAGGACCTGCGTGCGCGCCAGTGCTTGCGCGTCGATCGTCGTCGGATCGCGGTCGACGAAAATGAAGTCGGCCCATTCGCCGGGCTCGAGCGCGCCGATTCTGTCTTCCGCAAAGCCTGCATAGGCCGCGCCGCGGGTGAAGGCATGGAGCGCCTGCCCGAGCGTCAGCCGCTCCGACGGAATCCATCCACCGGGCGGCCGCCCGCTCATGTCCTGCCGGCTGATCGCCGCACCGAGCCCCGGAAACGGATTGGGCGATTCCACCGGGAAGTCAGACCCGAAGGCGAGCCGTGCTCCGCTCTTGAGCACGGTTTGCCACGCGTAGGAGCCGGTGAGCCGGTTGGGCCCGACCCGCGCCTCGGCCATCAGCCGATCGCTCGTCTGATGGGTTGGCTGCATGGAGGCGACGATCCCTGCCGGGGCCAGGCGCGGAATGTCGGCCGGATCGACGATCTGGAAATGCTCGATCCGCCAGCGCCGGTCTGCGCCATATTTCTTCGAAAGCTGCTCGTAGACCGAGATGATCTGCGCGTTCGCGGCATCGCCAATCGCGTGTGTCGCGATCTGAAAACCATGCGCGGCGGCGGTTTCCGCAATCGACGCCATCTCCGCGTCCGAATGGAACTGAAGGCCGCGCGTTTCGGGCTTGTCGGTATAAGGCTGCTTCAGCCACGCGCCGCGCGAGCCGAGCGCGCCGTCGGCGTAGAACTTGATGCCGACCATGCGCAGGCGATCGTGATTGAGCCAGCCAGTCGGGTGAGGTACGGCCGGGAGCAGCTTCAGCTCATCGGCATAGACCATCATGCGCACCGTCAGTCGGTTGGCGTCGCCGGCGCGCCGCATTGCACTCCAGTCATCTGCCGTCGTGCTCATCGATCCGACGCCCGTCACGCCGAAGCCGAGCAGGATGTCCTGCGCCTTCGCGAGTGCCTGATCGACCTCGGCGGGTGTCGGCGGCGGGACGGCTTTGCCGATCAGCTCCTTCGCATTGTCGACGAACAGGCCGTTTTCGATGCGGCCCCCGGCCGGAGCCGGCGTCTGTGCAGTCACGCCGGCGGCGCTCATCGCGGCGCTGTTGGCGACGAGCGCGTGCCCGTCGACGCGCTCCAGCACGACGGGACGGTCCCTGACGGCCGCGTCGAGGTCGGCGGCGGTCGGGAAGCGTTTGTCGGGCCATAGCTCCTGGTTCCAGCCGCGCCCGATGATCCAGCGCGCGTCAGGATGCGCCGCCGCATAGTCGCGAAGCCGCTTCTGAAGGTCGTTGACTGAACTTGTCCCAACCAGGTCCAGCTGCAGGGCACTAAATCCGAGCTCCGTCACGTGCCCGTGCGCGTCGATGAGTCCGGGCAGAATGGTCCGCCCCTGCGCGTCCACGGTCGCCGTCGCCTTGGGCCGAGCGTCACCCGCTTGAAGCACGCGGATCACTTTCCCATCGTCGCCGATGAGAATCCCTGTAAAATGCTCGACCTGCCCGGCAGCATCGACCTGAATGCCATTGGCATTGTCGATCAGCGTAGTCGAAAAGGCCGGCGACGCGAGGAGCGCTGCGACCAGCGCGACGAAGCTCTTCTTCATAGGACGGGCTTAGCATTGTTCCGTCGGGAGTGAAGCGCTAGGCCACCGGCCGATGCTTGCACCTCCCACAGTCGAAGACATCCGCGGCGCCGCCGAGCGTATTCGCGGCTCCGTCGTCCGGACGCCGATGCTCATCAGCCGCACTTTGTCCGAAATCATCGGCGCCGAAGTCTGGCTGAAGTTCGAGAATCTGCAGTTCACCGCCGCCTACAAGGAACGAGGCGCGCTCAACAAATTGCTGCAACTTTCAGCGGAGGAACGATCGCGAGGAGTGATCGCCGCGTCGGCCGGCAATCATGCGCAAGCCGTCGCTTATCATGCCAAGCGGCTCGGCATTCCGGCGACCATAGTGATGCCGGAATCGACGCCGACCGTGAAGGTGACGCAGACCGCGGGCCACGGCGCGACGGTCGTGCTTCATGGCGATATGTTCGACGACGCTTACGCCAAGGCGCGCGAGCTTGCGCTCGAGAAAGGGTATGTGTTCGTCCATCCCTTCGACGACCCGCAGATCATCGCCGGCGCGGGCACGGTCGCTTTCGAAATGCTCGAAGATGCGCCGGACCTCGACACGATCGTCGTTCCGATCGGCGGCGGCGGGCTCATGTCCGGCGTGTCGATCGCCGCGCGTTCGGTGAAGCCCGGCGTCGAGCTGATCGGAGTTGAGGCCGAGCTTTATCCGTCGATGAAATGCGCGATCCAGCAATGCCATTTGCCGCTCGGCGGCGATACGCTGGCAGAGGGGATCGCGGTCAAGCAGCCCGGCGAGCTGACGTCGCGGATCCTGAGTGACTATGCAAACGACGTCGTGCTGGTGTCCGAGCGCGATCTCGAGCGCGCGGTGGCGATGCTCGTCGGGATCGAGAAGACGGTTGTCGAAGGTGCCGGTGCCGCGGGACTCGCCGCGATGCTGGCCGAGCCCGATCGATACAAAGGCAAGAAGGTCGCGACGCTCCTTTGCGGCGGCAATATCGACACGCATCTGCTGGCCAACGTGCTGGTCCGCGACCTCGTCCGGCAGGGACGAATCGCGCGCCTTCATGTCGCGGCGCACGATCAGCCGGGCGCGCTCGCGGCGATCACTGCCAAGGTCTACGAAGCGGGCGTCAACGTCATCGAGATCAACCACAGCCGAATCTTCACGCGGCTGCCGGCCAAGGACACGATGATCGAGGTCGAATGCGAAGCGCGCGACCCGCAGTCCATCGACGATGTCGTGGCGCGGCTGGAGGCGGCGGGATTTCGAGTCGAGCGGGCGTCCCTCGACTGATTATTGCGTAGTGTTCGCCGCCAATTCCCTGTCCCTCGACGGCACAGTCGGGCACGTCCGTCGAAATTGACGCATCTCAAGTCTTTTCTTCGGCGTTAACCGGTCGCATAGAGAGTCTTGAAACCATGAGTGAGGTCGCGGGTGAGCGCACCGTTCCGCTTCCCGAAGTTCTTCGTAACGAACCCTAGCCCGTGTCCGTATCTCCCGGGCAAGGTCGAACGGAAGGTCTTTACCGAGCTCAGCGGCCGCCACGCGAGCGAACTTAACGAAGCCTTGGGCCGGATCGGGTTCCGCCGCAGCCAGTCGGTGGCCTATCGCCCAAGCTGCATCGATTGCTCCGCCTGCGTCTCGGTTCGTGTGCTCGCCGCCGAGTTCGAAGCCACCGCGACCCAGCGCAAATTGCTCCGCCGCCATGGCGACCTCGAAGTCAGCGCGTGCAAACCGTGGACCACGGAGGAGCAATATGAGCTGCTTCGCCGCTATCTCGCCGCGCGGCATCCGGGCGGCGGCATGGCGGAAATGGACGAGAGCGATTTTGCCGACATGGTCGAGCAAACGCCGGTCCGCACCTATGTGATCGAATATCGCGAGCCGTCGAAGGATGGCCTGCCGGGCAAGTTGGTCGGCGCCTGCCTCAGCGACCAGCAGAGCGACGGACTGTCGATGATCTACAGCTTCTTCGACGTCGCGCCCGATGCGCGCAAAGGCCTCGGGACCTTCATCATTCTCGATCACGTCATTCGCGCAGCACGCGCGGGACTGCCCTATGTCTATCTGGGCTATTGGGTCGAAGGGTCGACGCGCATGGCCTACAAGACCGGTTTCAAGCCGCTTGAGCGCCTTGGCCGCGATGGGTGGCGCAGAACCGACGGGCTGGAGCAGGAGGCCGACGCCAACGAGCCGCTGGTCCTGCCCACCCGCCGCGATCGCAAGCGCCTCTTAATCGACGCCTAACGATCGAATTCAAGCACGTCCGTCGGGGCGCCCTTCATCGCAATCATCTTTCGCGTGAGGGTCAAATGCTTTCCGTCCGACGATATTGTTGCCGTCGATTCGACCGCTGGCTTGCCGTGCAGGCGCGAGCTCGCCTTGACCTCCCGAGCGCTCATGCCCTTCACCGAAATGCTGTCGGCGTTCGGGTTTCCGTTCATCGGGGACCATTTGCCGTCGAAGGTCGCCGTATAAGTGAAGTCCATGACCTTGCCCGCGCTGTCCTTGGAGCTGGACTTCATCGTGATTCGGTCGCCCGACACCTGGTAGGTCCGAGTTTCGCTCTGTTCCTTGGCTCCGGAGGCGAACATCGACTTGGCAGCGTTGAGATGCCAGGTCCCGTCCCAAAGCTTGGCATCGACGCCCTTCGCGAGGATGCCCTGCGGGATGGCGAGCGCCATGCCGGCAAGAATCAGCGCGAATTTCGTTTGTGATTTCATGGCCTTCCTCCTTCTCAGGATCACAGGCCGCCGCCCCGACTCAAGCGGTGACGGAGCGCTATACAGCAGTTGTGCGATCGATGCTCAGCCCTTGCGGTCGCGACGGTAGGCAAGCTGGACTGCGGCAACGATTCCGGCGGTGAACAATGCCCCTTCGAGTGCCGCCGTCACGCCAAGCGTGACCGGTCCGAAACCGACTTCCCCGAAAACCCGGCCGATCTGGTCGAGCCGAAGGCGCGAACCTGGAAACCCGCGCTCGAGCAAATCGAAGCTGCCGAGCATCAGCCGCCCTCCAAGAACCGAAATGGCAACGCCTGCAGCGCCGCCGCACAGCGCCGCGCTTGCCACTCCAGATCGAAGTGAACTCGATCGGTCGGCGAGGCACGCCGCAAGGCCGACCGTCGCTCCCAAGACCAATCCTTCCGACCCGCCCGTGATGTTCCCCGGCGATTGTCCGACGAGCAGGTTGAACGCATCCAGGCCAAGCATCTTGCCGAAAGCGCCGACGAAGAATCCTCCCCCGGCGCCGCCCGCCACGCTCCAGAAGCAGGACTGGCGCCGCGCGAACATCGCCGTGGCAATGCCGAGGCTGACTCCGGCCGAGCCAATGAACCCGACGAGCGCGGTCACGCAGACGAGCACGAGCAGGATCGAGATCGAGCCCGCGCCGGCCTGCGCCAGGTCCGATGCGCCGAGCAGGCCGTAGGCGAAACCGCCAAGGATCCCGGCGATCGCCCCGCCTGCCACGCCTGAGGTCGCCGTCACGACGAACCGCCGCCAATGGTCCGGCGGCCGCGCCGCTGCACCTGGCTTGGCTTGCAGCAATTTGACCGACGCCAGAAAGCGATAGCCATGCTTCGGCACGGTCTCGATGAAGCGCGGCGCGGAGGCATCGTCGCCGAGCTGTCGTCGCAGCGTTTTGATGCACTGGGTCAGCGCTTCGTCGGTGACCGGAACGCCGCGCCACGCCTCGGAAAGGAAGGTTTTCTTCGACACCAGCTGGCCTTGCGACCGGACCAGCAGGGCCAAAGCATCGAAATAGCGTGCATTGAGCTCGATGGGCTTGCCGTCGGCCTTCAGCCTCCGGTCTTCGGTGTCGAGAATGAAGCGGTCGAACGCATAGGCAGCAGGCATTTTTCAGCAAAACCTCATGACTTGCTCATGCTTTTCATCGGCCTTCGAGCGACGATCGGGCCTTAGTGATGCACGGAGGACCGAAGATGGCAAGTCAAGCGAGCGGACCAGACGGAAGGCGCTGCATTCCCTGGAGATTGCTGGGATGGGGGTCGGCGGCGACGCTGCTCCTGCTGCCCTTGGTCGCGAACGCACCCTGGACCCTGTCCGACTTCATCGTCGCCGGCGCAGCCTTCGGCATCGTCGGTGGCCTGTTCGAGCTGACTGTGCGCGTCTCGGACAATCTCGCGTACCGCGGCGGCGTTGCGGTCGCGCTCCTTGCGACTTTCCTGCTGGTCTGGGTCAATGGCGCGGTCGGGATCATCGGCAACGAAGGCAATCCCGCAAACCTCATGTTCTTTGGGGTGATCGCCATGTCCCTTGCGGGCTCGGTCGGGGGCCGGTTCAAGGCGCCGGGAATGGCCCGGGCCATGGTCCTGACAGCCGTGACCCAGGAACTCGTCGGGGTGGTCGCCCTGGTGGCCGGCCTGGGCGCAACGGAGCCGCCCGGACCCGTCGGAATCCAGCTGCTGATCGGCTTCTTCACCTTCCTGTGGCTGTTGTCGGCCTGGCTGTTCCGCAAGGCCTCGCATCTCGCGCGGGAGACGGCGGCTTGAAATGACAGCGCAAAAAAAGGCGGGGCGCCGAAACGCCCCGCCTCGGGGTAACTCGCGTTTGAACTCTTAGGCGACCGCGGCTTGCGGCTCATCCTCCGACAAATCGTCGGCTTCGCGCAGCACATAGCCGCGGCCCCAGACCGTCTCGATATAATTGGCGCCGCCGCAAGCCAGCGAAAGCTTCTTGCGCAGCTTGCAGATGAACACGTCGATGATCTTCAATTCCGGCTCGTCCATCCCGCCGTAGAGATGGTTGAGAAACATCTCCTTGGTCAGGGTGGTGCCCTTGCGGAGGGACAACAGCTCCAGCATCGCATATTCCTTGCCGGTCAAATGCACTCGGCTGCCGTCTACTTCGACCGTCTTGGCGTCGAGGTTCACGGCGAGCTTGCCGGTGCGGATGACCGATTGCGAATGACCCTTCGAGCGGCGCACGATCGCATGGATCCGGGCGACGAGCTCGTCGCGATGGAACGGCTTGGTGACGTAATCGTCGGCGCCAAAGCCCAGCGCGCGCACCTTTGAGTCCATTTCGCCGATGCCCGAGAGGATCAGGACCGGGGTCGAGACCTTCGCCGTGCGCAGCTTCTTGAGCACGTCATAGCCGTGCATGTCAGGCAGATTGAGGTCGAGGCAGATGATGTCGTAGTCGTAGAGCTTGCCGAGATCGAGGCCCTCTTCCCCGAGGTCGGTCGTGTAGACGTTGAAGCCTTCCGTGCCGAGCATCAGCTCGATGCTCTTGGCAGTCGTCGGCTCGTCTTCGATCAGCAGTACGCGCATCAGCGGTCCCCCCTCCGCGGCCCAAGAGCGTTAAGCGCCCTTAATGGCCTTGAAGCATCCATTAACCATTCGAGGTCTGAAGGGAAAAGGTTAATATTTCCTAACACGCTGGATTCCATGGATTCGTTGCAAAGGAGTCACAAACTGGCCCACCGACGATGCTCCGATCCATCCACAGCATCGCCCTTGCTTGAAGGCGCCGCGCTCGCGATGGAGCGGAATGCTCCTCTCCGACCGCATCCTGTTCATCGACGCCGAGGCGATCGTCCTCGACAAGCCGGCGGGCCTGCCCGTCGACACGCCGCGGCGGGGCGGAGAGTCGATCGCGGGCCGGCTCGACGAGCTGAAATGCGGCTTCAGGCGCCCGCCGACGCCGATGCACCGGCTCGACACCGACACCAGCGGCTGCCTGCTGTTCGCGCGCACCGCCAAGGCGCGCGCGCAGTTCCAGCAGGCGTTCGAGGAGCACCTCGTTGAAAAATACTATTTTGCAGTGCTCTCGCTGGAGCTTGCCGACGAGGAAGGAGTCATCGATCTGCCGCTGTCGAAGACGTCGAGCGCGGAAGCTGGCTGGAGGATGGTTGCGGATCGTCATGGCCTTGAGGCGACAACGCGCTGGCGCCGGATTTCTGTTCGCAACGGGTCCACTTTGGTCGAGTTTCGTCCCCTGACGGGACGCACGCACCAGATCCGCGCCCACGCCCGCGAGGCGTTCGGGCGCGGGATTGCCGGCGACCGCGTCTATGGCGTGCCGGGCGGGCCGATGCTGCTGCACGCGTCGCGGCTCGTCGTTCCGCGGCCGGGAAAGGCGACGATCGACGTCACGGCCCCGCTGCCCGAGGCGTTCGGCGAGTGGCGCGATGCGGCCTGAGGATGTCCCGATCCCTGAGGATGCGCTGAACGAGACCTTCCTCGCCGCGACCGGCCCGGGCGG
>Ga0207706_10007261_pt1 | contig 10244 bp, 9 predicted proteins | sample KBSC53metaG_FD_184318 | JGI IMG/M metagenome (GOLD analysis project Ga0207706, IMG submission 184318) | Corn rhizosphere microbial communities from Kellogg Biological Station, Michigan, USA - KBS C5-3 metaG (SPAdes) (version 2) | ecosystem: Host-associated > Plants > Roots > Rhizosphere > Soil ... | reverse complement strand
AACGACGAGTAAGGAGCGGGTATCTGCTCCTTGTCGTAACGCAGTCCAAGGTTGAGCGTCAGCTGCGGAGTAACCTTCCAGTCATCCTGAACAAAGAAGCCATAGTCCACCGTCGTGATCTCGAACTGCGAGGTGCCGAAACCCTGTGTGAACCCGTTGTAGCACGGATAGGAAACGCCACTCGTCGACAATCCGGTCTCGGCCTGGGTGGAATCGCAAGCCCCGTTGGGCTTGAGAATGTCAGAGAAGAAATCGGAAAAGTACGTGTAGGTGTACACTCCGTTGCTCTGATACAGATTGTCGATCGTGTCGGCGTTGCGCAGGATGTCCATGCCGAATTTGATGTTGTGGCTTCCATGGCTCCAGATTGCCGTGTCGCCAACCTGAAACTTGTGCTCGTCGGGGTACGACTTCCGGAACGAGTAGTAAGGCATGCCCGCGGTAAAGCCATAGTTGCTCGATCCGCCATAGATCGACAACTGCACAGGGGTGTTCGCCGTGTTGTTCAGATATGTGCTGGTGAAACTGCTATAGGGCTGCTGGCCCTGATCGTTCAACTCGCGTCCGTACTGCACGCGCAGTTCGTTCGACAAGGTCGGGGTTATCAGGCTGTCGAGTTTTACGAGTCCGTAATCCAGTTTCACAAAATCGGTTCCAAAGCTGTCGACGGCGTAGTTGTTTGACGCCTGTGTCTGCACTCCGCCGGGCGAATCCCAGCGCAGGCGGTGATAGAGAGCGCTCACATGCTGCGTCGGAGTAACCTGCCAGTCGAGTTTGGGCGTGTTCAAAACCTCGTCGCCGGTGCGTGGAGTCGTGCCGAGGTCGTCGAGCAAGCCCGGCGTGTTGAGCCCCGTTACCGACGAGACAGCCGAACCGAACAGCAACTGGTCGTAGTGAGCAGCGGCCTTGGCGTAGTCGCCGCCGTAGACTCGCCACGCGAGCGTGCAGGCTTCGTTATCGCCGGGCGATGCTCCGGGGCCAGTGAATTTCGCGCTCACAACCGTTCCCTTGGTCGTGGTGACGCAGGTGGCGTTGGAGGGTAGCGTGAGATCGGCCCACTGATTGAAGAAGGAAGCGGGCGTCGCGGGCTTTGCTACGCCGGGAAAATTGCGGCGATATTGATCGTATGCGTAAAACCAGAACAACTTATCTTTGATCAGGGGTCCACCTGCGCCGAATCCCCAGCGCTTGCGCCAGTCTTTCGGCTGGAAGGGAACGCCGGTCACGATTGTCGGCGATCCGCCCCCTGGAGGCTCCGTGACGCTCGTATAGGTCGTGAAGGGGTTCAGCGCTCCCCAGGTATTGTCGCGATCGTAGAAGTAAGCCTGGCCATGCAGCTTGTTGGTACCGCTCTTCGTTACGGCGTTGAGTACGCCGCCGGCCGAGCGACCGTATTCTGCGGAATAGACACCGGTGTTGACCTGAAACTCGGCAATCGCAATCTGCGCCGTCGAGTAGCCGGCGCGGGTGCGTCCACGCTCTTCAGAAAAGAACGCCTGGTTGTTGTCGGCGCCATCGATTTCAACGTTATTTAGAATCGGGCTGATGCCGCGGAAGGAAATCAGGCCGAAGCCATTCGCGTCCGATGCTGCTCCCGGCGTCAATAGCGCGAGATCAGACCAGCGGCCGCCATTCAAAGGCAGATTCACGATCTCCTGCGATGTAAGCGTCGACGAGATCTCGGGTGTCGCAAACTGCAGCACCGGAGCAACGGCGGTAACCTCCACTGTCTCGCTCGCCGAGCCTGTCTTCAATTCCGGATGCAGCTCAGTGAGTGAACCAACGGTGACGGGCACCGTTGTGGCACTGTAGGTTCCAAATCCCGATGAGCTGATCGTGACGGTGTATGTGCCCGGCGGAACCAGGGGCGCTTTGAAATACCCGCTCGCGTCGGCGGTCAGTTTGAACTCTGCGTTCGTGCCGTTGTTGTGAAGCGTGACACTGGCCCCGGCGACAGCGGCTCCGCTCGAATCGACGACGGTGCCTCCGATTGCTCCTTGGGTCGTACTTTGCGCACTTGCCCCAGAAGAAAACAGGCACAGGGATACGATTGCAAGCGCAATAAACACAGCGCTTGTACGAATTCTTTGAAGATGCATTGTGGCTCTCCTATAGATAAGAACAAATGACTTAGCGCAAAGCTGGCTGTGCTCTGGCGCACGTCCGTCTCAAGCGATGGAGAGTATTAGGTAGGCCGCTTTGGTCGCGCTTGCGGCGTATCAGAGCGCTGTAAGAAGCTCTATATATGGATCTTAACTTGAGATTCGCAGAGCTTCGCAACGTCCCAATGTCACGAGACGAGCCAAGTTCCTGGAAATCTGTGTGGCTGTGAATTTTCGTGCAATAAAGTGCAAATCCCAGCACCAATTTGCTTCACTCAGCTTGGCCCTGCTCCGCTGCCGCGTGCTGCAATCGTCCGCTGGACAAGAGAAGCTGCATTCGGTCGCAGCAGCGTGACCGGCTGCGCCGTCGGCGGCTGATGCATCGTCACAATCAGCGCGTCTGCCGGCCGCTTGCCGCCGCAAATGTAGGAGTGCGGCGTGCTCGCGTCGAAATAGACAGCATCCCCGGGACCGAGTACGCAGTGGTGTTCGCCGTGATGCAATTCGAGCTCGCCATCCAGTATGTAAAGGAATTCGTAGCCCGGATGCATATGCGCTCGCGGCTCTTTCGTTTTTTCAAGCGGTATGAATTCCGCGAAGTAAGGATCCATATGGCGGTCCGGCACCATATAGCCCAGGCTCTCGAAAAAATAGGTTGGCTCATCGACGCCCGTCTGTGGCAACCGCACCCGATCCTTGCGTCGGTGTACGCGGAACATGGCCTGCGGTTCGCTCTCAAAAAAGTAGGAAAGATCCTTTGAGAAGACCATCGCAATGCGCGCCAGGTTACGTAGCGTCGGCACCACTCGCCCGGTCTCAAGCTGCGACAAAAAACTGGCCGATAGCCCGGTATGCTTCCCCAACTCCACCAGCCCCATCGATTTTTTCAGCCGCAACCGCTTGATTCGTTCGCCGATGTGTTTTTCCGCGATGAACCGTTCCGTCGTTTCCGTATCGACCTGTGATTTCTGGGTCTCTTCGGTGTGAGCCGTCGCCAAATCCGTCATCAGCCCTCCCAAGGTTGAGTCCGGGCAGTTTTGCCCAATCAAAACCTGTTCTCATGCTACTAAACTAAACTCCCACGAGCAATCCCTGCAGAAGCCGCGATTGCCTCGCACGATCCATGCTTTGAAGATGCAGTCTGCAGCCAATCAGCAACACGTAATCCTGAGCGGCGGCTCCGGCATGATCGGAACCGCGTTGCGCCATGCGTTTGCCCGGCGCAAGGTACCGATCCTGCAACTCATACGGAACAAGCCGCTTGTGGATGACCAGATGCAATGGAATCCATCCCGTACCCCCGCGATCCACGACTCTGCACCCCTCGAACGAAGCTGCGCCGCCGTTCATTTATCCGGCGCAAGCGTCGCCAGCCACCGCTGGACAGCCGCGTATCAGCAAGAGCTAATCAGCAGCCGGGTCGATTCCACTCGCGCCCTCGCCATTTCCCTTGCCCAACTCCACAATCCTCCGTCCGCCCTGCTAGTAGCCTCCGCCACTGGCTTCTATGGCAATCGCGGCGATGAGTCGCTCACCGAAAACTCCGCACCCGGGGAAGGCTTCCTCGCTGATGTGTGCAGGCAATGGGAGGCAGCCGCCCAGCCCGCAGTCGATGCTGGAATCCGCGTCGTGCACATGCGCTTTGGGATAGTGCTGGGCCCCGGCCCTGGCGTGCTCGAAAAGATGCTTCCGATTTTCCGGCTGGGCCTGGGAGGCAAACTCGGAAGCGGCGGCCAATGGATAAGCTGGATCAGCCTCGCGGACGCGATCGCTGCAATCCTGTTTGCCCTCGACACGCCGTCGCTGGCAGGGCCCGTTAACTTGACCTCGCCCCAGCCAGTCACCAACGCCGAGTTCACCCTCGCCCTTGGCCGACAACTGAGGCGCCCCGCAATCTTGCCGGTCCCCGCCTTTGCGGTTCGACTCGCCTTCGGTCAGATGGCCGACGAAGCGCTGCTGTCGAGCGCCCGGGTTATCCCGTTCAGGTTGCAGTCGGCCGGGTTTGCCTTTGCACATCCGACCATCGAAAACGCATTAGCCGCTGCACTCGCCAAGGGTTAAGTTGCTTCTTGAGATCTACCGCCGCCCCTGAATGACCTTAGGTGCCTTTGCAGGATCCTTCTTTGCTGCACGACGCGCGGCAATCTCGTGCATCTCCTTGCCGATCTTCGATTGGTTGATACCCACCTGGATTCCCAGGTTGATCAGGTTGCCCGTTACCCAGTAAAGCGCCAGCCCCGAAGCGAAATGCCACAGCGTGAAGCCCATGATGATCGGCATCATGATCGCCATCATGCGCCGTTGCGTCGGATCCATCCCCGGCGATGGCGTGATGAATTGCACCAGGAACATGCTCACGATGATCAGAATCGGCAGGATATGCAACGGATCGGGCGAGGAAAGATCGGTGAGCCAGAACCAGTGCGCCTGCCGCAGTTCCACCGCGTTCAGCAGCACGCGATAATACGCGAAGAAAAGCGGCATCTGAAGCAGCAGCGGAAGGCATCCGCCGTACATATTCACGCCTTCCGCCTTGTAAAGTTGCATCATCTCGGCGTTCATCTCGGCCCGCTTCGGGTCGTTCACCTTGAGATGTGCATACCGTTTTTTGAGAGCCTCCACCTTCGGCTGAATCCGCATCATCTTCAGCGAAGACTTCATCATCATGAACCGCGTCGGCAGCATCACAAGATTGAAGATCACGGTGACGATGATGATGGCCCAACCCCAGTTGTACGCGCCCGGGCCCATCAGCTCGCGCAGATATCGCAGGGCCAGATAGAGCGGCTTGGCGATGATCGTCATCCAGCCGTACTGGATCAGGGGTTGCAGAGACTGACCCGTGGGCTTGCCGTCGGGTCCCATGGCGCGGACGGCGTTTAGCACGTCCAGTTCCTTCGGTCCCGCGTAGAGCCGCAAGCGCGTCGCGCCGCTCTGATCGCCCATGGCGAGCCCGATGACGTCTTCCGGCTTCTTCTGGCTGTTGGCATCGGCGAGATCGCTGGGCAGATCGTACGTGTGGTGCAGCGTGACGACTGTCGCGCGCGAAGGAACATCGGGAAGGAAAACCGCGGCAAAGTAGAGATCGCTGATGCCCGCAAACTCGTAAGGCTGATCGAGGGTCGCATTGCCGCTGACCTTGGCCGAAGCCAATGAGTCATCTTTGCCGTCGATCGACCAGGAGAACTGCGAAGTTGTCCGCACCGGGCTGCGCGTCGATGAAGAAGGAAGGAACTCCTCCATATCGCCAAGCCCCGCGGGCCACGCCACGAGCGCCCTGACCGGCGATCCGTTGCGTGTGACAGAGACATCGACTCCGACTACGAAGCTCGAGTCGAAGTTGAAGGTCTTCACCACGTTCACGCCGCCCGCGGCGTAGTGGAAAGTCACGGAAGCAGGCGCCAGTACCGGTCCCGTCGTCGAAGCCTGATAGAGCGCCTGGTTCAACTGCCCTGTCAATTCGTTTTCATAGGTAAACAGCGACAGCGGCATTCCGAAGCGAGCCGCAACTTGCGGCTGCACCATATCCAGCGGTTTGCCCGCGGTATCGGTGTACTTCTTCAGAATCCAGTGCTTTACCTGTGCGCCCTTGTTCGTGAAGACAATCTTGTACTTCTCGTTTTCAACGGTGGTCTCCGACTCAGCAGCGGCGCTTACAGCGGGAATCGACGTCGGTGCCTGCACGGTCGCGGTCTTCGCGCCGTTGGAAGATGGCCCTTCAACCGTCTGTGGTGCCGCTTGCTGTGCCTGCTGAGTTTGCGTGGCAGGTGCCGGCGTCTCCTGCTTCGGCTTGAAATACTGAAACGCCATCAGGGCGGCCAGAGCCAGAAACGTGAAGATCAAGAGGCTGCGGAAATCACCACCGCTGCCGCTGCCACCGCCGCGAGTTCCTTGCGGGTCAAGATTGGGATTGCGAATTTCGGGCAAAGTAACTTCCTGTCGTTAAGGAGCAGCGCGCCAGCTGGCCGCTGCTCTTTCTATGGTAATGGTTCGTGGGGCACGCGACTTGCAGTCGCCGCCGGCGGCACCAGGTCGAGCCCCCCGCGGCTAAAAGGGTTGCAGCGCAGCAGACGCCAAAAAGCAAGCGCCGAGCCGCGCAGCGGACCATGCGTAGCGATCGCGACCGTGGCATATTCCGAGCATGTCGGCAGATAGCGGCATCCGCCCGGGCCGCCAAGCGAATGCACCGCCGGCGACAGCCAGCGGCGATAGAAGTCGAGAATGGCAAGCAGGATTCGGGTCATGATGCGGGCTCTACCTTGGCAGCAGGATGAGCACTCGTCGCGGCCCGCGCTGCATCTGCATTCGCCTGTCCAAGAATACGCACAATCTCGGCGTCGAGTTTCGAGAAATCCATCGTCAGCACTGAACGATGGGGATGCAGGATCAAATCGCAGCCCGCCGGCAGCAACTCAAGATGACGGCGCAAAGATTCGCGCAGTCGGCGCTTGATGCGATTGCGTTCGTGTGCCTTGCCCAGCACTTTGCCCACAGTCAAACCCACGCGAGGGCCCGGGGCAGGGACGGTCTGAGGTGCTAGAAACCAACTCATCGAGTTCGAACGCCGCTTGCGGCCTGCCGCATAGGCGCGTTGATAGTCTGAGTGCCTGCGCAATCGCGCATCAGCAATCGACAAACGTCGAGCTCCGACTCCAAGTGGAGCCGATACCAGCTCAAAATTGGAAGGGATGCTCATCGCAATGCCGGTAGCGTTTTAGCCGAAACGTTCGAAATAGAAAACCGTTCCGGCCGAAACAAGGCGGCAGGAAAGGGGTTAGTCGCGGTAGCCCGCGCTGACGGATACACGCTTGCGGCCAACGGCACGGCGGCGGCTCAACACGGCTGCGCCCGACTTGGTCTTCATACGCGCGCGGAATCCATGCGTCTTGGCGCGATGGCGGCGGTTAGGTTGAAATGTGCGCTTGGGCATAAAAATGCGCTCCTGCTTCTTGAGTAAAATCTTAGCCTTAACGGCAAGATTTAAGTGTATCTCAGGTTGAGTCAGGAATCCAGTGCCGCCGGTTTCTCACTACGCCGGGCGATGCTTCCGCAAGCCGCGCATGAGAGCTCTGTTTCCGACACAATACAACTCCCGATCACGTTCCGCCATCTCTATCTTTCTTGTCCCAGAGCAATCAATTCGACGCAGATTTATAGCATGTTTCACCGTGCACGGTGCAACATCACGCGGGTTCACCAAAGTTATGTGAAAGAGGCATTGCAACCATCGCCAAATGTGCTACCATCGGACCCGTTCAAGAAAGTTTCCTAGCGTCCCACGGAGTGATTTTCATCCGTGCCTCGTTTCTTTTTTTCAGAGGCAGACCAGCGGCCAGGCAGGTTATTAACACTGACTTCACGGTGAGCGAATTGCTTTCATCGGCAGATAAGTGTTTGTCTGAACCGAACGGATAATCACAACGGCAGTACATAGGCGGCGCAGGCAAGGATTCGCTCGATGGCATTCGCAATCTCGCCGGCTTCGGCTCTCAATCCATGGCTTCAGATACTCTCAGCCCTGGAGAAAAAAGTGATTCGGCAATCGTTTGAGACGTGGCTCAAGCCCACGCGTTACAGCCACGCTGCCGGTCGCACACTCTATGTACGCGTCCCTTCAAAAGAATTTCAGCACATCGGCGACAAATATGGCGATCTGATTCAGGAAGCGATCGACCTGCAATCGCTCGAGTTCGATGACGTCTGTTTTGTCACGGCGGAAGAGGATCCCTCGATCCCGCCGCAGCGCAAGGATGGCGGCTTCGGGCCTTTGCCGGCGCACGCGCCCACAGCACCAGCGCCGCGCTCACCTGAGCAGGCGCGCTTCGATTGGTCGACTGCCGCGCAGCTCAACTCTCGTTACACCTTCGACGCCTTCGTCATCGGCAATGGGAACCAGTTTGCACGCGCAGCATCCCTGGCCGTCGCAGAGCGCCCTTCGCGCGCCTACAACCCGCTCTTCCTCTACGGTGGTGTGGGAATGGGCAAAACTCACCTGATGCACGCCATCGGCCACGAGGTGAAGCGCCGCCAGCCTTCTTCCAGCATCTGCTACGTCTCCGCGGAAAAGTTCACCAACGAGATGATCACCTCGCTGCGCAACGACCGCATGACCAGCTTCCGCGATCGCTTCCGCACCGTCGATGTGCTGCTCATCGACGACATCCAGTTCATCGCGCAAAAAGAGCGCACCCAGGAAGAGTTCTTCCATACCTTCAACGCTCTGCACGAAAGCATGAAGCAGATTGTCATCGCTTCGGACCGGCCTCCGAAGGAACTTGCCGAGATTGAAGATCGTCTGCGTTCGCGATTCGAGTGGGGCCTGATTGCCGACATTCAGCCGCCCGATCTCGAGACCAAGGTCGCCATTCTGCAGAAGAAGGCCGAGAGCGAGCAGGTGGTGCTGCCCATCGACGTGGCCCTCTTCATCGCATCCAACGTTCGCACCAATGTGCGCGAACTTGAAGGCGCCATGACACGGCTCATTGCCTGGTGCAACCTCAACCACATGGAAGTCACGCTGGCCACGACCCAGCAGTGCCTCAAGCAGTTCATCGACATGCAGGTGCGCAAGATCACCATCGAGTCGATTCAACGCGCCGTTTCCGAGCAATTTGGCATGAAGGTGAGCGACCTCAAGCAGAAGAACAACTCCCGCAACGTCGTCGTGCCTCGCCAGATCGCCATGTACCTCGCCAAGCAGATGACCGAAGCCAGCCTGCCTGAGATCGGCCGCCAGTTCGGCAACAAGCACCACACCACGGTCATGCACTCCATCGGCAAGATCGACGAGCTTCGCCGCACCGACAAGGACCTGCACCGCACCCTCAACAAGCTGCAGGAACTCCTCAACGGATAACAACCCAAACATCATGCAAGAAAAAGGGCCGCTCGATGCGGCCCTTTTCGCTTTCACAGTTGCCTCATCGGGAAAAGCACGAAGCGTCAGGGCACGACTTTAGTCGTGCCGATAAATCAAAAAATGAAATGGGCTTTAGCCCTGTCGGACGTCGACTCACCTAATCCGTTCGAACAGGCCCCGCAATGCGCTTCCTTCGTTTTCACAGCTCCCTCATCGGGAAAAGCACGAAGCGTTAGGGCACGACTTTGGTCGTGCCGATAAAGTCCCCAAGAATGAAGTTGGCTTTAGCCCCTGCGGGTCATCGATTCACGTAATCCGTCCGAAGGGCCGCTCGATGCGGCCCTTTTCTTGTGTGCGTCCTAAGGCGCCTGCTTTTTGGGGGCGTCTGAGGCTGGCTTCGACCTTCAGGAAGCCTCAAAAGATACGCCCGAATTATTTTCTTTCGGAATTGCAGATAATTACGCGTGTATGGCGCACGATAAATGCAAGGACAGCCCGGGCCGGGAGAGGCTCCGGCACCCGAGATCGCTTGGAGAGGGGACCACCCCCCGGTGAAAATAAATATTTCTGTGGAAACTTGCAGATAATTACCGGCCTTTGTGATAAGACGATACCCGGGTTTGCCATGTCCCGATTCTGAGTCATGGGAAACCTCAGATTTACGCCGCCTGAAATTCGGTCAGGCTCAGCACGTTTCCATCCGGGTCTGTGAACCACGCAATCCGTGCGCCACTGGGAGCTGTCCAAATACCGTGCGGATCATCGTCGTTCATTCCTGCGAAGCGCAGGAAATCAACTCCAGCCGCACGAAGACGTTCAACTCGTTCCCGAATGTTTTCAACTCGCCAACCCAGCACAGTAAACGGATCAGGATGATGCTCCTGCACGGTCGTCACCCGCAGCATCGTTCCATTCGCATCGAACACCAGCGCGAACGGCGTCTCATCCGCAATCAGGTGCAGGCCCAGAACGTCCTGATAGAACGTCAGAGCTTTCGTTGGATCGGTTGTCGGAGCGAACGCAATCAGTTCGCTCCCGCCCAGAATTGAGTCGTTCGCCATCTCTCGCCTCCGCGAAGATCTTTCGCTGATTTTCGAGCGGAAGCAAGAGAAAATATTTCGCGATTAAGGCTGGACGATCAGATCTTCTGACAGCTTGAAGTGCACAATCGATTCTGCGGGAATGTCGAGATCCTTGTTGCCTGTGAGTCCCGCAGCCGCAGTTCCAGCGCCGCCTCCCGCGGGACCGCCAATCAGCAGTCCGGTTCCGCCCGAGGCGATTCC
>Ga0207706_10007256_pt1 | contig 10247 bp, 8 predicted proteins | sample KBSC53metaG_FD_184318 | JGI IMG/M metagenome (GOLD analysis project Ga0207706, IMG submission 184318) | Corn rhizosphere microbial communities from Kellogg Biological Station, Michigan, USA - KBS C5-3 metaG (SPAdes) (version 2) | ecosystem: Host-associated > Plants > Roots > Rhizosphere > Soil ... | reverse complement strand
GCGTGCTCGGAATCACCGCTGCGCCGAAGCCGGGCAGGTTCCGGAGGTCAGTCAGGTTCGGGTTGTTGTAATTGTTGTTGCGGTTCTCGTTGTAGTGGCCGGCGAGCGACACGAAGTCGCCGTTCGAGCCGAGCGGCTGATAGATCTTACCGTTGACTTGCCACTTGCGAATCCGGCCCTCGCCGCGCCAGTGATCGTAGGTGTTGCGGCTTGCCGAGAACCACGCCTTCGTGCCCCACGAGGTGAACTCGCCGGTATTCACCATGCCGAAAATGCGCTTGAAGTTGAACGAGCCGAGCGAGCCGTCGACGAGGACGCCAGGCTTGTTGGTCGGGATCAGCGAGCGGAAGTTGACGGTGCCACCGGCCGCGGAGGCCGTCGGCGAATCGACGTCGGTCGCGCCGAGGTTGACGTTGATCTGCTCGACCAGTTCCGGATCGAGCAGCTGGTTCGGGAAAATCGCGTAGTTGCCGCTGTCGTTCAGCGGAACGCCGTCGAACGTCACGCTGACGCGGTTGCCGTCGAAGCCGCGGATGCGGAGGTTGCCGCCCGAGCTGCCGTAGGGATCGTTCTGGGTGAAGTTGACGCCGGGAATATAGTTGATCGTCGCGAGCAGCGTCTGGCCCGGGCTCTGCTTGGCGATATATTCCTGGGTGATCAGGCCCTTCGCCTTGGTCGAATCCTGGATGACCACACCGTCGGTGCCCTTCTGGGCGCGCGTGCCGGTGATGACGATCGTGTCTTTTTCGGTTTCGACCGTACCGGTCGACTGAGCGTAGGCCGCCGTCGGAAAAATGGCAGCAGTCGAGCAAAGCAAAAGCGTAGTTTTTTTCACGGTGAATCAACCCCCCGGCTGAACAGATTGAGTGGGAATACCGGCCCGCTATAGCCGCCAAAAGACAGTTCGGTGACAGCAGTTGACCGGGTTCCGGAGAATCCACCCAACCGTTGCCTTTTGAACACGCCTGTCCGCCAGCCGACAGTCCCGACTCGCTGTCAAAACAGCAATTCCCGGCGAGTCAATCAAGGATGCCCGGGAATCTTGTTAACGCGCGTCGAGGTGTCGTCCCAAAGCCACGAAGCCATAGACGAAGGGCGGAACGAGCACCGCCGAAAGGACGACCTTGGCGATCATCTGCCCGACGATCAGCTCCTGGATCGGGAAGATGCCGTAGAAGGCGATGGCGATGAAGATGAGCGTGTCGACGATCTGGCTGAGCGCGCTCGCCACGCCCGAGCGCAGCCACAACAAATTGGAGCCTTCGCGCGCCTTCAGGCGGCTGAAAATCGTGACATTGAGGAAGGTCGAAGTGCCATAGGCGATGATCCCGCCGATCCAGATCCGCGGCGTCCCCCCCATGATCGTCTCGAACGCCGACAGACGTTCGGGCTGCATGTCGGGCGAGCCTGGAATCGCGAGCACGAACAGGCTGAGCAGCAGCGAGACGATCAGCGGCACGAAGCCCATCAGCACGAGCCGGTTGGCGATCGAGCGGCCGTGCAGCTCGGCGACCGAGCTCGACGTCACCACCAGCAGCAGGAACGCGAAAATGCCCGCTTCGACCGCAAGCGGCCGCCCGAACAGTGGATAGCCAAGCAGGTCCAGCGGCCACGGTGCCACCTGCTTGTTGCCGAGCACGCCGGCAATGCACACCATGCCGCCGTAGAAGATCCCGAACGCGAACAGCGACATCGGGATCGAGCGAGCGGTTTGCGGCGTGCCTGCCGCTGCCTGGACTTCGGATGTCATGAACATGAGGCCTAACGGCTTTGCGTCCGCGTGCAAGCCGTTGACCGCGCAAGCGCCACGCGGCTAGCGAGCGCGCCTGTGACCTCCTCGAAACTCGATATCGTGGCGATCGGCGATGCGCTCGTCGATGTCATTGCGACAACCGACGACGCCTTCATCGAAGCGCAAGGCCTGCCGAAGGGCGCGATGCAGTTGCTGACGACCGAGCGAGCCGACGAACTCTACGCGGCGATGGGACCGGCGCGGGAAATCAGCGGCGGGTCGGCGGCGAACAGCATGGCGAGCGCCGCAGCGCTCGGGCTCGATGTCGCCTTTGTCGGACAGATATCGGACGACCAGCTCGGCGACATCTTCGCCCATGACATGCTTTCCCTCGGCGTCCGCTTCGAGACGCCCCCATTGACCGCGCCGCCGCCGACCGGCCGCTGCTTGATTTTGGTGACTCCCGACGGGCAGCGGACCATGAACACCTGCCCCGGCGCATCGCACCAGCTGCGCCCGGAGGCCCTCGACGAAAAGCTCATCGCTTCGGCGTCGGTGCTCATGCTCGAAGGGTATCTTTGGGGTCCCGAGTTGCCGCGGCAGACCTTGGTCCGGGCAATCAAGATTGCGCGCCAGGCCGGTCCCAAAGTCGCCTTCACCCTTTCGGAGAGCGTCTGCCTGCCCGGCCGGCGGGAAGCGCTGAACGAGATGATCGGAAGCGGCGGCGTCGACCTCCTCTTCCTGAACGATAACGAGGCGCTTCAGCTAACGGGGGAACAGGAGCTGGCGGCAGCGCTGGCGACCCTTTCGGCCAAGGTCGAAACCCTCGTGGTGACGCGCGGCGCGAAAGGCGCGCTCGGCTATGAAAACGGCATCGCCGTCGAAATTCCCGCAGCGCCCGTCGAGCAGGTCGTGGATACGACCGGAGCAGGCGATTTGTTCGCCGCCGGCTTCCTCGCGGGCCGGTGCCGCGGCCGTGACCTGCGCTGTTCACTCGAGATCGGCGCGCTCTGCGCCGGCGAGATCATCTCGCACTTCGGCGCCCGGCCGGAGAAGGACCTGAAAAAGCTGGTGCAGCTGTGAACGACCCGTGCCCAAATCCTCCCCGAAACGGGGAGGAATTGTCGTGAACAATCTACGCCGCGTGGCGGTGTATTGCGGATCGGCGCCCGGCTCGACCCCGGTGTTTGCCGACGCCACTCGGGCCACGGCCAAGGCGATGACCGACGCGAACGTCGACCTCGTTTATGGCGGGGGCAAGCTCGGGCTGATGGGGATCATCGCCGACAGCGTCCTCGACCTCGGCGGACGAGTCTATGGCGTGATCCCGCAAGCGCTGGTCGACATCGAAGTGGCGCACACCCGCGTGACCGAGCTCTACACCGTCGCCAACATGCACGAGCGCAAGGCGAAGATGACCGACCTCGCCGACGCTTTCCTCGCGCTTCCGGGCGGGGTCGGCACGCTCGACGAATTGTTCGAGGCGTGGAGCTGGAACGCGCTCGGCTATCATGCCAAGCCCTTCTGCCTGCTCAACGTCGAGGGCTTCTGGGACGGCATGATAGAGTTCATCGAGCACGCCCACCGCAGCGGCTTCCTGTCGAAGAGCCGGCGCAACCAGCTGCTGGTCGCCCAAACCCCTGAGGAAGCGCTGAAACTGCTGGACGAAGCCGCGACAGGCGCTACGCAAGGTATGGTCTGGTAAGGGTGGGGACCCGCTAAGTGCTCAATCAAAAGCTGCTCGGCGTCGCCGGGATCATCGCCATTCTCGCCTTCGCCTGGCTGCTGTCGACCAACCGCAGGGCCATCAAGCCGCGCGTCGTTGGCGCCGCCTTCGCACTCCAGGCAGCGATCGCCTTCCTCGTGCTGTGGACGAGCTGGGGCAAGGCGGTGATCCAGACTTTGTCCTACGGAGTCGCCAACCTGCTCGGCTATGCCGGCAAGGGCACCGAATTCCTGTTCGGCCCGTCGGACAAGAACCCGCTCGCCAACACCTTCGCGATCGCCGCGCTGCCGGTGATCATCTTCTTCGCGAGCCTGGTCGCGATCCTCTATTATCTCGGCATCATGCAGCGGATCGTCCGCTGGGTCGGAGGGGCGATCGGCTGGGTCACCGGAATCAGCCGCGTCGAATCGCTGTCCGCAGCGGCCAACATTTTCGTCGGCCAGTCGGAATCGCCGCTGGTCGTGCGGCCCTATCTCGCGAGCCTGCCGCCGTCGCGGCTGTTCACCGTGATGTGCGTCGGAATGGCCGGAGTCGCCGGCACCATCCTCGCCGCCTACGCCAGCCTGCTCGGCGCCGCGTACCTGCCCTACCTGCTCGCCGCATCGTTCATGTCCGCGCCGGGCGGGATCCTGATGGCCAAGATGATCATGCCCGACGAGCCGCCCGGACCCGACGAGCTCAAGCTCGAGGGCGGCGCGGTCGACGACGACCAGGTCGACGTCGCCGAGACCTTCGAAGAGGGCGTGCGGCCGGCGAACATCATCATGGCAGCGGCGCAGGGCGCCCAGACCGGCGTCAAGCTTGCCGTCGCCGTGGGCGCCATGGTGCTCGCGTTCGTCGCCTTGGTGGCGCTAGCCAACGGCCTGCTCGGCGGGCTCGGCAACCTCGTCGGCCTGCCCGGCCTCAGCTTCCAGCGGCTGGTCGGCTACGTGTTCGCGCCCTTCATGTTCCTGATCGGAATCCCGTGGAAGGAAGCGCTGACGGCTGGCGGGCTGTTCGGGACCAAGCTCGTCTTGAACGAGTTCGTCGCGTTCATTGACCTCGGGCAGATGGGCCCCGCGGTGCTGAGCGACCGCAGCCGCGCGATCGTCACTTTCGCCTTGTGCGGCTTCGCCAACTTCAGCTCGATTGCGATCCAGATGGCGGTGACCGGCGGCCTCGCCCCCAACCAGCGCCCGGTGATCGCCAGGCTCGGACTGCGCGCGCTGCTAGCCGGCAGCCTCGCCAATTTGATGTCCGCCGCGCTGGCGGGACTGATGATTCCCGCCTAAATCAGTCCCATGGCCACCATCACTGACGAGATTGCGTCCGTTTCGCTCAAGGACGCCGACCGCGACACCGACGGCTTCGCGCAGAAGCTCGGGCACAGCTTCGAGGAATATGGGTTCGCGATCATCGCCGACCACGGCATCCCCGACGAGCTCATCCACCGCGCCGAGGAGAAAGCCAAGGCGTTCTTCGCCCTGCCCGACGAGGTGAAGCGCAAATATCATATCCCCGGCGGCGGCGGGGCGCGCGGCTACACGCCGTTCGGGATCGAGACCGCAAAGGGCGCGACCGCGTTCGACCTCAAGGAATTCTGGCACGTCGGCCGCGACCTCGCCGAGGGGCACAAGTTCCGCGACCATATGCCCGACAACGTCTGGCCGTCGGAGGTGCCGGGGTTCAAGGACACGTTCCAGGAGCTGTTCGCGGCGTTCGACCGCACGGGCCTCAAGATCCTCAAGGCGATCGCCCGCTTCTTAAAGATCGACGAGGATTATTTCATCGCCACCGTCCGCGACGGCAATTCCGTAATGCGCCTGTTGCACTACCCGCCGATCCAAAGCGAGCCGGGCAGCAACGTCCGCGCCGGGGCGCACGAGGACATCAACACCATCACCCTGCTGCTCGGCGCAGAGGAAGCGGGGCTGGAGCTGCTGACCAGGGACGGCCGCTGGATCCCGGTCGCTCCGAAGCCCGGCGAGCTGGTGGTCAACATCGGCGACATGCTGCAGCGGCTGACCAACGGCGTCCTGCGATCGACCACCCACCGCGTGGTCAACCCGCCGCCCGAGCGCCGCGGCTTCTCGCGCTACTCGATGCCCTTCTTCCTGCATTTCCGCTCGGACTTCATGATCGAGGCGCTGCCAGGAACGGTGCCCGCTGGCGAGCGGCCGAAATGGCCGCCGATCACCGCCAACGATTACCTCCAAGAGCGGCTGCGAGAGATCAAGCTGACCTAGTCAAGGTTAGCCGGTCCAAATCCGAACGGGATCAGCTTGCTAATCGAGTGCCGCTCAACCGCCGAGCCGTCGCCGCTGCCGCACAATATCTCGACGTCGCGGCCGCTGAGCTGGGCGGCTTCGAGGATCGCCTGCCGGCAGCCACCGCAGGGCGTGCAGACGGTCGCGTCGGTCCCGCCGACGACCGCGATCCGCGCGACCTGGTCGAGCCCGAACGCGTGCTGCGCTGCGGTGAGCGCGCTCTGCTCGGCGCAGAGGCCGAGGCGGTAGCAGGCGTTCTCCATGTTGGCGCCGGTCACCACCTCCCCGCCGACGCTCTCGATCGCGCAGCCGACGGGGAAGTTGGAGTAAGGGGCGTAGGCCTTTCGCGCTGCGGTGCGAGCGAGTGCGATTAGCTCTTCATCTGTCATGGATTCGACCTTAGGCATGGCTAGTTGCACACGCTAGTCAGCCGTCATTGCGAGGAGCCGAAGGCGACGTGGCAATCCAGCTGTAACTTGACTGGATTGCTTCGCTACGCTCGCAATGACGCCGTGAGGAATCGCGAATGAATGCTCGGTTACTTGTAAGTCTCGCGGCGCTGGTTCCGTCGCCCGCGCTCGCCTGGGGGAAGACCGGGCATCGCGTCGTCGCCGCCATCGCCGATACGCAGCTCAGCGGCCTCGCTCGCGCGCATGTCCGCGAGATCCTCGGCGGTGCGGAGAGCCTCGACGAAGCCGCCAACTGGCCCGACGAGATGCGCTCGGCTCCGGGACAATTCTGGCAGAAGACCGCGACCCCGTGGCATTACGTCACGCTCAACGGAATCCTCTACGACCATGCCCCTCCCGAGGGCGACGCGCTCCAGGCGCTGGCGCATTTCCGGTCGGTGCTTCAGGACCCGAACGCAAGCCTCGCCGCCAAGCAGGAAGCGCTGCGCTTCATCGTCCATCTGGTCGGCGACCTCCACCAGCCGCTCCACGTCGGCAAATGCTGCGACAAGGGCGGCAACGACATCAAGGTGACGTGGTTCGGCAAGCCGACCAACCTCCACGCCGTCTGGGATTCGCAGATCGTCGATGACGAGCAATTGTCGTTCACCGAGCTCGCTGCGAAGCTGGTCCGCCACACGAGCGCGGAGGACGTGGTCAGCTGGTGGGACATCAACCCGCGCGACTGGGTCAGCGAAAGCGCCGAGGTCCGCGAGCAGATCTACGCCAACATCCCGCCGCCGGCGAAGCCCAGGGACGGCAAGAAGCCGAAGAAGGGCGAGCACCCCCTGCCCGACTTGTCCTACGGCTACGTCTACAAGTTCACGCCGGTGATGGAGCGGCGGCTGCAGCAGGCCGGAGTGCGCCTCGCGGCCTATCTCAACGACATTTACGCCCACCCGCAACCGCTCGCCGGGGAGCCTGCCCGCTGATGATCCGCAAGTTCGTAACCGCCGCCGCGGCGTTCCTCGCGGCGGGCTGCAGCACGCTTCCGCCGTCGCACCCAGTCCCGCCGCCGCCGGTCGCGGCCGGGCCGGTCGAGGTGCAGATCCTCGCGTTCAACGACTTCCACGGCAATATCGAGACCCCGCCGCCGGTCGAGGTGACCGAAGCTGACGGGACCAAGCGCAAGATCGTCAGCGGCGGCGCGGCGCATCTCGCGGCGGCGCTCGCGGGATTGCGGGTCGGGCACCCCAACACGGTGACGGTGTCGGCCGGCGACACGATCGGCGCTTCGCCGCTGATCTCGGCCAATTATCTGGACGAGCCGACGATCGACGCGATGAACCTGCTCGGGCTCGAGTTCAATTCGGTCGGCAATCACGAGTTCGACAAGGGCGTCGCCGAATTGAAGCGGATGCAGGCGGGCGGCTGCGCGCAGAACACCCGGCGGACTCCGTGCGCGGTCGAGCCGTTCGCCGGGGCGAAGTTCCACTACCTCGCGGCCAACGTGGTGCAGGCCGACGGGACCACGGTCTTTCCCTCGACCGGGGTGAAGACGTTCGCGACCGCGGCCGGACCGATCCGGATCGGGTTCATCGGAATGACCCTGAAGGGCACCAAGAATCTGGTGACTCCGTCGGGCGTTGCGGGAGTCGACTTCAAGGACGAGGCGGACACTGCGAACGCGCTGGTGCCGAAGCTCAAGGACGAGGGCGCCGACGCGATCGTGTTGCTGATCCACCAGGGCGGCAAGACCCCGACCTTCACCACCGGCAACACCTGCGACGGGCTGTACGGCGAGATCCTGCCGATCCTTCCACGCCTCGACCCGGCGATCGCGACCGTGATCTCGGGCCATACGCACTGGGGCTATGTCTGCCGCGGGACTCCGCAGGTCGGCGCCGGGCGGCTGATGACCAGCGCCGGCAAGTACGGCTATTTCGTCACCGACCTCAGGCTAGAGTTCGATCCCGCCACCCACCGCCTGGTCGACCAGACCGCGACCAACGTTGTGGTGGGGAATGGCGAGCGCGGCGATGACCCCGCGGTCCATGCGCTGGTCGACCGCTACGCGGCGGCGGTGGCGCCGATCGCAAACAAGGTGATCGGGCGGCTCTCAGCGATCGCGACCAAGAGCGAGGATGACAGCGAGAGCGCGGCCGCCGACCTCATCGCCGATTCGATGCTCGAGGCGACCAAAAGCGACGCGCAGATCGCGCTGGTCAACGCGACCGGGGTGCGGGTCGACCTTCCCGCCGGCGACGTGAAGTACAAGGACGCGTTCGCGATGATGCCGTTCGGCAACAACCTGGTCGTGATGACTTTGACCGGGGCGCAGCTGAAGACGGTGCTCGAGCAACAATATGCGATCCCGCTGCGGCCCAAGGCGACGAGGCCGGCGGTGCTCGCATCGTCGGCGGGGTTCACCTACGCGGTCGACATCCGCCGGCCGGTCAGCGCGCGGGTGTCCGACATGCGGCTCAACGGAAAAGTGGTGACGACGGAGGGCCGCTACCGGGTGGTCGTGAACAACTACCTCGCCTCGGGCGGCGACGGGCTGTCGGGCTTCACTGCCGGCACCGAGCTCAAGGACAGTGGGATCATCGACCTCGATGCTCTCGTCGCGTGGATCGCGAAGGGGCAGACGCCGCCCGCGCCCAACCGCATCCGCCTGACCACCTAGCGCAGCGGCGGCTCGTCGAAGCTGCGGAGCTTGCGGCTGTGGAGGTCGTCGCCTTCGCGCTTGAGCAGGGTCAGGGTCTCGATGCCGATGCGCAGATGCTGGCTGATCGCGCGCTCGTAGAAGGCGTTGGCCTGGCCCGGCAGCTTGAGCTCGCCGTGCAGCGGCTTGTCCGACACGCACAACAAGGTCCCATAAGGGACGCGGAAGCGATAGCCCTGCGCTGCGACCGTCGCCGATTCCATGTCGATCGCGACCGCCCGGCTCTGGTTGAACCGGCGCGAGGAGGCGGTGTAGCGCAGCTCCCAATTGCGGTCGTCGGTGGTGACCACGGTGCCGGTGCGAAGCCGGCGCTTCAGATCGTCCTCGTCCTCGCCGGTGACCTTCATCGCGGCTTCGAACAAAGCGCGCTGGACCTCGGCGATCGCCGGCACCGGAATCTCCGGCGGGAGCACGTCGTCGAGCAGATGGTCGTCGCGCAGATAAGCGTGGGCGAGGACATAATCGCCGATCGTCTGGCTCGGGCGCAGGCCGCCGCAATGGCCGATCATCAGCCACACCTCGGGCCGAAGCACGGCAATGTGATCGCAGATGGTTTTCGCGTTGGACGGGCCGACGCCGATGTTGACCAAAGTAATGCCGCCGCCGTTTTCGGCCATCAGGTGGTAGGCAGGCATCTGGTGCCGCCGCCACCGGCCCGCGGCAATCTCCGCCTCGGCATTCTCCAGCTGCCCGCGCTCATAGAAGGCGCCCGGAACCGAGAAGCCATGATAGGGGCTGTCCTTGCGGCGCAGCGCGTCGACCGCGAAGCCGACGAACTCGTCGACGTAGCGGACGTAGTTGGTGAACAGCACCCAATGCTGGAAATGCTCGGCCGGAGTGCCGGTGTAATGCTTGAGCCGAGCGAGGCTGAAATCGGTGCGCGGCGCGTCGAACAAGGCGAGCGGGCGGGTGTCGGATGGGCTCAGCAACCGATCGCCGTCGGCGACCTCGTCGCCGATCGCGACCAGCTCGTTCGCCGGGAACCAGCGCGACAGCTCGGTCGTGCTGACGCTGCCGAGCTCGATCCCGCTTTCGTCGATCACGTAAGGGTACGGAATTTCGCTCGCCGATCGGCCGACGGAAATGTCGACCCCGTAATCGTCGATCAAATGCTGCAGCTGGACGGTCAGATATTCGCGGAACAGCGCCGGCCGGGCGATGGTCGAGGCATAGCTTCCAGGCTCGTTCAGCCGGGCGAAGGCGCGGGTCGGAGCGGTCGTCGGCCGCGGCGCGGTCGGGTGATAATCGATGCGCAGCTCGGGATAAGCGAAGCGGCCTTGCGCGCGCGCCTTGGGATCGGGCCGCTCGCCGGTTTGGATGTACAGCGCCAGCGCCTGGCGGAGGTTCGCGACCGACTCGTCGAAGATCGCGCAAAGCTGGTCGACGATGCCGTGGACGGATTGCGTTTTCACCATCCGGGTCCGCATGG
>Ga0207706_10007252_pt1 | contig 10250 bp, 13 predicted proteins | sample KBSC53metaG_FD_184318 | JGI IMG/M metagenome (GOLD analysis project Ga0207706, IMG submission 184318) | Corn rhizosphere microbial communities from Kellogg Biological Station, Michigan, USA - KBS C5-3 metaG (SPAdes) (version 2) | ecosystem: Host-associated > Plants > Roots > Rhizosphere > Soil ... | reverse complement strand
CAAACCGCAATTTCCTTCATAAACGGTGATAAGAGCAATGACGAAGCTTGTGGACTTGACGCGGTCAGCCTGACTCTGAATCCTCCGGGTGTGGAGTGACCGTGAGGTTTTTAGCAGGACAAATGGGGGCGGCGGCCGGGGGCGGCGGCCACCTCTCGATCTTCCAGTTGAATTCAATTCGTGCGCGAGTTTTGTTCTATTGTGTCACGCACTGGAAGACTTGAAGAAAGTCAAAAATTGGGCGGCTCGTGTGGCTGGCACTAGGTGGTGAAAGGCGATATTACGCCAACCAAGTTCTATAATTCGCACTATGAAACTTTGGGTTGTCGTTGTCGCAGCGCTGCTGAGTGTATTCGCTAAAGCGCAAGACACATCGAGTTGTCCCGGTCCTCGGCAACGCATCCCGACAAGTAATTGCAGTAGCCGCGATGACAACCGCAATATTACTGTCCATGTGGGAGTCGTTGAGGCTGGCGATGGCGACGCCAGCGGTGCATATGCTCCTGCAGGTGCCGGTGGACATGCCAGCGTAGGTTCAAGAGTCAGTCCAGAAACGATGGCCGACACGGTCGCACGTGTTGAGCAGCGCCAATATCGAGCTTGCGACATTGGCTTGGAAATCATTGAACGGGTAAGAGAGTCTTTTCAGCACCTTGGATATTTTTGTGCCGACGTTGAACCCATTGCTGCTCAGCAGACCGGGAAGAACGAATACAAGATAAACATCCACGTCCATCCTGGCGAACAATATCGCGTGGGTGAAGTCAGGTTCACGGGTGGGACGTTGCTAACGGCAGATGAGCTGACATCTGCATTCCACGTGAAATCGAACTCTCTGTTCAACACAGAGTCAATTCGTCGAGGCTTGGAAAACGTGCAGAAGTCCTATGCCAAAAAGGGACATGCGAATGCACGGGCAATTCCTGTTGCTTCCGTGGATGAGACGGAACGGAAAGTTGCCCTCGAAATCAAGATTAACGAGTCCGGCGCGACGCAATAGCCAGCGCGATGCTCGAAGGATTCGTAAATGCTTAACGGCGTTGATCGTGCGTTGCCCGTCCGGACCGCGGTCCGCTGTGCATAGAGTGAGTTTATGAAGATCAATTGGGGACGCGCCTTTGCCGGAGCCTTGATCGCCGAAATCGCGCAAATCGCCGCGGCCTTTGGATGGGTCGCTATCTATAGCTACCTCATCAACCCCGGGCAACCGATGGCGACGTACCAAGCCCATGCTCAGGCGTCGGGCCCGTGGGTTTCCCTTCTCGCGGGCGCGCTCATCTTCTATGCCGCCAGCCGCTGGATCGCGCGATCGCGGCCCACCGCCCTCGCACTGTTCGTCATCTTTTTTGTGATCGACGGCGCACTGCTGGTGGGTATGACGCAAAGCTGGAAAGGCGCTCCCTTTGTCCTGATCGGACTCAGTTATCTCACCAAACTCGGCGCCTGCGCATTCGGCGGAGCCCATGGTGAGTCCTGCGTTCGTCGTTCACATTAAGGCGCATCCTGACGAGATCTGAGCGTTGAAGTGCTGAGCGCCAAGGCGCCGCTGTCGCCTGCGCACATCCAAGCTACCGATTTGCAAAGTAATGAGCGCCGCCCAGGGTTAGAATTTCTTGAGCGCTCACGACGGGTTCAGCCGTCTGGGTGCAGGGCCAGTTCGGTGGTGCCTCTGGCACGCCCGGCTGGCCTTTTTTACTTTAGAACGCGAGCAGGAGTCGTATGGTTCCGACGACGACGACGAAAATGAGCCCCACTACCAGCGCATACTTCACCGGATCATACTGATCACTCGACCAGAGTTTCTGCATGGCGCACCTTCCACGGGGAGCGTAATCACAGCGTCTTAGCGAGTCAAACTCGGAAGGGCATACGAGTTCAGGGGAGCTGCGCCCGGGTGTATTCCACGAGCGGAGGGGCCGGTACTGGCGCTGTTTCGTCCATTTTGCTTCCTTCCGACGCCTACGCGATCCCGGGAGGAAAAAAGACGTCCCTCAGACCAGGAGACGTTCCCCTTAAAGGGCCAACCGCCGGTCATGCCCGCTTCCTCAATGTACGGTAGCGGATAGACAAAACGAGCCCACCGTACTTACAATATCGAACGGAAAAGCGGCGGGCGGTGCTCTGGGGTGTAACCATGATTTCCTTAAAGTACGACTGGGAACATGAATACGTCGCTGCAATTCTGGAAACGGATGACGCAAGGTTGGCTGATCGAATTTCGGCGGCAGAGTTCGCCATAGCCAACCGGATGGACGTGCTAAACATGAATCAAGAAAGAACGCGGGAGGAGGAGCAACAGTCAATCACGGCTGCTCTAGCGAGCTTGGAGAAATTGAGAATAGAGCGGCTTGGCCGGTCACGCTGATAGTCGATCCCGGCCGCGCACCCGTTAAACGCATACTTGCCTTAAGCAGCATTTGCACTGCAAAGCAACAGGATTAAGAAGGAGCCTCCGTGGAACCGGGCGGCTCCTTTTTCGCTTTCTTGGCGACGTGCGCATCGGCCGTACCGCTCAGGTCCACCATGTCGCGCTTAATTCTCGCGATTGCCCGAGTGATTGCTTCTAGAAGACCTTCGAGATAGATCCGTTGAAGCTCTGTAGCAAAGTTGCGCTTCCCATCGCGTTCCTGAAGCGTATGGGCAAGCGTGCTCCGCCATGACTCCAGCGTTCTCAAATCTTGCTTGTCCATGCAGCTATTTAGGATGGCGGGCATCACCAAACGGTTCGGTTAGAACTGGTTGGGTTGCGGTTATTTACGCCAGAGCAGGCTCGGTTTTACCTTCCTCCTGCTCGAACAAGCTTCCGCGCAGAAAATACTCTGGGGACATGACCGTTTTTGGCGCGCTTTTGCGCAATGCAAGGTGAGGACCTGATGCGGCCTTTAATGCCGTTGGCGGCCAGTAGTCATGCAGACAGCAGCGTGAGTTTGCGAATGCCGAAAAAACTGTGACGGGGTGACTGCGATGAAAACGAAATATGTCGGACGGTTTGGTTGTGCCCTGGTCTTGGCGATTCTGCTGACCGGATGCTCGAAAGGAGTGAAAGGAACGTATGCCTGCAAGGGCGGAATGTTTTTGAAGAGCGTTACGCTCGGTTCCGACGACCAAGCCCTTGTCACGGGCAACGTGTTCGGGATGATTCAGCAAAAAACCGGCACGTACAAGGTTGATGGTGACAACGTCGTCATCACTGTAAATGGGGATTCGACGCGATTCGCCTTCAAGGACAAGACATTGGACGGAGGGCCGATGGTGGGCACTTGCACCGCCCAATAGCTTTCTCACGCGCTGGTGTACGACGAATAAGAGCGACAGAGTTCACTCCAGGAGCCACTTCGATGAAATTACTTCAATACCTAGGTCGTGCAGGCGTTCTAGTCCCGATGATTGCAGTGCTGGTTGGCGCGCAGCAGGATCAGGGGGAATGGATTTCCCTATGTTCCAAGTGTCTTTCGCCCAGTGTCAGTTCGAAGACCGGCGCAGGGACAACGAGTGCCGTGGCGCAAGGCAGAGTCACGCTGAAAGATGCCCAGATGTGGTGCGGCAGCTGGGAACCTGACAACAAAGCTTGTCCCAAAGAACAACTCGACGGCGAGAAAGGCAAGGCCTATCGGATTTCCGCAAATTGTCCAGGCGGAAAGCTGACGTCTTATGACGGCGCTGTTTATACACGCACCAAGGAAGTTTGGGACGCCAGCGACATTGGGCAAGGCCGTCCAAAATTTCGCGGTGCGGATGGGAAGATTGTCGGACGCGACAACGCCAGTGGAGGCCTAGACCTCGCCGCAAATTGGGAGCTTCTTTGCGCCGGAACCGGGCAAGGTGCCGCTCATGCCGCGGTGGACGCTTGCGCCGGCAAACAGCACTGCGACAGCAACAAACTTTTCTCTGCCGAAGTGATTCAACTAACCGGCACGATTGTCGGCGGACGTCATCATTATGTGAAGATGAATGTCCGTTTCAAGAATGTGACCGATCATCCGATCATTCTGGCTTACGTGACTGGGACTTCGTCCGGCGTGGACAACCTGGGGAACGCCTACTACTTCGGACGCGCTGGAACCCACGATGTCAGCACTCAAGGGATTGGACTTCTCGAAGGACGCAAGGCGGACACGCAGTTCCAGCTTGATCCGGGGGAGTCGCGCAATGCGATGTTCGGGATCATTCGCTATGAGGCCGCTCGCAAGCCGATCGGCACTTCATTCACCTACAACATGACGATTGCCGAGCTTCACAAACTCGGTGGTACGGGTGTGGAGTCAGCGAAGCAATATACGCTCAACTTCCCGCATCTGCCGGATCGAGGCTGGTAGGGAGAGGCGTTCCATGTGTGTGTGAGCTAGAGCAGTTGCAACAGGACCAAGCACAGTGTCGCAATCAGGAAGTTACACCAACGGTGGCCCACGAGTGCGGGCCATTGTTTCAACATCAATTCCTGTGGCAACTTCTTAGAGAATCGCGCGGAATCGTATTAAGGGTGTTATGCGGCGGAATTATGGGGAGATTCGTGTGAGGCAGAGACATCGCGCAGAGGAACCTCTGCTCTTACCTGCGTGCCCTTTCTCTGCTGCGATAAGATTTCCAACTGTCCGCCCACCATTCGCAGCCGCTCGCGCATGCTGATGAGACCCAAGCTGTCGGTTTGGAGAGAGGCGGGATCAAAACCCTCACCGTCATCGGTGACGGTTAGCTGAACGGGGCCGGCTCCATTCTTGCTACTTAGTTGAACCTCTGTTGATTTTGCCCGACTGTGTTTGGCCACGTTCATCAGGGCTTCTTGTGCCACACGAAAGAGACACAGTGCAACGTCAGGGGGGACCGTCGGAATTCCATCACTGTTTGCGAAAGTGATTTTGATGCCGTAGGTTCGCCCAAGATCTCTCGTCAATCCGCGCAACGCGGGCACCAGTCCGAGAATATCGAGGGCAGACGAGTGAAGTTGGTGCGAGAGCTCCCATTGGCCTCGCTGCAACTATTGAAGATGTGGTGATTACACCAACCAACTCAATGGCACTGACTCAACATCTATTCTATGAAACCGATGAAGATGGGCGAACCAGCTGTACATACGCAGATCGTCTTGCTCGGGACTGGGAACCCGCCGGCAGATCGTGATGGAATGATCGGGCCGACCGTGCTTTTTTACGAGCAGCGGGGCGTGCCCGCAGGCGAGCATAGACATGTTTGAAACGAGGCCTATGAGAAAGATTACGATCATCGAACATATCTCGCTGGACGGAGTGATTCAGGCTCCCGGCGGGCCAGAGGAAGATAGCATTGGCGGTTTTGCGTATGGCGGATGGGCCGCGCCGCATGATGACCCGGAGGGAGGAGCGGCCATCGTCGCAGCCCATGGCGACGCTTACGATCTGCTGCTTGGCCGCCGAACCTACGATATATGGAGCGGCTATTGGCCGAAGGCCCCAAAGAGTCCGATGGCGGACAGCATAAACGCGGCGACGAAATACGTCGCGACCCACAGGCCGAAGAGTCTTGAATGGGGGCCGGTCGAGGATCTTGGATCGGACATTGTGCAAGGCATTCGTCGAATCAAAGCCAAGAGCGGGCCGCACGTGATCGTCTGGGGCAGCTCGACGCTGACACCGGTGCTGCTCGAACACGAGCTTGCGGATGAGGTCTTGCTGCTCGTCTTTCCGGTGGTGCTAGGCACAGGGAAACGTATCTTTTCAGATGGAACCCCGCCGCGCGAACTCGCACTCGTCAGCACGAAGGCTGTGCCGTCGGGCGTCATCATTAGCACTTACAGGCCCAACGGACCTTTGCGGACCGGTACGATGGGCGAGGCGGCAGAGTGAGCGGAAGATTTTGGCCATCCGCTTGATTGTTGTAAACGAGTGATTGCACGAACTGCGTGGAGACAGATCTGCCGCGCACATCATTATTATTGTTCCCGTCGGTTCTTTTGTTGACGAGCTGTGACTGCCCGAGCCTCCTCGTAACTCTCGGCCACGGCCTTGGCCACTTGAAGAAGTTGTTTGGACGGCTTCTTTTCCTGAATGGCCCAGCCCATCATGTACTTGTAGAGATCTTCTGCACTTTGAAATTGCTGGTGGGCATACTTGTCTGCCTGGAGAACCTTTGCAATCCGACGTGCATTCATCGCTTGAAGCAGTTCCGGTGCGTAGCCTGAGTTAGTATCCTGTTCTTCGTAGTCGTAGCTAGGCGGAGCGTAAGCGTCCTTTAGCAATTCGACCTGTGTCGACACCGTCTGCGTCGCGTTGCCACCAGGTGATCTACCTTTAAGCACGACGACACTGCTTGGTTGCGTTACCGCGGCGTAGGGTTCGGCGGTGACGACCATCGCGAAGGTGTGAAACGCAGTCGTAGCCACTAGCTGTCTGCGATCACCTTTCAGAATTAATTCACCAATTTTGTGGGTGCGGCCTTTCGGGACACTCGCCCAGAGAACATACGTCAGAAACTCATTACCGAACTTCGTCGCACTGTCGAGGCCAATGAACTGTGCATCGATAGAGACGCTTCCTTCTTTTGCCATCTTGACTCGCGCTTGCCCGGTTGCGCCGGGCATTAGGTCTGTGGAGGAGAACTCTATCTTGGTTTCTTGCCCGCGCGCATAGTAGTTGACTGCCGGAACTTCGACGTAAGTTGGGATACTGGAGACATTCTTCCGGTTGTCACCTGCAGCGTTGTCTGACCTCGAGCTGAGCGGGGCTTGCGCTTGCAATTGAAAACCGAGTCCTATCAATGTCAGGCACACAATGCTGATTCTTGTCGCGTACAAACGAAAGCATATCCAATAACTGTGCCTCCTCTTGGGCCCATACCGATTCTGGCGGCACTTGTCTCTTGTCACCGTCACGCTTGTATCCATGTGGGAAATCCGGGACGACGGCGGGAGAGTAGCAGCGGAGCCGGGCTGCCACAACTGTAAGAAGAAGCAGGGATCGCACTCCGTCCAGCTCAAATGCCGTGACCGCTTACGTTGGTCATCTTGTAGTTGTACGGACATCTGGCTAGCCTCGCCAACATGGGCGTATCAACACCAACCATGGCGGTTGCGAAGAGAGCCGGGGCGAAGCTGTCGGACGTGGAACTCAAACTCAGCCCGTTCTATGCCTGGGGTGTGATGGTCTTCGCGGCAATCATGTTTGTGATCGGGTTGCTCATTCTCTCGCCGCAGGCTAAGGGCCGCAACGTAACCTTAGGCGCGTTGATCTCGATCGCTTCGGCAGCAGCAATCGCCGGAGGCAATTATTGGCGCACGCACATGCCCGTGATGGCCCGTTTGAGTTCGCGCCAGCTTCATCTTCCCGGCATGTGGCCGCGCAAGGTTATTGTCAACTGGACCGACATCATCGCTCTCGAGAAGAAAGTTCTCACGGTCCGTTACCGCGGCACGCACACCACAGAGTTCGTTTGCATCAAGCTTAGGAATCCGATCCCAGCCAGCGACCCTCTCAGTCTGGCCAGCCCGGCGTATAGGCGATTCAACGAAACCCTGACCAAAGGCTTTAATCAGGCAGTCCTGGGGGGATTTGATCTTGCCATCGACCCACTTGGCCAGTTCGGGCGCACAGCTGACTGGTTCCTGGCGGAATGCCAGAAACGCATGGACGCCGCCCGTCAAGCACAAGCTTAAGCATTGCGACGCAACGTCACCTACCCGATGGCCGCGCGAAACTAATCCACCCGTCAGATAGCAGAGTTATTTTTTTGGAAAGTTAGGGCTGTTCTTGATCTCGCGAATCTGCTGGATATGGCGCTCGGCATGCGTGGAGATCTCCAGCATCCACTGCCAGCAATCGATGACTTCTTGGTCTCCGAAGCTGTGCGCTCGCATGTCATCATTCGTGGTCTTGATGTACTCGATCATGGTGGATCGCAGCGCCTGAAACTTTCCGAGCGCCTCGCCCAGGTCCTTGTAGGTGTCGACCTTTTCATGACCGCCGCCAGTCTTAGTGTGTGCAACACGATCGATGCCGTACCAAAGAATGTCGGCGTCGGTGGCCGCCGATTTCTTGTCTTTCATATCCGGTGCGGCCTTCAGGGCCTTCTGGATATCGCGCCAATAGTCCGGTTCGGCGACGGCCAGATGCGAAACGACTTCGCGGATGCTCCAGCGATCTGGCGAAGCCTTGTACTCCAGTTGAGCCGGCGATAAGCCACGCACTTGCTCCTCTACCATTTGCGTGGTCATCTCGAAGTGCACGAGGAGATGTTGGCGGTCCTCTTTGGTCATGGGCGCAGCGAACAGAGGCGCGGCCAAAAGGCAAATGGTGAGCGTCAGAATCGTGAAACTGCGGAGAAGATACATTCGGAGTGTGTTGATTGTGGAAGGCATGGCTATTTCCTAAACACGTCAGTTGGACGATAAGGGGAGAGGAAGGTCACCATGCGTGCGAAAGAGATAACGGAAAATGCAAACAGGCCCCTATTGCCTGGACATGTCAACCTTTATGCTAACGATTAAACGCAGGTTATCTTCTGCCGGTAAGACAATAGGCCTAATTTGACGCCGAATCTGAATTGTCGGTATTTCCAACCATCTTGCTGACCGCGCTTTCGATATCCTCGCGGCTAACGTTCAACGCGGGGTTTTTGTCGAGCTTGTACTTCTCGAGCAGGTTTTTCAAAGTATCGCGCTCTTTTCGTTCTTCGTTCGAAAAAAAACGAGCTTTCTCAAATTCATGATTCGCGATTGAAGCCTCCATTCGCTGTACGATGAAACGAATTCGTTTTCGAACCTCGACGACTTCTTCTGGCGTTGAAGCCTGCTGCAATTGGGCTGCGGCCCCCGCCATGTCAATCACATCAACAGCGCTTCCCGGCAAACACTTATTCCTGATGTGCTTGGCGGCGCAGAGAACGGCGTGCGCAATGGCATCGTCTGTATATGAGACATGGTGGAAGGTCTCGTAAACTCCCTTGATCTTCTGCAGCACGTCTATGGCGGTTTCTTCCTTGGCTGGGGCCACCTCGATGGGCTCAAAACATTCTGCAAGCCAGTGCCCGTCTGCCTTCAACTTTGCGAACGACGCGGGTGTGGATGTGCCGATGCATTGAATCTTACCCGCCATGATTGACCGCTGCAGCAGGTCTGTGACGTGAACTGACGTTACCGCAGAAATCCCCCAGTCATGCACCCGGTTCACAAAAAAGATCTTTCCGTCCTCTGCTGCCGCTACCAGGGCACGTTCTAGTCTCTCGTACTGAACGCGAGGTGAGGGCACATCGAGAGCGAGAACTGCCTTATCCCGGAGGGAGAGTGGAACATTGCCGTCGGCTATACGCCGAGCCAACGTGCCAACGATGGTTCTTTTGCCGACGCCCGGCTCTCCGACCAGCACGACGTTCTTCCGAGTGAATACGCACAGAAGCTCGATGAGGCGATCAAGCTCATTTTCACGCCCAACCAGCGGCTGCGTTTGCTTTTCTACGTCGCTGATGTAAGGCTGCAGTTCATCCAGCACCACCGGAGGCCTTTCGACTTTTGTCCCCTCAAGTTCCTTTCGTGCGATTTCCTCGCGGACCTCGCCTAAGCGCAGACCCCGTTCCATCAAAATCTGCGCAGCAAAGCATTTATCCTCACGTAACAAGCCAAGGAATAGGTGCTCTGTACCAATATGCTTATGGGCGAGACGCTCTGCTTCCTCGGCCGCATAAGCCAGCACACGTTTGCCTTCGTTGCTTAAGGGCAGGTCGACTGACGTTGACACCTTGTCGCGAAAAGTAGTGCTCGCTTCGATCTGGCTGCGAATGGAATCGATCGAGGTATGAGAAGGCAGAAGTCGATTCGTGAGCGCTTTGTCTTCGCGCAGCACTCCCAGCAGCAGGTGCTCAGTTTCGATATATGGAGACCCGAATTGGCTTGCTTCGTAGCGCGCAAAGAAGATGACCCGCCGCGCTTTTTCTGTATATCGCTCAAACATGACTGTTTGCGAATTGTAAAACCAGAACCTAAGTCTAAGAGATAGTGGGTTACACGTCCATTGAGTAGTCTACGGTTGGCTGTTCGTTAACCTATCGACCCAAATACGTTTCCCGAACGCGCTTAGAGTGCTCCAAGTAAAAGTACCAAAGCGCAAACGATGCTATCGGCCCTGCGACGTGATTCAACCCCATGGCGGCGAGGCTGAGAGACGTCAAGTGTTTTGCGATGAATACCGACAAACCAAAATATGCGAAATTCGCGATCAGGTAAGCCCAGAGCCAACGCCGCGCAAACCTTACCGCACCGGGCCTAACGAGCCATAATTTCAATCCAG
>Ga0207706_10007249_pt1 | contig 10251 bp, 2 predicted proteins | sample KBSC53metaG_FD_184318 | JGI IMG/M metagenome (GOLD analysis project Ga0207706, IMG submission 184318) | Corn rhizosphere microbial communities from Kellogg Biological Station, Michigan, USA - KBS C5-3 metaG (SPAdes) (version 2) | ecosystem: Host-associated > Plants > Roots > Rhizosphere > Soil ... | reverse complement strand
CGACTCCGCTTTATCGCATCCGGATGGCCTTGTCCTACCTCTGGCTCTGTACCAGCTCTCCTTTTCTCGCGCTCCGCCAAAATTCGGGATGACTCATGTTCGTAGTTTCGCGGATCTTTCATATCACCTGCTAGCTCCAGGACGGCCATCCGGAGCAGGATGGCGTCGTGTGCAGAAGCCAGGATGGGGGTCCGTCGATGGCAGTACGGGGATCGGCGGACCCTCATCATTCTCGTCGCCCGCAGCCATGGAACGGCTGCCGGAGCGCCCGCCGTCAGCTGCGGGGGTTGGGGCGGGCGGAACCGCGAGTCGGCCCGTGGATCTTCCACTGGATCAGCTCCCCGGGCGACGGGTCGGTGAAGCCCGCGTCGCGCACCTTCCGGATGAACGCGGGGGTGACCCCCAGAATCCCCATCTGCAGGAGCTGCGGCTGGGTGAGGCCGCGGTAGCCGAGCGCCTCCAGCGCGCGGACGTAGTCCAGGCTCACGTTGGAGACCCGGAGCCGCACCAGCGCTTCGGGCGAAAGGTCGCGCACGCCGGCCTCGCGCAGCTCGCGGATAAAGGCGGGCGTGATCCGGTGGATGCGCAGGTCCACCAGCTGCCGCGGCGACAGCTCCGCGTAGCCGGTGCTGCGCAGCTCGCGGATGTCGTCGGCGCCGACCCCGTGGATTCCCAGCTCGAGCAGCTGCGCATGCGAGAGCCGGCCGTACCCCGCCGCCGCCAGCTCGCGGACGTATTCCGCCGTGACGCGGTGGATGCGCAGCTCCACCAGGCCCGCCACCGTGCCGGTCCCGGAGAGCCCCGCGGCGCGCAGCGCCCGCACATAGCCGGGCGTGACCTCGAAGATCGCGAGCTGCGTCACGTCGTCGGCGTCGAGCGGGCCCAGCCCCAGCGTGGCGAGCTCGTGCATGGCCGCCGCCGTGGCGCCGTTCACGGCCAGCACCATCAGGTCGGCGTCGGTGATCCGGCCGGTACCCTCGACGCCGATCGAGGCGAGCGTGTCGGCGAACCCGCGGTTCGGCCGAAAGCGGAAGCGGCCCGAGCCGCTGGAGCCGTGGAAGGTGCCCTCCATCTCCAGGACGCCCGCTTCGCGCTCGATCCGGAATGCGACCGGGGCGGAGGCCGCGGGCGCGAGGTCGCCGTCCGCGAGGCCCCGCAGCTCGGCGCGGGCGAGCGGCCGTCCCCAGCTGCTGGTGCCCCAGCGCAGCTCGAGCCGGAGCTGCGCCCCGCCGTCGCCGGCGTCGCTGGCGGACCAGGTTCCTGCGAGGGCGGTGCCCGTCACAGCGTGGCCACCCAGTCCACGAAGCCGCGGCGCTCCTCGGCGGTGATCCCCCACCACCGCCCGTCGGGGGTGAACCAGTAGCGGTGCACCGGCCCGGGCACCCCGAGCTCGTCCACCAGCCCGGCGGCCGTGCCCCCGAACAGGCGCGCGAGCGTGCGTGCTAGCACCAGGTCTCCCTCCGCGTGCGGGGCCTCGCCCGGGGCGGGGCGGCGCGCCACGGCCACCACCGCGCGCCGGGGGATGTGCACGAAATCGGGCCCGAACGCCGGGAGCTCGCCCAGCTCGGGGTAGGTGAGGATCTCGCGGATGGCTCCTTCCAGCTCGTCCATCCCGCGCGGGAACCCCTGCTCCAGGCCGTACATCCCCATGATGTACCCCAGCGCCAGCTCGCGCGCCCGCCCCTCGCCGGCGGCCGAGACGAACAGGAACGGGTCCTGGATCTCGTGCAGCCGCACGTCGCGGAAGCCGGCGCGCAGCAGCTGCGCCGCCAGCTGCACCGGGCCCACGTGCGGAAAGTCGTGCCCGGTCTTGCTGCGCCGGTCTACCACGCGGTGGAACCACTGTCCCGCCGGGCCCTCGTCGAAGAAGTCGTGCACCACCACCGTTCCGCCCGGCTTCACCACCTTGCGTCCCTCGGCCAGCGCCGCCCCCAGGTCGCCGATGTGGTGCGTGCCGTAGGCGAAGAGCACCCCGTCGAAGGCCGCCTCGCGGAAGGTGCGCGAAAGCCTGCGCGCGTCTTCGCGGGTGGGGAAGCCCCACGCCCCCGCGCGGGTGAACATGTGGGGCGACAGGTCGTTGGTGACCACCAGCGCGTCGCCGAACGCGCCGGAAGCCGCCGGCGTTCCCGGCTCGTGCCAGGCCGCGCCGGGAAGCCCGGCCAGGAGGCTGACCGCCTCGCGCGTGAGCGGGCGCGCCGGCGAGGCGGCCAGCGCGCCCGCCTGCCGCCGCAGCAGCACCGCGGGCACGGCGCCGGCGTCGTCGGGCCCGCCCACGGCGACGACCCATGCCCCGGGGTCGGCCGCGTGCACCTCGGCTGCGGCGGCGGCCACGCGCGCGGGGACCCGCGGGCCATCCACCCCGTCGCCGCCGGGCGCGTGGTGGCGCACCAGCGCCAGCCGCGGCGCGGCGGCGCCGCGCTCGGCCTGCAGGAGGCGCCAGACGTAGCCGTCGCCGCCCAGCACGTCCAGGTACACCCCGCCGCCGCGCGCGCCCACCAGCCCCAGCAGGGTGCGCGCGCCCATCCAGCGGCTGGCCTGGAAGACTTCCATCCCCCGGGTGTACTCGGCGCCGCGGCCGGTCACGTCGAAGTCGCCGCCCAGGATGTCGCGCCACACAGCGGCGAAGTCGAGCTCCTGGTGGAGGGTGTCCGCCAGCCGCGCCCACGGCCCCGCGGCCATCCCCCGCCGCCACGCGGCTTCCTGCGCGCGCAGCCCCCCCGCGTCCAGCGCCCGCACGGCCTCGCGCTCCCAAAGCCCCGGGAAGGCGGGCGGGCGGCTGCACGCGCACCCCTCCCACCCGGCGGCGGCCAGGTGCGCGGCCAGCACCGAGGCCGCGGCGCAGGGCGCAGGCCGCCCCTCGATCAGCTCGTTGAGCGCGAGGGAGTGCTCGCGCACGTACGCCGGGTGCTCGGCCTCGAGCCCGGGGAGCGCGGTGACCGGGATCCCCAGCGCGGCGCGCACCCGCTGCGCGGCCTCTGAAAGCCCCCCCGGGCCCCGGTCGGGCCCGGCCACGGCCCGCGCGGCCGCCGCCGCTCCGGGGGCGGCGCGCGGGCGTGACTCGGCGTGTGTCGGCATGGGTCCTCCGCAGCGGGGCCCCGGCGGGGTCATGGCGGATCCCGGACGGCGATCTCCCGCGGAGCCGCGGGGGGAACGCCCATTCGTTGCAGGATAGTCACGCTCTTTAAGAGCCGTCAAGAGAAACATGTGTGTTTCACCTGCCAATGATTGTGCGATGTCCCGCGTAGTGCGAAGCCCCGCCGTCGACGAATCTCTCCTCCGATGACCGGGTGCCCCGCAGAAATGGGGTAAGGTGGTTCCATGAAAATAAACTAATGGCGGTTAAAGGAGACTACCCGGCACGCCCGCCGTCCACGCGGGCAACGGGCTCCTGGGGCGAACAAGACTCTTGCTGCTGCCCGTCCTGCAAATTAATAGTTGCGGAAGCGCCTGTTTTCTCCACCTGTAACGCGCATCGGGCGTGGTACGATGCTTCTGTTCCTGCCGGCCGCGCGTGCTCGGGAGGTGCCTAGCTGCCTCCTCGATTGTCCTATAACACGCTTGTCTCCGTGGCCAAGTCTTGCTCGGCTGCTCCCGTGTGAAGCGCGGCTGCGGATCGCTTTGCGGCCCGGAAAGGGGAGGATCCGAGTGGAGACCCGGCCATCGGGCTTGGCTTGGGGGTGAACGCAATCGGCATCCATCTTCTTTCAGGACGATCTATGCCGATGTGCTGACGATCTCCAGCCTTCGGGGCGCACCCCGTGGGTTGCGCCCGCTGAGCCCTCCGCGGGGCGAGGGTGGGAGGTTGGTGTGCGGCTCCAGGCGGACCGGCGGCCCCCCGCGCGTGCCGCGGGTAGCCTGGTTCGCGGCGGAAACTCCGAGGCGTCGACGATGGAATCAGCCGGCGAGACCCGGAACGGTTCCGGAACGGGCGAGGACGTGGAGTTCCCCGCCGGCCGCTGCATCCACCAGCTCTTCGAGGAGCAGGTGGAGCGCACCCCGGCCGCGGTGGCGGTGGTGCACGAGCGCGACTCGCTCACCTACCGCGGGCTGAACCAGCGGGCCAACCGGCTGGCGCACCATCTCGCCCGCCTGGGCGTGGGGCCCGAGGTGCGGGTGGGGGTGTGCCTGGAGCGCGGGGTGGAGCTGGTGGTCTCGCTCCTGGCGGTGCTGAAGGCGGGTGGCGCGTACGTACCCCTGGACCCCGGCTATCCCCCGGAGCGGCTGGCGCTGATGCTGGCCGGTTCGGGGGCCGCCGTGCTGCTGACCAGCCGCGCGCTGCGGGGGCGGGTGGCCGTCCCGCCGAGGGTGCGCGTGGTGTGCGCCGCCGACGCGGCGGCGGAGATCGCCGCCGGGAGCGCGGAGAACCCGGCCAGCGGGGTGGCGGTGCGGAACCTGGCGTACCTGATCCACACCTCCGGCAGCACCGGCACCCCCAAGGCCGTCGCCATCGAGCACGAGAGCGCGGTGGTGATGCTGGCGTGGGCGTGGAGCGTGTACTCGGCCGGCGAACTTTCGGGGGTGCTTGCCTCGACGTCGGTGTGCTTCGACATGTCGGTGTTCGAGCTGTTCGCGCCGCTGGGGCGGGGCGGGCGGGTGATCGTGGTGGAGAACGCGCTGGCGCTTTCCGCCGCGCCGGCCGCGGGCGAGGTGCGGCTGATCGACACCGTTCCCTCGGCCATCGCGGCGCTGCTGGAGGCGGGGGGGATCCCGCCGGGGGTGCGCACGGTGAACCTGGGCGGCGAGCTGCTGCGGCAGGAGCTGGTGGATGCGCTGTACGCCGCGGGGGTCGAGCGCGTCTACGACCTGTACGGCCCCTCGGAAGACACCACCTTCAGCACCTGCGCCCTGCGCGAGGCGGGGGGCGAGCCCCACATCGGGACGCCGATCTCCAACACCTGGTGCCACGTGGTGGACGGTGCGCTGCGGCCGGTGCCGGCGGGCGTTCCCGGCGAGCTGTACATCGGCGGCCGCGGGGTGACGCGCGGGTACCTGGGCCGCGCGCGGCTCACCGCGGAGCGCTACCTCCCCGACCCCTTCTCCGCCCGGCCGGGCGCGCGGATGTACCGCACCGGCGACCGGGTGCGCCGGCGGGCCGGCGGCACGCTGGAGTACCTGGGCCGCCTGGACCACCAGGTGAAGATCCGCGGCTTCCGCGTGGAGCCGGGCGAGATTGAGGCGGCGCTGCGCCGGCACGGGTCGGTGCGCGACTGCGTAGTGGCGGCGCGCGACCACGCAGCAGGCGAGAAGCGGCTGGTAGCGTACGTGGTGGGCGCGGCCGGCGGCCCGGCCGGCGCCGGGGCGCTGCGCCTGCACCTGCGCGACACCCTCCCCGAGTACATGGTTCCGGGGGCGTTCGTGTTCCTGGAGTCGCTCCCGCTCACGCCGAACGGGAAGGTGGACCGGCAGGCGCTCCCCGCCCCGGACCCCGCCGCGGACGAGGAGGAGGGGTACGCCGCGCCGCGGACGGAGACCGAGGCGGCGCTGGAGCGGATCTGGCGCGCGCTGCTGGGCGGCGGGCGGGTGAGCGTGGACCGGCCGTTCCTGGAGCTGGGCGCGCACTCGCTGCTCGGCCTGCGCGTGCTGGCGCGCATCCGCGACGCCTTCGGCGTGAACGTGGCGCCCGCCACGCTCCTCGGTTCGGGCTCCATCCGCGAGATCGCCGCCCTGGTGGATGCCGTGCGGGAGCGCTCTCCGGCCCCGGCGGCGCCGGCGCTGCGGCGCGTTCCGCGCGACCGGCCGATCCCCCTTTCCTTCTCGCAGCAGGCGACCTGGTTCTTCGAGCAGCTCGCCCCGGGGCAGACGGCTTACCGCGCCCAGGCGACGCTCCGCTTCCGGGGGCAGCTGGAGGTGCCGGCGCTGGAGCGGGCGCTGACCGAGATCGTCCGCCGCCACGAGATCTTCCGCACCACCTTCCCGGTGGAGAACGGCGGGCCGGTGCAGCGCATCCATCCGCCCTGGCGCGTGCGCCTGGCCGTGCGCGACCTGGCGGAGGTGGAGGAGGCGCGGCGGGAGGCGGCGCTCCGCGAGCGGGTCTTCCGGGCGTTCCTGGAGCCGATCGAGCTGGCGGCGCTGCCGCTGGTGCGCTGGACCCTGTTCCGCGCGGCGCCGGCCGACCACGTGCTGGTGGTGGTGGAGCACCACTTCGTGCACGACGGCTGGTCGTTCGGGGTGTTCCTGCGCGAGTTGCGCGCGCTGTACCTGGCGTACGCCGCAGGGCGCGAGTCTCCCCTGCCGGAGCCGGCCGTGCAGTTCGCCGACTTCGCCGTGTGGCAGCGGGAGTGGATGGCGAGCGAGGCGGCCGGGGCGAAGCTGCGCTTCTGGGAGGCGGAGCTGGCCGGGGTGCCGCCGCTGGAGCTGCCCGCCGACTTCCCGCGCCCCGAGGCCATGCGCTTCCGCGGCGCGCGCGAGCGCGTGCGCCTGCCGCCCACGCTGGCCGCCGCGGCGCGCGCCTTCGCCCGCGGGCACGGCACCACCTTCTTCGTGGCGCTGCTGGCCGCCTTCCAGGCGGTGATGGGGCGCTGGTCGGGGCAGCGGACCTTCTGCGTGGGAAGCGGGCTGGGGAACCGCGGCCAGGTGGCGCTGGAGGAGGTGATCGGGATGGTGGTGAACACGGTGGGGCTACGCGCCGACCTCTCGGGCGACCCCACCGGGGTGGAGCTGCTGCGGCGCGTGCGCGAGACCATGCTGCGCGCGCACGAGCACCAGGACGTGCCCTTCGACCAGGTGGTGCGGCGCCTGGCGCCCGAGCGGAGCGCCAACACCCTCCCGGTCTACCAGGTGGCCTTCAACGCCCACGACTCGCCGATGGCGGAGCTGCGCTTCGGCGCGGTGGAGGTGGAGCTGGAGGACGTGCTGGACAACGGCTCGGCCAAGTTCGACCTGCAGGTCACCATCATCCCGCGCGCGGAGCAGGGGATCACCGGGCGCGGGGACGAGGTGATCCTGGTGTGGGAGTACGACACCGACCTGTTCGAGCCCGCCACCATCCGGCGGATGGCGCGCGGCTACGCCACCCTGCTCGAGGCGCTGGCGCGCGACCCCGGCCGGCGCGTGTCCCTCCTCCCCCTGCTGGACGACGAGGAGAGCCGGCGCGTGGTGGAGGAGTGGAACCGCACGGCGTCCGCATACCCCCGGGAGCACGGCATCGCCGCGGTGTTCGCGGAGCAGGCGGCGCGCACGCCCGACGCCCCCGCGGTGCTCTGGGGCGGCGAGGCGCTCACCTACCGCGAGCTGGAGGCGCGGGCCAACCGGCTGGCGAACCACCTGGCGGCGCGCGGCGTGGGCCCCGAGGTGCGCGTGGGGGTGTGCCTGGAGCGCGGCGCGGAGCTGGTGGTCACCCTGCTGGCGGTGCTGAAGGCGGGGGGCGCGTACGTGCCGCTGGACCCCGGCTATCCCGCCGAGCGGCTGGCCCTGATCATCGGCGACGCGGGGATCGGGGTGGTGCTGACGCAGACGCCGCTGCGGGGCGCGCTCCCCGCTGCGGCCTCCCTCGCGGTGGTCTGCATCGACCAGGACGCCGCGGCGATCGCGCAGGCGAGCGCGGCGGCGCCGGCAGGCGGGGGGTGGCCCGACAGCCTGGCGTACGTGGTCTACACCTCCGGCTCCACCGGGCGGCCCAAGGGGGTGGCGGTCACGCACCGCGGCGTGGTGCGGCTGGTGACGGGGGCCGACTACCTGCAGCCGGGGCCGGGCGACCGCATCGGCCAGGCGGCGAACACTTCGTTCGACGCGGCGACCTTCGAGATCTGGAGCGCGCTGCTGAACGGGGCGGCCCTGGTGGTGATCCCCCGCGAGGCGGCGCTGGCCCCGGCCGGGCTGGCGGAGGCCATCCGGGCGCACCGCATCACCATCCTCTTCCTGACCACCGCGCTCTTCAACCAGCTGGCGCGCGAGGCCCCGGACGCCGTGTGCGCGCTCGGCGCGCTCCTCTTCGGCGGCGAGCGGGCGGACCCGGCGGCGGTGCGCGCGGCGCTGGCGGGCGGCGGGCCCGGGCGGCTGCTGCACGTGTACGGCCCCACCGAGAACACCTCCTTCAGCACCTGGCACCCGGTGCGCCAGGTGGCCGAAGCTGCGCCCATGGTGCCGATCGGGCGCGCGGTGGCGAACTCGACCGCGCTGGTGCTGGACGCGGCGATGCAGCCGGTGCCGGTGGGCGTGCCCGGCGAGCTGTACGTGGGCGGCGACGGGGTGGCCCGCGGCTACCTGGGGCGTGCGGCGGCCACGGCGGAACGCTTCGTCCCCGATCCCTTCGCGGACCGCCCCGGCGAGCGGCTGTACCGCACGGGCGACCGCGTGCGGTGGCGGGAAAGCACGGAAGGAACGCGGAGCGACGAACGCACCCCCGCACCCCCGCACTCCCGCACCGCGGTCCTGGAGTTCCTGGGCCGCCTGGACGACCAGGTGAAGATCCGCGGCTTCCGCATCGAGCCGGGCGAGATCGAGGCGGCGCTGCGGCTGCATCCGGCGGTGGCGGACTGCGCCGTGGTGGCGCGCGAAGACGCGCCGGGCGAGCGCCGGCTGGCCGCGTACGTGGTGGGCGGCGCGGAGGCGGACGAGCTGCGCGCTTACCTGAAGCGGAGCCTTCCGGACTACATGGTGCCGGCCGCGTTCGTCTTCCTCGACCGGCTGCCGCTGACGCCCAACGACAAGGTGGACCGCGCGGCGCTTCCCGCGCCCGAGCAGGCGCCCGCGGGGGACGGATTCGCCGCGCCGCGCACGCCGGTGGAGGAGGTGATCGCCGGGATCGCGGCCGAGGTGCTGCGGCTGGCGCGGGTGGGCGTGGACGAGAGCTTCTTCGACCTGGGCGGGCACTCGCTGCTGGCCACGCGGATGGTGTCGCGCATCCGCGAGGCGTTGGCGGTGGAACTGCCGCTCCGCGCGCTGTTCGACGGCCCCAGCGTGGCCGAGCTGGCGGCCGCGGTCGAAGCGTTGCGCCGCGCGGACCGGCCGCTGCTGCCGCCCGTGGCTCCCGTGGCGCGGACGGGGCCGCCGCCGCTGTCGTTCGCGCAGGAGCGGCTCTGGTTCCTGGACCGGCTGGAGCCGGGCGACCCCTCGTATAACGTGGTGACCCTGCTGCGCCTGTCCGGCGCGCTGGACGCCGCGGCGCTGGAGCGCGCGCTGGGCGAGGTGGTCCGCCGGCACGAGGCGCTGCGCACCACCTTCGCCGAGCGCGACGGAGAGCCCGTGCAGGTGATCGCGCCCTGCTCCGGCTTCACGCTGCCGGTGGACGACCTCTCGGCGCTGGAGGAGACGGAGCGGGAGGCGGAGACGGGCCGCCGCGCGGCCGGGGAGGCGGGCACGCCGTTCGACCTGGCGGTGGGGCCGCTCTTCCGCGCGGCGCTGCTGCGGCTGGCCGCCGACGAGCACGCGCTGCTGCTGTCCATGCACCACGTGGTGTGCGACGAGTGGAGCCTGGGCGTGCTGCACCGCGAGCTGTCGGCGCTCTACGCGGCGTACACCGCGGGGCGCGAGTCTCCGCTCCCCAGGCTCGCGGTGCAGTACGCCGACTTCGCCGCGTGGCAGCGCGAGCAGCTGCGCGGGGCGGTGCTGGAGCGCGCGCTGGCGTACTGGAAGGAGCGGCTGGCCGGGGCGCCCGCGCTGCTGGAGCTCCCGGCCGACCATCCGCGCCCCGCGGTGCGGACGCACCGGGGCGCGCGCGAGTTCTTCAGTCTCTCGCCCGTGCTGCACGGGCGGCTGCGGGCGCTGGCGCGCGGCGAGGGCGCCACGCCGTTCATGGTGCTGCTGGGCGCCTTCCAGGTGCTGCTGGCGAAGTACGCCGGGAGCGACGACGTGGTGGTGGGCAGCCCCATCGCCGGGCGCATGCGGCGCGAGGTGGAGGAGCTGGCCGGCTTCTTCACCAACACGCTGGCGTTGCGCACCGACCTCTCGGGCGACCCGTCGTTCCGCGAGGTGCTGCGGCGGGTGCGCGCGGTGACGCTGGGTGCGTATGAGCACCAGGAGGCGCCGTTCGAGCGGCTGGTGGCCGAGTTGCACCCGGAGCGCAGCCGCAGCCACGCCCCGCTCTTCCAGGTGATGTTCATCCAGGAGGGCGCCGACCGCGACCCGCCCCGGCTCCCCGGAATCGCCGCGCGCCGGGCGCAGGTGCACCGCGAGACGGCCAAGTTCGACCTCACCCTTGCCGTGGCCCCAGGCGCGGAGGGGATCGGCGGATGGGTGGAGTACAGCACCGACCTGTTCGAGCGTGCCACCATCGTGCGCCTGGCCGGGCACCTGGAGCGGGTGCTGGAGCAG
>Ga0207706_10007245_pt1 | contig 10255 bp, 8 predicted proteins | sample KBSC53metaG_FD_184318 | JGI IMG/M metagenome (GOLD analysis project Ga0207706, IMG submission 184318) | Corn rhizosphere microbial communities from Kellogg Biological Station, Michigan, USA - KBS C5-3 metaG (SPAdes) (version 2) | ecosystem: Host-associated > Plants > Roots > Rhizosphere > Soil ... | reverse complement strand
CCGTGATCGGCATCGGCGATCGCGGCGGTTGCGTCGCGCTCGAAGAAGCCGCGGCGCTCTTCGAAATGTATGGGATAGCGACCGGTATCAAGCTCGAAAATTTGTACGAACTATGCCTGTACGTGCAGAAAGCCTACGGCATCAAGCTGCCGCCGTGGAAACCGATCGTCGGCGAAAACTGGAACAAGGAAGAAGGTGTCGGCCACCAGGAAGGCAGTGCGGACGCCGAATCGACAATAGGCATCGCGCCGCGCGTGGTCGGCCGCGAATTCGAGAACGTGATCGGCGGTAAGATATTGTTCGGCCGCGAGCGCTCGAGCGCGCACACCGACGACCCGGTGTTCCTGCGCGACATCGTGCGCGATCTCGGTCTCGAAGTATCCGAGGAACAATTCCAGCGCATCCTCAACCGCGCGCGCGCCGCGGTCGCGAGCAACTACGACACGCATTACCTGACCTTTGCGGAATTCGAAGCGATCTGCCGCGGCGTCGTGGACGGCGGGCGCGAATAAATGATGCGCGCATCGATTTTGCCGATTTTTTTGCTGCTCGCCACAGCGCCTGCAGGCGCCGCGTATCCCGACAAGCCGATCCGGATGATCATGCCGTATCCGGCCGGCGGCAGCATCGACACCGCGGGGCGCGCGGTCGCGCAAAAGCTCGCCGATACGTTCGGCCAGCAAATCGTGATCGACAACCGCACGGGCGCGGGCGGCGTCATCGGCACCGAGACGGCCGCGCGCGCCGTGCCTGACGGCTACACGCTCGTCATCGGCGGCACGGGCACGCTGGCCTTGAGCCCGCATTTGCACCGCAAGCTGTCCTACGATCCGGTGCGCGACTTCTCGCCTGTGACCATGCTGATCGCGAGTCCTTACGTGATCGTCGTGCACCCGTCGGTGCCGGCGAATTCGGTCAGGGAACTCATCGCGCTCGCGAAGGCGAAACCCGGCCAGATCAACTACGCTTCGGGCGGGGCCGGCAGCGCGCCGCATTTCGCGTCCGAAATGTTTAATACTGCGGCGGGCGTAAAACTCACGCATGTACCCTACAAGGGCAGCACCCCGGGCGTGATCGATTTGATCGGCGGCCAGGTGCAGGTGATGTTTACGGGCATACCGAGCGTGCTCGCGTACATCAAGAGCAACCGCGTGCGCGCGCTTGCCGTGACCGGCAAGACCCGCACCACCGCGCTGCCCGACGTGCCGACCGTGATCGAGTCCGGCGTGCCCGGCTATGTCGTGAGCCCGTGGTTCGGTTTGCTCGTGCCCGCGCGCACGCCGCCCGCGATCGTCGCGACGCTCCACCGCGAGACGGTTAAGGTCCTGCGCTCGCCGGCATTGCTCGAGCGCTTCGCGACCGAAGGCGTCGACCCGGTCGGCGACACGCCCGAGCACTTCGCTGCCTACATTAAGGAGGAGATCGTCAAGTGGGGCAAGGTCGTCAAAGATACCGGCATGCGCGCGGAGTAGAAAAAGCAGGACTGTCACTCCCGCGCAAGCGGGAGTCCAGGAGATGAACGCCGTTCGGATAAATACTTTCTGGATTCCCGCCTGCGCGGGAATGACGATGATTATGGTCGCGGCGAGCGGCCTGGCGTTTGCGGCAGACGCGCAATATCCGGCGCGCCCCATCCGCATGATCGTGCCGAATGCGACCGGCGCCAGTTCCGATGTGCTCGGGCGCATCGTGGCGATGCAGCTAAGCGCCGAGTTCGGCCAGCAGGTGATCGTCGACAACCGGCCCGGCGCAGGCAGCGTGATAGGTACTGATATCGTGGCGAAAGCCGCGCCCGACGGTTACACGCTCGTGATGATTTACACCTCGCACACGACCAATGCGAGTCTGCAAAAGCTGCCGTACGATCCGATTGCAGATTTCGCGCCGATCACCATGGTCACGTCCGCGCCCCTGGTGCTGATCGTGCCGGCTGCGTCGAACATGCATACCGTCAAGGACCTGATCGCCGCCGGCAAGGCGCAGCCGCTCAGCTACGGCTCGGCCGGCGTCGGCAGCGGCGGTCATCTCGCGGGCGAGCTCTTTCGCACGACGACCGGCATCAACGCGACGCACGTGCCCTATAAAGGCGCCGCGCCGGCGTCAATTGATGTTGCGGGCGGGCAACTCGCGTTTCAATTCGCCTCGCAGATCACCATCCAGCCGCTCGTTGCGGGCAAGCGAGTGCGCATGCTCGCCGTCACGAGTGCCAGGCGTGCGGCATCGCTCGCCGAGGTGCCGTCGCTGGCCGAGTCGGGGCTCGCCGGATTCGAAGTTCTGAACTGGTTCGGTGTCGCGGCGCCCGCGCGCACGCCGCCCGCCGTCGTGGCCCGGCTCAACGCGGCCATCGTCAAATCGCTGCAACTGCCCGGCGTGCGCGAGAAGCTCACGAGCGAAGGCTCGGAGATCGTCGGCAACTCGCCGCAGGAATTCACGACGTTCCTCAAGCGCGACATCGCGCGCTGGGCGCAGGTCATCAAAGACAGCGGCGTGAAACTTTAGCCGCGCCGCGCGCCGGTACGGCGGGCGCGTGAAGTTGATAGAATCACGCCTCGCCGCTTTTTTCCCGTTCCGCCGGTTCTGCCCCCCAAGGAGACGCCGCAGTGATTCAGAACTTCGCCTATCCCGCCCAGATCAGCGCAAGCGCGCCGGCTGCGGATCATTCTCACGCTGCACCCGTGGCCTGCGCGGAGTTCCGCTAATGGCCGGCGGACCGCTCAAAGACATCCGCGTCATCGACATGACCTCGGTCGTCGTCGGGCCGATGGTCACGCTGATGCTCGCCGACTACGGCGCCGACGTGATCAAAATCGAGCCGCCGTCCGGCGACATCGTGCGCAACCTCGCTGGGCGCGCGATTTCGCCCAACATGTCGCCGAAGTTCCTGCATCTGAACCGCAACAAGCGCTCGCTCGCGATCGACCTGAAGAAACCCGACGCATACGACGCGGTGAAGAAGCTGCTCGCGACCGCCGACGTGCTCCTGTGGAACGTGCGGCCGTCCGCGATGGCGCGGTTGAAACTCTCGTACGAAGACGTCAAAGCGATCAACCCGAAAATCATTTACTGCGGCATCGTCGGCTTCGGCCAGACCGGCCGCTACAAGAACAAGCCCGCCTACGATTCGATTATCCAGGGCGCCGGCGGAATCGCGGCGCTGCATCACCGCGCGACCGGCGAGCCGCGTTACGTGCCAATTGTGATGGCCGACAAGACCACGGGTTTGATCGCGACGCAAATGGTATTGATGGCGCTCTATCATCGCGAGCGCACCGGCGAAGGCCAGTCGATAGAAGTGCCGATGTTCGAAAACATTGCGCGCTACGTGCTCGAAGAGCATATGTACCACCAGACCTTCGATCCGCCGATCGGCACGACCGGCGACCCGCGCCTGTTCGATCCATGGGCGCGGCCCGTGCCGACCAGCGATGGCTACATTGGCATCTCGGCCAATACCGACGCGCAGGCGTTCGCGGTGTTCGACGCCATCGGCAAGCCGGAATTCAAGACCGATCCGCGCTTCTCGTCGGTCGCGGCGCGCTTCAAGCACGTGCCGGAATATTTTGCCGCGCGCGCGGAAGGCCTCAAACAGAAAACGACCGCCGAGTGGACTCAGATTTTCGATAAGCTCGACGTGCCGGCGATGCCCTATCACACGCTGGAAACGCTGATGCAGGATCCGCATTTGCACGACGTCGGATTTTTCCGCAAATTCGATCATCCGACTGAGGGCCGCATGATCGACATGGCGCTTACCAATCAGTCGACCGCGGGTGCGCGCGAAGATTTCATGCCGGCGCCGAAGATCGGCCAGCATACGTTCGAGGTGCTGCGCGAAGCGGGCTACAGCGAAGCGGCCATTGCCGCGATGGTAGCGGCGGGCAGCGCGGTCGACGGGCGTTTGCCGCAAGGCAAGCCAGAAAAATGAAATATGTGCGGCTGGTCGCACTGGCGCTGGGGAGCGCTGCCTGCTGCGGTGCTGCCTCGGCGCAGAATTATCCGGTCAAGCCGATCCGCCTGATCGCGCCGTTCCCGCCCGGCGGCAGCACCGACCTGCTTGCGCGCGTGATCGCGCAAAAGCTGACCGACGCCTGGGGCCAGCAGGTGATCGTCGAAAATCGCGGCGGCGCCGGCGGCACGATAGGCGTCGAACTGGCGGCGCGCGCCGCACCCGACGGTTACACGATCGTCATGGGCCATATCGGAACTTTCGGCGCCAACCCCACTCTGTATCCAAAGCTGCCGTACGACGCGATCAAGGATTTCGCGCCGATTACGCTGCTCGCGATGGTCCCCAATGGCATGGTCGTGCACCCCACGCTGCCGGTGCGCTCGGTCAAGGATTTGCTGGCTGTCGCGCGCGCGAAACTGGGCAACGTTCTGTACGGTTCGGGCGGCAGCGGGAGCGCCGCGCATCTTGCGATGGTGTACTTCGAACTGCTCGCCAAGGTAAAACTTACACACGTTCCGTACAAGGGCACCGGCCCGGCAATTTATGACCTCATCGCCGGCCAGACTTCGACCATGATCACCGGCATGGCGGCGCTGATGCCGCATATCAAATCGCAAAGGTTGCGCATCATCGGTGTCGGCACCGCCAAGCGTCTGGCGGTGCTGCCCGAGGTGCCGACGATCAGCGAAGCCGGCGTGCCGGGCTACGAAGCGACGCAATGGTATGGGATACTGGCGCCTGCCGGGACGCCACGCGACATTGTCATGAAGCTCAATGCCGAAATGGTCAGGGCGTTGCGCCTGCCGGACGTCCGGGAACGGCTGGCCGGCGACGGCGTGGTGCCGGTCGGCAATACGCCGGAGGAATTTGGCGCGCACATCAAGTCCGAAATCGCGCGCTGGGCGCCGGTGGTCAAGGCGTCGGGTGCCAAGCCGGAATAATATCTGGATGGCGCTTGTTTAGAGCCGTAGTCAATTGAACCGAAAAGGGAGATTCACCGTGAACAGATTCAACCCGTTACACGCGCGGTTCGCCGCCGTTGCATTGCTGTTGACCGCTACGGTTGCGCTCGCGCAGCCGGCGCAAAAGCCGTTCGAGCCGTTCTCCGGCCAGCCCGGCAAGGACGTCGTATGGGTGCCGACGTCGCAGGCACTCGTCGACAAGATGCTCGACATGGCGAAGTTAACGGCGACCGATGTTCATATGGATCTCGGTTCCGGCGACGGCCGCACCGTGATCACGGCGGCCAAGCGCGGCGCGCGCTCCACCGGCGTCGAATACAACCCCGATATGGTCGAGTTGTCCAAGGCCAATGCGGCCAAGGCCGGCGTGGGCGACAAAGCAACGTTCGTCAAAGCGGACTTGTTTGAAACCGATTTCTCCAAGGCCACCGTAATCACGCTGTTCCTGCTGCCCGATATCAATCTCAAGTTGCGGCCGAAAATTCTCGACCTGAAGCCCGGCACGCGCATCGTGTCCAATACTTTTACGATGGGCGAATGGAAGGATGATGAGACCGCGACCGTCGACGAAGCCGGGGGCTGCAGCTATTACTGCACCGCGCACCTGTGGATCGTACCGGCCAAAGTCGCCGGCACGTGGCATTCCACGCAGGGCGATTTCACGCTGAAGCAGGAATTCCAGATGGTCCAGGGCTCCCTGAAGTCGGGCGGCGACACGCAAATCATCAGCAATGCAAAATTGCGCGCCGACCAGTTGAGTTTCAACGCGGGCAGCGCCACCTATGCCGGCCGCGTCAATGGCAACACGATCGACGGCACGGTAACCAGCGGCGGCAACTCGTCCAAATGGACGGCGACGCGCCGGTGATTCAGGTTTATCCAACCGACTCATGATTAGTTAAAGGAGAAATTCGCATGTTGGCTGCACAATTTCGGCGACGCTGCTATCTGACCCTGCTGCTGTGCGTGATCGCGGCGGGCGTATCGGCGCAGCCGATGAAAAAGGACAAGGAGTTTGAGCCGCAGGTCGGCCAGGAAGGCAAGGACGTCATCTGGGTGCCCACCCCGGAAGGGCTTATTGCGAAAATGCTCGATATGACGAAAGTCACCGCCGCCGACACCGTGATCGATCTCGGCTCCGGCGACGGCCGCACCGTGATTGCCGCGGCCAAGCGCGGCGCCAAGGCGCTCGGCATCGAGTACAACCCGGACATGGTCGAGCTCTCCAAGCGCAATGCCGAGAAGGCAGGCGTGGCCGGCAAGGCGAACTTTATGAAGGCCGACCTTTTCGAGAGCGACTTTTCGCAGGCGACCGTGATCACGATGTACCTGCTGCCGACGATCAATCTCAAGCTGCGCCCGAAAATCCTCGACCTGAAGCCGGGCACGCGCATCGTGTCGCACGCATTCACGATGGACGATTGGCAGGCGGATCAGACCGAATCGTTCGACGGCCGCACTGCTTACATGTGGATCGTGCCGGCGAAGGTCGAAGGCAGCTGGCAGCTCGACAAAGGGGAGCTGGCGCTGACCCAGACCTTTCAGAACGTGACCGGCACATTGCGCGGCGGCGGCAATCCCGTCGCGATCACCAACGGCAAGCTGCGTGGCGACCAGATTTCGTTCAGCGCGGGCAACACGGAATACTCGGGCCGCGTTAACGGCAACACCATAGAAGGCACGATGCGCGGCGCGAGCTCGGGACCTTGGCACGCGACGCGCGCGGCCGCCAAACCCACCGCGGCAAAATGATCAGTCGCGTTCGATCAGGCGCGCGTCGAGCGCGACCGGCTGCATGAGCCGGTATACCGGCACCTCGCTCGGCGCGCCGCCCGTCCCCTTGCGGTCCACCGGTATGATGCCGAACGTCACGAAGCTCGACGGCGACTCCGGTTCGAGCGCCACGGCGACGATATTCGCGTTGGGCTGAACCATCGTATAGACGTAACTGCCGGCAGCCAGGGTCAATGGCTTTGCCACCACGTCGGTCGTAACCGTATTGCGGATGTGGCCTTCGTAAAACGTGGTGCCGGCGCGCTTGTCCGCCACCTGATAGGTTTCGACCTCGATCGTCAGCGGGTGGTGCAGCCGCCTCACCTCGACACCCGAGTAGGCCAGCCGCCGCGCGACGTCGCCGTACGACGGCGGCATCACGTAAGCAAACGGGCGCTTGCGCACGAGTTCGGGCTGCGCCGCGAGCGAATCGTCCCACTCGACTTCAACCTGCGACGCTTCGCCGGTCTGCGGGTCACGCATCGCGAGCTTTTGCGCGACCACCGGGTTCTTCGAGGTCACCACGATATCGTTCGCGCGCGTCTGGCCCTGTTGCGCGACGGCGCTGCGCGCGCTGCGCACCGTGCTCATCACCTGCGGCGCATTGTCGGCGGTGATGTTGAGCAGGCTGGCAATAGCGACATGGTGGGTATGCACGCGTCGCGCGTAGCCCTCGCGCCCGATGCCGACGCCGCGCGTCTCGATCAGGAAAGAGATCGCGTTTTGCAGGGCCGAAGTGTTGCGCCCGATATCCGGCGAAGTACCGCCCATGGCGACTTTCTTGTCGGCGGGATCGTAGGAGGTCGTGAAATACCAGAAATGCGTGTAGCCGGCGCGCTCGACTTCGCGCACGATATTGCGCCGGTACACGCCCTCGGCAAGTGCGGTCAGTGCGGCTGGAACATTCGGATTGGTCGCGTAGAGCAGCGTCAGGTCGTAAGCGAGTATCTTGTTGAATTTCTCGAGCCAGCGCGTCGCCACGCTGAATTCGTGCGCGTCGACGAAGACTTCAGGCTGAAATTCGTTGATCGCTCTGTGCAGGGCAATGGTTTCGGGCAGATCCATCTTGATGTGGTCGCGGTTGACGTCGATGCCGCGCGCCGGCGTGCGCGTAAAGTAAAACGCGCCATCCGGATTGCATCGCGGCATGATGATCACGGTAATCCTGTCGAGCAACGGCTTTAACGGTCCGTTCGCCAGATCCTTGGCGAGCGCGAGCATGACTTCGCCGCCCGCAGGCTCGTTCCCGTGCTGCAGGCCCTGCAGGAACACGATAGGCCGGTTCAGGCGGATGAGATCGGCGGCGGCGGACAGGCCGGAATTGCTGAGGATCAGCATCGGTATCGCGCGCCCCTCCTGCGACGCGCCCACGATGCGCACGTGCACGTTGCTGCTGGTCCTTTGCAATGCGTAGATGAAGTCCATCATCTCCGCGTGCGACGTGAAATCCGCTTTGCCGGGCGCAAATGCGGGCGTGTCGAAACGAACCGCGGGATCGGGATAGTGCTGCCGGACAGCGTCGCTCTGGCGGTAGGCGCGCTCGGGATTGAATTGCGCCCACAGCGGCGAAACCGCCACAGCGAAAACGCAGAACACCGGAATTAGGAAACGCAGCGGGCGCATAACAACGCTCCGAAAATTTTCGGTTCGCATGAGTGTATCCCAGGCTGCCGGAACGCGCGCAAATCCGCCTTATAATGCGCGCTGGCGAGCGGCAATCATGTGCTCGGCATTCATCGTGGAGAATTCATGGCGGACAAACAACAGGGCGTAGTCATCATCGGCGGCGGCATCATGGGCGGCGACATCGCCATCATCTTCGCCGCGGGTAGCTGGAACGTCCATGTGATGAGCCCATCGGAAAAAACGCGCGCGTCGCTGCCGGGGCGGCTCAAAACCGGGCTCAAGAAACTCGACGCGCCGGAGACCGCGGCGGCGCTCGTGAAAACGTACGCGAATCTCGAAGCGATCCCGTGGCAGGACGTCGATCTCGTGATCGAAGCCGCAACCGAAGACCTGTCACTCAAGCAGAAGTTATTCTCCCAGCTTGAAACGCTCGCGCGGCCCGAGATTCCGCTCGCCAGCAATACCTCGACGTTTCCGATCGGCGACATCGGCCGCCACCTGAAAACGCGCTCGCGCGTGGTCGGCCTGCATTACTTCATGCCGGCCCACCTCGTGCCGCTGGTCGAAATTATCCAGGCCGACTTCACGGATCCCAAAGTCGGCGATGCGCTCGAAGCGCAGCAAAAAGCGCTCGGCAAGGCGCCGGTGCGCGTCAACAAGGATATCCCCGGCTTCATCGGCAACCGCCTGCAGCACGCGATGATGCGCGAGGCAATGTATCTCGTCGCGGACGGAGTAGTGTCGCCCGAAGGAATAGACACCGCGGTGCGCTATGGTTTCGGGTTTCGGTTTCTCGCATGCGGCCCGATGATCCAAAAGGAAATGTCGGGCTGGGACACCAATCTGTTTGCCGGCACCTCGCTGTATCCGAGCCTGCACAGCGAGAAGGAACCGCCGCAGTTCCTAAAAGACATGGTTGCCAAAGGCCACATCGGCATGAAAACCAAGCGCGGCATCTGGGAATGGACCGACGAGAGCGTCGCGAAGGAAAAAACGCGCATCGAGAAGGTGCTGCAGCAGGCGTTCGCGGTATTGAAAGCCGACGGCAAGTAACCGCTCGTCGTCTGGCGTGAACGCGGTCTCGCCCGACAGAGCGGGAGCAACGAGAATGAAGATTTGCATCGCAGGCTTGCTGGGGCTGCTCGCGACGCTGGCGCTGTTGCCGGCGCATGCCCAGAATTATCCGAACCGTGCCGTGCGGGTGCTCGTGCCGCTCTCGGCCGGCGGCGGCATGGACACCGTCGCGCGCGGCCTCGGCCAGCGACTGGGCGACGTGCTTGGTCAGAGCTTTGTCGTCGACAACCGTCCCGGCGCGGGCAGCCAGATCGCCCTTGAAATCCTCGCCGCGTCGGCGCCCGACGGCCACACGCTGATGATGATCAGCGCGACCACCGTGGTGCATCCGATTCTCTACAAATCGCGCTTCGATATCCTGCGCGATTTCGCGCCGGTCTCGCAGGTCAGCGCGCAGGGTTACGTGCTCGTCGTGCACCCGGCCGTCCCTGTCAAATCGGTCGCGGAACTGGTGCAATACCTGCGCGCGAATCCCGGCAAGCTCAATTACGGCTCCTCCGGAATTGGCAGCCCGATACACATGAGCGGCGAGTTGTTCCAGATAGCGACCGGTACCCGCATGATCCACATTCCGTTCAAGGGCATGGGGGCGGCCTACAACGATCTCGTTGGCGGACACGTCGAACTGTCCTTTCCGACGATCATTTCCTCGATTCCCCATATCAACGCTGGACGTTTGCGAGCGCTCGCCGTGACCACCCCGTCGCGCGTCGCCGCTTTGCCTGACATTCCTACACTCGCGGAAGCGGGCGTGCCAGGCGTGGTGGTCATCAACTGGTATGGCCTTATTGCGCCAACAGGAACGCCGAAGACTGTCATCGACCGGTTGGCCGCCGAAACCGCGAAAGCGATGCAATCGCCTGACATGGTG